>ERZ795044.2497-NODE-2497-length-15939-cov-8.778897_pt1 | contig 15939 bp, 16 predicted proteins | sample MGYA00375128_ERZ795044 | MGnify/ENA primary metagenome ERZ795044 (study PRJEB30173, sample SAMN05720213) | anaerobic digester metagenome | isolation source: active sludge of municipal wastewater-treating anaerobic digesters | place: USA | collected 2014-12-22 ... | reverse complement strand
ATTTTTAAAAAATATCGCAATAAAAAAACGGGCATGATGTTTTCTTAGTTACAAATACTAATCTTAATTCTAGTTATTATGAAATATAGCAAAGTAAATATAACCAAACTGGAGAGTATTTCTAAGGGCAAAATTCTTGTTGCAAAACCATTTTGGCAAAACGAATTATTTAAAAGATCAGTAGTGTTAATTTTCAGACATGAAAATCAAAAAGTACGGGGGATTATATTAAATAAAGTCTCTTCAATTTCTTTAAACGATGTTGTTCCTGACTTTGGATATAATGCACCTCTTTTCTTTGGTGGCCTTAATGCCGTTGATGGTATTTCTTGTATACATTCTTCAGAAGATGTTCCGGGATCTATCGAACTCGGAAATGGACTTTTCTTCGGTGGCGATTATGAATACATAACAGAAATGAGTGAGTCCGGAATGTTGAGTCTGGAGGACTTCCGGTTTTATGTAGGTCAAATTGAATGGAATGAAGAAAATTTGCTTGAAGAGATCAATGAAGGTAAATGGTGGACAAGCAAGATCAGCTTACCTGAATTTTATAGCAACTCTTGTGACCACTTGTGGAGCGAAAAACTTATCAGGGAAAACCATATGTATGGATTATTTGAAGAATGGCCGGATCCTTCACTAAGTTAGATCAAAGTGGCATATTATTTTCTATCATTTTCACTGCAGTTTAAATCTACAAAATAATCATGAAAAAAGCACCGAAAGAATCCTCTCGCCGCATCAAGGTTAAACTTGATAGCAAAACTATTATCATCATTAACAAAGTCTCTTCGCTGAAAGTATGGCAAGAGCGTTACCCTTACGCACATATAGTTCAATAAAATAATTAAAGTCAAAAAGAATGATACAGTCGATAATAGAATATACAGGATTTTTCGTAACAGCAATTTTTGTTTTAGGAATAGTTGCTTCGATTCTCTTTGCAGTCTGGGATGAGGTACAGTCAACTAAATTTCCAGTTTTGCATTTTCTTAAAAGAAAACCCGGAAATTTGATCAGATTACTTAAACACCAATTTTATTTCCGATATACCCGATTCAAAAGAACACGTGCGTAAAAATATACCCACTATTAAAGGCTGTATTGGGATATTTCAGGGGTATAAAAATCGAAATTAATTTTAAGAATGTGTTCTAATTTCAGTTTGAGCTGATTAAAGTCGTTTGGCTTCGAAAGAAAAACTTCAGCTCCTAAGCGATGAGTTAATTGCACATCTCTTGGATCATTGGAAGTTGTAAAAATTACGATTGGGATCAGGCTTAGTTTAATTTCAGTTTTCAAAACTTTTAAGCATTCAAAGCCATTCATATATGGCATATTCAGATCCAGAAATAAAACATCCGGAAGTTCATTCAACCCTTGTAATATCTTTATCGCATCTTTACCATTCCTGGCTACTGAACACTGAATAGCAGGATCAATTTCTTTTAAGGCATCAGTAAAAAATAGCTGGTCGTCCTCATCATCATCAACAAGGAATATTTTTTTATTTACGATCATTATTTTTTAAATCTTCGAGTTGGAGCAAAGGTAAATGTTAAATAGCGAATTACAACTAAAACATTTAATATAGTTGAAAAGTTGGGGTTGGTCTGTCTTTTTAAGTAATTTTCATTAAGTAAAGGGAAAAAGGATGCGTTAGGGGGCTTTTGATAAAGTTGTCCGGCGGTAGGTCTCAAAATTCCATGACTTGAAATATTGTATGGAAGATAAAAGTTCAGGTTTAGATCTCAATAATAGCGATAAAATGAATGAAGATCCTTTGTTTAAAGGTACTTCATTTAACCCATACGTATATTTCTATCGCCGGTATTCTAAATTTCCTCATCGCCATTGGGTGAAGAATATAGACAGGAAAGGTCTCCTCGACAATCTTTCTGTAAAATATGATATTCAGAAAAACAAAGTTCTTGGAACTACCATTCATTCATCACATAGTGACGATGGCGAATCTTCATATGGATCGTATGCTTTAGATGATCATCTGCTGCTCGATTTTCCTTCAGGAGAAGAAGGATTAGAAAACGATGTTCATCTTTATTATTCTGATGAAGTCCCGACGACCAAGGTGGCAGGACTTCTTGAAGAAGTTAAAAACTTTTATCTGCCGGTTAATAAGGAGAATGTTAGTGTCCGGTTACTAATGTTGAATAAAGAGGATGAACTGGAATTTGTTCCAATTGTTCTCAAACGATCTTATACTAATATTGAACTTAACTATAATGATGATTTGTTTCAGTTAAATGAAATGTTAGTTGACAGATTAAACAGAATCAATGATAAGGGTCTGGTTATATTCTATGGAAAAGCAGGGACAGGGAAAACTACTTATATCAGATATCTGGCCGGGGAAATAGATAAACAAAAACTATTTGTACCGGCAAGCTTAAGTAAGAAAATTGGAAATCCGGAATTCCTCGCATTACTAAGAGATTATAAAAATTCAATATTGATAATCGAAGATGCAGATTGGTTATTGAAAAAGAAAAACACAGACGATGATCAGGTATTGGCTAACATATTAACGTTATCTGATGGATTGTTGTCTGACTTTTTTCACATTCAGATTATATGCACGTTCAATAACGATATCAGAACCATTGAGCCAACACTGTTGAGAAAAGGAAGACTGATTGCTAAGTACTATTTTAAGGAACTTGAGATAGAAAAAGCTACAAGGTTATGTATGTATCTTGGATATAAGTTTGTTCCTGAAACTGAAATGGTACTTGCAGATATATTTTTCGCAGAAGAAAAGGAATATCAGACACCATATAACAGCAAACGAAATCTGGGTTTCAGATAATACCGGGATTTAATGGATTATTGGATTACCGGGAGTGAAAAGTAGTACCAGTAAGGAAATTCCGGTAATCTATTAAATCCATTATTCCATTATTCCAGATTCCATTAATCCAATAATCCTTTAATCCTAGTCAGGCCTAGTTCCAGTGTTTTGGCACAGTTATTTAATACTTATTCCGAACTCGATTTCATAAATTAGTCGGTGTTCATGTGGGGGCAGTGTAAAATTGAAATTTTGCACTGTCTTTTTTATTTTATGAATTTATTTTTTTATGTGAGAAATTGATTACACACTTTTCTGTGAATATTTTGAATCCTTCACTTTTTTCAATAGAAAATCAATGATTTTACATGGCTTGGAATTTTTAAAGATTTCTAAAAAAAACATGTTATGGAAAACATTCGCCACAGAAGGTTAACATTAAGAGAAAATTTTAATTATTCATTCAAGTACAGTATCATCTATACTTTCATTGCTGTCCTGATTTTTGCGATCGCGCGTATCACAGGACTTTATGTTCGTGAGGAATTGCGGTTCCTTAATTATATATTGTTGTTTCCGGTTGGATATTTCGGTGTAAAATCAGCATATCAGGAACACGGAAATCACCTCAATTATTTCGGAGGATTAATGATTGGGTTTTTGATTGGGTTACTTGGACAAATGTGGTATGCAATTCTGTTTGTTATCTATCTATACCTGGACCCTGTTGTCTTAGCATTTTTGCTAGGACAATTGCCCCAACCATTGCTGTATCCACATCTTGCAATCGGTTTTATTCTGATTTCTGAAGGTCTTGGCGCAAGTGCAATTTTATCACTGGCAATGATGCAGATCTTTAGATTCAAGCCTAAATCGGAAAAAAATATTTCAGTTCCACTTGGGAAATAAAAAGCGAAAGAACGTTTGATGCTTATTGATCAAACGTTCTTTCGAACTTTATAAAAGAATTTATTTATTAGTTACTATAATATCTTCCATATCGTAATTTCCATTCGAAAGTGTCATATCGAAAGATTTTATATTTTGTAAAAATTCTAGAAATGAAATTCGTAATTTAAATTTCTTCACCGGAAGTTTGTCTTTATCATAATTGCTGTCATCTTGTTTTAATTTATCTACTGCATAAATTGTAATTATCGGTTCATCTTTCTTAGCATAAATACGGAAACCCATTGCGTCAAATCTGTCGGGATTGTAATTGGGTATGAGTTTCATGGCAAGCTGATTTAAATCTTCTTTTGAATTGAAATCTAAAGACCCTTTGCCTGACATAGAGTGGGCTTTTGTTTCAAATGGAATTTCGTTTTTCATAGTATGCTTTTTTGATTAATAGAATTAAAATTCGTACCAATTCATTTGGCATAATTATTTGTTAGTGTAAAGGATAAATCAAGACCCATGAAATCACACGAAAATTTATTGCTTTTGATGGAAGCTCTGGAGTTTGCTTCGTATCGGTTAAAGTTTGAAAAGACTAAAAATGATGAACCATATCTTAATCATTTGATCCAGGTTTGTTCTCTTTTATCTACTATCGGTGAAGTTAAAGACATTGATATTCTGAGGGCATCAATTCTATATGAATTGGTAGGCAGATCGAATGTAAAGCCGGTTGATATACATTTACGATTCGGTCCACGCACTTATGCTATTGTGAGAAAATTAAATTTAGAAAAAAGTTTTTCTAATAATAAGGAAGTTGTTTTTCAGGAAAGTTACGCAGGATTAAATGAAGCTGCTAATATGATCAAGCTTGCAGATCTTGTTGCCAATGTTGAAATGATGGTTAGCTGCCCTCCTCCGGGTTGGGACATAGAAAGAAGAAAAATATTTCTGGAGTGGTCAGCTAAAAATATAAATGATCTCAAAGGGACTTGCCCTCAGCTTGAAGAATATTATCATTGTATTTACACATGTGATGTGGAAGAAGAAATGAAGTATATTAATGTAAGTAAAATTTCAGCTTAGCCTTTTCAGAACTTCAAGCCATTCTTTTTGGATTCTAACTGAAGTTGCAACTCAGTCCACAATTCATCTGCTTATAACCTCGTTAAGGTGGCATAGAACTTTATGATTAAGTTAAATGACATTTTAAAAACTATAGGCGATGAAAGAAAATAAAAAGGATAATAAGCCGGAAAAAGGTGTAACAATTCCTGCCGGAACTGAACAGGAAACCGGACTTACAAGGGGGAAAACTGAAAAGAAACCCGAGCCGGCAATGCCTCCACCAGGCAAGAACAAGGGCGAAGACGATGACTCATTAATATATAAAAATTAAATAATATTTCTAACCTCTAAAAACAACAATGAATATGAAAAATTTAAAAGGATTATTTGTACTATTAGCCTTAGTAATGGTAGGCTCAACTTATGCACAAAAACCAGCAGTTATGGTAAGCGATAAAGCAGGATGGCATAAAATCGGTGAAGTTACTGCGAGCTTTAAATCTGAAAAGGATGAGTTAGTGGTCATGGGTGCTGATATGTTAAAATCAATCAAACTATTTGTTAAAGATGCTCCAATGAATATTTCCGATCTTGATATCTATTATGAAGATGGAAGTCAGGAAGCAGTAGCCTTGAAAAATGAATTCAAAGCCGGTGGAGAAAGCCGGGTGATTGATATTAAATCAACTGTATCAATTAAGAAAATTGTCTTTACATATAAATCTATTGCTAACAGCAAAGATGAAAAAGCAACTGTAGAGTTGTATGGAATGAAATAATTTCAATGTCGGGTTTTCTTAACCCGTTAGTTAATTATTCTATTTGCGGCTATCCGGGATTTCTTCCCAGGTAGCCGTTTTTTTATTCTCACACTCACACTCACACTCGCACTCAAACTAGCACTCAAACTCAAACTCACTCACACACCTACACCTCCATTGAAGCCATTACTTATATTTACCTAAACGATAATCTCTGCTCTACTTCCAGCCACAAAAAAAGCCCTCATTCAAGGGCTTTTTTGGGGAATGTTAAACATTAAAAATTTAACTGGAAGTGTGTGTAAAAGAAATAGTTCTTCTAATTTTTATTTCTCATGTATTGCAAGGTCACGCAACTTTTTAATTTCGTCGTGATCCATACGTAATGTTGTTTTTTGCGAAGAGATGATCTGCATTACGTCCGTAGGTAATCCAATACCTGATTTAATAATGTCATCATAAACTTCCTGTGCAGCATCTTCGCCGAATTCACATGAGCTAAGAATTGCTTTACGGTCTTTTCCCGTTAAAGCTGCCTTGAAGTCCATCCACACTCTGAAAACCTTTCCGGATGCAGTAGTGGATTCGTTTGGTTTCCCGCCACGCTTTACAACTTCTGAATTCAATTGGCTCTTGAACATATTACTCTTCGATGCAAATCTTTCGAAAAGCAACTTCAGGTCTGTTTCATTTGTTTCTTTAGAGGCTCTTTCGTAGCCTTCAATCCGGTCGTTGTTGATCTGAATGAGTTCATTCAGAGAATCGACAATCTTTTCATTTGATTCCATAGTTTTTATCTTTTTTATACTAATTAAAAATTATATGCCTGACTGAAATTAAAGTGGTTGTTCTTTATCAGTCTTTTTTGAAATGTCTTCAATCTGATGAACAAAGTTTGTGACATTCCGGTCGGCATAGGGACCATATGCATCAACTAAGGTTCCCTTTTTACCATCACATGTTTCAATTGCATATAAAATGCTATTGTCTCCAGGATCAGATTGTCCTTCAAATCGGTAAAAATTTAGAATCTTTATCTCTTCCGGTTTGTACAAACGGTTACTGGTTAATGATAGCAGCCCATTTTCCTTTGCTTTAAAGTTCTCTTCAAATCCTTTTCGAACTAAAGAATTCACACAATCTACCATGGTATTTAAGTTTGATTCTTCAACCAGATTTTCTGCTCTTTTCATATGGATTTTTTATTTTATTAATTAAAAACTCACGCCATAAAATTAAACGTTCAATAGGCCATTTAGTGGTTATTTGAGGATTTGTTTACCCAAAGCTGACTCATGTTGTGGCGGTGAACCGCTGTTCTCCATACAAAAAGGACTTTGGTATGCAGTTTTAATTACTACTTGAAAAAAACGTTGAACTATGAAAAAGATATTAATTGTTATGATGGCGCTGTGGGGATATAACTCTGCTTATGGTCAAACTACTACTACAACAACTACAACTACTACACCGGCACAGGAAACTACTTCTAATGCTGATTCTGATACAGACTTCAAAAGAGGGTATATAGGAGTACGCGGATTAATGACTTTCACATCATTAAAAGTTAAAGGTGTTGGTAATGGTGCTGTTGAAACGAGTTATAAAGCCGGTTACGGCGGTGGTGGGGTTCTTGGTGTAAACCTGACAAGGAATTTTGGCTTGCAACTGGAAGTATTGTATTCTTCTTTGAGCCAGACTTATAAAGATGAATCTGGTTTCGAAAGAGAATTCAATGTAAACTATATTAATGTCCCACTTTTATTAATGTTGAATACAGATGTTAGCAAAGGATTGAATTTGAATCTTGCTGTAGGTCCGCAACTTGGTCTGAATACCGGTTCGTCACTTGACAAAATGCCACAAGGTGCAGGAGTTGATAGTGTGAATGCTGTACTGGCAGTTAAATCTGGTGATATTGGTTTCGCTTATGGAGCCGGTCTGGATTTTATGATTGGAGATGCAGTTAAACTTAGTCTCGGTTTCCGCGGAGTTCGTGGACTTGTTGATATAAGTGACGACAGTCAGAATATCACAACCGATGAATATTATGTATTGGATCGCGCAAAAGTAAATACCTATTCAGGATATGCAGGTGTTGCTCTTTGCTTCTGATAAGAGCATGAAGTATTTTGCCAGTCTGTTAATTTTGATAGGATCATTCGTATTGATCTGGTCTGCTTCTGAGATTTTTTTCTCTATGAATAGTGCGGATCATACAAACCTTCACACAGATAATGCATTTGGTACACCTTGGTCCGGATTATTACTAATTGCCATAGGGGGATCTTTGCTCATTTATATAAATAAAAAAAACGTTGAATAAGTGTTTAATTTAAAATTGTAATAAAAATAAAACTATGAAAAAAATTGCATTGATCAATATGCTTGCCTGGGTAGTATTAGTTGTTACAAGTTGTGATAATCGTCAGGCAGAGGTACAATCACTTACCAACCGTGGTGATTCGTTAGAGGCTATTATTAACGGCCGTGATTCAGCATTAAATGATTTCATTAATTCATTTAATGAAATAGAAGCGAATCTTGCTTCTGTTGCAAAAAAACAAAACGTAATTACTGAGAAAATTGATGGAAGAAATGGAGAACTTAAACAAACTTCCAAAGATCGTATCAATAAAGAAATCGCCGATATCAACTCATTAATGGATGAGAATAGAGCGAAGATTGCTCAACTAAATAAAAAACTTAAAGCATCAGGTGGAAAGATTGCTAAGTTTGAGGAAATGATTCAGTCATTGAATGCTCAACTTGCTCAGAAAGATGCTGAACTTGTTGTAATGAATGATAAATTAAATTCCCTCAATACTCAGATTGCTGATCTTAATAGTTCACTTGATACACTTAATACAGTTAATGCAGCTCAGGCAGCAGATATTACAAGTAAAGTTACCGCATTGCACACTGCTTACTATATAGTTGGTAAATCAAAAGAGCTGCAGGATGAAAAAGTAATTGATCGTACAGGTGGATTATTAGGAATTGGTAAAACACCGAAATTAAGTTCTGATTTCGATAATAGTCGTTTTACACAAATTGATTACACAAAGATCACATCTATTCCAATTAATAGTGATGATCCTAAAATAGTAACTACGCACCCAAAAAATTCTTTTACTCTGGAGAAAAAAAGTGATGACCAGTCAGTATTGACGATCTCTGATCCTGAAAAGTTCTGGAGTGCAAGTAAATATCTTGTGGTTGTAGCACAGTAAATGTTGGTTTAGTTATTTAAAGCCCTTCCTTTAATAAAGGCAGGGCTTTTTTATGTAATAAGTCTTAGGTTAATCCGGTGTTAATTTTTGGAATACCGGCTTGAGGTGACTATCTTGGAAATTATATGATTGAAAAAAGTGTATCAAAGTGGGGTTTAAAAAGAGTTTTCCGGATAACAGGAAAATTCTTGCTCATATTGCTATGCTTTATCATTTCAATTCTACTGATTTCAGTAATTGCTGTACAATTTAAATCGGTACGCCAATTTGCCTTGTCCAAATTATTGAACACTGTTACCTCCAGGACTAATTCGATTATTACTGCCGAGGATCTGCACTTTTATTTTACCGGTAATGTAGATCTCGATGGCTTATTTGTCGGCGATGAAAAATCTGATACTATCATTTCCGCCGGGAATATCTCATTTCGAATTGGATTGATGGAGCTAATAGATGGGAATATTGATTTGCATAATGTCGAGCTTGCAGATGCGAATGTGAAGCTGGTAAAAACTGATTCAGTCTTCAACTTTTCATTTATTATTGAAAAGCTTTCTTCTAAAGCTGAAGAAATAGATACTATTAAGACTGACAAATCTTCTGTTTTTAAAATTGATCAGGTCAGCCTTGAAAAATGCAGGTTCTCCTTTAAGGACAATAGTTCCGGAGCTGATATTTCACTCGATCTTTCAGAATTGAAGTTAAAAATCGATTCACTTGATCTGAAAAGTTTGAGATTTAAATTGTCTGAAATGTTAATTGCTGATGCTTCAGCTAACATTATTATGAACCCATCAAATTCTAAAGTCGATACAAGTAATTCCGGGGTTCTGCCAATTTTTCAAATTGGAAAAGTTGATCTGGAAAATTTTACATTTTCAATGTCAAATCACGTAGATAGTCAAAAGGTGTTCTTTAGCACGATCAGATCAGGTATTACTTCTTTGAATATAGATCTCAGTAAAAATAATTTTGAATTGCTATCGCTTAAAAGTGATCACTCCAGAATATTTCTCAGTAATGAAAAGAAACTAGCTAGGGTGCTTGAGGTCACCGATTCAAATAAAGCTGCACTGCATCTGAAAATGGGAAGCGCTATATTTATAGACAATGATGTTCAGATGTCAAATGCCGGATCTCAGAACACTTATAATAAGTTTGACGCCACAAACTTTAAAGTGGGACAGTTAAACGGAACACTTTCGGATTTTATTCTTTCTAACGATTCGATTGGAGTCAATATAAAAAAGCTTTCTGCATTCCTGGATAAAAAGGTTTCTCCAATTCTGTTCAGTGGAAAAGTTGTAAAGAGTGTGAATAATATTTCTGCGTCGGACATTGATTTGCATCATGGAAAAACTGAATTAAAAGGTGATGTTTCTGCTTCATTTTTCCGGAAAAACACAAATAGTAAATTGAAATTGTTGGATTCAAAAATCGACCTAAGGTCTGTTGTGCTAAATCAGAATGATCTGGTTTATTTTGTTCCCGCGGAGTTGGAAAAGAAATATTTTTCTCAACCCTGGCCGGATATTGAAATGAATATTACGGCGAATGGAAATATGGAAAAACTGGCAGTAAACAATTTCCATTTGAAAGCGGGCACCAACACAACTTTGGAAAGTAAGTTTACATTGACAAATATTGAGAATCCTGAATCAATTGGATTTGATATACTGGTCTTTAAACTGGTTACTTCAAGAACCGATCTTGAGATGATTCCTGTTCCCGGACTAATACCTGCTTCAATAAGAGTACCTGAAATGATATCAATCAATACTCAAGGAAAAGGTACTGTGAAAAATTTCAATCTTCATACTGCTTTGGAAACATCTATTGGCAAAGTAGAATTTTCAACTGTGTTGAAAGATAAAAACGTCTACAAGGGTGAAATGGATGTAACAGAATTCAATGTAGGTAAATTGCTCAGGATGGAAGATCAGGTAGGACCGGTTTCAGTGAAACTTAATTTCGACGGATCAGGATTAACCCCTGCAGATATAAAGGCGAATATAAATTTGTTAGCATCATCTTTTCTGTATAATAAATATACTTATCACGATTTATCTGTTGTTGGTAATATTTCCGGTAAATCGTTTCAGGGAATTATTCAGTTGAATGATTCTAATGCTGAACTTAAAATTGATGGCTTAGTTGATCTAAGTGCAGGAAATGAAAAAGTAAAAGCTACAGTGGATATTCTGGGTGTGAATCTTAAGAAGTTGAATTTTGCTAAAGATGACATTCGGTTCTCCTCTAATGCAACCATGGATTTTAATGGATTAAAGTACGATTCACTTTCCGGAAGTATGGCCATTCATAATATTGTAATTGTAAAAAATGAAAATATTTATCGGTTGGATTCATTGTTAGTTGCATCTGTAAATGATAGTCTGGGAAACAGTACAAAAATGGAAAGTGCAATTCTGACTGCTGATTTCAAAGGCGCGTTTTCACCTTTCAAATTGGTTTCGGAAGTCAGAAATATGACAAATAGATATTTCCCTGTTTCAGATACAGTTGTTACCGGAAATAAAAATGATTTTAGTTTCAATATTTACCTCAGAAATCATCCTGTTTTGAAAGATGTATTTCTGCCTGAACTGGAAGAATTCTCAACCATCGAGATGACAGGAAATTTTAATAAGAAGGAAGATGTTTTCAATGCTTCCTTGAAATTACCTTATCTTAAATATGGTGGAATGAAACTTGAAAATTTTGCTCTGGATGTCAAATCAGATTCTGCTGCATTTACCGGTAGTATGGGTTTCAAAGAGGTTTCTAACATGCAATTTAAACTTGATAGTTTGAATTTAAATGTTTTGCTCAAGGACAGCACAATGAAACTTTCAATTTTAAATTTGAAGGGCGAAGAGAAAAAATTGTCTTTTTCTGCAGATGTAATTGCTAAATCTATGGAAGATTATTTATTGTTATTGCCCTCTACCTTTATTCTTAACTCTGAAGAATGGCAAGCTCTGGGGTCTGACAGTATTCATCTTAGAAAAGATTTGCCTGTTACAATCAACATGGATATCGCTAAACAAAATGAACATATTCAGATCGAAAGAGACGTTGATGGAAATGGAAAAATTGTATTCAAAGCATTTCAAATTGAAAATTTATTTCAGTTAGTGAGCCGTGATTCTACTCTTGCTTCAGGAGTGTTGGATGGTAACATCATTCTTGCTGACAAATCACTTTCCGGAGTTATGAACCTTAACGATATAAAAGTTAAGGAATATCCTATTGGGAATATATATGTAAAGGCGAATCAGCTTCCTGATGGATTTTCATTTAAGTCAACATTAGGCGGAAACGACAATGATATTGAAATATCAGGTGATGTGAGATCTTCCGGTGAAAATTCTTTACTCAACATTATTGCAGATCTGAAAAGTATTTCAATGAAAAGCGTAGAAGCGATGTCTATGGGCAGTTTGTCTTCTTCTGCCGGAAATATCACCGGAAAGATTGTATTAACGGGCACAACTGCTGCTCCGGAAGTGGAAGGGAAATTGACATTTAATGATGTTGAAACAGTTCCTGCTACTATAAATTCCAGATTCAGTGTGCCAAAAAGTTCACTTGAAATCGAAAACAAAAAATTAAAGTTCGACAAATTTGCAATGCGAGATAGTGAAGGGAAAGATCTTATTGTAGATGGTTTCATTGACATGCAAAATATGACGAATCCTGAATTGTCAATAAGCATTTCTTCAGATGAGTTTGAATTGTTCAATTCTCCTAAGGCTCAGAAGAAAATGTTTTATGGTAGATTAATAGCGGATAGCAAAATTGATATTTCGGGAAAATTGAATCAACCATATATCAAAGCAAGATTAGGAGTAAAAAAAGGAACAGATTTTACGTTTGCTATTCCGAAATCCTCTGATCAGTCTGACAGAGGTGGCAACGAAGTAGTATTCAAGTTGGATCGGTTGAATTCAATTTTAACATCAGGAAATACTGCAGAGATCGGCAAGAGTGAATTCAAAAATGTAACTGTTGAATCACTTCTTGAAATTGACAAAGGTGCCGTCTTAAGAATATTACCGGATCCGGATTCAGGTGATTCACTCATTGTTCAAGGTGCGGCTGCTTTGAATTTTGGAATGGACAGGACAGGTAGAATGTCTCTGACCGGAAGTTACGAGCTGGAGGATGGTAGTTATGTCGTATCTCTTGAGAATCTTGTTAAGAAGAGATTTGTTATTCAGCAAGGAAGCCGGATTGACTGGAATGGTGACCCATTGAATGCAGAGGTTGATCTGAAGGCAATGTATGAGGTTCGGACTTCGCCTGCTGATCTACTGGCAAATGAGTTTTCGGCAAATTCAACTTCAAATAATGAATTCAAGGAACGGTTGCCATTTCAAGTCTTTCTTTTTTTGAAAGGCGACTTAAAAGCTCCGGTAATAACTTTTGAAATTCAATTGCCGGCAGGTAGTCGAGGGGCCTTAGGCGGAATGGTAAATGAAAAATTAATTCTGTTGAATAATGATCCGTCTGAACTGAACAAGCAGGTCTTTGCTCTATTAGTGTTGAATCGTTTTATCCAGGAAGATCCTTTGGCAAGTTCAGCCGAAGGTAGTGCTGCTGAAAATGCTGCAAGATCAAGTGTTAGCAGATTTCTGTCTAATCAATTGAATAAACTCAGTTCTCAATATATAAATGGTGTGGAATTAAATTTTGATCTGCAATCATACAATGATTATGCTTCTAATTCCGGTGAAGGAAGAACGGAATTAGCTGTCGGCATCAAGAAAAATATTAATGACAGGATTTCTGTACAAGTTGGTGGTTCTGTTGACGTAGAAGGGACCAGAGCAAAGGAAAATTCCCTTGCAGACTGGACCGGTGATTTTACAGTTGAATATAAATTGACAGAAGATGGAGAATACAGATTAAAAGGATTTCGTCGAAATCAATATGAAGGCCTGGTTGAAGGTCAGCTTGTAGAGACCGGTGTCGGTTTATTGTTTGTAAAAGACTTTGATCTTTGGAAAGATCTGTTTAAAAAAAATCCAGTAAAAGAAAAGAATTATGAATCGCCGGAAAGCAAATAAGTTTTTAATATTTCTTGTTTCGGTTAATTTATTTTTAATCGGTTGCAGTGGTACAAGGAATTTGCCGGAAGGGCAGGTGTTGTATACCGGAGCGGAAGTAATAATTATATCGCCCAATAAGATTGAAAAGCAAGCCAGGTTAGAATCTGAAGTGATAAAAAATATCAGACCGGAACATAATAAAAAGTTTTTAGGCAACAGGCCCCGGGTATGGATCTACAATGGCATCACCGACACTGTCGGGAAAAAGTTTAAGACCTGGCTGAAAACAAAAATAGGAGCGAAGCCTGTAACAATGGATGATGTGGATGTTGCCGCTAATGTTTCACGAATGGGAGACCAGCTTTTTAATAATGGTTTCTTTGATAACACCGTTACCTCAAGAGTCATTGAATCTAAAAGAACAGCATCTGTTGAATATACATTGAATCTGAATTCTCCTTTCGTTGTGTCTGATGTAGCTGTTCGCGACAGTAATATTCTTCCTGTTACCGCACTGAAGGAGATTGTTGCCGGTTCTAAACTTACCGGACAACCATACATGCTCGTAAATGTCCGCACTGAACTCAGGAGAATTGAAGATGAAATGCGAAACCGTGGATATTATTATTTTGTGAAGGAGAATGTATACTTCACTGCCGATACAAATAGAACTGAACGTACTGTTAAACTTGAATTGTTGCTGAAGTATGGTTTGACGGACGAATTAAAAACTTTTAAAATAGGAGACATAAAGGTCAATACAGATTATGAATTAGGAAAAACCGATTCTGTTGTATCTTATCCTGATAGTTCAAGACGAGCAAGGTTTACAGCAAATAGCTCAGTAAGACCGAGAGTTATTTCAAGATCAATCTTTCTGAAAAAAGGTGAAACCTATTCGCGGCAGAATCATGATATGACAATTAGCAGATTGATGGGAATGGGGACATATCAATTTGTAAAAATCAGATATATTCCCGTTGACTCCGGTGACACTTCTTACTTAAATGTAATAATTGAGTTAACGCCCGGGAGAAGAAAATCAATTCAGAGTGAGTTAGACGCTATTTCTAAATCGAATGATTTTGTAGGCCCTGCTCTGAGTTTTTCGTTTTTAAACAGAAATGCTTTCAATGGAGCAGAAGCATTGAAGATCAGTTTGAAGAGTTCGTTAGAAACACAGTTCAAAGGAAATGGTGAAAATGTATTTGGCTATGAATTCAATCCACAGATCGAGCTGAAATTTCCAAGACTCATAACGGGAATTAAGATTCCAATAGTCAGAGGATATTACATTCCTAAAACTGTTATTTCCTTCAACTATAATTTCCTGAAGAGAGTAGGCTTTTATAATTTGAATTCGTTTCAGTTTACTTATGGTTATCAATGGAGAATGAATCTGCGGATCTCGCATGAATTGAATCCTGTTTCTGTAAATTATTTTTCTGTTGCCAAGCGAACGGATGAATTCAATTTGCTTATAAATGACAATTTGTTTTTGAAGCGGACATTTGAGAATCAATTTATACCCGCATTGTTTTATTCATTTACTTTTAATGAGCATGTTATTCCGGCACAAAAAAATCAATTTTATCTCAGATTTACATCAGAGTTTGCCGGAAATTTGTTTTCATTGATTAATAAATCTCTTTTGGGGAAAGAGCGTGTGAATGGTGAACCGTTTACTGCAGCCGGCGTGCCTTATTCTCAATTTACAAGATTCACCGTTGACATGAATAATTACTTTAATCTTTCCAGTAAGGATCAGGTCATTTTACGTCTCTATTCAGGTTTTGGTATTCCTTATGGAAATTCTTCCTCGTTACCGTATGTCAGGCAATTTTTTAGTGGCGGACCTTCAAGCATCAGAGCATTTAGAATTAATGCACTTGGCCCAGGTGCCACTCCGCCTGATACTATCAAATATTCAATCTTAAGAAGTGGAGGTGACTTTAAACTTGAGACAAACTTTGAATATCGTTTCCCAATTTACAAGATCGTTAAGGGCGCTGTTTTTGTTGATGCGGGAAATATTTGGGTCTTTCATGATCCGGCAACAAGAGAAGTATTTAAATTGAAAAAAGTCCTTTCTGAATTCGCAGTAGGAACCG
>ERZ795044.2493-NODE-2493-length-15949-cov-5.862841_pt1 | contig 15949 bp, 12 predicted proteins | sample MGYA00375128_ERZ795044 | MGnify/ENA primary metagenome ERZ795044 (study PRJEB30173, sample SAMN05720213) | anaerobic digester metagenome | isolation source: active sludge of municipal wastewater-treating anaerobic digesters | place: USA | collected 2014-12-22 ... | reverse complement strand
TCGCCCGGAAGAGGCGTTGTCGCATCCGCAGGCGCACATTCTTACGCGCTGCATCGGCGCCGAGCCGGGGCTCGAGATCGACATCCAGAAATATTGGATCTGGCAGGTCGCGGAAGACGAACCCAATGACGTGCTCGTGCTGTGCACCGACGGCCTGTACAGCCACGTCGCGGATGAAGAGCTGGCGCGCATCGTGTCCTCCGAGACCCCGCAGCGCGCGTGCGTCAAGCTGGTCGAGCTGGGGCAGACGGCGGCCGGTGAGTACGTGCTCGAGCGCTTCGGTTCCGAGAGCTTCGAGAAGGGCTGGATCGCCGATGGCCAGATCGAGAAGTTCGACGAGGTCGCCGAGGCCGTCAAGCGCGTCGTTGCCAAGAGCGGCACCAAGACGCGCCAGGTCGTGATGGCGATGCCGCAGTCGGCCGTCATCACCAAGAAGATCATGCTGCCGGCCGGTCTGCGCGAGGAAGAGCTCGAACTGCAGGTCGAGTCCGAGGCCAATCAATACATTCCGTTCTCGCTCGACGAGGTCAGCCTCGACTTCTGCGTGATCGGGCCCAGCCCGGCTTCGGTCGGCGACGTCGAGGTGCTGATCGCCGCGTCGCGCAAGGACCGGGTTCAGGACCGACAGGGACTGGCCGAAGCGGCGGGCCTGAAGCCCGTGGTGCTCGACATCGAGTCGCACGCGTCGCGCCTGGCGATGGGCCGCGTCGTGGCCGGCCTGCCCAGCGAGGGCAAGGACGCCCTGGTGGCGCTGTTCGAGATCGGGGCCGACACCACCAGCCTCAAGGTGCTGCGCGACGACGAGATGCTCTACGACCGCGATCAGGCCTTCGGCGGATCGCAGCTCACGCAGCTCATTTCGCGCCAGTACGGCTTCTCGTACGAAGAGGCCGAACAGAAGAAGCTCGCGGGCGACCTGCCCGAGGACTATGAATCGTCGCTGCTCGCGCCCTTCGTGGACAGCCTGTCGCAGGAAATCGGCCGTGCCCTGCAGTACTTCTTCACCAGCACGCCGCACCACAAGGTGCATTACGTGATGCTGGCCGGCGGCACGGCCACCTTGCCGGGCCTCAAGGACCGCGTCACCGAACTCACCGGCTTCGCGTCGATGGTCGTGAACCCGTTCGAGAACATGAAGCTCGGCTCGGCCGTCCGCGAGAGCAAGTTGCGTCGTGAGGCGCCGTCCTACCTGACCGCTTGCGGATTGGCGATGCGGAGGTTCATGCAGTGATCCTGATCAACCTGCTCCCCCACCGGGAGGAGCGTCGCCGTCTCCGCAAGATCGCGTTCTTCGCCGGCCTCGGCGCCGCGGCGGCCGTCGGCATCGCGATCGTGGGCGTGTGGTACCTCGTCGTCCAGCAGCTCACCGCCGCGCAGCAGGACCGCAACCAGTTCCTCAAGGCCGAGATCGCCAAGCTCGAGGTCCAGATCAAGGACATCGCCACGCTGAAGGCCGAGATCGAGTCGCTGAAGGCGCGCCAGAAGGCGGTCGAGGATCTCCAGCTCGACCGCAATCTGCCGGTGCACCTGCTCAACGAACTCGTCAAGCAGGCGCCCGAGGGCGTCTACTTCACCTCCGTCAAGCAATCCGGCCAGACGCTCAGCGTCGTCGGCATCGCCCAGACCCAGGAGCGTGTGTCGGAGCTGTTGCGCAACACTGCCAACAACTCCGAATGGCTGGTCAAGCCCGAGCTGATCGAGACCAAGGCGACTTCCGTCCAGTCCGCCAACCGCGAGCAGAAGCGCCTGTTCGACTTCTCGATGCGCATCTCGGTGAAGCGCCCGCAGGACAAGGCGCCGGGCGCCATCCCCGGAGCTGCGGCGCCGGCGGCCAGCGCCGCGGCGCCGGCCAGGAAGACCTGAGGCGGACATGGCGACCAAGTCAAAAGCGATGAATGTCGACCTGAACTCGGTGTTCGAGGGGGCGGCGTCCCAGTTCCGCGGGCTCAACCCGAACGAGCCCGGCCAATGGCCGGTGCTGCCCAAGCTGCTGTCGTGGGCGGGCGTGGCCCTGGTGATGGTGGTGCTCGGTTGGTTCGGGCTGCTGTCCTCGGCCCACGAGGAACTCGACGTCGAGCGCAACAAGGAGCCTGCGCTCAAGACCGACTACCGGGGCAAGCTGACCCAGGCGGTCAACCTGCCCGAACTGCGCAAGCAGAAGCTGCAGGTCGAGGAATACGTGATCCAGCTCGAGAAACAGCTCCCGGGCAAGGCCGAGATGGATGCCCTGTTGTCCGACATCAACCAGGCGGGCCTGGGCCGCGGACTTCAGTTCGAGCTGTTCCGGCCCGGCCAGGTCGTCGTCAAGGACTACTACGCCGAACTGCCGATCGCGTTGAAGGTCACCGGCCGCTACCACGACCTGGGCTCGTTCGCGGCGGACATCGCCAACCTGTCGCGCATCGTCACGCTGCACAACCTGTCGCTGACGACGACGAAGGACCCGGGCGGTGCCCTGTCGCTCGAAGCGACCGCACGCACCTATCGCTACCTCGACGCGAACGAGGTGGAGGCCATGAAGAAGGCGGCGGCGTCTTCCAAGTCCAAGTCTGGGGCCAAGAAATGATCGGCGCGTCGAAACGCTCGATGAAGGGCGCGGCCCTGCTGGCCGCGACGCTCGCCCTGGCGGCGTGCGGCGGCGAACAGGAAGAGCTCTCGCAGTGGATGGAGCAGCAGCGCCGCGAGGTCAAGCCCAGCGTGCAGCCGCTGACGCCACCGAAGAAGTTCGACCCCCAGCCCTACGTGGCGCTTGGCGGCGTCGAGCCGTTCAGCACGCAGAAGCTGACCGTCGCGCTCAAGCAGGAGGCCCGACAGCCGAATTCGCTGCTGGCGGGCGAGATCAATCGCCGCAAGGAGCCGCTCGAGGCCTATCCGCTGGACAGCATGTCGATGGTCGGCAGCGTCGTGCGGGCCGGCCGGCCCTATGCGCTGCTGAAGGTCGACAACCTGCTCTACCAGGTCAAGCCGGGCGACTACCTCGGCCAGAACTACGGAAAGATCACGCGAATCAGCGAAACGGAAATCGCCTTGCGTGAGATCGTTCAGGATGCCGCGGGCGAATGGATCGAGCGCAGCAGCGCCCTGCAGCTCCAGGAAAGGGCGCGATGAAGAGCAATCAGGAGATTCAAATGATGAGCAAGTGGCGCTCCCGTGCCCTGGCGCTTGCACTGTTCGTCGGTGCACCGGTGATTGCCTTCGCGCAGAACGCGATCCAGTCGATCACGAGCTCCGTCCAGGCCGGTGCCGAGGTGGTCCGTGTCGAGCTCTCCGAGCCGCTGCCTTCCGTGCCCAACGGTTTCGCCATCCAGGCGCCGCCACGCATCGCCATCGACCTGCCGGGAGTGACCAGCGCTCTGGGCCGCAACTCGGTCGACGTGAACAGCGTCAACCTGCGCACCGTCAGCGTCGCCCAGGGCGGTGACCGCACGCGCCTCGTGCTCAACCTGAAGAACCCGGCGAACTACCGCGCGCAGGTGCAGGGCAAGGCCTTGCTGCTGGTGCTCGAGCCCACGGCCTCTGCCGCACCGGGGGGCGCCGCCACCGAGTCGGTGCACTTCGCCCCGAGCCTGAACCGCGACGCCCAGTCCATCAGGGACGTCGACTTCCGCCGCGGCAACGACGGCGCCGGGCGCGTCGTCGTCGAACTGCCGAGCAACCAGGTCGGTGTCGACATCCGCCAGCAAGGTCAGACGCTGGTGGTCGAGTTCCTGCGCTCCACGCTGCCCGAGAACCTGCGGCGCCGGCTCGACGTCGTCGATTTCGGAACGCCCGTCCAGACGATCACCACGACCCAGTCGGGCGACCGCGTGCGCATGACCGTCGAGCCGCGCGGCCTGTGGGAACACAGCGCCTACCAGAGCGACAACCAGTTCGTGCTCGAGGTCCGGCCGCAGAAGATCGACCCGAACAAGCTGACCCAGGGCTCCGGCTACGCCGGCGAGAAGCTGTCGCTGAACTTCCAGAACATCGAGGTCCGGGCCCTGCTGCAGGTCATTGCCGACTTCACCAATTTCAACGTCGTCACCAGCGACACGGTCACCGGCAACGTCACGCTTCGCCTGAAGGACGTGCCCTGGGACCAGGCCCTGGACATCATCCTGCAGGCCAAGGGCCTGGGCCTGCGCAAGTCGGGCAACGTCATCTGGATCGCGCCCAAGGACGAACTCGCCGCGAAGGAGAAGGTCGAGCTCGAGTCGAAGGCCCAGATCGCCCAGCTCGAGCCGGTGCGCACGCAGTCCTTCCAGCTCAACTACGCCAAGGCCGAGGAAGTCGCCAAGGGCCTGACCGGCACGGGCGGCGGCGGTGCCGGTGGCACCGCCTCGCGCATCCTCACGCCGCGCGGCACGGTGATCTTCGAAGCCCGCACGAACCAGCTCTTCGTCAGCGACATTCCGTCGAAGCTCGAGGAAGTGCAGGCCCTGGTGGCGAAGATCGACATCCCGGTGCGCCAGGTGCTGATCGAAGCCCGCATCGTGATCGCCGACGACAAGTTCGGTCGCTCGCTGGGCGTCAAGCTCGGCGCGGCCGACCTGCGTGGACTGCGCGGCGGCATTCCCGGCTACAGCGTGGGCGGTGACAACCGCGTGACCTTTGGCGGCAATCTGAATGCCGTCGGCGGCCAGACGCTGCAGACGTCCAGTGTCCCGTACAACGACACGCGCTTCGTCAACCTGCCGGCGGTCGGCCAGGGCGGCTACGATCCGGCGAGCTTTGCGCTGTCACTGTTCGGCGCGGCATCGAACCGCTTCCTGAACCTCGAGATCTCGGCCCTCGAGGCCGACGGCAAGGGCAAGGTCGTGTCCAGCCCGCGTGTCGTCACCGCCGACCAGCAGAAGGCGCTGATCGAGCAGGGCGAGGAATTGCCCTACCAGGTCGCGACCTCGAGCGGTGCGACCTCGCTGCAGTTCCGCAAGGCGAACCTGCGACTCGAGGTCACGCCGCAGATCACGCCCGAAGGCAACGTGATCCTCGACGTCGACGTCAACAAGGACAGCGTCGGCCGGGCCACGGCCGCCGGCTTCGCGATCGACACCAAGCACGTCAAGACGCAGGTGCTGGTCGAGAACGGTGGCACCATCGTCATCGGCGGCATCTTCGAGCAGACCGACCGCGACGAAGTCACGAAGGTGCCGCTGCTCGGCGACGTGCCGGTGCTCGGCAACCTGTTCAAGACGCGCACCAAGTCGTCGAACAAGACCGAATTGCTGATCTTCCTGACGCCGAAGGTCATCACCGACAAGACATCTTCGCGCTGAGCGCCCCATCAGGAACCGGAACCAGATGATCAAGGACAAGTTCTCCTTCAAGGGATGGTGGGCGGCGTTCGCGGCCTTCGTGATGCTGTCGTTCCTGACCGGCTGCGGCGGCGGAGGGGGCAGCGCGGGCACCAGCCCATTCCCCGGCAGTGGCGGATCGGGTGGGTCCAATTCTGGGAGTCCCAGCCTCGCGTTGGCGCTGTCCAGCGCCACGGTGACCGCCGGAGCGCCTGCCACGGTGACTGCCGTGGTCCGGGACGGCACCGGTGCTGGCGTCGTCGGCCAGGTGGTCAATTTCTCGACCACGGCCGGCCTCGGCAAGTTCAGCGTGGATTCCGCGCTGACCGACGCCACCGGTACCGCGACGGTCTCCCTGTCGCCGGCCTCGACCTCGACCACGGGCGCCGACACCGTCAACGCCACCTCCTCGGTCGGCGGCGTGGCCGTCTCGGCTTCAGCGGGGTTCCAACTGACGGCGACCTCCGTCACGATCGCCAGCTTCACCTCGGACGTGAGTTCGCTGGGGCCGTATGGACAGACCACGCTGAGCGTCGCGCTTGCCGGGGCGCCCGCGAACACGCCGGTCAGCATCGACCTGTCGTCCAACTGCGTCGCCAAAGGCAAGGCGACGCTCACGCCGGCGTCGGCGACCACGTCCACGGGCTCGGCGACCTTCACCTACCGCGACCGGGGTTGCGGTGCATCGGACCAGTCCGACCAGATCCAGGCCTCCGTGACCGGCACCTCGGCGACGGCCACGCTCAACCTCGGGCTGACGTCACCGGCGGTTTCCAGCATCACCTTCGTGTCGGCGACATTCTCGACGATCTATCTCAAGGGTTCGGGCCTCAACGAAACCTCGGAGATCACCTTCCAGGTGCGAGACACCGCGGGCAACGGACTGCCGAACCAGAACGTCCGTCTCGAGCCGACGACCCTCACCGGCGGGCTGACCCTCGACGGTGGCGCGACGGCCGTGACCAAGCTCAGCGACAGCTCGGGCAATGTTCTCGTGCGCATCAATTCGGGCACGGTCCCGACGCCGGTGCGCGTCAAGGCCAGCCTGGTGGCCGATGCGTCCATCGCAACGGTTTCCAGCAACCTGTCCATCGCCATCGGTCTGCCGTCGCAGCTGAACTTCTCGCTGTCTCAGCAAACGATCAATATCGAAGGCTACAACGTCGACGGAATCCCCAACACGTACAACATCATCGCCTCGGACCGGCTGGGTAACCAGGTGCCGGACGGCACGGCGATCAACTTCATCGTCGAAGGGGGGCAAGTCGAGGCGGTCAAGTTCACGGCGTCCGCAGGGGGGCTGTCTCGCGCGTCGGCGAACTTCATCACCTCGGAGCCGCGCCCGCTGGATGGTCGTGTGACGGTGCTGGCATACGCCCTCGGCGAAGAGTCCTTCCTCGACGTCAACGGCAACAATGCGTTCGACTCGACCGAGGATTTCCAGGATCTCGGCAACATCTTCCTCGACCGGCTCTTCGACGACTACTACGACAAGGCCCTCGACCAGTTCATCTCGCTGTCGATCAGCGGCTCGGCGACCTGCAAGACGCCGTCGTCGACGCTACTGGCCCTGAACAAGTCGATTCCATCCATCGTCCGGACGCGCTCGTCCGAGGGGGTCGACACCTGCGATACGCAATGGGGCAAGGCCTACGTTCGACGTGCGACCGAGACCGTGTTTGCGACCTCGTCGGCGTGGCCGGTCTGGAACTCGAAGCCGGGCAGCTATTACACGGCGGGCGGCAATGCCGAATGCAAGCGCAAGGACCAGACCGACACGACTAAGGACCTGATCGTCGGGTACGTCCGAGGGCAGGACGTGCGCAAGGCCTTCTACAGCCTGGGCGGGAGACTGTACGATGTGTCCCGAAGCGGCGTGTTGTCGTTTCTCGTGGCAGACGCGAACCCGGTTCGCCTCAACCCGATGGCCGCTGGCACGACGATCAGCGTGAGCGCAACGACCGGCCTGACCGTCCGCGTCGATGGCGGTTCGCCGGTTCCCAACACGTCCGAGGCCTCGTTCGCGAGCGTGGGCTACACCTTGGCGAACGGCACGAACTCGGGCACGATCAACATCACGTTCTCTTCACCGGGCGGGCTCAAGACGGTATGGAGCCAGTTCATTTCGACGGACGCTGCACCGGGGACCGCCGTGCCGTGCCCCTGATGTCGCTGATCGCGATGCCCGGCGGTGGCAAGTCCACCGTCGGCAAGCAGCTCGCGCGGCGCCTCGGCCTGGAATTCGTCGACAGCGATCACGAGATCGAGAACCGCATCGGCTGCTCGATCAAGACCTTCTTCGAGCGCGAGGGCGAAGAACGCTTCCGCGACATCGAGTCCGAGGTGCTTGACGAGATCACCCAGCACGCCTCGGGTGTCATCGCCACCGGCGGGGGCATCGTGCTGCGCGACGTCAACCGCGAGCGCCTGCGCGAGCGCACGACCGTGATCTACCTGCGTTCCACGCCCGAAGAACTCTTCAGACGGCTGCGTTACGACTCGAAGCGGCCGCTGCTCCAGGTGGCGGACCCGCTGGCGCGGCTGCGCGAGCTGTATGCCAAGCGCGACCCGCTGTACCGGCAGACGGCGCGCTTCGTGATCGAGACCGGCCGTCCTTCGGTGCCGACCCTCGTGAACATGATCCTGATGCAGCTCGAACTCGCCGGCGTCATCGCCGCTCCACCGCAGACTTCGTCGATCGGCCTGCCCGGCGAGGCGCACTGATCGAGCGGTGGGCCGGACCGTACACTTCGCGCTCGATACCCAAGGCACCGGTGCGCGGCATCCGCGTCGGGCCGTGGCCCCGGCATGAAGGCGCAACCATGATTCCACCGACCGAGCGTGTCCGCATCGATCTCGGCGACCGCAGCTACGACATCCTCATCGGCCAGGGGCTGATCGGCTCCGCGGCGAGCTTCGAGGGCCTCCCCCCCAGTGCCTCGGCGCTCGTGCTCACCAACGAGACCGTGGCGCCGTTCTACGCGCAGCGCCTGGTGGACGCGCTGGCCGCCCGCCATCGCCGCGTCGAGGTCCTGGCGCTGCCCGACGGCGAAATGCACAAGGACTGGCCGACGCTGAACCGCGTGTTCGACACGCTGCTCGCCGGCGGCCACGATCGCAAGACGACGCTGTACGCGCTGGGCGGCGGGGTGGTCGGCGACATGACGGGATTCGCCGCAGCGTGCTACATGCGCGGCGTGCCCTGCGTGCAGGTGCCCACGACGCTGCTGGCCCAGGTGGATTCTTCGGTGGGCGGCAAGACCGCGATCAACCACCCGCTGGGCAAGAACATGATCGGCGCGTTCAACCAGCCCTTGCGCGTCGTCGCCGACCTGGACACGCTCGACACCCTGCCCCAGCGCGAACTCGTGGCGGGCCTGGCCGAAGTCATCAAGTACGGGCCGATCGCCGACACGGGCTTCCTCGACTGGATCGACGCCCACCTCGATGCGCTGCTGGCCCGCGACAAGGCGGCCCTCGCCCACGCGGTGAAGCGCTCGTGCGAGATCAAGGCCGACGTGGTCGGGCAGGACGAGCGCGAGAGCGGGCTGCGTGCGATCCTGAATTTCGGGCACACCTTCGGCCATGCGATCGAGACCGGCCTGGGCTACGGTGCGTGGCTGCATGGCGAGGCGGTGGGCTGCGGCATGGTGATGGGCGCGGACCTGTCCGTGCGCCTGGGGCTCATCGCCCGCGCCGATGCGCAGCGCCTGCAGTCGATCATCGAGCGCGCAGGGCTGCCGGTGCGCGGCCCGCGGCTGGGCGTGCCGCGCTACCTCGAACTGATGCGCGTGGACAAGAAGTCCGAGGCCGGCGAGATCCGCTTCGTGGTGCTCGAGGCCCTGGGGCGTGCCGGTGTCCGCGGTGCGCCCGACGCGCGGGTCGGCGAGGTGATCGAGGCGAACACGGCGTGAACGCCCCCGTGCCCGGCGACGCCCGCGCCGTGCCGTGGCGCGCCTGCGCCAGCCGGCCGTCACTGACGCGCGGACGGCGCCACGCCGAAGCGCCGGCGCCGACCCGCGACGACTTCCAGCGCGATCGCGACCGCATCGTCCACTCCACCGCATTCCGGCGGCTGGTCTACAAGACCCAGGTGTTCCTGAACCACGAGGGCGACCTCTTCCGCACCCGGCTGACCCACACGCTCGAGGTGGCACAGCTCGCCCGCTCGATCGCCCGCGCGCTGCGGCTGAACGAAGACCTGTGCGAAGCCATCGCGCTCGCCCACGACCTCGGCCACACGCCCTTCGGCCATGCCGGGCAGGACGCCCTGGACGAATGCTTCCGCGCGGCCGATCCCGCCAGCGGCGGATTCGAGCACAACCTGCAGAGCCTGCGGGTGGTCGACGTGCTCGAGGAACGCTACCCCGCGTGGGACGGACTGAACCTGACCTTCGAGACGCGCGAGGGCATCCTGAAGCACTGTTCGCGGCGCCACGCGCAGGCGCTGGACGCGCTCGAGCCCGGCGGCGTCGGCCGGCGCTTTCTCGACGGCACCCGGCCGAGCCTGGAGGCGCAGGTCTGCAACCTCGCCGACGAGATCGCCTACAACACGCACGACATCGACGACGGCGTGCGCTCCGGCCTGCTCGACCCCGCGCAACTGCTCGACCTCCCGCTGTACGCGCGCTACCACCGCGAGGCCCTGGTCGACCACCCCGGGCTCGCAGGCCGGCGACTGCTGTTCGACACGCTGCGCCGCATGCTGTCGCAGCAGGTCTACGACGTGATCGACACCACCGCCGCCCGCCTCGACGCGTTCGCGCCGGCCGATGCCGACGCGGCCCGGCAGGCGCCGGCCCTCGTCGCCTTCAGCGAGAACCTGGCCGCCGAGGTCGTGCAGGTGAAGGCCTTCCTGCGCGAGAAGCTCTACCGGCATCCGCGCGTGGTGGCCACGACCGACGGCGCGAAGCAGGTCGTGCGCGACCTCTTCCAGGCCTACGTCCTGCAACCGCAGGCCCTGCCGCCGCCGCACGCCTCGCGCGCGGCGGGCCGGCCGCAGGCGCTGGTCGACTACATCGCGGGCATGACCGATCGCTTCGCGCTGCGCGAGCATGCGCGCCTGCTCGGCCCGCAGGCCACGGCCGCGCTGCAGCCGGGCATCGACCCCGACGGTCCCGGCCCCCTCGGCGGATGATCCACGGCGCGGCGTGCCGCCGGGGCGTGTCCGGTTCGTGAACTCCTACGCGCTGCGGTCGCGGCGGGCGTGAGGCCGCCGACGAACGGCCCGCGGCGCGCGACCAGCGGCGTGGCCCGCGCCGGCGACGCCGGCAGAATCCCCGGCATGAAAGTCCGTCCAACCGTCCCGCTCGCCCGACGGCGCCTCAATGTGCGGCTGCACGAAGGATTCACCCTGCTCGAGGTGCTGGTGGCGATCGTCATCCTGTCCTTCGGCGTGCTCGGGGTCGTCGGCCTCCAGGCCGCCGCGCTGCAGGCGAACAAGGAAGCGCGCTACCAGTCCGCCGCGGTTCGCCTCGGGCGCGAACTCGGCGACCTGATGCGTGGCAACAAGGACCTCGCGATCCAGACCGACTCGGCCAACAATCCCTATCTCGTCGAGTTCGACGGCACCTTGCCGACGAGTTCGGCCGACTGTTACGCCGCAGCCTGCATCTCGCGCACCGCCGTGGCGCAGTTCAACATCCGCGAATGGCTGAATCGCGTGTCCCTCGAGCTGCCGGGGGCGCGTGTCGTCGTCTGCTTCGACCAGACGCCTTACACCGGGGCGGGCGTGCCCCAGTGGGACTGCACCGGCAACGGCGGAGTCGCCGTCGTGAAGATGGGGTGGACGCGGGCCTCGACCAACCGGGGTGCCGCCGGTTCGGCCAGCAATGCCGCGGGCCTGGAACGCGCCATCAATCCGACCGTGGTGCTGCCGCTGATCGCCGGCAGCGTCGAATGAGGTGCTGCGGATGAATCTGTCCACGTCTTCGCGCCGCCTGCCGCGGCGGCCGCCGGCGCACCGTCAGGCGGGCCTGACGCTCGTCGAGCTGATGGTGGCGCTGGTGCTCGGCATGCTGATCGCGGCCGCGGCCGTGGCCGCCCTGATCGTCGCGCGGCAAGGCTTCAACAGCGTCGACGAGAACTCCCAGCTGCGCGAGAACGCCCGCTTTGCCGCCAGCCTGATCCAGCGCATCGCGTCGCTGTCGGGCTTCGAGAACGCCGCCGAGGGCTTCATTTCCACCGACAAGACGCCGCTCGAACTGCGCGGGTGGGACAACGCCCTGCTGGACACCGACACCTTGCCGTCGACGCAGGTCAACGACAGCCGCGACGCCGACTGCACCGTCACCGACACGAGCTGCGTCAATGGCAGCGACATCCTGCGCGTGGCCTACATGGGGGTCAGCCGCCCGGCCGGAACGGCCACGGCCGACGGCTCGATCATCAACTGCGCCGGCGTGCCGGAAGCCGAGCGCGGCACGCCGGCCTACAGCGTCTTCCACGTCGTTCGCGGCGCCAATGGCGAGCCGGTGCTGGCCTGCACCTACCAGGAGGCCGGAATCGGCGGCGCCTGGCGGACCCAGGCCATCGCCCAGGGGGTCGAGGCGTTCCAGGTGCTGTACGGGGTCGACACGCTCAATGCGGGTGGCGTCGCCGGTGAGGATTCGGTCGCCGACGTCTACCTGCGGGCCGCCGACGTCGACGCCGCCGGCCAGTGGAGCCGGGTCCGCACGCTGCGCATCGGCATGGTGCTGCGCGGACCGGCCGGCAGCGCGCCCGACAAGGCGGGCTCGGCGGAAACCATTCCCGTGCTCGGCCCGGGCTTCAGCGATGCCGCCGACGTCGGCTCCGACCTCACCGTCGCGGCCGACGCGCGCATGCGCCATCGCCTGGTCTTCACCGTCCACCTGCGCAATGCGCAGTTCGCACCATGAAACCCTCCGAGCCGAATCTCCGTCCGAACCGCGTGCGCGCCGGGCAACGCGGCGTGACGCTGGTCGTCGTGCTGCTGATCCTCGTGGTCGTCACGATCCTCGGCATCGGCGGCGCCCAGATCGCGCTGCTGGGCGAGCGCTCGACGCGCTACGACCGCGACTACCTGGTCGCCTCGCAGGCGGCCGAGGCGGCGCTGATGGATGCCGAGTTCGACATCCGCGGCCCGAACAGTGCCGCGTCGGACGTGCAGCGGGTCACGAAGTTCAACAACAAGAACTACGGCATCTTTGCCGAAGGTTGCGGCACCACGGCCGCGAACCGCGGCTTGTGCCTGCCGGCCGACCTGACGGGCAAGCAGGTCTGGGCCACGGTCGACTTCCTCGATGTCTCGGAGACGGCGCCCTCGGTCGCGTTCGGCACCTACACCGGTCGCAGCTTCGACGCCGGCACCGCCGGCGTGAAGCCGGAGCTGCCGCCACGCTACATCGTCGAACTGGTCGAAGACCCGCAGCCAGGCTCGGACGCGAGCGCGCGCGCGGCCGGCAAGCAGAAGATGTACCGCATCACCTCGATCGGATTCGGGCCTCGCAAGGAAGTGCAGGTGGTCATGCAGATCGCCTTCAGGAAGGAAAAGGGTTAAGGCCATGGGTCGCGTCCTGAACGGGTTGAAGTCGTTCGCATCGAATGCGTGGGTCAAGTGGTTCGTCCTGCCGGCGGCGGCCATCGCCGCCGTGGGCATCGTCGTCAGTGCGGGTTCGGCCCCGAGCATTCCGGCCGTCAACCTTGCGGCCGAACCGCTCTATGCCCGCGGCGCGCGGGCGAAGCCGACGCTGACGCTGGCGCTGTCGGTCGAATTCCCGACGGTCGGTGCGCAGTACGTCAACGTGCCCAACACGAACACCGACGACAGCTATGCCCCGACCAAGGAGTACATCGGCTACTTCGATGCCGAGAGCTGCTACACGTACAACGGCACGCCGGCCGAGAGTCGCCCGACCGGCGTGCCGGTCGACGACTACCGCCGCTTCGACCGCGTGGGCGACGCGGCCCGCGACGGCAGCGGTGCCTCGCTGCGCACCTGCGGGGGCACGGCCTTCAGCGGCAATTTCCTGAACTGGTCGACGGGCTCCGCCATCGACATCCTGCGCTATGGGCTCACGGGGGGCGACCGCTGGGTCGACACCACCTCGTTGACCATCCTGCAGCGGGCCGTGCTCCCCAACGGCAAGTTCTGGAACGACAACAACTTCCCGGCCAAGATCCTGAAGGCGGCGCTCGTCGATGGCGCCGTGCCGACGACGCTGAAGGTCAAGTGGGACGGCACCACGCACACCGGCGACATCTACATCGCCAACTGCCTGAACCGCGTGCACTTCGGAACGGCGTCGGGTGGCAATTGCGGGGCACCGGGCACCAATTCGAACCTCGGCACGCCGTATGCCGGGGCCTCGACCGGACCGGTCACGACCTCGGGCGCGGGCGCGCTGCCCGGCACCTTCACCTATTGCGCCGACCAGAACGGCACCTGTGCCTTCACCGGCATCAAGCAGGTGGCCTATGGGTCGTCGACGATCGGCTGGCGGTTCATGTCGGCCCGCGACGGTGTGGCCTGCACGACGACCGCCTTCGGCGGCAGCCCAGGCTCGGGCACGAAGAAGTGCTACATCCGCAACGATCCCACGGGTTGGGATCCCGGCACGCGCGCGGGACTGACTCCCGACAACTTCTTCTACACCCGCGTGACGGTCTGCACGGCGAGTGTGTCCGGGGTCTTGACCGATCCGCGGACGAGCCTGTGCCAGCGGTACCCGAACGGCAACTACAAGCCGGTGGGCAACCTGCAGAAGTACAGCGACCTGATGCGCGTGGCCGCCTTCGGCTACCTCGCCGACGACTCGGCCGCCTCGGGCAACGGTGGCGCGCGCTACGGCGGCGTGCTGCGGGCGCCGATGAAATACGTCGGCCAGCAGCACTTCGATGCCAACTTCAACCTCGTCTCGGGCGCGAACCCCAATGCCGAGTGGAACGCCGCGACCGGGATCTTCAACACGAACCCCGACAGTGCCGCCGAAGGCAAGAGCGGCGTGGCCAACTATCTCAACCAGTTCGGCCGGACCGGCACCTTCGGCTACTACAAGACCTACGACCCGGTCGGCGAGATGTACTACGAGAGCCTGCGCTACCTGCAGGGCCTGGCGCCGACCTCCGGAACGACCCCGGAAACCAGCCCGACCTACGGCATGACGACGGCCATGAAGGACGGCTTCCCGGTCTACGACACCTGGACCGATCCGCACCCGGCCGTCAGCGGCATGACCGATTACTCGTGCGTGAAGAACAACATCGTCGGCATCGGCGACGTCAACACGCACTCGGACAAGTACATCCCCGGCAACCCGCGGGCCACGAACGGCGATGCCGTGCGCGCCGCGGATGTCTCGGCCAACGAGCCGAACTTCTACCAGTGGACCAAGGTCGTCGGCGGATTCGAGGAGGGCCGTTCGGTGTCCTACACCGACGGCACCGGTGCTGCACGCACCACGAGCAACTTCAACGCGGCGAACGCCATCACCCCCGACCTCGAAGACAAGACCCCGCCGTGCTGCAACGGCAATGCCTACTTCATGGCCGGTGTGGCGTACTGGGCGAACACCCACGACATCCGCGGCACCGACTGGTCGAACACGGCCAAGCGGCGCCCGGGCATGCGCGTGACGACCTACATGCTCGACGTCAACGAGTACGGCCGCCAGAACGTGCAGGCGACCCGCCGGAACAACCAGTTCTACTTCGCCGCGAAGTACGGTGGCTTCAAGGACGTGACGCGCACGGGCAACCCCTACAAGTCCTACGAGTCCGGCACGCAGACGGTGATCGACAGCAACGAGAACTGGGAACGCGCCACCTCCGACGTCGAGAAGAAGGAGGCCAAGAACTACTTCCTGTCGAGTTCGGCGCGCGAGGTGCTGAAGTCGCTCGACGAGATCTTCGCGAAGATCGCCGAAGAGGCGAACAGCATCGCCGGCGGTGCGATCTCGACCCAGCGCGTGACCTCCAGCGCCGGCTACATCTACCAGGCGCAGTTCAACCCGGCCGACTGGAGCGGCGACCTGGTCGCCTACCCGGTGACGGCCAACGCCAGCGGCGTGGTGGACATCGGCACCCAGGCGTCCTCGCCGTGGCGCAATGCCGCCGGAACGCCGGTGGGCGCGGCGGGCATGCTGGCGGACAAGACCCCCGGCTCGCGCAACATCGTCGTCGGTGGCAACCCGACCGACGTGGCGGGCACCTACTCGGCGGCGAGCTTCAACCCGACGAACTTCGTCTGGGCGAGCCTGGACACCGTGAACCAGGATGCGCTGCGCATGCCGCCCTATGCGGCCTCCGGCGCGACGATGGACGCCGTCGCGGTGGGCCAGCGGCGCCTCGACTACCTGCGCGGCGTGCGCACCAACGAGGCCGGGGCGGGCGGTACGGACGAGTTCCGCAAGCGTGGTTTCGCGCTCGGCGACATCGTCAACTCCGGCGTCGTCTACACGGGCGCGCCCGAGAACCTGTACTCGGACAGCGCCTACCAGACCTTCGCCAGCACCTACGCCGACCGCAAGAAGGCGCTGTATGTCGGCGCCAACGACGGGATGCTGCATGCCTTCGATGCCGACACCGGCAATGAACTCTTCGCCTACATCCCGCGCTGGCTCGTGCCGCAGCTCCCGGCACTCACCTCGCAGAGCTACGTCCACCGCAAGATCGGAAGAGCACACGTCTGAACTCCAGTCACGAGGACTTACCTCGTA
>ERZ795044.2489-NODE-2489-length-15952-cov-14.772536_pt1 | contig 15952 bp, 13 predicted proteins | sample MGYA00375128_ERZ795044 | MGnify/ENA primary metagenome ERZ795044 (study PRJEB30173, sample SAMN05720213) | anaerobic digester metagenome | isolation source: active sludge of municipal wastewater-treating anaerobic digesters | place: USA | collected 2014-12-22 ... | reverse complement strand
GCAAGCGAAAAAATTGAAAAGTGACTCACATCAGGCCCGATCTAGCTTCAACATTCAATGACGTTCACGGCCAGTCCGCCGCGACTCGTCTCTTTATATTTTGTCATCATGTCACGTCCGGTATCGCGCATGGTTTTGATGACCTGGTCCAGCGATACGAAATGTGTGCCATCGCCCCGAAGTGCCATTCGCGCCGCATTCAAAGCCTTCACGGACCCCATCGCGTTACGCTCAATACACGGGATCTGGACCCGTCCGCCAACCGGGTCACAGGTCAGCCCCAGGTTGTGCTCCATGCCAATCTCGGCCGCGTTCTCCACCTGCTCTGGCGTGCCGCCCATCACGGCGGCCAGTCCGGCTGCCGCCATTGAGCAGGCGACTCCTACTTCGCCTTGACAACCCACCTCCGCCCCGCTGATGGAAGCGTTTTCTTTGTAGAGCAATCCGATCGCACCTGCCGTCAGCAAAAAATCGCGGACACCCTCTTTGGAAGCCCCCGAGCAAAACCGATCGTAGTAGTGCATCACGGCGGGCACAATTCCAGCCGCACCATTGGTTGGCGCCGTGACGACACGCCCGCCCGCTGCATTTTCTTCATTGACTGCCATGGCGTATACATTGACAAAATCCAGTATGGTTAGCTGATCCTTGAGTGCCTGCTCCGGCCGACTGCTTAGCGAGCGGTGTAGTTCTGCGGCCCGACGTTTGACCCGCATGGAACCCGGCAAGTGACCGTCGGTTCGGCAGCCTCGATCCACGCAGGCCTTCATCGCATCCCAAATACGGTCCAGTCCTTCATCAAGCTCCGCATCAGTACGCCAGGCATGCTCGTTCTTACGCATGACCTGTGCGATGGAGAGCCCTGTCTCAACAGTGATTGCCAGCAAAGCGTCGCCGCTTGAAAACGGATGTGCCAGGACAGTTGGGTCAACCACGAAACGTGGTGTGTCGGCGACAGCGTCTGCCTCCTCCTGTGACACCACAAATCCACCGCCAACAGAAAAATAGCGACGCTCTTCAAGCAGCGTTCCATCTGCTGCAAAGGCACTGAAACGGACTCCATTGGAGTGAAAAGGAAGTGACTCACGACGCAAAAAAAGGATGTCGGTTCGCTCCCGAAAAGCCACGGCGTGTTTCCCGTCCACAAGCACGCTGTTCTGGGCGCGTATCTGCTTGATACGTGCATCAATGCTATCCGGATCAATCGTATCTGGCATGGCGCCTTCGAGCCCCAGCATCACCGCAGTATCCGTTCCGTGGCCCTTGCCAGTTGCACCCAAAGAGCCGTACAGTTTTGCTTCGATGCGTGCCGTCTGCGGCAACAATTCAAGCTTTCCCAGACGGCGCGCAAATAGTGCGGCAGCCTTCATCGGTCCCACGGTGTGGGATGAAGAGGGTCCAATGCCTATCTTGAAAAGGTCGAAAACACTCAGTGCCATAGGGTCTTTCAGCGGTAGTCCCGCTTGCCGAGAATTGTGAATACACGACCCGCATTCAGTGTTTGCATTACGACGCCCAAGAACCTGCAAGCGACAGGATTGTGACGTGAGGACGCAAGGCGGCGTCGCATGCGGACTACCCCTATCGCGAGGGGCTACCGATACTTTGGTTACTTACGGGTAGTTTTAGACGCTCGACAACCGATTTGGAGACACACAGCATGGATGACGCACTGGCAACAGCAGAGACTCAGGCACCTCGGGGCAGGCGCGCAGGCGGGGGCAGGGAGGCCAAGCGGGCGGCGCGTTCTGCACGTGCCGGCCAATCAGCGCCCTACATCACCCGCAAGGTTCCTTATTACGAAGTGTTGGATGAAGAAGGCTTGCAAATCATCGAGCGCAATGCCGATACCATTCTGGAAGAAACCGGCATTGATTTCCGGGACGACCCCGAGGCGCTGGAGTTGTTTCGTGCCGCAGGCTGTGATGTGAAAGGTGAGCGAGTACATTTCCCGCGTGGTCTGGCACGCAAAATCGTTCAGGCCACGGCGCCACGCGAATTCATGCAATACGCCCGCAATCCGGCGCACAACGTGGTGATTGGCGGGAAAAACACCGTGTTCGCTCCGGCCTATGGATCTCCTTTCGTACGCGACCTGGACAAAGGGCGTCGCTACGCAACGATTGAAGATTTTCGCAACTTCGTCAAACTGACCTATATGGCGAACTCGCTTCACCATTCTGGCGGGACGATTTGCGAACCCGTTGATCTGCCGGTGAACAAGCGCCATTTCGATATGGTGTATTCCCACATGAAGTACAGCGACAAGCCGTTCATGGGGTCCGTCACGCATCCTGATCGCGCCAAAGACACGGTTGAAATGGCCAAAATTCTGTTTGGCAACGACTACATGGATCCGTTGACCGGACGGCCACGCACGGTGATCATCAACCTGATCAATGCCAACTCGCCCATGACGTTTGACGAAACCATGCTGGGTGCCGCCAAGGTCTATGCCCGCGCCAACCAGGCGACGATCATCACGCCGTTCATTCTGGCTGGTGCCATGTCGCCGGTAACCGTTGCTGGAACGGCTGCGCAAACGCTGGCTGAGGCACTAGCCGGCATGGCCTTTGTGCAGCTATGCAACCCTGGGGCGCCAGTCGTGCTGGGCAGCTTCGCGTCCAGCATTTCCATGCAGTCCGGAGCGCCGACCTTTGGCACTCCGGAGCCTGCTCTGGTGCTGTATGTGATGGCGGCGCTCGCTCGACGCCTGGGTGTGCCTTTTCGGTCAGGGGGCGGGCTGTGTGGCTCCAAAATCGCCGATGCGCAAGCAGCTTCCGAATCCGCAAACACGTTGCTGCCGACTTGTCTGGGAGGTGTAAATTTTGTATTGCACACCGCCGGCTGGCTGGAAGGTGGACTTTCCATGGGTTACGAGAAATTTGTCATGGATGTGGACCAAGCTGGCATGATGCACACGCTCCTGGCTGGCGTAGATCTATCCGAAAACGGCCAGGCCATGGATGCCATTCGCGAGGTTGGCCCTGGAAAGCACTTTCTGGGTTGTAGCCATACCCAAGCCAATTTTGAAACCGCGTTTTACCGTTCACCCATTACCGACAACAACAGTTTCGAGCAGTGGGAAGCCGAAGGCTCGCGGGACTTGGCACAACGCGCCAACGCAAGCTGGAAGAAGCAGTTGGCCGAATATGAAATGCCCGCCATGGATGTGACTGTGGACGAAGCAATTCTTGACTACGTGAATAGACGCAAAGCGTCATTCCCGGACTCCAACATCTAGGCGGCGATTGCTGCTGCGCGTTTCGCCAACACGCCGTCGAGCCAGTCGCTGCGCATCACGGGAACGGCAGTAACCAATTTTTCCGTATAGGGGTGATACGGTCCCTCGAAAATTCTGGCGGTGTCATCGAACGCAACAAATGAGCCCTTGAGCATCACGGCAGTGCGATGCGCAATCCGGTGGACAACATCCAGGTCGTGGGTAATCAACACATAAGAGAGGCCCAGTTCGGATTGAAGGCGTCTCAGGAGCTTCAGGATTTCCTCTGCCACCAGCGGGTCGAGCGCCGACGTGGGCTCATCCAGAATGATGAGGTCCGGGTTGGCTGCCAGCGCACGGGCTATGCAGACCCGTTGCTTTTGACCTCCCGACAATTCGGTGGGGCGTCGCGTCAAAAATGCCTGCGGCAATTCCACCAGATCAAGTAACTCTTTCGTCCTTTTGCTTACATCAGCGACACCAAGCCCAAAATAAAAACTGACGGGGCGCCCGATAGTTTCGTGCAGTGTTTGACGCGGGTTGAGTGCCACATCAGGAATCTGATAGACCAGTTGAATTGTGCGCTTGAGGTCTTTGCTGCGCTCGGCCAGGCTCTTGGGTAAAGGCTGGCCCTTGAAGGTAATGGAGCCTGCCGTAGGAGGCAGAAGTCCGGTAATGATTCGCGCGAGCGTGGACTTGCCCGAGCCAGACTCACCAACCACCGCCACGGTTTCACCCTTGCGCACATCCAGACTGACATCCGTAACGACTTTGAAGGTGCCGTACGAGGCGTCGATATGTTCCACATTCAAAATAGTGTCTGGCTTGACCGACGACTGCACCGCACGTTCACTGGCGGCAGCACCTCGTACGGCGACCAGACGCGCAGAATATTCCTGCGTGGGGGCTTGAAGCACACCATCGACCGTGCCCTCCTCCACCTCTTTACCATGTCGAAGCACCTTGATGCGGTCTGCCACCTGCGCAACAACAGCCAGATCGTGGGTAATGTACAAAGCCGCAGTCTTGTATTCACGGATCAACGACTTCAGCAGAATCAGCACTTCGATTTGGGTCGTCACGTCAAGTGCCGTGGTTGGCTCGTCCAGCACCAGAATATCAGGACGACAGGACATGGCCATCGCCGCCATGGCTCGCTGGAGTTGGCCACCAGAGGCCTGGTGCGGATAGCGTTCGCCAAAGGTATCGGGCTCAGGCAGGTCGAGTGATTTGAACAGGTGTCGCGCCCAGGTTTCTGCTTCAGCACGGGACATCAGCCCATGAATCATGGGTGCCTCACACACCTGATCCATGATGGTGTGTGAGGGGTTGAACGCTGCCGATGCAGATTGTGCAACGTAGGCAATGCGCCTGCCCCGCACTGCCCGGCGGCCATTCGCATCCAGTTTACGGATATCAACCCCATCAATTTCGACTGACCCGCCCGCAATATGAACGCCTGCCCGGGCATATGCCATGGCAGACAAGCCAATAGTAGACTTGCCAGCCCCACTTTCGCCAATCAGCCCCAGCACCTCTCCTGCATGAAGAGCGACGTCTACGTTGTCAACAATCACTGCGCCGCCGCGCACGGCCTCCAGGCGCAGACCCTTGATCTGCAGAATAATCTTTTTGTTGTCAGTCATGCTGCACTCACAGTTCTGCTTGTGCGCCAGATGGCCGCGCTTCAATGGACAAAAGCCAGTCCACTACAAGATTCACACCGACAGTAAGAATCGTGATGGCCAAAGCTGGCCAGATGGGAGCCAGCATGCCGAAGTTGATGGCCGCAGAGTTCTCGCGAACCATGCCTCCCCAGTCGGCAAACGGTGGCTGAATACCAAGGCCCAGAAAAGAGAGCGCCGCAATAAACAGAAAGTTGAAGCAAAACCGCAGCCCAAATTCGGACACCAGGGGTGCCGATGCGTTAGGCAGTATTTCCCGGCGAATGATCCACCATGTCCCTTCGCCTCGCAGGCGTGCGGCCTCCACATACTCCAGCACGGTCAAATTCATCCCCAAGGCTCGCGCCAGACGAAATACCCGCGTCGAATCCAGCACTGCGATCGTCAAAATCAGTACCGGGATTGATGAGCCAAAAACACCCAGAATAATGAGCGCGAGGATCAATAACGGGATAGACAGAATCACGTCCACCAGCCGGGAAATGAGGGTGTCCACCCAGCCGCCAAGTACTGCCGCAGTAAATCCCAGCGTGATACCAATGAAAAACGAGATAAAGGTTGTGGCTAGCGCCACGCCAATCGTCATGCGCGCGCCATAGATCAGGCGAGTCAGCATGTCTCGCCCGATTTGATCTGCCCCCAGCCACATTTGGGCGCTGGAGGGATCCCACGTTGCACCGACGGTTTCTGACTGGGAAAACGGTGCAAACAGGGGGCCAAAGATGGCGATGAACAGGTTGAAGGCAATGATGCCAAGACCGATCCATGCGGTGCCGGTTGGTTTGTGACCAAGAATTTTCATTTCCTGCCTTCAGCGTTTGTGGCGCAAGCGGGGGTTGACCATGATCACAAGGACATCGGCCAACGTGTTAAGAATCACAAACACACCGGCGAAAACCAGGCCACATGCCTGGATAACAGGCACGTCGCGTTTGGCCACAGCGTCCACCATCAGTTGCCCGATGCCAGGGTACACAAAAACCGACTCGAGAACGACCACTCCTACCACCAGATAGGCGATATTGAGTGCGACGACTGTGATGATCGGTGCCGCTGCATTGGGCAGGGCATGCCGGGCGATAACGCGGGACCGGGTTGCGCCTTTCAGGAATGCCATTTCAATGTAAGGACTGGACATGACTGATAACACGGAACTGCGAGTCATCCGTAGCATATGGGCTGCCACGAGCAGGGTCAAAGCCAAAGCAGGTAGCGTCGTGATGTAGACACGTTCCGAAAAACTGATGCCTGGAAACACTGTGGCCAATGATGGAAACCACTCAAGGTTAACGACAAACAGGATGATCAAAAGATAAGCAATGAAGAACTCCGGTACCGATATCGTTATGAGCGTCAATACGTTGGAAGCTTTGTCGACAAACTTGCCTTCGTTGATCGCAGCCAGAATCCCCAAACCAACGGACAGCGGAATGGCTATCAAAGCGGCGTATCCGGCAAGGAACAGGGTGTTATACAAGCGCGGCAGCAACTCGTCGATGATGACCCGTTTATTGGTCATCGCCACGCCAAGATCACCATGCAATGCCCCCCACAACCAGTTGAAATACCGCTGGTAAGCGGGCACGTTTAAACCGAGCTCCTTTCGAAAAGCGGCGAGTGTTTCCGGGGTAGCCCCCTGTCCCAACACAGCCGATGCAACGTCTCCAGGGAGAATCTGGGTGCAAACAAAAATCAGGATGGAAACGGCAAAGAGTGTTACGACCCCCAGCCCCAATCGGTTCGCAATGAGTCTTAGCATCGAATGAGCTTCCGGAGTAGTTGGCAAAGTTGAAGGGGATACAGCAGACCAGCGACAAACAAACTGATCCCATTAAAAAGGCGCGCTTCCCGCTCCCGTATATCAGTCAAGCAAAAAGCGCGCCCAAAAACCTTGGCGCAAACGCAAATCAATCCTCAGTAGATTTGCGCTTGGCATCAAAGGTCATGCGAACCAGCCTTTTTCTGCAAGGCGCTGATCATTCATGTCATACCGTGCATGAGGCTCAAGACCGCGCAACTTTGTACTGCCACCATCCATCTGGTCGCCAATAGCGAAGCAAACCATACCCGCCTCTTCAGCCAGCAATGATTGACATTCCGCATACATGGCTTTTCGCTTCGTGTCATCGAGTTCAACACGTGCATCAACAACCAGCTTGTCAAATTTCGGGCTGTTGTAGTGGGTGTCATTCCATGAACCACCAGTAACGAAGGTTTGCGACAACTGGAGGTCTGCCGTTGGGCGGTTGCCCCAGTAAACCGCGCAGAAGGGCACTTTAAGCCAGACGTTATCCCAGTAGCCATCGCCCGACACGCGCTTCACATCGAGGTTAAGTCCACCCTTCTTGCCAGACTCCTGGAACACAACGGCAGAGTCCGTGGCACCAGAAAACGCTCCCTCGGATACCTGCAACTCGATTGCACCGCCGTAGCCGGATTTTTTCAAATGAAACGCTGCCTTGTCTGGGTCATAAGGACGCTGTTTCTGTTTAGGATCGTAGTATTTGTTAGCTGGCCCGATGGTGTGGTCATTGCCAAGTGAGGCATAGCCGGAAAACACGTTATCAACGATCTTCTTGCGGTCGATGCCGTATTTCATCGCCAGAATCAGATCCCTATTCTTAAACGGATCCTTATCGGTGTGTGCAACAAAGGCAAAACGGTTGCCCGTACCTTTGGTCCGCGAGATCGTGATGTTCTTGTTCTTAGACAACAAAGAAACGGTCTTGGGATCCAGCCGGTTGACCGCATCAACCTGGCCGGTGACCAGCGCCTGTGTACGAGCCGCGGCATCGCCGATGTAACGCAACTCGACCGAATCAAAATTGCCGCGGTTAGGCTTCCAGTAGTTGCCAGGCTTACGCTTTGCAACGACTCGAACACCCGGCTGCCACTCGGCCAGCGTAAATGCACCCGTACCGTCCGCCTTGGAGAAGTCAGTTGTCCCGGCTGGAACGATGATCATGTGGTAATCGGAGAAGATGAAAGGCAGGTCCGCATTACCCGCCGACAAAACGACTTTGATCTGGTTCGGCGAGGTCTTCGTCAGTTCCTTGATCGGCTCGAGGATACCTTTGGCGGGAGACTTTGTCTCACCGCGATGAAGATTGATCGAGTAGATGACGTCGTCAGCGTCAAGCGTCTTGCCAGACCCAAATGTGATGCCCTTTCGAATATTGAATGTCCATTCCAGAGCACCAGGCTTGGACTCCCAGCTCTCGGCAAGCTCAGGCGTAGCATTTCCCTTGGTGTCAATTTCAACCAGTGTGTTCCAGAACATCAGGCTGTAAGCGATTGGAATTGAGTCAGCATAGGTGCGAGGATCCAGGCTGTCTGAAGCTGACCCCCCCTCCATGCCCAAGCGCAGAACACCGCCCTTCTTTGGCGCTCCCTGCGCCATTGCGGGCATCGCACCAAAAGTGGCCGAAAGACCGAGTGCTGATGCACCAGAAATAAGTTGCCGACGGTCGAGAATGATTCCCGAGTCCGATGGGGTATCGATCATTGCCATTTGTGTAGATCTCCAGTCAAATCAATAAACAGTTCCCCGAACCACCCATCTGAGGCGATGGAAAATCTCGGGCAGCCCGAGGGCAACCAGCTTTGCACCCCGTTTTCATGGTAACGCAATACACAAAAAAGAAGGCATCCAGACTATCCCTTAGTACAAAAAAACTTCGCACCGACAGAAGTCAATTACTGCGAATGACACCGCACTTTTGACCCGACAAAAAGTCGCATTGCGACCCGATGAAGTCGCGAATGCCAATGTCAGTATTGCAGGATCTGCTAAAAAGTGTGCGGCGTGCAGATACTCCACCTTGCAACAAAGTATCGCTACCCGCTCTTCTTTGCACTTTCGGTCAGCCACTCACGCAGTATCCGGATCTTCGGCTGTTGCGCACGATCAGGCGGGTAAACCAGGTAATAAGACAGCCCCTGCTCAATAGTCTGCGTAAACGGGGCTACCAAAATGCCATCCCGCAGACTTTCCCGAACGAGATTCAAGTCACCAATCGCAACGCCCTGGCCACGCGTAGCCGCAGCTAACGCGAGCTCCAGCGTGTCAAAGGTTTGACCCCGGCGCGTGGGTTTGTGGCCAGCACCGACTGCATGGAGCCACTTGGGCCAGGCGTCTACCGGGCTGCAATGCAGCAAAGGCAGTTTGATCAAGTCAGCCGCCGAGTTAATGCCCGCTGCGAGTTGGGGCGAGCATACCGGCGTCAGCACTTCCGGCATCAGCGCCACAGATTCAACACCTCCCCATGTGCCCCGCCCTTGCACAACAGCCGCATCCACGTCGGAGCGTTCAAATTCAGGCTCCCAGGCGTCATAGGTGGTAATACGCACATCCACGTCCGGTAACAAGGCTCTTAAATCTGGCAGGATCGGAAGAAACCACCGTGCGGTAAAGGTTGGGGGCATACGCAACACCAGAACATGGCCGCTGTTCTTCAAGCCATCGCATGCTCCCGCCAAACGACCCAGCGCATCGTCCACCACGGGCAGCAGCAACTGGCCTTCAGCTGTCAGCCTCAAGCCGCGCTTGTGCCGAACGAAGAGGGGGCATCCCAGGTATTTTTCAAGTTGCTGGATTTGCCGACTGACAGCGCCCTGAGTAACAAACAAAACCTCAGCCGCACGACTGAAACTACCTGAGCCTGCTGCAGCAGCGAAAACTGTAAGGGCGTGCAGGGGAGGCAGTCGCCGGTGAAACCAATGCACATCCGATCCATGCATTTCATGAATACTTAACATGATTTAATTTCCCCATTGATTTGAAGCTCTAAGTATAAAATTTGCATCTGAGTGCGGGCAACTTTCCATTACCTTAAGTCATTCGTAAAAGGGCAAATGAATCTTAGACATATCGCAATGGAAGTCAGGATTCGGCAACCGCGTGTCCGCGAAAACACGCGTACGGGTATGTTTCTGGGACCGCAATGACTCCAGTGAAATCTGCCGTCGCGCCACGCAGGCCAACAACCCACTCCCGAAGCTTTGAATGGCCGACCTGGCTGGTTATCGCCATCATTTATGGTGGATGGCTGCTTGTCACCCTGACATATCGGTTACTGCCCGTCTGGTTTGCCAATCTGGTTTTGCTGCTTATCGCCACATGGCAAATGAGTCTTCAGCATGAGCTGCTGCATGGTCACCCCACCCGTAACAAGACTATCAATCGCCTCCTGGGTGTATTTCCCCTGAGCGCGTGGTATCCGTACGATATTTATCGTGACAGCCACATTGCACATCATCGTGATGAGTTGCTCACCTTGCCCGGAATTGATCCGGAAGGCAATTACGTCGAACCACAGGACTACAAAAACCTGTCGTCTTTTCAACGCGCGATTCGCTGGTCACTTCGTACTGCCCTTGGCCGCCTGCTGCTGGGACCGGCTTTCACCATTCCGCCGGTGTGGGCGACCATCGTCTCCGGTCCACTCAAACGCGACTTCAGATATGCGGGCACCTGGGCCCTGCATCTGGCACTGCTGGTTGCGATGTTGTGGTGGGTAAATGCCCAATCCGGCATATCACCTTTGCACTACCTGTTTGGCATTGCTTACCCAGCCCTGAGTCTGGCCATGCTGCGCTCGTTTTATGAACATCGCCCCGCCAGCAACCCGGCACATCGCATCGTGATCAATGACGCCGCCTTGCCGTGGCGATTGCTCTATCTCAACAACAACTATCACGCCGTACACCATGACTATCCAGGCCTGGCCTGGTATGACATCCCTTCCGTTTACAGGTCGGATCGCGAAGGGTTTCTGCACCGCAATGACGGGTTTCACATTCCTGGATATGGCCACCTGCTGCGCAAATACGCGCTCAAACCCATTGACTCCCCCGTTCATCCCGGCATTGAAAAATGATCGCATCGTTGCCGATGTACACCAGCACACCGGCTACGGTTCAGGCGTTATGGGGTTACCTGTCTGCTCACTTGCGAGGGGCTGGACTGAGAAACGTACCTGATACGTTGACGTGGCCCCTGGAAATGCTGGGCCATTGGCGAAATCCTTCGCTGTTGCTCAGTCAGGCCTGTGGATATCCCCTGGTGACCGAGCTTCGCAATCAAGTCCGCGTGATAGGTACTTTTCGATACGGAGTGCCTGGCTGCCAGGGAGGGTTTTGCCGTAGTGCAATGGTTGTCCGCCACGATGAGCACGCTTCTGAATTGAGTCAGTTTCGCGACCGCAGGGTCGCCTATAACAGCCTGGACTCTCAATCTGGCTACAACAGTCTGCGCGCCCTGGTGGCTCCCTTGGCTGTGTCGGGAAAATTCTTTGGCCAAACGGTTGAGGCTGGAGCACATCGCAGGTCGATAGAAATGGTGCGGGACGGTTTTGCCGACATCGCTTCGATTGACTGCGTCAGTCTGGCTGGATTCGAAAAATACCTGCCTGATATCACCCGCGGCACGCGAATCATTGGTTACAGCGATCCCTACCCGGGCCTGCCATTGATCGCTGCAGCAGGAATCAGCGATTCAACACTGGCAACCCTGCGGCTCATTCTCTCAAAAGCCATGCAAGACAGCACGCTGGCTGTGATTCGAAGGGATCTCTTCATCGAGGGGTTTGAGCCTCTGGAATTGGCTGACTATCAGATTTGCAGCGACATGCGCGACCACGCCAATCAGCTGAACTGCTACCACTTGTAGTCTTCCGCGGCTTTCTGAAAACCCAGGCTCAGCCAGCGCGCTGAGCGGGGAGAGCAATACTTCTGCCTGCATACTCTGGCTTTGGCAGCGACTGGTGCTGCGCCATGAGTGCCCCAAGCTTTTCATGAACTGCTGGAGCGAAGGGCGTCGAAAAAGGGCCATTCATATCGACATTCAACAACATCTGCTCGTTCCCAGCCAGCAAGGGTTGGGAATTGGCAGGATGCAGGCTGTGATAAACCTGCAACCGCTTGCCGTCATGGCCCAGCATCTGCGTGCGCACCTCCACGGCGACCCCCACTTTTACCTCCTGCACGTAGTTGATATGGGCTTCCACAGTGAAAATGGAATGACCGGTAGCCTTTCGCCCAGCCTCGTCCAGACCTATCTGATCCATCAACCCATCAGTTGCATAGCTGAACAGAAGCAGGTAGTACGCATCCCTAAGGTGACCGTTGTAGTCCACCCATTCGGGCAACACCGTGCCACGCCAAGTGATTAACAGGCCAGTCATGGCATTATTCATCCAGAGCAATACCGTGTTTCAGTTTGGTTGCCTTCACAGCAGCCTGAACAGCGAGCAGACAGTCGTCGCGGTAGCGTTCAAGCTCAGCAATGCTGTGTTTTCCCAACTGATCACTGGTACCATCCACTACCGAATCAATCAAGCCGTCCGTCAGCTCCGGCGCTTCGAGCTTCGTCCAGGGCAACTTCAGCGCCGGACCGAATTGGGCCATGAAATGACGCATGCCAGCATCGCCACCAGCCAGCGTGTAGATCAGAAAACTTCCCATGAACGACCACCGAATACCCGCGCCGTATCGAATGGCGTCGTCAATTTCGCCGGTGGTGGCAATACCGTCATTGACCAGATGCAATGACTCGCGCCACATGGCTTCCAGCAGACGGTCTGCAATGAAGCCGGGAACCTCCTTGCGCACGTGCAGGGGATGCATACCCAGGGACTTGTATACGGCAATCGCCGCCTGCACCGCATCGGGTGAGGTCCTCATGCCGCCCACCACTTCCACCAGTGGCAACAGGTAGACCGGATTGAATGGATGCCCCACAACGCAGCGCTCGGGATGTTTCGACTTTGCGTAAAACTCCGAAGGCAACAAGCCAGACGTCGATGACGCAATGAGCACGTTGGGTCGGGCTGCCGAACTGATTTTTTCATGGAGATCAATTTTCAGATCCAGGCGCTCGGGCGCACTTTCCTGAATGAAGTCTGCCCCGGCGACGCATTCTTCAATGGTCGCCACAAAATGCAGGCGCCCGGGGTCAGATCCCGGCTTGATCCCCTGCTTTTCCAATGCACCCCATGCGTTGCCGACGCGCTGACGCAGTTGGCCTTCGGCGCCCGGCGCCGGGTCCCATGCAACCACGTCAAGCCCGTTGGCCAGCGCACGCGCTATCCAGCCACTCCCAATGACGCCACTGCCAAGTGCAGCAAAAGTCCTGATATTCGTAACAAGCGACATACAAACTCCCCAGACGATTGATTAGCGCATCATGCGAGGCTAGGCGCGCTTCTTTAGCCCCATCTTGACGCGCCCTTCGGTGGGGGTCATCGGCTTGGCACCCAGGCAATGCAGCAGTTCTATGACGCGCTCGACAAGCGAGCCATTAGAGGCAGGCACACCTTTGTCAAGCCACAGATTGTCTTCCAGGCCAACGCGAACGTTACCTCCCAGCAGCACCGCTTGCGCAGCCATGGGCATTTGCATCCGTCCAATGCCAAAGCCTGCCCAGGTGACACCAGGTGGCAGGTTGTCCACCATGGCTTTCATGGTCGTGGTGTCCGCGGGCGCACCCCAGGGTATGCCCAGGCAGAGCTGGAAGATAGGGTCTTTGAGAAGACCTTCCCTAATCATCTGATTCGCGAACCACAGATGACCGGTATCGAAAATCTCCAGTTCAGCCTTGACACCCAGTTCGGTGATTCGCCTGGCACCTGCGCGCAGAGCGGCTGGCGTTGAAACGTAAATCGTGTCGCCATCGCCAAAATTCAGCGTGCCGCAATCCAGCGTGCAAATATCGGGCAGGAGCTCCTCCACATGGACCAGCCTGGCCAAAGGACCCACCAAGTCCGTACCTGGCCCGAAACGCATCGGTGCCTCGCCGCCACCAATCTCCAGATCGCCACCCATGCCTGCGGTCAGGTTGACGATCACGTCCACGCCGGAGTCCCGTATGCGCTCCATGACTTCACGATACAAAGCCGGATCGCGGCTGCCTTTGCCAGTCTTGGGGTCACGCACATGGCAATGCACCACCGTTGCACCGGCTTGCGCTGCCTCGACCGCAGCAGCCGCTATTTGCGCTGGCGTTACGGGTATGGCCGGGTGTTTGTCGACAGTGTCTCCGGCCCCGGTGACTGCGCAGGTAATGATGACGTTGTGATTCATGTTATGCAATCCTGTTCTTCCGACACGGGTTTTTGACGACAGACTGTACCGTTGAGTCTGCAACGCGAGTCGCACGCATACGACTAACTGTTGACTGCATGCGACCTGTCAGTGGTATCAATTATTCATTTCTGATCGCAAAACACGCCATTGAACAGCATATCTTTGTGCTACCTTGCATCCCATTGAATTCTGGAGCCGGTTTTGAATAAATTATTGATGCCGCTGGCCTCTCTGCTCAGTGGCGTAGGTATGCTGGTGGTGGGTACGGGTCTGCTGTTCGCCGCTATCGGCGCGCAGGCAGGGCTGGCCAAATTTTCAGGCCTCGTCACTGGTCTGATCATGTCTGCTTATTTCGCCGGCTTTGTCTATGGCACCTATGCATGCCCTGTCATCATCCGCCGCGTCGGCCACATTCGGGCTTTTGCAGCCATGGCCTCCATCGCTTCAGCGCTGCCCATTCTGCATGCGCTATGGATCAACCCCTGGTTTTGGGGTGGTCTGCGTTTTGTGACCGGCGTGTGCCTGGTTGGCCTCTATATCGTGGTGGAGAGCTGGCTCAATGTTGTGGCCACCAGCGAACAGCGCGGCAAGGTATTTGCTGCCTACATGGCGGTCAACGGAGTGGCCCTGGCGCTGGGACAATGGTTGATTCTGGTGGGTGACCGCTTTGGTTTTGTGCCATTTGCACTGGTGTCCATCCTGTTTTCGTTCGCTTTGCTGCCCATCACGCTCACACCCGTGGCTGAGCCGCAACCAACGGAAGCCCCCAAACTGGGCCTGATCGAATTGTTCGCGATTTCTCCCATTGGGGTGATTGGGGCGGTGGGGTCGGGCCTGCTCAATGGTGCCCTTTTCAGTCTGGGGCATGTCTTTGCGCAAGGGGTGGGGTTCAGCGAAGCAGGCATAGCGACCTTCATGGCAGCCACCATATTGGGTGGTGCAGTATTTCAGTGGCCCGTAGGCCACCTGTCGGATCGGCATGATCGCCGCCGGGTGTTATTTCTGGTTTGTTGCGCCAGTGCCGCCGTCGCTATTGCCGGCTTCTTTCTGGCTCGCGAATACGAGGGTATGTTGATTGGCATGGGGGTCATTTATGGTGGCCTGTCTTTCACCATTTACGGTTTGAGTGTGGCCCACGTCAACGATCTGATCGACCCCTCGCGGGTGCTGGAAGTGACCGGGGGACTGCTGCTGCTGTACGGCATCGGGGCAACGGTGGGTCCTACTCTGGGTGGCGGCGTCATGGACTTGATGGGCCCCGAAGCCCTGATGCTGTATCTGGCCGGAGTCCTGGTGTTGCTGGTTCTCTGTATCTGGCGTTACGCCCTCAAGTACCCATTGAACGTGGGCGCACAAACCGAGAAGGCTGAATACGTATTGATGGGTAGCGGCTCTCAGGCTGTACTACAGATGGACCCGCGGCGCTCGCCACAGCATCCAGCTCACGCGGATGGTGACTCGCAACTGCCGCATTCCAAATTCTGAGTGTCAATTATTTGAATTGAACAAAGCCCGGCACGACCCGGGGACTGCCAGTGCTGTCCTACACTGCTTTGGTGCATTGAAGCCAATGCATCCGGGGTACACATCACGAGAGGCAACCATTGACAGTCGATGAATACGACTACATCGTCGTCGGTAGCGGATCAGCGGGTTGCGTCCTGGCTGACCGCTTGAGCGCAGATGGAAGTGCTACCGTACTGGTTCTGGAAGCCGGTGGCCATGATCGTCGTCTGTGGATCAACATGCCGATTGGCTACGGCAAGACGTTTTATGACGAACGCATCAACTGGAAATTTGAAGCCCAGCCTGACGCCGGGTTAAAAAACCGGCGTATCTATTTTCCCAGAGGGCGAGTCGTGGGCGGCTCCAGTTCGATCAATGCGATGGTCTATTGCCGGGGGCTACCCAGCGACTTTGACGACTGGGCGGAGCGCGGCAACACCGGCTGGTCATGGGC
>ERZ795044.2487-NODE-2487-length-15957-cov-5.660797_pt1 | contig 15957 bp, 15 predicted proteins | sample MGYA00375128_ERZ795044 | MGnify/ENA primary metagenome ERZ795044 (study PRJEB30173, sample SAMN05720213) | anaerobic digester metagenome | isolation source: active sludge of municipal wastewater-treating anaerobic digesters | place: USA | collected 2014-12-22 ... | reverse complement strand
CGAGCACCTCCTCGCCCAGATCCCTGGGGAAGCAGGCTATGTTGAGCGCTATCACCGGCCTTGCGCCCATGGCGTATATGTCGGACAGCGCGTTGGACGCGGCGATGGCGCCGAAATCGTACGGATCGTCAACTATGGGCGTGAAGAAGTCCACCGTCTGGACTATGGCGATGTCCCCGCCCAGGCTGTACACGGCGGCATCGTCGTAGGTGGCCGTGCCCACGATGAGGTTCTCGGCTACCTGCGGCGGTATGTGGCTCATTATCCTATGAAGGTCCGCCGGACCCATCTTGGCCGCTCAGCCGGCCTTCGACGATATCGCGGTAAGCCTTTTCACGGTCTTGGTCCCATCCATGGGCACTCCTCCTTCCCGCCGCCTCACGTCCTGCTATTGCTTTTTCTTCTCCGCCTTGGCCTTCTGGGCCTTTTTGGCGGGCGCCTTCTTGCCCTCAGCTTTCACCTCGGGTTCGGTCAGTATCTCCCTGATCAGCATCTTGGATGCCGACACCATGATGTTCGCCTCGAGCGCCAGCTTCGAAGCGAGCATGAACATCTGGGTGCTGTCGCACTGGTCCCCCATGTAGTCCATCGCCTCATGCACCTTCTCCGCCACGGATTCGCACGCTTCTTTCTGCAACTTGAGGTACACCCTGTACTTCTCCTCGGTGGAGATCTCTGCCCCCTTCGCGTTTAGGAGCTTGGATATGTCGGATATGGGCAGAACCTGCTTGGCGGTATCCAGCATGATGAGGTTGGCTATGTGGTCCTTGTTGTACTTCTTCTTTACGGGCCTTTGTATGGTCCCGTCCTTCACGTAGTTGTTGACCATGGACGCGGTGAGCGACCTGGCGTCGTCCTTTGCCCTGTAACCCGAGGACTGCCTTTCGAGCATCGTCAGCACCTGGTCCATGTACAGCTCGATTCCGGGCAGCTCGTCCCAACCCGGCGCGCTAGTGCCCTCGAGCCTCGTTAGCCACTGGATCACTTTGTCTCGGCATTCCTGCATGGCCACAACCTCCATGGGATCTTCTTAACATTAATTTATCACGCTGTGCACCTCGTGTAAAAACAGTATCGTTCGCTTGACATGGTAGGCGGCAAGCCTTAATCTAGTATTAATTACTAGATGTCGTGTCTCTGATGTGTCGGAAGGTGCGGTAAAGATGCCTAAAGATGTATGCGTGCTGGGTGATTCCGTAATACTGGGAGTGGTCTACGACGAGGCGCGAAGCAGGTACTCGATCCTCAGGGACGGTGCTGTGACTTCGCTCACAAGAGGGCTGGGCATGCGTGTGCACAACCTCGCCAGGATGGGCCAGACGTCCGTCGAGGCAAGGGAGCGGTTCGCCGAGGCCATCAAGGGGGGCCTCAAGGCGGACGCCCTGCTGATAGAGCTGGGCGGCAACGACTGCGACCTCAACTGGGCTGAAGTGGGGGCCGATCCCGATTCCGACCACAGCCCGCGCATACCGGTGCCGGTGTTCAAAGAGGCGATAGCCGACATAGCTCACATGGCGGACGCTAACGGGATGGCGCCGGTTTTCTTCACGCTTCCTCCCCTGGCGCCGCTCAAGTTCTTCGACTGGGTCACGAAAGACGGCATACCCAAGGACAACGTGATGCGCTTTCTGGGGGACCTGAGCAGGATATACAGGTGGCAGGAGCTTTATAGCCTCTCCATGATGAAGCTCGCCTCGGAGATAGGGGCCCCGCTGATCGACATAAGGGAGAGGTTCCTCGTGCAGAAGAACTACGAGGATCGCATATGCCTTGACGGGATCCACCCGAACGCGGGAGGGCACGCGCTCATGAAGAAAGCCATATCGGACTTCTTCGGCAGCCGGCCAGGCCGTCTCGGGTCGCTAGCCCCGGCCTAGACTTATCTTGCCGCAAACCGTAAACGGTGCCCGGCGGCACATCACCCTCCTTATTACTTTTCCTTGGAGGAATATTGCCATTGATGAATAATGTTTACTACGGCAGCTTTTCACGGCTGCCCACTTAAGTATCCGATACGGAGGGATGCAAATGCTGAGAGCAAGGATACCCGTTGTTCTTGTGCTTCTCGTCATAGCAGCCTCGGTCGCGGGATGTCTGGCCAGTTATACATTCGATTTCATCGACGAGGGAGACCTCGTGAACGAGCAGGGCGCCTGGTTCGCTGACGGTCCCACCCATTCGTTCACCGGGCAGGGGCTGTGGATGGCCGATTACATGGTAACGGCACCATACGGTTACAGCGGCAACTTCAAGTGCACGTTCGAATTCTACGTAAACTACGGCACCGACCCCGTTGAGTGGATGAGTTTCCTTCTCATCGACGACAAGTGGCAAGACGGCGTCTCCGTAGCCAAGTTCTTCGGGCTCACCATACATAACTACTCTTCATCTTTCGCTTTGGCATCTCCGGCTTACACCGGCCCCGAGTATTCGGTATGGCAGGGTTCGGATTTCGATTACTTCAACGAGAACGCAGAGCCGCCGGGAATGGTCAACAACGCGATCAACGTCGTCGAGATATCAAAGCGGGGCGAGTACTTCACCGTCCGCATGAACGGCACCGTCCTGGGCTCGACCATGCTCATCAAGCCGGCGAACAGGGCCGCATTCTGGTACCCAGGCGTAAGCGGCTCGTTCGGCTACCCCGCGCCGCACGGTTTCTTCCTCAGGAGGGTCACCGTCTCGTACTGGCCTGGGACGGAATTGGAGGCGAGCTGGGCATTCTAGGCGACAACAGACGACGGCCTCCGGCTTTTTAGGCGCCGGAGGCCGTCTTATTATGGCGGGAGTGTGTGGGAATCGAACCCACCGCGGACAACAAGTGCCCGCCACCGGTTTTGAAGACCGAGGGACCCACCGGGACCCAGCCACCCCCGAGTCCGCCTCAGGTTGCGTCAGCCTCCCATCCACATGATACCATCGTCGAGCGCCGGTGCAAATGACAAGCCGGCATGATCCCCGTCACGCCGGCCTGCCGGACGCACGCCTCATCCGCGGGCGTATACCCTGCTTGGGCATCAAGCATCGTACGTCCGTCATCCCTTTTCCGTGCCGTCGTCATCCTTCTTCTTGAACAGTCCCTTGAAGTACCTGAAGACCTCCGCAACCGTCTTGGCTATCTCGATGATGTTGCCCGCGGTCCCGCCGGCCCTAGAGGCCGCCCCCGTAACTACCCTGTCGACGTTGCCGACCATGTCCGCGGCCTTGTCGGTGATTCCTTTCACGCTTCCGATGACGCCTTCGGCGCCGTCGGCCACCGCTTTAATGCCCGTCATGGCTTCCTCTGCGCTCTTGATCGCCCCGGGGAGAGCGCCCAGCGTGTCGTCCACTTTCCCCCTGTTGGCGTCCACGAGGCCGTTGATCCTCCTTACGAGGCCCACGAGTTGCCAGAGCAGATAGGCCAGGAGGGCCATCGCCACGCCCGCCAGCGCGAGCAATACCGTACGTAGGAAACCGTCCAGAGTTATCTCCATACCTACTCCCCTTCCGAGATGGGTGGAACCTCAGTTCCTTCCGCTTCGTTCTCCTGTAGCACCGTCTTGGGTTCCTGTCCGCCCTCGCCCTTCTTCAGCAGTTCTTCGACCTTGGTCTTGACCTTCCCGGCGGCTTTTTTCGCCGCCTCGGCGATATCGGCGCGCGTCTGCTCCCCCGGTTTAGGAGCGAGCATTACGCCGGCCAGGACGCCCGCGGCAAGTCCAAGTCCCAAACCCAGGGCGAAGGACCCGAAGGAGCCGCAGTTATCGGAACAACACCTGGCTTCCTTCCTGCCGTTATCATCCGCCATCTTGATCACCCCCCGATGCATGGATTGGCATCATACTTCAAACTTAAGCTTGACCTGTCTTTCACTATCTATAACGTATCAGGCCGCCTTCTTCTTCCTCCTCTTTATCTCCCCGTATATCGGAAGCGCGAACGACATGGCCGACAGTATCAGCAGAACAAGGCTTATCGGCCTTTGGAACACGGCCCACGTCCCGCCTATCATCACGGCCCGCCTAAGGTTCACCTCGGCCATCGTGCCCAGCACCATGCCCAGCACCATCGGGGGCAGCGGGAACTTGAACTTCCTCAGTATCCAGCCCAGGATGCCGAAGCCGATGCAGATGGCCACGTCGACCATGGAAGAGCGCACCGCGTAGCTTCCTATGAGCGCGAAGCTGAATATGAACGGGAAGAGGATCTCCTTCCTCACCCTGGTCACGTTAACCCATATCCTGCTGCCCCACGTCCCTACGAACAACATGATTATATTCGCTACGAACATCGAGCTGTACAGGTTGAAGACGACGTCCGGGTGTTTTGTGAACAGTTCCGGGCCGGGCTGGAGGTCGTGTATCATGAGTGCGCCGATCAGTACAGCCGTCGTGGCGCTGCCGGGTATGCCAAGCGTCAGCATCGGGACCAGGGCCCCGCCCACCGATGCGCTGTCCGCCGCCTCGCCCGCGCACACGCCCTCCGGGATGCCTGTGCCGAACCTCTCCGGCGTCCTGCTGATGCGCCTTTCTATGTCATACGAGATGAACGCCGCGATCGTGGCGCCGGCGCCGGGGAATATGCCGACTATGGTGCCGATCACGGATGCGCGCAGCATGGTCCATTTCACCTTCCAGTAATCCCTTATACCGGGCCAGCTGGTCTTCAACGCGGCCGTGACGTTCTGTGTGACGAAATTGAATTCCGATATCTCGCTGAGGACCTCGCTTATCGCAAGCAGCCCTATCAGCGCCGGTATGAAAGTGAAGCCGTCATACAACGGCACGTAGTTGAAGTTGAACCTCTTCACGCCGAGTATCGGATCCATTCCCACGGTGCACAGCAGCAGCCCGATCAGGGTGGACACGAGCACCTTGAGCCAGTCCTTGCCGCCAAGGCTGGCAGTCGCGGAAAGGCCTAGCACGGCCAGCGAGAAGTACTCCTGCGGCCAGAACTTGAGCGCTACCTTGGCCAGGGGCCCGGCGAAGGCGATGAGTATGATCACGCTGAAGATGCCTCCTACGACCGAGGCCACAAGCGACATCCCGAGCCCCCATCCCGCCCTGCCCTGCTTGCACATCGGATATCCGTCGAAGCTCGTGACCGCGGCGGACGGGGTGCCCGGCGTGTTTATCGTAACGGCGGTTATGGCACCGCCGTAGTTCGCCGCGATATAGATCGCAACGAGGAATATCAGCGCGTTGGAAGGGTCCATCTTGAACGTGAACGGGACCATAAGGGCCACTCCCATCGAAGGGGAGATGCCGGGCATCGCCCCCGCAAGGATCCCCACCACGACTCCGACCGTCATCACAAGGAGAGACTGGAGGTTCATTATCCTTACCAAGCCGTTTAAAAGGTTCGTCACAACCACTGGGATCACACCTCCCGAACCCGGCCTAGATGTCGAAAACGGCCCTTATGATGCTGCCCAGCGGCAGGCTTACGTACAACAGCCTGTAGAAGACGAGATACGAGAACGCCACCCATGAGCCTGAGATGAGCAGCGCCATGAGGAATTTCCTATAGCCGAGCGCGTACATGCACATGAAGATGAAAGCCGCGGAGCAGATGAAATAACCGAGGTAGTCCATAAGCGCCGCGCTGATGATAAGGGCGGACAGGACCGCTATTACCTTGTCGGTCCTTCCCGCCGGTTCCGCCCCCTCCTCCGATCCGGTCAGGGCCCTGTAGATCATGAACGCCGAAGATGGAATCAGGAGCCCCGCCCAAAGCCTCGGTATCATGGCCGCCTCGTTGCCGTTGAACATGGACGTCTGCAAGTTGGCGCTCAGCACCAGGACGAATATTCCCAGCGAGATGAAGGACGTGCTGATGGCGACCAACCCAGCCATCGTCTTCTTCCCCGTCCTAGACGTCACTATGTAGGCCAGCTGAGTCGCTATCACGAATGCCGCGAGCATGATGGCAAGGCCGGCGCCCTCCGTAAAATAAGTGATTGACATGTCAACGCCTCCTTCACGGGGGCAGGGCGCACCGATTCGAGTGCGCCCTGCCCGTCCTCGCCTATTTAATCAGGCCTTCCGCTTTCAGGTAGGCGGTCGAGTCGGCTATGTTCATCTTGATTATCTGGGTGAAGCGTTCCTCCCTGTAGTTCGTGACCTCTATCGCCTGGTCTTCGAAGAACTTGATCCATTCGGGGTCCGCGTACACCTTGTCGACGAGAGCCTGCAACCACTCGACGGCTTCTTTCGGGGTCCCCTTCTCCACGGCGAAGCCCCTCCACATGATCTCATCCTCGACTCCCGATATACCGAGCTCCTTGAACGTGGGGACGTCGGGGAACTGCTTCAGCCTATTGGGCGCGCACACGGCTGCGATCTTAAGGTCGGGCCTTCCTGTGATATCCGCGGGATTGCCCACGTAGGCCACGCCGACTCCTCCCATCAGGGCCGCCATCGCGGCTGGGCCGCTTTCGAACGGCACCCATTTCGCCTTGATACCCGCCCTGTCCCAGAGCTTCAGAGCCACAAGGTGGTCGTTGCCCCCCGTAGAGGGTCCGACCCAGATCTGGCTGCCTTTCTTCGCCACTGCGTCGCTCACTATGTCGACCCATGTGTTGATCGTGTTGTTCACCGACGTGATGACGCACTCGGGGTCTCTCATCAGCATCGATATCCACTGGAAGCTCCAGACGTACCTGTCCTGGTTGGACTGCGTCGAGACCACCGTGATTATGTTCGAGCTGGTCGCGGCGAATACCGTATAGCCGTCGTTGGGCGCTTCGATCACGTACTCCATGCCGGTCAGCCCGCCGGCGCCCGGCTTGTTCTCCACGACGAAGACGGCTTTCGTGTACTTCGATGCGATGTCCACGAACTTCCTGGTAGTAATGTCCATTACTCCGCCCGGCGCTACATAGTTCACTATCCTGATGGGCTTCTCAGGGAAGCTCGCCGCCCGCACGCCGATGGCAAGGCAGGCAATGATCAGGACTAACGCCGTGAGGACGGCAATTCTCCTGTTTCTCATCCCGGAACCCTCCTTCGAATTGCGTGAAGTCCGTCGCGCGCCTATCTTCTCGTCTTGCCGAGGTAGTACAACAGACCGTGCCTGAGCCCCCTGTCGCTTATCGTAAGTGCATGGACCGCCAGCTTGTTCATTATCGCCTTTACGATCAGGGCGCCGGCGAGTATGACGTCCGCCCTCTTGGGCTGCAGCCCCACGATGAGCTTCCTCTGCTCGATGGTGTTGGCCGAATAGAGGCCTATCTGCCTTTCCACCTCATCGAGGCTGAGGATGCTCCCCTGTATCTTGTCGGGGTCGTACTCGGGCATCTTGAACATGACCGCTCCCATGCTGGTGATGCCCCCGCCCATGCCTACGAGCCTGTCGACTTTCGTATGGACGCCGTTCTCCGACAGGAATCTCAGCACGTACTTGTATGCCGTATCGACCTCGGAATCTTTTACGGGGTCAGACCTTAGCATCTTCTCTGTGATCCTTACGGCGCCGAGGTCCAGGCTGAACCTCCTTCCGAGCGCGTCGCCCTCCCCGAATACGAACTCCGTGCTGCCGCCTCCGGTGTCGATGATCGCAAGCCTTCCTTTGCCGATGCCTATACCGGATACCACGGCAAGGTAGGAGTACTTGGCCTCCTCATCTCCCGTGAGTACCTTGACATCCAGCCCCGAGGCGCTTTTCACCATCCTTGTGAAATCGACCGCGTTCTTCGCGCTCCTTAGCGCCATCGTACCGACGGCGAGGATCTCGTTCGCCCCTTCGGCCCGGGCGATGTCCGCGAACTGTTTCACGGCCTCGCAGTTGCGGCTCATCGCGTCGGCCGTCAGCAGCCCCGTCTCTTTCAGGCCCTCGCCCAGCCTCGCTATGTTGTTCCTGTCCGTCACGGCTTCGAAAAGCCCTTCTTTTCCCATGTCTGCGAGTATGAACTTGATGGAGTTAGTGCCTATGTCAATGACTGCCTTCCTGTCCATGCCGGCTCCCTCCTCCCGTGCCTAAAAGCCGACCGTCTTCTTCATCGCCTTGATGTAGTTGATGTTGGGATAGCCCCCCAGCCCCAGCTCCCTGACTGTCTTCATGACCAGCTCAGGGTCTTCGTGCTCCACGCAGAAAGTCTTCAGCGGCATGCTGTTGAACCAGGTCCTTGCGAATTCCACCGCGGTCCCGTTTATCGTGTAGGCATACCTTTCCTTCCTGACCTCGACGACTTTAAGGTCCTTGTTGGTCCTTACCAGCTCGTCTAGGAACTGCTCTTTCGTGTACTCCTCCCTTTCGAAGCGCGGCGGCACGACCTTATAGACCGCGAAGATCCTCTTCAGCTTCTCGACGTCCAGCGGGAAGGCCTCCTTCATCACCGGTTTCCACTGCTCGAGCCTGTCGGCGTTGGTCGCCTGCAGCATCTTGATGTCCATGAGGCCTTCTCTGATCTTCGTATTCTCGTCGCTCATCCTTGAAAGCACATAGACCTCTTCGCTCCTCTTGGGGGCGGGTTCGCCGAACTTCCTGATATTCTTCTCGTCCTCCGGAAAATCGGGACCGAATGTCCTCCATTCCCAACGCGGGACTATCTTCTCGTCCATGAAAACACCCCCTTGTCGTAAGGTTCCGTGAACTTCTTCGCCAAGGGGGTCGCTTATTCCTACAATTGTATGGAAATGTTCATGTTCGGCACCATTCGCCGGCAGGTGATGCCGGGCCCGTCCGGCCGGGCGTCGCGCCTCCCTAGAGGACCACCTCAACGACGCCCCTGTCGATGCTCTCCATGCACGACTTGAGCTTGTAGGCGAGCAGCTCGTCCGCCCGGCCGGCCGACCTGAGCTGCCTCATTAGGTCTATCGTCCTCCTCAGGGAATGCACTATGTCGCCCTCAGCGTAGCCGGAAGCCTTGACCAGCTCGGGGAACTCCGTACCCGAGCTCCACTTGTAGGCTATGTCGGCCATCCCGGTGAAGAAGTTGATCTGGCTTGAGCCTATGTACCTCTCCTCCGCCTCTACGATCCTGCCGATTATCGAATACACCCCGGCGAGGTCGAAATGGACGGCCCTCACCGGCATCTCCCCGCGCCTGGGCTCGTAGTCCACGCACATAAGAAGCGACACTGCCTCAGGGACCGTAGCGCCGTGTACCATCCCGGAGAATACCAGCTCGGTGCTCAAGAGCTCCTGGGTGTGTATCTCCTTGGCCATGATCCCCCTGGGAAGAAGCCTTCGCCTTTCCATGAAGCCGAGTGATTCGAGCACCCTCGACTTCCTGTCGAACTCCCTTACGTACTTCTCGTCCGGGGCCATGCCGGCGAGCCTCGCCTGCAGCTCGTCCACCCTCGAGGAGAGCGCCTGGCGCCTTGCCAGCAGGGCCTTGCACTCCCGCCTTTTCTGCTTCGGGCAGTCCTTGTACCTGCCCTCCTTGAGGTTGGTCTTCAGCTCCTGGATCCTCGTCTGCAGCAGCGACTTCTTCTCCTTCTGGTGCTTCCTGGCGCGCTTTAGCCTCTTGATGTTGGAGGCCATCTCCTCTTTGAGCATCGCCTGGTAGACGGGGCACGAGGCTGTGCCGAAATCGCGGCACGCCGTGGCGGAGAATTCCTCGTCGGAAGCTCTCAGGTTCGCCAGCTGGGCCCTTAGCGAGGCCTTCTGGTTGTCGTTCTGGTAGCTGGCGAAGTTGTGCCTCAAGACTTTGTCTATCTCCTCGGGGCTCCTTCCTTCCACTAGGTTGAGCACCGTGTTGTAGGAGAGGGAGAACCTGCTCCGCAGGGGCTCTAGCCTTCTTTCGTCTATGGTCGGATAGTCGTCCAGCCTGAACGAAGCCGAGTCGGCCAGGACGTAGACGTAGCCTATCTTGTCTATCCCCCTGCGCCCGGCCCTGCCGGCCATCTGGAAGTATTCCTGCATGGTCATCGGCCTGAAATCCACGCCCGTGAACTTCCTCATGGAATCGAAGCATACCGTCCTGACGGGGAAATTTATCCCCACTGCGAAAGTCTCCGTCGCGTACAGGACCTTTACGAGCCTGGTCTCAAAGAGCTCCTCGACGATCTCCTTGAGCACCGGCAGCAGGCCCGCGTGGTGCCAGGCTATGCCGCGCCTGGCGGCCCTTCTCATTGCCGTTACGCTGGGCATAGAATCAAGGCCCATGCCCGCCAGCTTACGCTCGAACACCCGGTCCACGAGAAGCCTCTCGTCCGATGTGAGCAGGTCCGTGTCCCTCACCAGCTCGACGGCCCTCTCCTCGCAGCCCTTCCTCGAGAACACGAAGTACAGGCACGGTATCCTGTCGTTCTTTATCAGGTGCTTTATGAGGTCGCGGTGCGTGGTGGGCTTCCTCCTGGACCTTACGCCGTCCTCGTAGCTATCCTTCTCGTCGGCTCCCAGGGCCAGCTCCTCCGCTTCCTGCCTCGCTCTGAAGTCGATGTATTCAGCGAGGTTGCCCTCGCCGAACTCCCTTTCGAATACCATGTGCTTGAGCGGTACGGCCCTCTTGTTGTGCCGCACCACCTTGACGTCGTGGCCCTTCACGGACCCTATCCACTCCGCCAGCTCCTCCGCGTTGGGTATGGTGGCGGAAAGCCCGAGCAGCCTCATGTCCTCGGGCATGAAGATTATCGACTCCTCCCAGACGGTGCCCCTTTCCTCATCGCCGAGGTAATGGATCTCGTCGAAGATCGCATGGGTCACGCCCGTCAGGTCCTGGGGGGAGAGATGGAGGATGTTGCGGAAGACCTCGGTCGTCATTATCAGCACCGGGGCGAGGGAGTTGATCACCACGTCCCCGGTTACGATGCCGACGTTCTCTGCACCCAGCAGCCTCTTGAACTCCTTGAACTTCTGGTTGGACAGGGCCTTTATGGGCGCTGTGTAGACGACCCTGTGGCCCAGCCTGAACATCTTCTCTATGAGGTAGTCCGCGATGAGCGTCTTGCCGACGCCCGTCGGCGCGGAGACGATCACCGAGCTTCCCCGGTCAATGTGCGAAATGGCCAGCTCCTGGAAGGGGTCCAGCGTGAAGCCCCTGTAGACCAGTCCGTGCTCTTCTTTTGTAAGGAGGGGCCCCGCGTCCTTGAAAGCTGCGCTTGCAGTCCCTCCGCCGATCCCGATACCCTTGGTTTCCATATCTTCCGTCAAATCATCCTCCGGAGACCGGTGTGAACAGCAACAGTTCCATCCCGTCTTCCAACGGCGTGTCCTTGGGGATGATCCTTCCTTTGCAGGCGACGTTCATTACCAGCTCGCTTTTTATTCCTGAATTCACTATGAGGTCCCTTACGCTCTCGCCCTGTCTTCCTTCGTACGTCCATGCCGACCTCTTGTCCTCGGGAAAGAACTCCACGGCATGGCCCATTACTTTGACGCCTACCCTCATGCCATGAGCCCTCCGGCCTTGAGCTCGTCGACGCATCCGGACAGGCCGAGCCCTTCCAGCGTCTCCTTCGTCGGATGCCCGTTCGCATCCCAGCCGCGCTCCTTGTAGTAGTCGTCGAGGAGCCTGTCGCAGGAGGCCTTGTCGATGAGCTTGCCCTTGGCCGGGCCCGAAAGGACGGGCTCTTCCATGAACCGCTTCGGCGGATAGTCGTCGTTCCTTCCGAACCCGGGTATTTCGAGCATCGCCCGCACCCTGTTCATGTTCCACAGCCTGTCGGCCGCGACGTAGATGTGCTTCCACGTGACCTTCTCTCCGAATACCGCTTCGAACATAGCCTCGTAGTTTTCCAGCTCGAAGCCGATCTCGACCCACTGCAGCCTGCAGCAGCCTATGAGGTCGAAGGCAGGCCTTATCCTCTGCAGCTCTACCGCCCTTTTCGCCTTGCCTTCCAGCGTGTCCCTTCCCTTGGCCACATCGAACGTGATCGCCCACGACCTGTTGTGGTGCGCGCCGATGTCCGCGGTCATGTAGGATATCATCATCGCCGGGGCCCACCTTGCGTCGTATCCGCTCCATTCGAGCCCTTTCACCTGGGTGGCGAAGCGTATGCTGTCATGTCCTAGCCTGTTGGCGGCGATCCTCGTGCCCATCGCCAGCAAGTCGCCCATGCCCTGCCTCTTTGCGATTATGTTGGCCAGGAACTCGAAGGAACCTATGTCGCCCCAGGAGACGTCCCTTCCCAGCTGCTCTTTAGTTATGATGCCCTTGTCGAAGCACTCCAGGGCGAACGCTATGACGGCCCCGCCGGATATCGTATCCAGCCCCAGGTCGTCGCACAGCCTGTTGGCGTAGGCGACGTCTTCGATCTCAGGCAGCATGCAATCGCCGCCGAGCATCGCGATGGTCTCGTACTCAGGCCCTTCCACGTAGACGTCCTTGCCCGCCCTCTTGAGCCTCGAGTACTTCCCGCACGGCGTGGGGCAGGCGAAGCAGCCCTTGTCGGTCACGATGATCTTGTCCTTCATCGCCTGGCCGCCGATCCTCTCGTGGCCTTCGAAGTAGGTCGTCTGGAAATTCTTGGTAGGAAAGGCGCCGACCTCGTTCACCCAGGGCGTCACGCCGGCGGTCCCGAGGGGCGTCCACTCGGCGAGGCCCGGTTTCTCGAAGCACTTCCTGTACAGGTCCATGCCCACCTTGAGAACCGCGTCGGGGTCGGCCACGGGGATGCTCTTGCTTCCTCTTACCGCGATCGCCTTCACCTTCTTCGAGCCGAGCACCGCGCCGATGCCGGTCCTTCCGGCCTGGCGCCCGAAGTCGTGGTTGATGCAGGCGAAATAGACCTTGTTCTCTCCGGCGGGGCCTATGCTCGCTATCTGGAAATCCGCGCCCAGCTGCTTTTTGAGCGTCTCTTCCGTTTCGAACGAGCCCTTGCCCCATATGTCGGAAGCGTCCCTGAATTCCACTTTGTCGTCATCGACTACAACGGTCACGGGCTTCTCGGAGATGCCCTCCACTATCAGCATGTCATATCCCGCGTACTTGATCTCAGGGCCGAAATGGCCGCCCATGTTCGAGTCGCCGATCATGCCGGTTGCGGGCGACAGCGTCCCGAACTGGACCTTGCCGGATGCGGGCGTGAATATCCCCGAAAGCGGGCCGGGGGCGACCGCCACTTTGTTGAGCGGGCCGAACGGGTCCGCCCCGACGGGCACCTCGTCGTAGATGGTCTTGTCGACGAAACCGCGGCCTCCGATGAAGTCCTTCGCGAGCTTCATATCCAGGGGCTCCTTCTTGAAGGTCCTGGCCCCTACGTCTATCCTCAGGACGTAGCCTGCATAGCCGTTCATCAGTAGCGGCCCCCCTTCGAAGTGTCCGAATCGTAGACTGCGGCCCTGGGGCATGCCGCGACGCACGCGCCGCATGCGTTGCACTTCTTCGCCTTCTCTCCGTCCAGAAGCAGCATGACGTCGAACGGGCAAGCGGCTACGCAGGCTCCGCACTGTATGCATAGCTCCTCGTCGATTTCGAATGTGTCGCCCTTCTTCGAGATGGCCCCCGTAGGGCAGACGTTCGCGCACTCGCCGCACTGGGTGCAGTACTTTATTACATAGTCCCCGGGTGCCGGGAACCTTCCCTCGGGCCTTATGAAAGACCTCTTGGGATTTACTTCCCCGCGCCGCGTCATCGAGCATGCCAGCTGGCACGCCTTGCATCCGGAGCATAGCTTGTCTATAGTCGCAAGGTGCAATCGTGTCGCCTCCAATCTATATCCGCTAATGAGATTATAAGGTAATAGGGGCGGCCCGGAACAGTTCGTATCGCTTCCGGGGCATATTTGGCTCCATGTATCCGGGCGGAGCCCTTTCATGAAGAAGCCGGCGGGATCACCGCCGGCTTCAGCGTCTGGCTGTGCGATTATGGCGTCTGGATCACCAGCACGCCCAGGTCGTAGGATTCTCCGCCTACCGTAAGGTCCACGTCATAATACGTATCGACGTAGGCCGGCGACTTGGAGAGCGTCACGGTGTAGTAGCCCGCTATCATGCTGGGTATCGTGAACTTGCCCTCCTCGTTGGTATACGTGATCCTGGTATAGCCCCAGTCGAACATGGGCTCGAATATCACCATGCAGCTCACTACCGGGGTATCGGTAGGATCGAACACCTTGCCGCTCACCGATATGGGTTCCGTGGTCGCGCCCGGTACGAGTATTACCGTATCCATGGTATACGTCGCGGCGAGCGTCGCGTCGAGGTTCATCTCCTGTTTGATGAATCCGGTCTTCTCCATGGTCACCGTATACGTGCCCAGGGGAAGGTCCGCGACCGACCAGTATCCCGCCACGTCGGTGTACGATATCGCTATCGGCAGCGTATCACCTTCTGGTATGAAGCTCACCTTCACGTCTGTGAGGCCCACCATGTCAGTCAGAGGATCGCCGTCGTTGTCCCAGATGACCTGCCCTTCGGCGTTCGCTGCCCCTGGTGCCACCGCGCCGGGAAGCAGGATGTCCGCGGTGATGCGGGTCGTTATCCTGGAATCCATCGCGTCGAGGTCCACGGTCTCTGTCACATACCCTGCCTTCTCCGCCTTGACCTTGTACCATCCGGCCTTCACGTCGTCCTTGGACCAGAATCCGAGGGCATCCGTGGTTGCATGAAGCACGGCGTAGGCCCCGTATACCGGCGTCAGCGTTATAGTCGCGCCGGGTATCGCGGTCACCCCGTCGTCCTCGTACACGTAGCCGCCCACATCTACCTTGTCCTGGACGAGCACCAGAGGCGGCACCGGCACTTCGGTTCCGGCCACCGCAACGTCCATGTAGGAGGCCGACGCGTAGCCGTCCTTCTCGCCGTAGACGTCATAGGTCCCAGGCAACAGGCCCAGCATCTTGTACGAGCCGGTCGCGTCGGTGTACGCCGTCCTCACCGTGGGTCCGTCCAGCGTTACCAGCGCTCCCATCAGCGGCAGCATCGCGGTCGCGGGGTTGCCGTCATGGTCCCACACGACGGTGCCGGAGACCTTGGACCCCTCCCCTTCGGAAGGTGTGTACGGCAACGTCTGCAGAGGCACTATATAGGTCTTGTAGGGCATGAGCACATCGTAGGTGATCGTAACCGGCGTGTCTGCAAGAGGATGCTCGAACTTGATCGTATACGCCTCCGGCCTTATCGCCCTTCCTGTAGTCCAAGCACCGGTCGCGTCTGCATATCCCATCCATGAAGTACCCGCGGCAGAAGCCGGCGTGAGGGTCACCTTCGCGTTCGAAGCAGGCGCCCCGCCCTCTAATTGGATAGTCCCTTGAAGCGTCGCAGCCGGCAGGATATTAATAGTGCATCCGGTAAGGCCTATCGCAAGCAACAGAACCGTCGCAATAAGCAATACTTTCCTCATATGATCCGCCTGCCTTCCATTCCTATTTGGCTTTGTATCATTAAAAAGTTCTATGCAGGGGGCCGTTTTCCTGCATTTGGCGCCCCATCGCTGGAAATATCTACCCAACCGGTTCGAACCTGGCCGTAAAGTGCCTCAGCACCTCGGTCTGCCATACTATCCGATACCCTCCTATGCCGGCCTTCCTGGCCGATATCTCCTCGAAGGCCCTCGCGACGACCATCATGTGCCTGTCGGTATACGTGCGCCTGGGTATGGCGAGTCGAAGCAGCTCCAGCTTGTGCGGCACTTCAGCCCCGGTGGCGGGGTCTTTGTGCCCGAACGCGCACGAACCCAGCTCCACTCCCCTTACGCCCGCTTCGACGTAGAGTTCCACCCCAAGGGCCTGCGCCGGGAATTCCAGCTGCGGTATGCTGGGCAGGTACTCCTTCGCGTCGATGAACACGCCGTGCCCTCCCGCGGGGGTGATGACCGGCACGCCCCTTTCAATCAGAAGGTCCGCAAGGTACGCGGCCTGGCCGAGCCTGTCTTCGAGGTATTCGTACTCGACCACCTCCCTCAGGCCCTGCGCCAGCGCGGCCATGTCCCTTCCTGCCATGCCGCCGTATGTGATGAAGCCCTCGAACGGGATCTCATACTCCCAGGCCTTCCTGTACAGGCTCTCGTCCTTGAAACAGAGAAGGCCACCTATGTTCACCAGGCCGTCCTTCTTCGAGCTCATCAGGCAGCCGTCGCCGAGGGCGAAAGTCTCC
>ERZ795044.2484-NODE-2484-length-15973-cov-7.611383_pt1 | contig 15973 bp, 10 predicted proteins | sample MGYA00375128_ERZ795044 | MGnify/ENA primary metagenome ERZ795044 (study PRJEB30173, sample SAMN05720213) | anaerobic digester metagenome | isolation source: active sludge of municipal wastewater-treating anaerobic digesters | place: USA | collected 2014-12-22 ... | reverse complement strand
GATTCCGACCTGTGCGGGGAAGCGCCCCATCAGGAACGGCGCGTACGCCGGGCCGGTGACCGACGGGAAGACCGTCGACACCCGATAGAGTCCGCCGCGCTCGGCGCGCGCGGCGAGGTTGGGGAGGTGTCCCTCGGCGATGCGGCGGGCGAGGACGTCGTGGCGGACGCCGTCGGCGACGATGAGGAGGAGGGTGCGTTCCGGATGGGTCACGAGCGCAATATCTCCGCGCGACACGTATCCGGCACATGGGGGAGGGTGACATGCGCGCTCGGCACCAGCCGCACCCCGTGTCGGGTCGCTCCTGCCAGTCCTTGGCTTCGGCGCCGGTGTGCACCTGTTTCTCCACGTGCGAGCGCGGTAGCGTTCCACCTCATCAGCTCCTCACGCGGATCGGCCTCCCGATGGAGTTGCCTGCTCGTCCTCCCAATGTCGCGCGATGGAATGAGGACCGACGACCGACTGCCTGTTCCAGCGGGAAGGCCCGATGCGTTTCGCTCGCCTAACGTGTCTTGGCCGGCATGGACGCGGCGTGGCGCGAGGCGGGGGGGCGGCGTGGTACTGCTCTGCCTCTCGACGTTCCTGCCCGGCTGTCACCGCGCGCCCGGGACGCTCCCCGCCGGTGCATGGGGCGCACCCACGGTCACCGTACCGTTGGGGATGCCGGGGGCTTGCTCGCTCGCCGGCGTGGCACCGGAGCTGATCGTGGTACCCGACGCCGCGCCGTCCGAGTGGCACGGGCGCTTCGACCTCCCCGACTACCCGCGATTCTGGCAACCGGCCGCGGGTGACCCCGCGATCGCGCAGTTTCGCGACTCGGTGCGCGCGCGGCTCGGCGCCGAACCCGAGGCACGTGCACTCATCGAGCGGCAACGGAAGATCTTTGCCGCGATGCCAGGCGACTGGAGCGGCGAGGCCAACAACGCGACGCTGTTGCTCGCGGGAGGCGCCGGGCGCGTGGCCCCGATCAGTTGCCTCGAGGCGATGTTGTGGAAGTGGCAGGCGGCGCGCTTTCCCATGCTGGCGCACCCGACGGAGTTCGGGGCGTTGATCCTGCGGCGCAGTGGGGAGGTGCGCGTGTACCTGTCGAGCGCCGACCTGGTGGGGCAGCGCTTTCGCAGCACGATCGCCGATCACGTTCGGCGCGACCTGGCCGATGGCTTTCGCCTGGTCGCTCACCTGCACAACCACCCCTTCCTCTTCGACCGCGTGGTGGGCGACCGAATGTGGACGGTGGACGGGACGGTGCGCGACGTGGCGGGAGCGCTGGCGCCGAGTATGGCCGATGTTCAGTTCTATCGAAGCCTGCGTGGGAGCCTGGGGCTGGCGGAGGGGTGGGTGACGAACGGGATGCAGAGCGCACACTTCGGCGCGCGCGAGTTCGACCTTCTCACCGGACGGTGAAGGGGCGACGCTCGCGTGTTGCCGGACCTCGCCTCCTGTCGCCCGTGCGTGCGCTTGTGGGATCCCGGCACGCGAGAGAGAATGACGGGGTCGCATCGCCTGATTGGCGCGGCGTGCGCATGACGCTCCCTTCCCCTCTCGTTATGTCTCCCCAGCAGTCCTGCTTCACTCGAGCTGTCACCCGCGTCCGCGAGGGTGCGACGCTCGTGTCTGCGCTGTCGTTCCTCGCCTGTACGCCGGCGCCGACGTATGACGTCGTCCTTGCCGGTGGCCGGGTGATGGATCCTGCGAGCGGGACCGACGCGACGCTGCATGTGGGGATCATCGGCGACACGATTGCGGCGCTCTCCGCCGATCCGCTCGCGGGGAAGGACACGGTCGACGTGACGGGGCTCGTCGTGGCGCCGGGGTTCATCGACCTGCATGCGCACGGGCAGACCGAGGGCGACATGCAGCTCCAGGCGCGCGACGGTGTCACGACCGCGCTCGACATGGAGGCCGGGGTCTTTCCCGTCGCGCCGTGGTACACAGCGATGGAGGGGAAGGTGCCGCTCAACTTTGGTGCGACGGTGGGGCATCGCCCGGCGCGCTACAACGTATTTCACGACGGGGTGGAGATCGGGCACGGTCCCACCAATCCACGCCCGATTCTCGCGTTAGGGCCGCTCCCTCGCGGGGCCAACCAGGCGGCGACCGGCGTACAGATCGCTTCCCTCGAAACCGCGATGTCGCAGGGGCTCGACGAAGGGGGGCTCGGGCTCGGCTTCGGGATCAACTACTCCCCCGGGGCGACGCAGGAGGAGATTGAGCGCCTCTTTGCCGTTGCGGCGGGGCGGCGCGTCCCCGTCTTCGTGCACACGCGTGCCTTTGGGGTGGAACCGATTCGCGAGGTGGTGCGCGCGGCGGCCAAGTCGCGCACGGCGCTGCACGTGGTGCACGTGGCTTCCAGCTCGTTAGGCGACCTGCCGCTCTCGCTCGCCCTCCTCGACTCGGCACGCGCCGCGGGGATGGACGTCACCACCGAGGCCTATCCCTACACCGCCGGTTCCACGCGGTTGGAGTCGGCGATGTTCAACCCCGGGTGGCAGGACAACCTGCGCGTGGACTATGGCGACCTCGCCTGGCCGCAGACCGGCGAGCGGTTGACGAAGGAGAGCTTCGAGCGCTATCGCAAGCAGGGCGGGTGGGTGGTGATCCACATGATGAAGGAGGAGAACGTCGACAAGGCGATCGCGCACCCCGGGGTGATGATCGCCAGCGACGGCGTCCCGTACGTCAACGGGACCGGGCACCCGCGTGGGGCAGGGACGTACGCACGCGTCCTGGGGCATTACGTGCGCGAGCAGCGGAGCCTCACGCTGATGGATGCGCTGTCGCGGATGACGATCCTTCCGGCGCGCCGCCTCGAGAGCTTCGTCCCGCAGATGGCGAAGCGTGGGCGCGTGGCGCGTGGTGCCTTTGCCGACCTGACCGTCTTCGATCCCGCGAAGGTGGTCGACCGTGCGACGTTCACCGAGCCCGCGCTCACCTCGGTGGGGATCCCGCATGTGCTCGTGAATGGGGCATTCGTGGTGCGCGATGGGGCGCTGGTGGCGGGGGCGCGCCCGGGGCGAGCGATTCGGGTGCCGCCGAAGAAGCCGTGATGCGCGAGACGGGCGCCGCCTAACGCACCGACGCTTGCGTCAGCCGCTTCGCTACTCGGTCGCGCGTCCCCCCAGCTCCTTGGCGAGCGCGGTCGCTGATCGAGCGGCGATGCCGTAGATCGAGAGCTGCGGGTTGGCCCCCACGCTCGTGGGGAAGAGCGAGCCGTCGATGACACTGAGCCCCTCGGTGTTGTGCACGCGCCCGAAGGAGTTGGTCACCCCGCGTGCGTCGTCGGCGGCCATGGCACACCCCCCCATCACGTGCGCGCTGACGAGCTTGGCGTACGGGGTGTGCATCTCGAGGGCGGCGATCTGCGCCTTGGCGGCGGCGAGCGTGCGCACGGGGGTCCCGCGCTCATGGAAGGGGACGATGACCTGCGCCCCAGCGGCGAACTGGATCTCGGCCATCACCGTCATCGCCCGACGTGCCCCCTCCATCACGTACGACGAGACGGGGTAGTCGAGCACCGGCGAACCGTCGTCACGCAGCTCGACCGTTCCGCCGACGCTCGCCGGGTGGAAGCCGTCGCGCAGCAGGGCGAGCACGACCTGTGCATGGCGCATGCGCTTCATGACGCTGGCGTGCTCGGTGCCGAAGCCGGTGAAGGTCGACCCCATGAGGACGGGGTGCAGCGGCGGGACTTCGAGCTTGAAGCCCATCCCTGCGTCGCTCGCCTCGTTGAGGTGATCGGAGTAGATGGACTGCGGCGCCCCCGCGAAGGCGTCGACCGGGTCGGCGAAGAGCGCGGGGGAGATCGTTACCGGGTGCAGGAAGGTTCGCGTCCCAATCAGGCCGCGTGGGTCGGGCGCTCCGCTCCTGAGGAGCAGTGCCGGCGTATTGATCGCGCCGCCGGCGAGGACGACGTGGCGGGCGCGCACGCGCACCGCGTCGCGTGTGCGCTCGAAGCCGTCGGTGCCCATGAGCGTCACCACGATCTCGCGCACCGCGCTCCCCTCGAACACCAGGCGTTCGGCACGCGCGTGGTAGAGCAGTTCGGCGCCGCGATCGAGCGCAGCGGGAAGCGTGGTCACCAGCATCGACTGCTTGGCGTTGGTGGGGCAGCCCATGCCGCAGTAGCCGATATTGTAGCAGCCGGCCACGTTGCGCGGGATCACGCGCGGCGTGATGCCCAGCTTCGTCAGGCCATCGGCCAGGAGCTGGTTGTTCCGGTTCGGCGTGGCGGCCCACGGCGCGACCTGCAGTCGCCGCTCCATGCGCTCCCACCACGGCGTGAGTGCCTCGGTGGTGAGGTCGCCGAGTCCGAACTGCGATTGCCAGTGGGCGAGCGTGGACTCGGGCGTGCGGAAGCTCGACGTCCAGTTGACGACCGTCGTCCCGCCGACGGTGCGCCCCTGCATGATGTTGATCCCCTTGTCCTTCGTCTTTCGCGACGCCGACTCCTGGTAGAGCGTCGGGTACGCCTCGGACTCCAGCATGCGGAAGTCGCGCGTGCTGCGCAGTCCGCCCTCCTCGAGCAGGAGGACCCGCAGGCCGGCAGTTGCAAGCAGCTCGGCGGTGGTCCCGCCCCCGGCGCCGGTGCCGACGATGGCCACGTCGGCCTCGAAGGTCTTGCCGGCGTCGAGTGTCGCGCCGTCGGTCACGTGCCAGCCGCGGGCGATGCCGGCGACGAACGGATCGGGGAAGCCTTGGGCGCTCACGCGTGCCTCACGCCGGGCTCGCGGTGAGCATGGGCGGTCCGGGATAGCCGATCGCCACCCACGCCGAGGGCTGCGCGTACCACGAAGCGAAGGTGATGTCGTGCAGCGCCTGGTAGGCACTCACCAGCATCGGCGTCCCGCTGAAGCGCCAGCGTTCCAGCACCTGTCGCGCGCGCGCGGGAGTCACCGATGCCCACGGCGCCCAGCTTCCCGCCAGCAGCAATCGCACAGGCCCCTGGTCGAGCAGGCAGGCGAGCTGCTGTAGTTCACCGCGGGCGGAGGCGGGGAGTGTGGCGATGGTGCGCTCCACGTTGCCCAGCATGGCGGACATCGAGTCGGGGGTCCATGCCGACGGGGCGACCATTCCGTCGAGGAAGGCGGGGACGACGGCGGCAAAGAGGGCGCGCCCCGCCGGCGAGAGCGCCCCCGTGGCGTGCGTCAGGCAGTCGCGGATGCGCCAGGCCTCGTACGCGCCCGCGACCGCCAAGGCCCCGGCGCCGATGGCGCCAGCCTTGATGAAGGTGCGTCGCGTGAGGGGCATGCGGTGACCGGCGGGGGCGCGTCGTGGGGCGGAGCGGAATGTCGTACGTTACGGCGCACCCAACGCCCCGTCCATGATGCCTCATCCGACGTCCTCGCGTAGCGCCGCACCGAATGCAACGGCCGCACACCTCGCGCCTCACGCATGGCGCACGGTCTCGCGCGTCGCCGTAGCGACGCGTCTCGCCGCGGTGGCACTTCTCATCGCCGCCTGTCAGGGCGCCGCGCCCGGTGAAACGGCCCCGGCAGGGGTGAGCGCCCGCGTTGCGAGCGCGAACGCCAAGGTCGCGCAGCAACTCACCCGCGCCGACACGCTGGACATGGTCGAGGCGCAGCGCGGCCTAATGGCGCGTCCGACGGGCAAGCTCGTCGCGGACGACGGCTCGGTGCTCCAGGACTTCGACGCCTTCGCGTTCGTGAAGGGAGAGGCGCCGTCGACCGTGAACCCCAGCCTCTGGCGGCACGCGATACTCAACGCGCAGGTCGGGCTGTTCAAGGTGACCGACGGCATCTACCAGTTGCGCGGCTTCGATATCGCCAACATCACGCTCGTCGAGGGAGCGACCGGGTGGATCGTGGTCGATGCCCTCACCAGCCGCGAGAGCGCGGCCGCGGCGATGGCCTTCGCGCGCCAGCAGCTTGGCGACAAGCCGGTCACCGCGTTGGTCTTCACGCACTCCCACGCCGATCACTTCGGCGGCGCGCTCGGCGTCATCGGCGCCGATGAGGCGAAGCGGCGGGCGGTGCCCATCATCGCGCCCGAACGGTTCATGGAGGAAGCGACCAGCGAGAACATCCTGGTGGGGACGGCGATGACTCGGCGCTCGTCCTACCAGTTCGGCCGCGACCTCGAGCGCTCGGCGACCGGACTGGTCGACACGGGGCTTGGGAAAGGGGTCGTGTACGGGCAGGTGGGGATCCTGCGGCCGACGCTGCTCATCGAACAGCCGACGCAGGACCTGGAGCTCGACGGAGTGCGCTTCGTCTTCCACAACGTTCCAGGGGCCGAGGCGCCCTCGGAGCTCACCTTCACCATCCCGGCGCGCAAGGCGTACGGGGGCGCCGAGAATCTCGCGCAGACGATGCACAACCTGCTCCCGGTGCGCGGGGCCAAGGTGCGCGATGCGTTGCGGTGGTCCACCTACCTGCAGGAGGCGCTGGAGCAGGCGGCAGACGCCGAGGTGTATTTCGGGCAGCACAACTGGCCAGTCTGGGGGAAGGAGCGCATCGCCGCCTTCATCACCGCGCATCGCGACGTCTACAAGTACACGCACGACCAGACGGTGCGCCTCATCAACGCGGGCTACACACCGCGCGAGATCGCCGACAAGGTGCAGCTGCCGGCCTCGTTGCAGGCGGCGTTCGGGGCGCGCGGCTACTACGGCGACCTGCGCCACAACGTGAAGGCGGTGTACCAGTTCTACCTGGGGAGCTACGACGGCAACCCGGCCAACCTCGATCCCCTGCCGCCCCAGGAGTCGGCATCGCGCTACGTCGAGTTGTTAGGCGGCGTCGAAAAGGTCGTCGCGGCGGCCCGCACCGCCTACGATCGCGGAGAGCTGCGGTGGGCGGCGGAGCTGCTCAACCACGCAGTGCTGGCACACCCCGATCACGACGGCGCGCGCGCGTTGCTGGGGCGGTGCTACGAACAGATGGCGTATGGCGCCGAGGCGGCGACGTGGCGCAACAGTTACCTCACGGCGGCCGCCGAGCTGCGCGACGGCCCCCCGACACGGGGCACCGACAAGCGCCTGGTGCTCGACATGCTGCTCAACACGCCCATCGAACGCTTTCTCGAGGCGATGGCGGCCAGCCTCGATGGTCCGGCCGCCGAGGGGAAGGACTGGACGATCAACCTCGTGCTCTCCGACACGCGCGAGACGTACGTGCTGTGGATCGAGCACGCGGTGCTGCACTTCAGGAAGGGGGCGCCCGCGCGCGGGGCGAACGCGACGCTCACGCTTCCCAAGGACTTCTTCGTGCGCATGATGGCCGGGAGCGTGGGGCTCTCGGACGCGATTCGGAGCGATGCGGTGCAGGTGACGGGGAGCACGGTGGAGCTGCTACGCTTCCTGTCGTTGATCGACAAACCGAAGGGGGCGTTCCCGATCGTGACGCGGTGACGCCGGCCATGACTCGCCGGCCATGGCTCGCCGGCGATGGCCGCGCGATTCGAGCGAACGTCCTACTTCATGCGCGCCTGCTCCTTCACGTAGCGCGCGATCTGCTCGGTGGTCGCGAACCAGACGCCGGGCTTCGACCTCATGTACGCGATGAGCTTCTCCAGGTGCTGCATCGGAGCGCGATGCCCGACGATATGCGGATGCAGGGTGAGCACGAACATCGTCCGCTCGGCATACGCGCCGTCGAACTCCTCCCGGAACAGCTGGAAGAGCGCCTCGGGCGACGGCATGGCGCCGCTGCGGCCGAGGTAGACCGACTCGGTCAGGCTCCAGTCGATCCCGAGTTCCACCAGCCCCGTCGGCTCGCCGTTGGCGACGATCTCGTATGGCTCGTCCATGGCCTGGAGGCTGCTCTCATACAGGAACCCCGCCTTGCGCACGAGGTCGAGCGTGTTGGCACTGAAGGCCCATGCTGGCGCACGGTAGCCTACCGGGCGCTTGCCGGTGGCAGTCGTGAGGTAATCGATCGCCTTGTTCAGCAACCGCTCCTCCTCTTCGGCGCTGCCGGTGGCGGGAGGATACTCGTGAATCCAGCCGTGCACGCCGATCTCGTGGCGCCCTGACTTCATGATGGCGGGGATCATCTCCGGGTGGAGCATGGCGCTCACGGCGGGGATGAAGAAGGTCGACGGGAGCTGGTACTTGTCGAGCAAGCGGAGGATGCGCGGCAGTCCCGACTTGGCGCCGAATTCGCCCGATGAGAGGGTCGTGGGCGAGGTCTCGCCGGCTGCCAGCATGTAGGATTCGTTGTCGTCGTCGAAGGTGATGCTGACGGCGACGCGTGCCCCGTTAGGCCACGACTTGGGGGTGAGCCGGCGGCCGGCGCGCACGGGGGCTACGGCCTTGCGGAGCTGTTCGTCGCTCCAAGTGGTCCCGGGCTGGCGAGGGGGAGTCTGGGCGCCAGCGGTGAGGAGTGGCGCCAGGGCACACATGGCGGCGACGGCGATCGATCGGTTCATGCGCGGGGCTCGGCGGGCGTGGCGAGGGAGCGGCGCCCGAGAGTGTACCACCCCCCTCAGGCAAGCGCCACGCGACAGCCCGAGTTGCCTACCGCTCCCTCCACACCAGCGCCCGCGCCGGCGCCAGTGGCGTCGTCCCATGCAGCACCTCCGCGTTCGACGGCAGCGCGAGCGCCACAGGTGCCGGGTTGTAGTTCACCGCTACGTACACGCCCTCGCGCCACTCGACGAACACCCCCGGCGGTAGTTCCTCGATCGCGACGTTGGCCCGGCGATAGACCTCGCGCACGATCTCGCGCTCCAGCGCGCCATCGTCGGTGGAGACACCGATCATCGTGACGCTGCCACGACCGAGCGTGCGCGTGATCGCCGCCGCTTTCCCGGCGTAGTGTCGATCGGCGTAGGTGGCGAGCACCTCGGTCCCCGCGCGAGGTGCCAGGATGTCGCCCCAGCGATGCCACGCGTGTTGCCGTCCGCCTCGCGCCACCCGCGCGCTGATGGTCGTCGGCAGCATGTCGAACCCCTCGACGTCAGCGCCGATGAGGTCGACGATCGGCGTGGCCCACGGCGCCTCGGGAAAGTGCCCGAGCGCGTTCTTCTGTCCGCTGCGACTGGTGAGCACCAGGTGCCCCCCCTGCTCGACGTAGCGTCGCCACTTGGCCACGAGCGCATCGCTCACCATCTGGTACGCTGGCGCCACGATGAAGGGGTAACGACTGAAGTCATCCCCCTCGGCGATGAAGTCCATGGGGGCGCCGGTGCTCTTCACCGCCATCGTGTATGGGTTGCGATGGGCCCACGTCTTCCACTCGGTCGTTTGGGGCTGGATCTCCAGGTCCCAGAAGTTGTCGTGGCTCCAGAGGATGCCGGTGCGGCGCGCCGTGAGGCGCGGCGGGAGCGCTGCGGTCGAGTCAAGTCGCGACTGCACACGCTGAATGGCTCGCATCGTCTCCACGTACTCGCCGCCACTCTTCGACAGCGTCACGCCGTCAGTGCCGACGATCCCTTCGTGGTACATCTCGCTCCCGCGCAGCGGATGGCGAAAGCGATACGTGCTGAGCAGCGAGGCGCCGGCGCCGAACGCATGCCACATCCACATCCCCACCGCGCCAGGCATCGGCTGCGGGTTCACCGAGGCCCAGTTCACCTGCCCCGGCTGCAGTTCCATCACGCCGAACGTCCCCGTGATCGGGCGATAGTACGCCGCCGCCTCCATCAAGCGCGTGGGATCGCCGATGGCGTAGCTGTCGCCTCCGAGGATGTTGTTGCCGGCGACGGGGTACAGGGTGAAGGTGACGAAGTCCATCCCGCGACTGCGGCGCGGGTCGGTGCTGGTGGTGATGTTGGTGTAGTTGGTCGTGACCCACTGCCCGGCGCGCGCGTGCCGCTTGATGATGGCGGCCTGCCGGTCGAGGAAGCGTGCGGTGACGTCGGCGTTGAAGCGCGCGAGGTCGAGGTGGGCATGCGGGCTGAGCTTGTCCTCGGCGGCCAGCACCGCGTTAGGCAGCCGCACTTCGGCGAAGCGTGCGTAGCGCGTGCTCCAGAAGCTCCCGCCCCACGCCGCGTTCATTGCGTCGATGGTCCCGTACTTCTGGCGCAGCCAGCGCTGGAAGGCACGGCGCGCGCTCTCGCTGAAGTCGCTGAAGGTCCCGGGCTCGTTGTCGACCTGCCACCCCCACACGCGCGGGTCCTTGCCGTAGCGCTGTGCCAAACGCGTCACGAGCCGATCGACGAACGCCTGGTACTTCGGATTGGCGAGCGACACCTCGGCGCGGATCCCGTGCTCGTGGCGCTGGCCGCGTTCGTCGACGCGATAGACCTCGGGATACCGATCGCCCATCCAGCTCGGCGGCGCGGCCGATGGGGTGCCGAGAATGACGCGCAGCCCCGCCTTGCTAGCGAGCGCGATCGCCTCGTCGAGCCAGGCGAAGGCGAAGCGCCCTTCCTCGGGCTCGAGGTAGGTCCAGCTGAATTCGGCGTAGTGCGTGAAGTCGAAGCCGAGCGTCGCCATGGCGTCGATGTCGCGCTTCCATTGCGAGCGGGGCCACTGCTCGGGGTAGTAGAAGACGCCGATCGACATGGCCTCGCGCTGGCCGAGCACCACCGCACCCTGCGCGGTCGTCGCGGTGGGTGCCGAGGTCCCCGTCTGCGCCGGCGCGCGCGACGCAGTGCCCGCAAGGGCGGTGATGGCGAGGAGGGCGAGGGAGAGGGAGCCGCGCGACACGATAGGCACGAGTTCGAGGGATGAACGGGGCGGGGGGAGATGACCGCTGGAGACGCGAGGTGCTGACGCCTGCGACACCGCCCGCGGGATCGTGGGAGACACGCAGCGCAGTGTCAACCGGCCCACCGCGAGTGCTGTGCATCGCGAACGTTTCGGGCCTTCGCTGTCTTCGTGGTCACGTCGCTGGTATGTTCACCGCCGCCTCCCCTTTCCTCGGAGCTCCATGCGCCCGCTCTCACTGCTCCTGCTCCTTGCCGCACCCGCCGTCGCCTCCGCGCAGAGCGCCTCGCTCGCCTACCGGCTCGGCAAGGACACACTGGCCATCGAGCAGTTCACGCGGACCGCGACCGGGATGACCGGGGAGATGGTGCAGCGCTCGGGTGCGGCGGTCGTGCGCGTGGCGTACACGGTGACACTCGGCAAGGACGGGCGACCGACGGCGGTGACGCTTGCGCGCATGCAAGGCGATGGCAGTGCCATTCCCGGCGCCCCACGCGAGTATCACTTCTCGTTAGGGGCCGACTCGGTGGTGCGCGAGGTCGTCTTTGCCGACAGCACGCAGCGCCGCGCCTTCGCGGCCAAGCGGGCCATGGTCAACTTCCCGACCTTTGTCTACGCGCCCACCGAGCTGCTGGCGATGCAACGGAAGGGCGGGGCCTCGGACTCGATCCCGGCACTGGGGCTGGCCGGTGGGCCTGGTTTCTCCGGGCTGCAGGCGCTGGGGGGCGACTCGCTGCGGCTGCGCGGCAGCGGGTACGCGATGGTACTGCGCTTCGACGCCAACCATCGCCTGCAGTCGCTTGATGGGCGCGGGACGACGAACAAGGTCATCGCCGAGCGTGGGGCGGGCGGGTTGGACATCGCGGCGATCGCCAGGGGGATGAAGCCGACTGGCGTGCTCTCGCTGCGCGAGGACGTGCGCGCCGCCTTTGGCCCCGGTGGGATGGTGATCGTCGACTACGGCCGGCCACATGTGCGTGAGCGCTCGGTGTGGGGCGGGGTGCTCGTCCCGTTCGACTCCGTGTGGCGCGCCGGGGCGAACGATGCCACGCACCTCTTCACCACGCGTGTGCTCACACTGGGGACGATGACGCTCGCCCCCGGGATGTACACGCTCTGGGTGCAGCATACGCGCCAGGGGACCTTCCTCATCGTCAACCGCCAGACCGGACAGTGGGGGACGCAATACGACGCGAGCCAGGATGTGGGGCGTGTGGAGATGCAGTCGGCCGCGGCACCAGGCTTTGTCGAGGAGCTGACGATCACGCTACGTGCGACAGGGCCGGCGCGCGGGGCGCTCGAGTTGGCATGGGGCGACCGGGTGATGTCGGTGCCGTTCGGTGTGGGGGCGGCGCGGTAGCGGGTCGGGGTGGCCGGCGAGGGCGACGGGGACCTTATGCGTTCCCGGCGCACGCGAGATGATGGGCGCGACCGAGGACCAGAAGGACGCATGCGGATTTCCGCGACACTCGCCGGCCACTTCGTGAGACCAATGAACGTACAGCGACTCGTCTGCGCCGCGGCACTCGCGGTGGGCGCGACCACCGTGACCACGACGACCGGCGCGCAGGCACTCACCCCGGTCCAGCGCACGCGCATCGACAGCATCTTCGCGAGCTTCGACGGCACGACGCGCCCGGGATGCGCGGTGGGCGTGGGGCAGGGCGGGGTCTCGCTCTACGAGCGCGCCTACGGGATGTCCGACCTGCAGCACGGCGTCCCGCTCTCGCCGCAGTCGATCTTCCACGTGGCGTCGGTCTCCAAGCAGTTCGCGGCCTTCGCGGTCGCGCTGCTGGCGCAGGACGGCAAGCTGTCGCTCGACGACGACGTGCGGAAACACATCCCCGAGCTCCCCAGCTACGGCCACACGATCACGCTTCGCCACCTGATCTACCACACCAGCGGCATTCGCGACCAGTGGGAACTGCTCGGGATGGCCGGGTGGCGCTACCCGGTCGACCTTTTCACGCAGGACGACGTGCTCGACATCGTCAGCCGGCAGAAGGAGCTCAACTTCACCCCGGGCGACGAGTACCTCTACAGCAACTCCGGCTACTCGCTCCTGGCGATGACGGTGCAACGTGTGTCGGGGAAGTCGCTGCGGGCGTTCAGCGACGAGCGGATCTTCAAGCCGTTAGGCATGGCGCGCACGCATGTGCACGACGATCACGCGATGATCGTCCCCGGGCGCACGAGTGCCTACGAGGCCGGTCCCGGCGGGTGGAAGATCAGCATCCCTTCGTTCGATACACACGGCGCCACCTCGCTCTTCACCACGGTCGGCGACCTCCTCAAGTGGCAGCACAACTTCGAGGCGATGACGGTAGGGACGTCGGCGCTCATGAAGGATGCGCTCACCTCGGCGGTGCTCAACAACGGGAAGCCGGCCAACTACGGCTTCGGCATCTCGATCGAGAAGTTCCGTGGGACCGAGGCCTTCGGCCATGGTGGGGCCGATGCCGGCTATCGTGCCGACATCGTGCGCTTCCCGCAGCACCACCTCGAGGTCGCCGTCGCGTGCAACTTCGCGGAGGCCACCCCCAACGTCCATTCGCGCGCGGTGGCGGGCGTCGTGCTCGAGGGAAAGCTCGACCCGGCCCCGGTCGCGGCGGCGGTGGCGGGCAAGCCGGTCGCCCTGAGTGCGTCGCGCTTGGCGCAGCTGGCGGGGACCTACAAGGCCCGCACCAACGACCAGGTGCTGCTCCTCTCGGCCAAGGAGGGGACGCTCGTCATCGACAACTACGGGATCCCCATGCAGCCAGTCGATGACCGTCACTTCACCGTCTTTGCGACGCCGGTGGAGTTCACCGGCGAGGCCAACGCGATCCCGACGGGCATCGAGGTGGCGGCGCTCGGCGCGTCGATGGTGCGCATGCCCGCCTTCAGCCCCCGCGCCGCCGGGCTCGCGCAGTACGTCGGCGAGTACTGGAGCGACGAGTTGCGCGTCTCCTATCGCGTGTCGCTCAAGGATTCCACGCTCGTCCTGCATCCGTTCAAGCAGTCGTCCCAGCCACTGCGCCCCGCTTTTGCCGACGCCTTCGTGAGCGGCCAGGCAGGGACGGTGCGCTTCACCCGCACCAAGGGAGTCGTCACCGGCTTTCGACTCACCGGCGGTCGCACGCGCAACATGGCCTTCGTGAAGTCGCGCGCGGCGCGTTAGGCGCCGGCGCGGCGTCTCCCGGCCGGCGGCCTGCTCCCGGCCGGCTACTGCCCCCGCGCCACCCCATCCCGGCGCGGGTCGGCGATGCCGATCCGCATCCCGTCGCGGCGCACATACACGCCGTGCACCCCGCCAAAGGCGATGTCGGCGACGCGGCTGGCCGGACGATACCCCGCGGCCACGAGCGCGGCATACACCTCCGAGCTGAACCCCGGCTCCACCTCCACCTCGCGCCGACCCACGCTCGTCTGGATGCGCGGCGCGGTGATCGCGCGCCCCGGGTCCTCATTGAACGCGAGGATCCGTACCGTCACCTGTGCGATGGCGGGCTGGATGTACTGCGATCCCGCCGCTCCGATCACGAGGCGCACCTTCCCCCCGTCGAGCACCAGGGTGGGTGACATGGTGGAGTTGGCGTAACGGTTGGGGCCGCGCGTGCGCGCGTCGAGGTTGGCGGCGGACGAGTTGAGGAAGAAGCCCCCCGTGTAGACCCCCGAACCGAACAGCACGCCCACCGTGGTGGTCGCCGAGACGGCGTTCCCTTCGGCATCGACCACGCTCAGGTGCGAGGTGAAGCTGGTCCCGTCGTCGTTAGGGGCGTCGGCGTCGTGCGACGAACCGGCGCTGCTCGCCGGGCGCGTGGCGCTGGCGTAGGGATACGACGCGCAAGCGGCCGGAAGCGCCGCGGCATCGTGGGTCCACGCGTCGCCACGCTTCACCGAGTCGACCACCGGCCCCGCTGCCACCTGCGCACGATCGCGCGCGTACTCGGCGCTCGCCACGCCTCGCGCAGGGACCGCCATCACCTGCGGATCGCCACGCCACCACCCGGCGTCTGCCTGCGCCGTGCGCATCACGCCGGCGAGCGAGGTGACGGCCGCGGGACGATCGGTGAATCCGCCCGCGCTGGTGATCCCCGTCGCCTCGGCCATCTGCAGCATCTCCAGCACCGCCGAGCCCCCCATCGGGGGCGGCGCCGACAGCACGGTGAAGCCGCGCCACGCGGCACACAGCGGGATCATCTCGGCCACGGGATACCGCGACATGTCGTGAGCGGTGATCAAACCGCCGCGCGCCTGCACGTCGCGCGCGAGCTGCTCGGCGATCGCTCCCTTGTAGAAGGCCTCTGCGCCACCCGCGGCAATGCCTTCGAGCGTCGCGGCGAGTGCCGGCTGCACGAGGAGCGCGCCCGGGCGCAGCGGCTCGGAGTCGGGGAGGAAGATCGCGCGCGCGGCCGGATACGCGTTAAGCTTGGCGCGCGACGAGGCGATGGTGCGTGAGAGCAATGGGCTCACGACGAAGCCGTCGCGCGCGAGACGAATGGCAGGGGCCATGACCTGTACGCGCGAGAGCCTGCCGAAGCGGCGCTGTGTCTCGAGCAGGCCGGCGACCATCCCCGGCACCGCCGCCGCGCGTCCAAGGGCACGCGCAGCCGCGGCCCCGGTGTCGACCTTGGCCCACGCGCTGTCGCCCCCCGTGCGGGGATAGAACGAGAGATGCTCGGCCTTCTGCCTGCGCGCGTCGTAGAAGGTGAGCGCCCCGCCTCCGCCAAGCCCGGTTTGCGAGATGTCGGTGACCGAAAGCGCGAAGGCCGTCGCGACGGCGGCGTCGGCCGCGTTGCCCCCTGCGCGCAGAATCTCCGCACCGGCGGCCGCCGCATCGGGGTGAGAGGCGGCGACCATCCCCCGGCTCCCCTCCACGCGCTTGCCGTACGCCGGGGAGAGGTCGTCGGTCGACAGGGTGGGCCGGGCGCAGGCGCCGAGCGCGAGGGCGGCCAGCAGGGTGGTGCGGCGGGAGGCGGGGAGGCGAGTCATCTGCCAAAACTCGGGGCGTTTCCCCCGTTCGGCAACCGCCTGCGACGCGCGCGCCGGGTTTGTCGGAACGCCATCGCATGCCTAACGTTCGCTTCCCACGTCCCCTCGAGCGCCGCCGATGTCCGTTCCCGTCGAGCTACGAACCGCCCGCCTCGTCCTGCGCCCGTGGCGCGCGGAGGACGCGGCCGCGATGCTCCCCATCCTCGAGACCAACTGGGCGCACCTCTCCCCTTGGATCCCGGCGCGTGTTGCGACGCCGGCACCCGTTCCCGAACTGGCCGAGCGCCTGGCGGGCTTTGGCGCGGCGTTCGCGGGCGATCGCGAGTGGCGCTACGGGATGTTCACGAACGAGGGCGATCGGATGCTGGGTGAGGTGTCGCTCTTTCC
>ERZ795044.2479-NODE-2479-length-15989-cov-7.262458_pt1 | contig 15989 bp, 14 predicted proteins | sample MGYA00375128_ERZ795044 | MGnify/ENA primary metagenome ERZ795044 (study PRJEB30173, sample SAMN05720213) | anaerobic digester metagenome | isolation source: active sludge of municipal wastewater-treating anaerobic digesters | place: USA | collected 2014-12-22 ... | reverse complement strand
ACAAGTTCGGCATCCGCCTGACCGACATCGTCACGCCCAGCGAGCGCATGCGCCGCTTGTCCAAGGGTTGAGATGACATCGAGCGGATTGACCTCGCTGCTGTGGTTCATCGCGATCCTCGCGCTGATCCCGGCTGCGCTGTGGCTGCTCAAGCGCACCCCCGCGGGTGCGATGCTTGGCGGTGCGGGCGGCGCGAACCTGATGAAGAGCGTGGCAGCGCTGCCGCTGTCGGCGAGCCAGCGCATCGTCACCATCGAGGTGGGGCAGGGTGAGTCGCGCCGCTGGCTGGTGCTGGGCGTCACGCCGTCGAGCATCACCACGCTGCACACGATGGAACCCGTCGAGGGCGCCGTGCCCGCTGCACCGGCAGGCCCGGCCTTCGCCGGCCTGCTGGCGAAACTGCAGCGTCCCCAGGGTGATGCCGATGCGCGCTAAGGCCTGGTCGCTCCTGGCCTTGACGGCACTATCGGCCGTTCCTGCAGCGGCTTTAGCGCAGGGCGCCGGCCCGGGCCTGCCGCTGGTCATCGGCCAGGGCGCCGGCGGCACCAGCTACTCGGTGCCGGTGCAGACGCTGCTGTTCTTCACGGCGCTGAGCTTCCTGCCCGCGGTGCTGCTGATGATGACCGGCTTCACGCGCATCGTCATCGTGCTGAGCCTGCTGCGCCAGGCCATGGGCACGCAGGCCGCACCGCCCAACCAGGTGGTGGTGGGGCTGAGCCTGTTCCTGACCTTCTTCGTGATGGGGCCGACGATCGACCGCGTCTACGCCGATGCCTACCAGCCCTACGCGGAGAACAAGATCGCCTTCGACGAGGCGCTCAGGCGCGGCGAGGTGCCGATGCGCGAGTTCATGCTCAAGCAGACGCGCCAGGCCGACGTGATGCTGTTCGCCAGGCTCGCGAAGATCGACCCCGCGGTGAAGGCCGCCGACGTGCCGTTCAAGGTGCTGGTGCCGGCCTTCGTGACGAGCGAGCTGAAGAGCGCATTCCAGATCGGCTTCCTGATCTTCATTCCCTTCCTCGTCATCGACATGATCGTCGCCAGCGTGCTGATGTCGCTGGGCATGATGATGCTGAGCCCCGTGCTCGTCGCGCTGCCGTTCAAGCTGATGCTGTTCGTGCTGGCCGACGGCTGGAACCTGCTGCTGGGGTCGCTCGCGGCCTCGTTCGCCACCTGAAGGACACCCCATGGACGCCACCCAGGTCTTCACCCAGGGCCAGCAGGGCCTGTACCTGCTGCTGATGGTCGCCGCGCCGGTGCTGCTGACGGTGCTGGCCGTCGGCCTGGTCGTGAGCATCTTCCAGGCCGCCACCCAGATCCACGAGGCCACGCTGTCCTTCGTGCCGAAGATGGTCGCCGCGGTGGCGGTGCTGGCGGTGGCCGGGCCGTGGATGCTGACGACGCTGGTCGAGTACCTGCAGCGCATGCTGCAGTCGATCCCGTCGGCGGTGGGCTGACCCGGCCGGCCACGCGACCGTGCTGACGTTCACCGAGGCCCAGGTGCTCGCCTGGGTCACGCCGATCCTGTGGCCCTTCCTGCGCGTGCTGGCGCTGTTCGGCGCGATGCCGGTGCTCGCGCAGCGTGCGGTGCCGATGCGGCTGCGCGTGGCGCTGGCCTTCCTGATCGCCTTCTGCGCCCAGGCCACGCTGCCGCCGATGCCGGTGATCGCGCTGGACTCGCCCGCCGCGTTCCTGGCCGTGCTGCAGCAGGTGCTGGTGGGCGTGTCGCTGGGCTTCGCGGTGCGCATCGTGTTCGCCGCGATCGAACTCGCCGGCGAGATCATCGGCCTGCAGATGGGCCTGAACTTCGCCGGCTTCTTCGACCCTGCCACCGGCGGCCAGACCACCGCGGTGAGCCGCTTCTTCGGCGTCTCGGTGAGCTGGCTGTTCATCGTCATCAACGGCCACCTGATGCTGATCGCCGCCGTCGTGCAGAGCTTCCAGGCCTTCCCGGTCGGCCCCGAGCCCTTCGCCTTCCTGCGCAGCCTGCAGCCGCAGGTCTGGGGCGCGGAGATCTTCCGCCTCGGCCTGTGGATCGCGCTGCCGCTGACCGGCATGCTGCTGTTCACCAACCTCGTGCTGGGGATCATCTCGCGCGTGGCGCAGCAGATGAACATCTTCGCGATCGGCTTCCCGATCACGCTGGCCGTGGGCCTGATGGGCGTGCTGCTGACGCTGCCGATGATGCAGGTGCCGTTCACGATGGCCCTGGAGCGCATGCTCTCGCAGTTCCAGTAGGCTAGGCGGTCCGCCGCGGGGCCGGTCCCGCGCGGGCCCACCCATGGACCTCCCGCCCACCCCCGGATTCGACACGCGCCTGTGGCGCCGCTACACCACGATCGCCCGCCCCTACTGGACGGGCGACGAGCGCTGGCGCGCGTTCGGCCTGCTTGCGCTGCTGATCGTGCTGCTGCTCGGGCAGACCGGGTTCAACGTGCTGTTCAACCACGAGACCGGCGAGTTCACGTCGGCCCTGGCGGCGCGCGACGCCGAGCGCTTCTGGGCCTCGATCCGGCGCTTCACGGTGATCCTGGCGGTGGCGGTGCCGATCTACGGCCTGTACTACTTCGTGCGCGATACGCTGGGGCTGCGCTGGCGCCGCTGGCTGACCGACCGCTTTCTCGGCCGCTACTTCGCCGGCCGGGCCTACTACCGGTTGAACGCCGTGGCCGGCCTCGACAACCCCGACCAGCGCATCTCGGAGGACATCAACGCCTTCACGCAGCAGTCGCTGTACTTCTCGATGATCGTGCTCGGCTCGGTGCTGCAGCTGATCGCCTTCGCCAGCGTGCTGTGGGCGATCTCGCGGCTGCTGGTGTTCTTCCTGGTCGGTTATGCCCTCGTCGCCACGGTCTTCACCGCGGCGGCCTTCGGCCGGCGGCTGATCGGGCTCAACTTCCTGCAGCTGCAGCGCGAGGCCGACTTCCGCTTCGGGCTGGTGCGCGTGCGCGAGCATGCCGAGCCGATCGCCTTCCACCACGGCGAGCAGCGCGAGCGCTCGGCGCTGCAGCGCGTGTTCGACCGCGCCTATGCGAACTACCGGCAGGTGCTGCGCTGGCAGCTGAGGCTGAACCTCTTCCAGTACGCGCACAGCTTCCTGACGATCGTGCTGCCGAGCATCATCATCGCCGGCGACGTGCTCTCCGGCGAGCTCGAGGTGGGCCGCGCAATCCAGGCCGCGGGCGCGTTCGCCGCGATCCTCAGCGCGCTGACGGTCGTGGTCGAGCATTTCGAGGGCCTGTCGCGCTTCTCGGCCGGCGTCGACCGCCTGCACGCGTTCTCGGCGGTGCTCGACTCGCAGGCCGCCGGCGACGCCGCCACCGAGCCGCCGTCGGCGGTGCGCACCGAACACGGCAGCAGGCTCGCGCTGACCGGCGTCACGGTCTACACGCCGAACCGCGAACACCTGCTCGTGCGCGATCTCGCGCTGACCGTGAACCCCGGCCACGGCCTGCTGATCGTCGGGCCCAGCGGCTCGGGCAAGAGCTCGCTGCTGCGCGTGCTCGCCGGCCTGTGGACCACCGGCTCGGGCCTGATCGTGCGGCCCGCGAGCGCCGAGATGCTGTTCCTGCCCCAGCACCCCTACCTGCCGCTGGGCGACCTGCGCACGCAGCTGCTGTACCCCGAGACCGAGCGAGAGGTCTCCGACGCCGAGCTGCAGTCGATGCTCGAGCTCGTCAACCTGCCGGACCTGGCGCAGCGCTTCGGCGGCCTCTCGGCCGAACGCGACTGGGGCAAGCTGCTGTCGGTGGGCGAACAGCAGCGGCTGGCCTTCGCGCGCGCCCTGCTCTCGCGTCCGCGCTACCTGCTGCTCGACGAGGCCACCAGCGCCCTCGACGCCGCCAACGAGGCGCGGCTGTACGCGCTGCTGCCGGGCCGGGCGATCACGCCGGTCAGCGTCAGCCACCACCCGGCGCTGACATCCTTCCACCACCAGGTGCTCGAGCTGCCCGGCGACGGCCGGTGGGCGCTGCACCCGGCCCACGGCTACCGATGGGGCTGACCCGCTGCCCGCGTCGCGCCGCGGCCGCCGCGGTGCTCGCCGCCGGGCTCGGCGGCGGCTGCGCATCGCCGCCGGCCGGCCCGTCCGACGAGGCCGTGGCCTGCGAGCTCGACTACGGCGGCGAACTGCACCGGGCCGTCGCGTTCGAGTCGTTCGCGAGCTACGACGACACGCCGGTGGCGGTGGGCTCGTACTTCCTGTTCCGCATCGTCTTCGAGCGCCGGCCGGCGGAGCTCGCCGCGGTGCGGCTGTCCACCTACGCCGACCTGGACACCGGGCCGGCTCTGATCCACCAGGCGCGCCACCCCTACCCGCTGCCCGAGCACGACGGCCGGGCCTACGGCTTCACCGGACTGCAGACCGTGCACGAACCGGTGCGCGACGGCGAACTGCGCTACTGGTGCCGCCTGACGCGCGTGCCGCGCAGCCCGCCATGAAGGCGCTGCGCCCTTTGCTGCTTGGGTCGCTGCTGCTCGGTGCGCTGCTGGCCGCGGCCGGCGCGGCCTCCGCGGGCGAGCCGGGCACGCTGCGCCTGGTCTTCGCCGGCGACGTCATGCTCGACGACGGGCCGGGCCGCACGGTCGCCGAGGGCGGCGACCCGCTCGCACCCTTCGACGCGCTGCTGCGCGACGCCGACGTGACGATCGGCAACCTGGAGTGCCCGGTCGCCGCGTCCGGCACGGCGCACGCCAGCAAGATCTACGCGTTCCGCGCCGACCCGCGCGTGATGCGCGTGCTGCGCGGGCGCTTCGACGCGATGTCGGTGGCCAACAACCACTCGGGCGACCAGGGCCACGCGGCGTTCAGGGAGACGCTGGCACACCTGCGCGACGCCGGCATCACGCCCTTCGGCGGCGGCCGCGACCTGCGCGAGGCGCACGCGCCGCTGTGGATCGAGCGCGCCGGCCTGCGCATCGCCGTGCTCGCGTACAACGGCTTCAAGCCCCGCGCCTTCGAGGCCGGCCCGTCGTGGCCGGGCGTGGCCTGGGCCGAGGACGCCGAGATGGCGGCCGACATCCGTGCCGCCCGGCGTGCCGGCGCCGACGTGGTGATCCCGTTCATGCACTGGGGCTGGGAGCGCGAGCCCGAGCCCGGCGCACGCCAGTGGGCGCAGGCGCGGCTGCTGATCGACGCCGGCGCCGACGCCGTGGTCGGCAGCCACCCGCACGTCACGCAGGGGGCCGCGCTCTACCGCGGCAAGCCGATCGTGTGGAGCCTGGGCAATTTCGTCTTCGACGGCTTCGACCTGCCCGCGGCCCGCCAGGGCTGGCTGCTGCGGCTGACGGTCGACCGCGACGGCGTGCGCGCCTGGGACACGGTGGCCGCCGGCATCGACAGCGCCGGCACGCCCTGGCCACAGCACGGCGAGGCCACGCCCTGCGCACGCCGTGGCGACACCGGGATCGGGCAGTGCCGGCCGCTGGCCGCGCCTTAGCTCACGCCCGTGTCCAGCGCGTGCGGGCCGCGCGCCAGGCCCCGGGCGACGAAGTCGACGCAGGTGCGCAGCTTGGGCGAGGCCGCCAGCCGCGTGGGCGTGACTGCCCAGACGTCGGCGGCCTGACGCCAGCCCGGCAGCACGCGCTCGACGCTGCCGTCGGCCAGGCGCGGCGCGATGTCCCAGCCCGACACGAGCACGATGCCGTGGCCGGCCAGTGCCCACTGGTGGACGATGTCGCTGTGGTTCGAGCCCAGCGGGCCGGTGACCTTGACCGACTCGGTGCCGTGCGGGCCGTCGAGCCGCCAGACGCCGAAGCTCTGGTCGCGGTCGCGGAACAGCAGGCAGTCGTGCCGCGCGAGCTCGGCGAGCGTCTTCGGCCGCCCGCGACGCTTCAGGTACGCGGGCGCGGCCACGAGCACGCGCGCACCGCGCACGACGGGCCGCGCCACGAGGTGCGGCTCGTGCACCTCGCCGACGCGGATGTCGAGGTCGAAGCCCTCGCCGATCAGGTCGATGCGCCGGTCGATGAGTTCGAGCCAGATTTCCAGCGCCGGGTGGCGCTTCTGCAGTTGCGACAGCAAGGGCGCGACGTGGTGGCGCCCCAGGCGCAGGCTGGTGGCCACGCGCAGCGGCCCGCTGGGCGCCGCGCGCGCGCTCGCGAGCTGCTGCGTCACGCCCTCGGCGGCCTCGAGCACCGCGCGCGCCTGGGCATAGACGCGCTCGCCCTCGTCGCTGACGTGCACGCGCCGCGTCGTGCGGTGCAGCAGCGTCACCCCCAGCGCCTGTTCGAAGGACGCGACGCGCTTGCTGACGTAGGCCGGCGAGATGCCGAGTTCGTTTGCCGCGGCCACGAAGCTCGACCGCCGCGCCACCGCGCAGAAGATGCGCAGGTCGATCAGGTCCCAGTCATTGTTCACCATCCGTCAATTCTGAATGATCATTCAGGTGGATTAACGACCTTCTGGTTGCCAGTAGGCTTCGGATCGTTCCTGAACCCCACTGCCTGACCATGACGAACCCGCATCGCCCTGTCGAACTCCTGGTGGCCGGCGCCGGCCTGATCGGCCGCCGCCACGCCGAACTGATCCGCGCGCACCCGGGCTGCCGCCTGGTCGGCATCGCCGACCCCTCGCCGGCCGCGAAGGCCGTGGCCGACGGCCTGGGCGTGGCGCTGCACGCGTCGCTGGGCGCGGCCCTCGCCGCCCGGCGGCCCGACGGCGTGATCCTGGCCACGCCGAACGCGCTGCACGTCGAGCAGGCGCTCGAATGCCTGGCGGCCGGCGTCCCGGCGCTGGTCGAGAAGCCGGTGGCGCACACCCTGGCCGACGGCGAGCGCCTGCTGCAGGCGGCCGAGGCGTCGGCCACGCCGCTGCTGGTGGGCCACCACCGCACGCACAGCCCGATCCTGGCGGAGGCCCGGCGCGCGATCGACGACGGCCTGCTGGGCGACCTGGTCGGCGTGATGGGCAGCGCGATGTTCTACAAGCCCGACGCGTACTTCGCCGCCGCGCCCTGGCGCAGCGCGCCGGGCGGCGGGCCGATCCTGATCAACCTGATCCACGAGATCGGCAACCTGCGCGCACTGTGCGGCGAGATCGTCGCCGTGCAGGCGATGGCCTCGAATGCGCGCCGCGGCCACGTGGTGGAGGACACCGCGGCGATCACGATGCGCTTCGCCGGCGGCGCGCTCGGCACCTTCCTGCTGTCGGACACGGCCGCGTCGCCGCGCAGCTGGGAGCAGACCTCGCGCGAGAACCTCGACTACCCGAGCAGCGACGACGAGGACTGCTACGTGATCGCCGGCACCGACGGTTCGCTGTCGATCCCGACGATGCGGCTGAAGAGCTACCTGGCGAAGGCCGAGCGCTCGTGGTGGAAGCCGTTCCACACCGCCACCCTGCCGCTCGAGCGCGCCGACCCGCTGGCGCGCCAGCTGGACCATTTCGTCGCCGTGGTCCGTGGCACGGCCACCCCGCTCGTCAGCGTGCGCGACGGCCTGCAGAACCTGCGCGTCACCGAGGCGATCGCGTGGGCCGTCGCCCGCCGCGCGGAGGTCGAGGTGGCGCACTGAGGTCCTGATCGCCCGCGCCCGCGCCCGCCGTCGAGGCGTCAAGTTCTTACGCAGTCTCCCGGCTTGACGTCGCTCAAGCGACGTACCACGATCCCCCCACGCCGATGCACGGCGCGCGCTGCGCTGGCGTCACAGGCGCACCGGCCCGCGGCCTCCCATCGGGCGCATCGACGCATGAGTGGAGGCCTGCGATGGACTGGATCGAATCCCTGCTGGGACGCAGCGGCTTCCTGCCGCACGGCTACTGCTTCACCTGGAGCCCCGGGCTGCTGTGGTCGATGGTCGGCGCCGATGGGGTGATCGCGGCCGCGTACTTCAGCATCCCGCTGGCGATCCTCAGCTTCACCCGGCGTCGCCCCGGGGCCGTGCCCTCGGGCGTGGCCTGGCTGTTCTGCGGGTTCATCTTCGCCTGCGGCGTCACGCACGTGATGGACATCTGGACGATCTGGCAGCCCGACTACGTGCCGCAGATGCTGGCCAAGGGGGTCACGGCGGCGGTGTCGCTGGTCACCGCGGTGCTGCTGTGGCCGATGATCCCGAAGCTGCTGGCGCTGCCGTCCGTGGCCCAGTTGCAGGCGGCGGTCACCCGGCTCGAGGCCGAGGTCGGCCGGCGCCGCAGCGCCGAGGAGCACCTGGCCGACGAGCAGCAGAACCTGGCCCTGGCGCTCGAGAGCATCGGGGCCGGCTTCATCGCCACCGACCGCCGCGGTCGCGTGACACGCATGAACGCCACCGCCGAGCGGGTGACCGGCTGGCCCCAGGCCGAGGCGCTGGGCCGCATCGCCTGGGAGGTCTTCGAACGCGAGGGCCGCAGCGACGAGCTGCGCGCACGCAACCCGGTCGACGTGCTGCTGGACACCGGCCTGACGATCGAGACCGCCCAGCACTACACCGCGGTGTCGCGCCACGGCACGCGCACGCCGGTCGAGGTCAAGGCCGCCCCGATCCGCAGCGGCGACGGCTCGGTGCGCGGGCTGGCGATGCTGTTCCGCGACATGACGCAGCTCAACCGGGCCGAGCACCAGCAGCGCCAGCTCGCGGCAATCGTCGAGTCGTCCGAGGACGCGATCATCTCGAAGACGCTCGACGGCCGCATCACCAGCTGGAACCGGGCCGCGCAGGCCCTGTTCGGCTACACGCCCGACGAGGCCATCGGCCAGCGGGTGCAGATGCTGATCCCGCCCGAGCGCCAGTCCGAGGAGATGCGCATCCTCGAGGACCTCGCCCTCGGCCGCACCGTGCCCACGTTCAACACCGTGCGCCAGGCCCGGGACGGCACGCGCCTGGACGTGTCGATCACCGTCTCGCCGATCCGCGACGAGGCCGGACGGATCGTCGGCGCCTCGAAGATCGCACGCGACATCCGGGCGCAGCGCCGTGCCGAGATCGCGCTGCGCGAGAGCGAGGCGCGGTTGCGCTTCGCGCTCGAGGCCGCGCAGATCGGCGACTGGGACCTGGACCTCGGCACCGGCGTGATGCGCCGCTCGATCCGCCACGACCGCTGCTTCGGCTACGACACCCTGCAGTCCGAATGGGGCATCGAGACCTTCCTGCGGCACGTGCACCCGGCGCACCGGGCCGAGGTCGCGCGGGCCTTCTTCGTCGCCGCGAGCCAGGCCCAGCCCTGGCAGACCGAGTGCCGCGTCCGCTGGCCCGATGGCAGCGAGCACTGGATCGCCGCCAAGGGCGGCATCCTGAACGAACCGGGCGCCCCGACGCGCATGCTCGGCATCGTCACCGACATCACCCAGCAGAAGCACGCCGAGGAGGCACGCATCCGCGCGGAGCGGCTCGAGGCCGAGAACCGCCAGATCCAGGAGGCCAACCGCCTCAAGAGCCAGTTCCTCGCGAACATGTCGCACGAGCTGCGCACGCCGCTGAACGCGGTGATCGGCTTCGCCGAGTTGCTGCGTTCGGGCGCGGTGCCGGCGACATCGCCCAAGCACGACGAGTACCTGGGCCACATCGGCACCAGCGGGCGCCACCTGCTGCAACTGATCAACGACGTGCTCGACCTGTCGAAGGTCGAGTCCGGCAAGTTCGAGTTCTTTCCCGAGCCGGTGAGCCTGCCCGCCCTGGTCGGCGAGGTCCGGGCGGTGCTTGCCAACGGCATCGAGCGCAAGCGGCTGAACGTCGCGATCGACATCGACCCGGCGCTCGAGACGCTGGTGATCGACCCGGCGCGCCTGAAGCAGGTGCTCTACAACTACCTGTCGAACGCGATCAAGTTCACCGCCGAGGGCGGGCACGTCACGGTCCGCGGCCGCGGCCAGGGACCGAAGCGCTTCCGCGTCGAGGTCGAGGACGACGGCCAGGGCATCGCGGCCGACGACCTGCCGCGCCTGTTCGTCGAGTTCCAGCAGCTCGATGCCGGCTACAGCAAGCAGCACCAGGGCACCGGCCTCGGGCTGGCGCTGACCCGGCGGCTGGTCGAAGCCCAGGGCGGCAGCGTGGGCGTGCGCAGCACGCCGGGCCTGGGCAGCGTGTTCCACTTCGTGCTCGACCGGGTCCACACCGCGCCGGTGGACGGCGGGTCCGTGCCGCAGCGCTGCCTGCTGATCCAGTCCGGCTCGCGCGGCACCACCCGGCTGGCGCAGGCATTGAGCGACGCAGGCTTCGAGGTCGAGACGGCCCACACTGCGGAGCAGGCGATGGCCCGCAACGGCGACCGGCTGTTCGACGCGCTCGCCCTCGACCTGCTGCCCGGCGCGAACGACGCGCTGAGCACGCTGGAGGGCCTGCGCCGCGACGGGCCGAACCGCCGCCTGCCGGTGGTCGGCATGGCGATGCCCGCCGGCAACGACGACGACCTGGCCTTCGCCGTCGACGACGTGCTGTGCAAGCCGATCCGCACCGACGAGGTTCTCGCCGCGATGTCGCGCCTGGCGCTGCCCGGCGACCGGCCGGCGCGCGTGATGATCGTCGACGACGACCCGATCGCGCTGGACCTGATGCGCTCCACCCTCGAGTCGATCGGCGTGCAGGCGCGCGGCTGGCTCGACGGGCGCGAGGCGCTGCGGGCCCTGGCGCAGCACCGCCCCGACGCGATCGTTCTCGACCTGATGATGCCGGGCTTCGACGGCTTCGAGATGCTCGGCGCGCTGCAGGGCCTGCCGGACGCGCGGGACATCCCGGTGTTCGTGTGGACGAGCATGATCCTCAGCGACGAGGAGTACGCGAGCCTGGCGCGCGCGGCGCAGGCCGTCGTCCGCAAGGGCGGCGGCGAGACGCAGATCCTGCTCGAGCGGCTGCGCCGCGGGCGGCCCGAGACCCCCCCGGGGAGCCGGACATGACGAAGGCGCTGCGCCTGCTCGTCGTCGACGACCATCCCTTGGACATCGAACTCGTCCGCTTCGTGCTCGAGGCCGACGGTTTCGTGGTCGAGTCGGCGGTCGACGCGCTGCAGGCGCTCGATCGCATCCCGGGCTTCGCGCCCGACCTGATCCTGATGGACGTGCAACTGCCCGGCATGGACGGGCTCGAGCTCACGCGGCGCCTGAAAGCCGACCCGGCCACGCGCGCGATCGTCATCGTCGCCTTCACCGCGTATGCGATGAAGGGCGACGCCGAGCGCATGCGGGCGGCCGGCTGCGACGGCTACGTGTCCAAGCCGATCGAGGTGGCGCGGTTCGCTGCGCAGCTGCGCGAGGCCCTGGCGCTGGCGCGGGACGGCCCGGCCCGCTAGGGCACGATCCCGAGGCACGCGGTGCGCGCGACCGCGCGTGCCGCCTGCGCCGTGACGGAGCAGGTCACGTCGCCGGGCCGCCGCGACGCACCGCAGCCGGGCCACCACCTCGGCGCGCAGCCGGACCCGGCCCGGGCCGCACGCGAGCGAGGCCGGTGGCGCCGTGGATGGACGATCAGGCGGCGACGAGCAGGCGCTCGACGGTGTCGATCAGCTGCAAGGGGCTGAAGGGCTTGACGAGGTACTCGTCGGCCCCGGCCTGCCGGCCGGCGTCGCGGTCGCGGGCCTGGCCGCGGGCGGTGAGCAGCACCACCTGGATGCCGCGCGTGGCGGGGTCGCGCTTGATCGCCCGGCAGACCTGCAGGCCATCCATCTCGCCGGGCATCATCACGTCGAGCAGCAGCACGTCGGGCCGGACGGCCCGCGCCAGGCGCAGTCCGGAAGCGCCGTCCGTGGCCTCGTGGATCTCGTGGTGCTCGAACTCGAGCGTCATGCGGATGAGCTTGCGGATGTCGGCCTGGTCTTCGACGATGAGGACACGTTTCATGGGGGACTCCTGGCAGGGTTCGGGGGATCGGGCGGGGCCGGGCGCGCGGCGCGAGCGGGCCCTCCGGGCCGCGAGGTCACAGGCGTGTGGCTGCGCCTGCACCCTGTCAGGCGTTCGGTGAGGCGGGAATGCATGGCAGGTGATCTCCTGAAAACCCATTCTGCCAAAAGATCATTTTTTGACCAGTGAATTGGCCACACTTTGATCACTTAAATAATAAAACCGACACTCCATGTCGATCGGCGCCGGTGGCGCCGCCCGCGCGGGGCGTCAGCCGACGAGGTCGAGTGCCGCCGGCTGGGTGTCGGCGAAGCCGCGGCTGGGCAGGTGGATGTGGAAGCAGCTGCCGCCGCCGGGCAGGTTCTCGGCGTGGATGCGGCCGCCGTGGGCGGCGATGATCTTGCGGCAGATCGCCAGGCCCAGGCCGGTGCCGCCCGAGCCGTCCTTCGTGGTGCTCGACTGCACGAAGGCCTCGAAGATCTTCTCGACCTCGCCTTCGGGGATGCCCGGGCCGCGGTCGCGCACCGCGAAGTGGATCTCGCCCGTGGCCAGCGCCTGGCCGACCAGGCCGATGCCCGATCCGGCCGGCGAGAACTTGATGGCGTTGGCCAGCACGTTGCGCAGCACCTGCTGGAAGCGCAACGGGTCGACCTTCGCCACCAGCGGCTGGGTGCTGATGTCGGCCTCGACGTGCAGCTGGCGGCCGACGAGCAGCGGCTCGAGTTCGCGCAGCACCTCCCGCGCCAGCGGTCGCAGGTCGATGCGCTCGAGGTGCATGGTGCCGACGGCGCTGTCGAGCCTGGAGACGTCCAGCAGGTCGTTGACCAGGGCCAGCATGCGCGTGCCGGAGGCGTGGATGTCGGCGAACATGCCGGCCAGGCGCGGCTGGTCGCGACCGCGCACCGTGCCCAGCTCCGAGAAGCCGATGATCGACTGCAGCGGCGTGCGCAGTTCGTGGCTGATGTTGGCGATGAACTCGCTCTTCGCGCGCGAGGCCTCCTCGGCGGCGTCGCGGGCCTCGCGCGTGGCCCGCTCGGCATCGCGCAGCTCGCTGACGTCCAGGAAGACGCACAGGATGCCGGCGGTGCGCCCGTCGCGGGCGGGCACCACCACCTTGCTCATCAACAGGTCGCGGCGCGTGCCGTCCAGGTGCAGGTAGGGCACCTCGTAGCGCACGCTGCCGCCGTGGGCGAGCAGTTCGCGGTCGTGCGCCTCGTGGCGGAGCGCCTCGTCCGCAGCGATGAACGATGCCCTTGGCCGCCCGATCAGCTGCGCCCGCAGGCGGCCGGTGTAGGTCTCCCAGGCGCGATTGACGCTGAGGTAGCGTCCCTGGGTGTCGAACATCGCCGTGGGCAAGGGGCTGATCTCGAGCAGCCGCTCGGTGAAGGCGAGCTGGTCGTGCAGGCGTTCTTCGGCCTCGCGCCGCTCGGTCACGTCGACGGCGCTGCCGGCGAAGCCGACGGTCGCGCCGTCGCGCGTCAGCGGCACCACGGCGATGTCGTAGCGCCGCGGCCGGGCCGTGCCGCTCCACAGCGTGGCGTGCGCGGTGCGGGCGTCGTCGGCGGCCCGCGGCGTGGCGCCGGCGAACAGCGCGCGCACGGCCTCGCGCTCCTCGGGCCTGACCATCGACGACAAGGGCCGGCCCAGCGCCCACTCCGCGTCCTGGCCGCTGGCCGCGGCCCAGCGGGCGTTCACGAAGGTCAGCCGGCCGGCGGGATCGGTGCGGAACAGCAGTTCCTGGACGCTGGTGACGATGATGTTCAGCTCGCGCTCGTTGCGCGCCACCTCCGCCTGCGCCTCGTCCAGCCGCAGGCGGGCCAGCTCGCGGGCGCGCAGGCTGCGCGCGGCGGTCACCGACAGGCCGGCGATCAGCAGCGCCGCGCCCGCGCCGATCACCAGGCGCCAGCGGGCCGCGTCGAGCCAGGCGGCGACGACGACGGCTTCGGGGCGTTCGACGATCACCACCAGCGGGCGCGTGCGCGACACGCGGTACGCCACCACCTGCGGCCCCGGCCGCACCCCGGGGCCGACATAGCTCGCGTGTTCGGCGCCCGGCAGGTGCTGCACGAACACCGGCATCGCGGCCAGGCTCTCGCCGGGGTCGGCGCCGCCCGGGTCGGACGCGACCAGCACGACCCCGTCGTACGAAGTCAGCAGCGCGCGGCTGCTCGGATCGTCGTTAAGCGTCAGGCGCATCTGCGTGGCCAGGCCCTCGGGATTGAGCAGCGCCACGAGCAGCCCCGGCTGGCCGCTGGGGAACTGGAACGCGTGCACGAGCGGGATGAAACCGACGCCGGGCGGCGTCGGCGCGCCCGGCTGCGCCGTGAGGTTGGCCAGGCCCCGCCCGAGCACGTGGCGGCCGATGACCGCCTGGCCGGGGACCGGCTTCGCGCCAAGCCGCTCGACGACGATGCGCAGATCGACGTCCTGCGGATGGCTGCTCGCCAGCACGCGCCCGGACGCGTCCAGCAGGGCCAGCGAGCGCACCTGTGGCAGGCTGCCGAGCATGCGCGACAGGTCGGCCGGGACCTGCGCGGTCAGGCGGGGTTCGTCCGCCAGCGAGGTGCCGAGCGTGCCCAGCGCCAGTGCCACGGTCTCGACGCTGCGCGTGACATGGTCTTCCAGCACGCGCGCGTAGAGCGCATTGCGCTCGCGCTGCGCCTCGACGGCGCGATCCCGTTCGACCGCGAGCAGGCCCAGCACCGCGGCGAGCACGGCGGCCGCGACGCCCAGGCCGCCGGCCAGCACCCAGGTGCTGGACGAGCGCGAGAGCCCCCGACGCATCATCGGCGGTCAGCGCACGACGATCTGGCTCAGCCCGTGGCGGCGCGCGGCCGTCTCGAGCCGGCCGTCGCGCTGGATGCGCTGGACGAAGGCGTCGACGGTGGCCAGCCAGTCGTCGTCGCCGGGCTTGACGGCGTAGGCGTAGGGCAGCACGTGGAAGGGCCGGGGCGGCGCGACCAGGGTCGCCCAGTCGGCGTTGTCGAGCAGTCGCCGGCTGTACGGGAAGTCGGTCATGAAGACGTCGACGCGGCCGGCCTCGAGCTCGGCCTCGCGCGTGGCCGGCGGGCGCACGACGACAAGCGTGGCCTGCTTCAGCGCCGCCGCCATCACCGGCTCCATGAACGTGCCGGACTGCACGGCCACCTGCACGCCCGGCGCGTCGATGTCGGCCCACTTCGTCACGACGCGGTTGCCCTTGGTCGTGACGCCGTAGATGTCGCTCTGCAGGTACGGCCGCGTGAACTTCAGGTGCTCCATGCGCTGCGGCAGCTGTCCCACGGCGAACATCGCGACGTCGCACTTGCCTGCGCTCAGGTCGGCCACCAGCATCGGGAAGGAGCTGTCGACGTGTTCGACGCGGACCTTCAGGTCCCGCCCCAGTTCGGCCGACAGGTCGATGTCGATGCCCGAGAGCTGCTGGTTGCGGGGGTTGCGGTATGTGATGCCGTAGTAGTCGGGCCAGATGCACACGCGCAGCGTGCCGCCGGACCGGACCCGGTCCAGCACCGCGCCGGCCGCGGCCGGCATCGCCGTCCCCAGCAGGGCCGCCGCCAGTGCCACCGCCGGGGCGAGCCGGTCGCGGCTTCGCGTTGACGCTCGATCTCTCACGATGACGACTCCTCGCGCACCACGAGTGCCTCGGTCCCCACCACCAGGTCGGAAAAGCTCGGACGGCACCGGTTGACGCGGTCGCGCAGCGCGATGAAGCGCTCGGCGCCCGCCAGGAAGGTGTCGACGATCCGGGGATCGAAGGCCCGCCCGCGCTGCTCGCGCATCATGCGCAGGACCGTCGCGTCGTCGAGGGCGGGACGGTAGCACCGGTCCATCGTCAAGGCATCGAAGCAGTCGACCACCGCCACGATGCGCCCGGACAGCGGCGTCGCCTCGCCGGCCAGGCCCGCCGGGTAGCCCGTGGCGTCCCAGCGTTCATGGTGCGCGCGCGCCACCTCGGCCGCCATCACGAACAGCGGGATGCGCGACTGGCCGAGGATCTCGGCCCCGATGCGCGGGTGCTCGTTCATCACCGCGCGTTCGGCGGCGTCGAACGGTCCCGGCTTCTTGAGGACCCGGTCGGGGATGCCGATCTTGCCGATGTCGTGCATCGGCGCGGCCCGGCGCAGCAGCGCCGCCCAGGCGACCGGCTCGCCCAGCGCCAGGGCCAGCGCCTCGGCGAGAAAACCGATGCGCACGATGTGCACGCCGGTGTCGTCGTCGCGGTAGTCGGCAGCCAGCGCCAGCCGG
>ERZ795044.2472-NODE-2472-length-15998-cov-18.433984_pt1 | contig 15998 bp, 5 predicted proteins | sample MGYA00375128_ERZ795044 | MGnify/ENA primary metagenome ERZ795044 (study PRJEB30173, sample SAMN05720213) | anaerobic digester metagenome | isolation source: active sludge of municipal wastewater-treating anaerobic digesters | place: USA | collected 2014-12-22 ... | reverse complement strand
TGGGACTCACTTTCTACAGTAAAACCAGAACAACAAATGAACTTTTTAGAGGGGCTAAATGGCTTTATAAACAATATAGACTTAAACGAACAATCTTTGGCGGCTTTATTATCTTTAGATTTTTCTGATGGGGTTGACACATTATTTGCAAGTGCTGATTATGTAAAAGGCGAGTTAATGACTCAATTCGGTGATGTTTCTTATGTAGAAAATCTCTTTAATGCTTATATAGAGCACGCCCAACAATTTTATGATATGTCAGTTACAAATCAAGGAACACTGGATAGTATTATAAAAGATAGTTTTAAAAAGACAACAGATGTTACAGATGAATTTTCAAAAACTTTAAAAGGAGCATTTGAAGATGTTGCAGAAAAGGGCTATTTAACTGTAAAGAGCTTAGGTGATATAAGTAGTTCTCAATATTCACAGTTTTTAGAAATAGATGAAGCAACTGGTAGAGCTTTTTTAAATATTGAAGGAATATTAGAATTACAAACATTAGAACTTGCAACACAAAGTGAAAAACTAAGGTTAGTATATAGAGAAAATGAAGAAAGATTAAAAACCCTTAATATCATGTCTTTAGAATATGCCGAATTGAAAAAAGTAAATGGTTTATTTAAACAAGATATAGAAAAATTTGAATTATATCAAGCAGAAGTTATTAAAAATCAAGCAATGGCTTTTGTAGATAAGGCAAATGAAAAAAGAGCTGAAAATGAAACGGCACTAAAAAATGAAAGAGAAGCTCTTGATAGATATAATAAGGCGGTAAACGAACTTCCTAAAAAAGAAAGAGAAAAGGAAGAGGCGATAAAAAAAGCGAATGAAGAATTAGAAAAGGCAACTAAAAAGCTTGATGAGGCAACAAAAGGAACTGAGAATTATAAAGGTAGTTTAGAAAATATAATTAATTTAACTAAATCACTAGCTAAAGTTGATATAGAAATTAACAATATAAAAAAATCTTTTGAAGATGCAACTGATGCTCAAGGCTTTATTAATGCGACAAAAGCACTTCAGGATATATATTCAAAGAAAGCTGGTTTCCTTTCGGCAGGTATTGCTATTCAAGAAAAAAGTGTAGCCGAAATACTATCAGTTCTACAAGACAACTATAAAGATTTTTATTCATTAAAAGATGGCGTTTTAATGGTAAATGAAGGTTATAAAACGGCGGAAATGAATGATGAACTTAGGAAAGGTTTTGAAGAATTGGTTAATGCTTATTATTCAGCAAGTGACTCAGCAGAAACTTATAAAAATCAATTACAAGAAATATCAACTATAACTGAAGATTTGTATTCAAAAACATTATCTGAATTTGTTTCCGTGCAAGAAAAAATGATAGGAATAATGAAAGCAAATGCTGAAGATGAAATTTCTGAAAAGAAAAAGAAAACTGAAGAGTTAACTAATCTTGACAATCAATATTTAAATTCACTAGAAAAAGCAATAGAAAAAGAAAGAAGATTAAGAAAAAAAGAACAAAGCTATTCTGAACTAGTTGAAAATGAAAGAAAATTTGCCCTATTATCAAGAGATACTTCAGGTCTTAATTCAAAAGAACTTCAAAGCATGGAAAAAGACTTGGAAAAACAAAGAACTGATATCTTGGATAATGAGATAGATACTTTTATAAATAGTATGAAAGAATTGGTTGAACTACAAAAAGAGACAAAAGACCAAGAATTAGAATATTTATCAACATTAAAGGATAGTACGCAATGGTGGTTAGAGCTAGGAAATGTGCTAACAAATATTGGTGGAAACAAAGATACCTTTACCCAATGGTTTACTGCAAATGATAGTTCACTTGGCGAAATGACTGCCGAACAAAAAGATGTTTACTACAAGAATGTTGATGATATGTGGAAAACCTTCTCTCAATATTCAGCAATGTCCTCTTTATCTTTACAACAAATTCAAGTAACTGGCGAACAAACAGCACAAGCATTGTCTGAACTTGGTATAGATTTAAAAGTTGGTAGTCAAATTCAAACATTAGCACAAATAGCAAGTGATGAACTATTTAAGACAGCAAATGATGCTTTTATTGCCGCAAAAGAAGGACTCTCAAACACTCTTATTGAACAAGATTTAGCACTTGAAGAGGCAAGAAAAAATATTGCAGATTTAGCTATAGACCATAAAAATAAATTTGATGAAATGACAAAAAGTGTACAAGAATTGGGCATTGCACAGGTAAATGCGAATAAACACGCTGAGTCAGCACTAAGAGATTTATACTCAATGTCAAAAACTTCTGTTCTTGAACTAAGCACTTATTTATCAACAGCAATGACAGACTTAGGAATAAGTTCGGAAGTTGCTAATCAAATAAAAAGAGAAGTTGACGAAAAAGAAGTATTGCCTATCGAACGCTCAACCACCAAATTCCCTAGTACAAGTTTTATAGGGCCCATTCTTAAAAAGCAAGAAGATGATACTTTACATAGGATCTATGAAGAGTCCATAGCTAAGGCTAAAGCGGCAGGCTCAACTACAGAACCAATAGAATCTAAAGACTCCCAACCATCAGAGTATGTTAATATCACACTAAATATAGATACAATAAATTCAGAAAAAGAATTTTCAGACGTAATTGCCAACATGAAAAAAGAATTAATTAATGTATTCAGCCCAACAGGTAGACTGGTATTTGCCAAATAAGTAGAGAAACCCAATAAAAAAACTACTTATATAATAGAATATTAAAGGAGGGGATTTTATGTCAGACTTTATGGGTTTCAAGTTTAATAAAATTTCCTCTTCGGAACTAAAAATAACAATTCATTCTAATGGGGATAGGTTTTCAAAAGACCTATTCCCTAATTTCTTAGATACCACTGAAGAAAGGGTTGGAAATGATGGAGTTTTTTATTACGGAACTAAGAATAGTAGTAAAAAGTTTTCCATTAATTTCTTTTATGATAGTTTGACGGAAGAGGATTTAAAAAGATTACAAGAAACTTTTAAACCATCAAAAATAAGTGAATTAATTTTTGATGAATATCCATATAAAATATACCAAGCAAAGCCAGAAAGTAGCGTCAATTTACAGTATGTTAGTTACATAGATAAGGGTGTAAGATATTATAAAGGTGATGGAACAATAACTTTTATTTGTTATTATCCTTTTGCAATATGTAAAAACAAATACTTACTCACTGGCTCTGAAACATATACTAATTATTATGAAAGATTATCTTACAATAAAGGAAAATTATACAAGGGCGGTTATCCAACGTTAGAACAATCGGAACAAAATTTATTAGCAATGTTGCCAGAAAACCAATTACCAATAGAGGAATATTATGATAATACTTTTTATTGGGCAAACTCTTCTGGTTTGCTAAAAACACCATTTTTAGATAGTGAGAATGGTTTTTTCTATATGCCTCAATTTGATAAGGGTACAAACACGGTTGTTGATTTGGGATATGGAAATTTTGATAGTAATTTTGGTTCAAGATTACTAACATACAATCCAGGCGATTTTAAGACAAATTTTGAACTTTCACTATTATTAAATGAAGATTTAAGAGTAAAGAGAATGTTTAGAATAGCTTACTATGATGTCGATAAAATTTTATTAGAGGATGCCGTCGATTTGGGTTTAATAGAACCATATGACGAAAGCTACAATTTACCAGCAAAAAAATATCAAAATATTTATTTAAAAAGAGAAGTTTATTCAACAGTAGAAGAAACTTTTACCGAAACTGATATCCAAAGACAGCCTAAATATTTATATTTTACCAATCCAATACCAAAAGACAAGTTACAATATTTTATTAGAAAGATTGCCTTAAAAAATAAAGAAAAACCATTTTTTCAAACTCTTTTATCTTTAGCAGATGAATATGAAACTTTTATAAAAGAAAATGATGATATAGTTGAATTTTATTGGCAAACACTGAAAAATACTTTTGACACTTATGTACAAGATTTATCCAACACTTATTTATATGATGGATTTAGCAAACCAATAACTTTTTATGATTACATAAGTACAGACTTTAATTTGGCTTTTCTTGACAATGATGACTTAAAAATATTAAACTGGATAGAAAAGGAATTTATTGATATTGACTTAGAAGAAAATGTTCCTGAGATAAAAATAGATTTTGAAAAACAACTAATCTATACAAAAAGTTTTGATGAAATTGCTTTAGAATATAAAACAATTCTTTTAAATAATGCTTTTTATGGTGGAGAATGGTTCTCTATTGAAAGAGGTTTTGGACTAATTCAAATATCATTACTTGACGATATTGAAAAACTTTTGAATAGAAGTTGGCTAAACGCCTCAAATTTTCAATGGGGATATCCAACTATTTCACCTTCTTATACAGAAACGCCACAAGAAGATTGGACAATTGAGCAAAGATTTGAAAAAGCGTTATCTTTAGCAAGACGTGATTTCAATATTGACACAACCATTACTCAAGAATTAATAGAAGAATTTCAAAATAGATTTTATAAATTTGAGGCATATGAAAAATTGTTGGACTGGAATATAAACATCACACCAACCTATCCAACTGATATAAATCTTGGTAGTTCAAAAGAAGTTTCTTTCTATGAGTTATTATTATTTAGCTTTACAAGAGTTGCTAGGGCAGGAGGGTATTTTAACCCTAATGTTTCAACACAGAATTACAATGATTTCTTTATTTCCAACAAAGATTTAACAGAAGAGGACTATTTAAGATATGGATTGATAAGATATCTATCTAAAAATTATTTAGAGTATATTTCTATTTTGGATGGTACTGACTTTAAAGAATGGATAGACCTTTTAAGGGAAACCATTGGTTTACCATACAATAATATTTATAATTTTGACAATTATAAATATACTTTAAATAGAAATATTGCAGGGGGTGTAACTTATGAAGTAAAAGGTAGAGATGGAATATCAAGTTTAGATGAATTACTAGAAACTATTTGCCCAACATCATCTCCTTTAACAGAAAGGCGTTACGTCAGATATAATAGTTCATCCAATCCACAAGACAAAATTCTATTATTATCGGAAACTCAGCCAGCATCAAACTATAACACTTATAGAAATATGAAAGCCGAATTTGAAAATATAAAAATAAATGGAACAGAATTGGCAAAAGAAAGACTTGCCGAAATTCTTGTAGAAGTTGAATATATAAAGACACTTGTAAAAAACTCTTTAAAAGGACTGGCAGAAACTATAAATAACGAAGAGCAAACACTTGAGTATATAAAAAACAAAGCCAATTATCCTAGTGAATTTTTATATACTGAGTATAAAATGAACATTGCTTTTATAAAGAGGATACAGAAATATTATTCTGCACTTGGCGGGCAAATACCTTATGAATGGATGTGGTACGCAACTAATTATAGTTGGGAAGAATTTCCTCCAGTATTGGATACATCTATAGATTTAATAAAAGGTATTGGAATAGATTATAACTTATTATATTATTAAGGAGGACAATATGGAAAAAGAGTATTATCAAATATCTCTTTGGAAGTCAAACCCAAAAACACAAATAGAGAATAAAGAGGCTATTATTGGTGGTTCTGACTTGGAATTTCAAGGAAAAGCAACCAATGTCACCTTAATGGAAAATGGAAAGGGTACTTCAACTCTTTCCTTTTCTCTTCCAAAGACTTTTATAAATACAAAAACAGGTGAAGAAGAAGATAATTATTTAGTTGACTTAATGAGCACAGAAAAAAGAATAAAACTATATTATGAAAACAAATACAGAGACTATCTAATTAAAAATGAAACAAAAACTAGAAGTGAAAAAGGTGTTTTTGTAGATTATCAATGTGAAGATTTTTGTATAGATGAATTAAGCAGAAACGGCTACACTTTGGCATTTTCTACTGAATTAAAAAATTCTGTTGATAATATAGATGGTTTTATGAAAAAAATCTTAGATGGTTCTAAGTGGCAATATAAAGGTGATATTCATCCAATAGAAAAGACAAATGAGAAATGCTTTATAATTCCACTTAACCAATTTAAAATGGGTGGTTTTGATTGCTATTGCCTAACAGATGATGAATATTTATTCAATGAAGAAAATCCACTTTCTAAACATACTTCTGCAGTTTATGGTGACTATATTTATATACCTTATAGTCAAGTAAATTTTATAGATGGTGTTAGTGATACGCAAAATAATAAGGTTTTAGAACCAAAAGAACAAAAATATTTGCAATTCCTATTTTTAGAAAATGAAAAAACTATTGATATTACCGAAGAAGGCGAAATTATCCCTAAAAATTATTATTTTATAGAAGTTGACAAATTAAAGAATGAATTAAAAAATAATAACTATATAATTCAACAAGGTTATTTAGAAAAATATGGTGATAAAGAAGTTAACTTTATAAAAAGAGTAGTTTTATCAGACTTAACAACCTATAATAAGGCAAGTGATAGTTATGTAAAAAGCTATTTGCAACAATCATCAAATATGACAAAATTTTTGCCACTTTCTATAGCCCAGAAAAATTATAAAATATGTTCTGAAAAGAAAACAACCTTTATTATTCCACAACTTGTTAAAAATATGTTTGCGAATGGTAGAGAAATAAATTCTACAAGTGGCTGGACTTTAGCAAATAATAAAATTGGTAAACTTATAGTAGGGCAAGGTAATAAAATCGGCATAGAAGGTGCAAGTGATGAATTTTATTTAAAATATGAAAAAACTGGCATTGGTGATAATACTTTAATTAACTTTGGATTATCAAATAGAAAGATAGAAAAAGGAAAAATTTATGCATTAAAGATAAAAAATGGTTATGTAGGAAAAACAATCAATTTAAGCAACTTTTTTGTACAAAATTGTTCTTTAAATGATGATGGTATTTATGAATTTTCTGGCGAAAAATTACAAGGAATAGATATTAATATAGATGAAAGAGAATATCTTTTGATAAAAAGTAATTTTGATATAGAAAATCCCGCTTTGTGTGTTAAATTACAGACTGATACTCACTTTTATTCTTTTGAATTTTTTGAAGCCTATACTAGAGGTCGTGATATTTTTCCTAACTATTTAAGACCTGATGAAACTAATTATTCACCAGTTATGTTTAAATATAAATATAGTGGAAGACCTATTTTCTTAGAAAATGCACTTTTTTATATAGAAGAGGAACGTAATATTTTGCTAGAAAAAGATATTTCTTTAGGTGAAACATATATACAAGAGCAATACTTTGTAGAAGAATTGTCATTTGATGATGAAAAAATTGATACATTCCAAATAAATGATTATTTAGATATTATAGGTGATACATCAAAAAAATATGAAGTTAATAGATATTTTTTAGATATGACTAAATGCCCAAATTATGATGTAAATTCAACTATAGATTGTAAACTTTCTAATTCAGATTGTTTGTATCAAAGAGATGGGTACTGTCCATATTTACTAGAAACTGAAAAAACAACTGAAAAATATAGAACTCTTAATGCAGAAAAATCCAACCGTTTTAACTTAATACAAGAATTATCGGCTTTATTTGAGTTATATCCTATATTTAAAACATCACATGATAGAAGAGGTAGAATAATTCCAGATAGTAGAGAAATATCTTTTGCAAAAGAAAAATTAAAAGAAACTTTTTTATCATTTAGATATGGTCTTAATTTAAAAGGGATAGAAAGAAAATCTAGTTCAAATGAAATTATTACAAAACTTTATGTTGAAAAAGTTGATAATGAAGATGCTTATTGTTCAATAGCTCTTGCTGAGGAAAACCCTTTAAAAGACAACTATTTATTAGATTTTTCCTATTATATATCAAAAGAATTAATCCCTAAACAAGAGATTATAGCAGATTTATATGGAAAAAGTTTACAAGACATTGGCTTTATTGATAAGGTTGGCAAGTTAAATAGACAAATTGACGCAATATCTGAAGAAGTAATTAATATAAGAAATAAATCATATTATGAATTAAAAGCAATAACTGACACAAAAATATTAGGAATAGATAGTTATTTGCAAGAAATTGTTAAATTAAATGAAAAATTAAAATTATATGAAACAAATATTGAAAGTGATACTTATAAAAATTTTTCTGAACTTAAAACTGCGGCACAACAGAAACTATATAATGATATTGAATTATTATTTACAACTGATGGATACGGTAAAGAGTTTAAAGTAAGTGTTGATATTGGGAAAGCCTTTTGGGAAAAAATCGGCAATTGGCAAGAATATAAACAAAATATAATAGATGAGAGAGATTACACGAGATATGGAATTTTTGGGCAAGTATGTGACTTTGAAGTTAAGATTTCCAATCTTGAACAACAAAAATATGAATTATTAAATCAAAAGAAAGAAATAGAAAAAGAATTTTTCTACAAATATGAGTCTTTTATAAAGGAAGGTGTCTGGAGTGATACTAATTTTACAGACAGTAATTTGTATTATCATGCCTCACAAAAAGCTTTAAAAGAAAGTATCTATCCAAAATTAGAATATTCAATATCAGTAAATGATTTATCTTTATTAGATGATTATAAATATTTAAAATTTCATGTTGGTGATATAGCATATGTAGAAGATAAAGAATTTTTTGGTAGTTTTAAACAAAAAGTTCTAGTAACACAAATAGAAAAGAATTTAGATAACCCACTTGAAAGAAAAATTATGCTACAAAACCATTCTACTGATTTTGAAAATATGTTTGAAAAAATAAGTGCCACAGTGCAAAACATAACATTAAATGAGAATATATATAAAAGGGCAGAAAGCTTTAATCCTCAAACTGGTGTTAATACTCAAATAATGGAAAAAGCTTTAACAAACTCTACCATTTTAATAAATAACGAAAATAGCAAAGTAAGTTTAAAAGACAGTGGCTTACAAGTAACTCCACAAGATAATCAAAATCAAAGAATAAAAGTTGATGCAAGTGGACTTAGTGTATCTGATGATAATGGTAATACATGGAAAACTATTATTACACCTGAGGCAACGGATGCTGGGCATTTAAAAATCGGCAATCTTGATGTATCAAATGTAAGAATTTATGATAAGAATTATGAATATTTTGGTTGGGATAAAGGGGGTATCACTGCTTATAGAGAACCAGTTATTCTAAATGGAAACTTAGTTAAAAATGGTGCAAAAGATTTTGCTAGATTTAATAAAAAAGGCTTATCTTTGGTTGAAAATAATAAGATAAGATTGCGTGCTGGCTATGATTTTAATGGTGTAAATGGTAATATAAACACAGAAAAAGATACAATCCAAGAAGATGTAGGTTTCTTTTTATATAATGATAAAGGACAACCAATTTTTAAAACACATACTTCATCACTTGATAGTAATCAAGAAAACCTTTCTGCTAGATTGTCACTAGTCGGCGAAATGTTTATAACAAATAAAGTGGCAAATTCAGCACTTGACCCAACTATCTACTTATGGTGGAAGTATTTAAATCAATATACAATAACTACTAATTTATTTGCCCCAAAAGTAAATCAAGCAACTGAGCAATTTATAATAGATTTTTGCAATTTAAATTATCCATCTACATCAATTAGCTATATTCAATATTGGAGTGAACATTATTTAGAATCAGATAGAATATACTCAACATTTGTCACATATCAAGAATATTCGGGAATGACTGGAACAACAAAAGATATGAAAACTGTTTATACATTTACACCACTTTTATCGGCACAAAAGGTAGTAAAAGCTATAGATGATAATTATTGTCCAAACGCCGAAAAACTCAATGTACAAGTGGCAACATATGAAATAATAGATAGCGAAACGGAAGTCTTATCAAGCATATTTAATATTGAGTGGTACACTTTAAGCAAAACGGCTAGAGTTCCATTTAAAGTTAATACAGACCTACCATTTATATCTATAAATGAGATTACAAATATTCAATCGAATAATTATTTTTCAATATCTAGTCAAAGTACACAAAATACAACTTGTTATGATATAAGAACTGTACAAGATGAATATACAAAACTTGATTTAAATCTATATAGAATTGATAACAAATTCTTTCTAAACAAAGAAGAAAATCCATATACTGGTGATGCAAATGCACCATTTAATGTTAATATAGCAACTGAACAAAACAATTCGGCTGTTGCTCTTTATTTAAATAACATGGGCGACTTAGATGGGCAATTAAATCAAAACTCAAGGCTATTTGTTTGTGGTGTTCAAAAAAATGAATTAGTACAAAACTTATTAACAATATTAAAAGATGGTAATTTACATATAGGTGGAACTTTAATAGATAATGAAAAAGACCAAACCAATATTCAACAATTATCAGAAAATATAAAGATAGAAAATTCCGCATTGCAAGTAAATGTAGATGGTTTTGTTTACTTAACACTTGACAAATTAAAAACATCCAATGAAAAAATGACATTAGAAGATTGGATAAAAATGAATATAACTAACAAAATAGAGCAAGAACTAGGAACAGAAATCTCAGATGTTCAAGCCAACTTGGAAAAGAAATTAATGGCAGGAACAACTATTTTTCATGGGCATAAGTTAATTGACTATAATAATGTTAAAGTCCAAAGAGACAAAAACATAACCTATAACGGAGCAGATTTTGTGGGGGATGATAAAACATTTTTAGATACTTTTACCAGTCAGGCAATATTGGGCGTTCCTTTAGCTGATAGATTAAGTCAAACTCATCTAAAAAGTATTGGCTTTGCCGTCTATGAAATGGTAAAAAAATATTTATCCGACCCAACTGCTGTTAACTTAAAATTGGCAGGAAAACCAACAACAGAAGAAGGTACAATCGTTTCTTTTGGTGGGCAAAATCTATTAGAGGGAAGTTATATTGTTGATAAAACAACAGATGGAAACTTCTTTTCTTGGGTAACAGAGCAAAAAAACAATTCATTTACATATGCAGGACATGGTGACGCAGTTGATTTTACTGCTCCTTATGGTGCAAGTTTATTTGCAGTTGATAATGCAACAGTAACTTTGGTAAACTATTGTACGCTAGATGATAATCATAATAACGTAAACAATAGAGATGGTGGTGGTTGGGGGAATAGAATAGAAATCCAATTTAACCATCCTCTTTTTGGAAAAGTTATGGCGAGATATGCACATTTAGCACATTATCAAAATACGGGCAAACAACCTATAAAAGTAGGTGATGTGGTTAGAAAAGGGCAATATATAGGACAAGTGGGTAGTTCAGGTGCATCAACAGGCTCACATTTACATTTAGAACTAAGAAGTCCTTCTTCGGTAAGTGGTTCAACTGGCGTTTTGTATTATCAAGGGCAAGGCTTTACAACTCTTACCTATTTAAACCCAATACCTTATAATGCGGTAATTCCTCAAGAAGTTCCATCTACTAGTGATGATTTACTTTTAGTAGCAAATATTGTTCTAGCCGAGGCTCAAGTGCTTGGTGATAAAGGAATGGAAGCAGTTGCGGTTGTTATACGTAATAGAGTTCTATCTAATAAATTCCCTAATAATATTTATGATGTTCTTACACAACCTAATCAATTTACAACAATAGGGCACTTACATGATTATACAACTTGGAGTTCTATTCTAGCAGTAGAGCCGAATATACAAACCATTATAAATAACGTATTTAATAATATTGTTACAGCATCAGTTCAACCTTTTAATAATGCACTATTTTTCTGTAGTGGTTATAGTAACTACTTGGACTTCTTAAAGTGGTCAACATATATCGGTAAGCAAGATATTAATGGTTTTACGCATTACTTCTTTAGATAATAAAAAAGCACCAACTAATTAAAGTTGGTGCTTTTTATCTATATAGGAGGATATTATGGAACTAGCAATTTTTTTTGGCACTGCTGTATTAAACAAATTAAAAATGAACTTGTTATCCAATGTTTTTACTTTTGACCTTTTTAAATAAGGTGTTATTAATTTTCTATACTCTAAGTAAGAGTATCCATACATACTAGCCAGCTCTTGTGGCATTAATAGTCTGAATTTTTCATCTCGTTGTTGGACTTTTGTATCTTCATCTATTTGATAAAGAACTCCATCTATAGAGTGTATTCTACCTTTGTCTATATCAGATAAAAAGGCATATTTACCCGTTTTATCTTTTTCATAAAGCCACTTTCTAACAAACCAATGTGAACCATCATCTATTATATTTTCAAGATGCTCTTTTATTGAAGTGCTTGGCTCTTTTTTTAGTTCAAATTCTACATCTGAATATATGTATAGCGTTATTATTCTATCTATTGGAATACCATAATCTTTTAAGTTTATAGTTATTTTTTTACTTTCTAGCTTATTTAGAGGTATGTTAGAAATTATCAAATTGAAATTATTTAATTGAATATCTTTTTTGGGTTTTGAGTGGATAATTCCAATATTAGCCATCTTGTAATTTTTATCATGATTGACATAATTTCTATCATAATCATTAAAATATCCACGCATTGCTGTTGTATAATCTTCAAAAGTTTGTACACCAATGTGTTTATATCCTAAATTTAACCCAACTGGTATTTTTGCACCAATTTCATAGATTATATAATCCATTCTGTTGTTTTCACCTCTTTTTCCTCTTGTCTAATTTCTTCAGAACAAAAAGCAATACAAATAGCGTCAGCCTCATCTTCTGTCACATTTATGCCGAAATTTTTATATACGGCTTTTTGTGCTAATAATTTGCTATCTTGTCTATCTTTACCGTTTATTTTAAGTATTCCACGCCAAAAGCTTGGATAAACAAAATGGAATATATTTTTATTTTTGTGCAGTTTGTACAATAAAGAACCTTGTAGCCTTGATAGCTTTTTAAATGTTTCAGTATTTTTATAGTCTTTTGCAGATATAAAAATATCCTCAAGTATTACAAAGTTTGGTTGTGTTGTTTCTATTAATTGCATTATTTTATCTGTCATATCACAAATTCTTTCTACACTATCTTTACCGTAATATAAAAGTTATAAAAACTTATAAATTCAATAAGAACTTATAAAAATCTACTATTAACTTTATACTTGCTAATTCATCGTGGCTTGTTTTGTATATAAATACTACTCCAATTTGATGTGCCACTCCAAAGCCTTCATCCTCAATACGGTTTGAGTACTACTAAGTGTGTAGTTAAGTTACACAGCTAAGTTTTTTAAGTTTATGCTTGCATTTAAATCACGGTCGATAACACAGCCACAATTTTCACAAACATAAGTTCTTTCACTTAAACTTAATTTTTGTTTTTTGTTGCCACAGCAACTACAAATTTTACTACTAGCATACCATCTATCAGCAACTATTAAATTAATTCCATACCAATTACATTTATATTCTAATTGTCTACGAATTTCATAAAATTTTGCTTCTTGCACTGCTTTGGAAAGATGTCTATTTTTCATCATTCCGCTTACATTTAAATCTTCAATAACTATTGCTTGTGGATTTAGATTTATTAAAGATTTTGTAAACATATGAATATTAGTAGTCAACATATTTTTTATTTTTATATGTTGTTTTTTAATTTGTTTTTCAAGCTTAATTAAGTTTTTAGACTTATACAATTTATTGAACTTGGTTTTCGTTCTCTTGCTTTCATCTAACATTTTTTGATAATGTCTACTAGCTTTTTTTTGAAGTCTTTTTAATTTCTTTTTTGTTTTTTTAATATTTGGTTTTTTACAAATAATATTATTAGAACAAGTAGCTAGTGTTTTTATTCCTAAGTCTATTCCTATGGGTTCAGTTATTGGTTTATTATTGTCTATATTATTGTCTTGAATTTCAACAGATACACTAAACCAAAAATCAACACCATCATAAGATAATTTAGGATTATAATATTTAATATTTTCACCAATAGGAATATTGTGTTTATGTGATTTAATCCATCCTAATTTTTCACATCTAATTTGTTTTCTTTCGATAACTGTTGTTCCCTCGTGTGTCGCACAACTCATTTTACTATTCTTTTTAGATTTAAATTTAGGATGTTTTGCTCTACCCTTAAAGAAATTTTCATAAGAACTTCCAGCATTCATTATAGCAATCTTTAGTGCTCTACCAGAAATTTCTTTTAACCATTCATTGCCTTCTTGTTTTTTAAATTGGGTAAATCTTTTGGTTAAATCATAAGCAGATATAAACTTATTTCCATTTTTATAATTTTCTTCTTCCAATGCAATCGCCCAGTTATAACTAAATCTGGCGGCATTACAAAATTTAATTATTTTTTCAGATTGTTCTTTATTTGGATAAATCATAGTTTTAAAGCCTTTTATCATATTTTCACCTCCTTATTTTTATTATATCACATAATTTAATAAATGTCAAGTGTTTTGATTAATAATAATTCATCACGTTATTATTAGTATAGATTTTTATAAATTCTTATTGAATAATTTTTATAACTTCTATATATTTGCTTATAGTCGCAACCTATAAACACTATTTCGCTCACGCTAATAGTCACTCTCTTTCAAGACGTGCGTAGACTATTTGTTCATCCTTATATATTTATATAAGGAGTCAGATTTTTCTTCCGTCATTAACTTACGGTTTTACTCTCCCACAAGGAGATAGTCGTTGAACCTTTCCCATCGACTTTACGTTAAGGGAAGTGGCTGCATGAACAGGGATTGTTTGTAGACTTTAGCACCTATGACAAATAGGCTTTTATTTCAGCATAGTCCATCCTTACGTTTTTTCTACTTTCGTACCTTTACGTTTTAGCTTTCGCTATCCGCTTTGGTGTAAGGCTCTTACCCATTACCTGCAATAAACCTGAAGCACACACTCATTACTGAATATGTGAGGCTGACTGTTTATATTTATAACTTTTTATAAGTTATTTAAAACAGTTTGTTACCTTTTGATTTAATTAACCCATAGTCAAGTAATTTTCCATCTTGTATAATGGCATATCCAGTTATATTTGTTGCATTATCTAATGCAAGTGTTTTATGACTTTCCGTTTGCTTACAAATAGGGCATTTTAAAGATTTTCTAAATTCTTTAAGTGTAATTGTAAATTCATGGTTATTCTTACAAGATAATTTTATTTCAGTATCTAGGTTTTTGTACGAACTTAATAACTTAAATCCGTACTCACTTAATTCTTTAATTTTTACCTGTTGAGCCAAAGCCACCTTCACCTCTGTCTGTTTCGTCAAGTTTATCTACTTCTATAAAATTAGCATATGAAACTTTGGCAAAAACAATTTGTGCTAGTCTTTCGCCCTTTTTAACAGAATAAACTTTATTATCAAAATTATCTAATAATATTCCAACTTTTCCTCTATAATTAGTATCAACTACACCAATTCCATTAGATAGTCGAAGTTTTGTTTTCTTTGCTATTCCACTTCTTAAAGATACTCTACATTCGTAACCGATTGGAGTTGCTACACTTATATTTGTTTGAACTAAATTACCAAAACTATTAGGTTGTAAATCAATATCTTCAGATGCATATAAATCAGCACCAGCATCAGTTGGATGTGCATAGGTTGGTAATGTGCCGTTTTCATCAATCTTTATTTCTACATTTATAGGGTTTTTAGACATAAAGGCGTCAGTTAAGATTGCTTCAGTTTCTAAAAGAGGTCTTATTAAAGCTTTTGCTATTAGTTCCTTTTTCTCTTTTGAAAAAGCAGGTGAGTCCATAACTCTAAGTAATACGTCTTCTGTAAGAAAAGTATTCATTTCATGGATAGTACCTATATCATTTTGCCCAAATTGCAAGAGGATTTCTTTTTTAAATTGTTCACTTTTAAAGTTCTCTTCTAATGTAGAAACTAAGAATGGATGAACATTTTTATAATCTTCATCTGAATAGCTTTTGATTGTTTCAATAAAAAAGGAGTCCTTTTGCCCCAATTCCTCAAATAACTTTTCTAAATCTTCCATTTCCATGTATATTTTGTCGCCAGTTAGTTTCTTTTTTAAATCCAATTTTTTGTCCTCATTAGTTAGAGT
>ERZ795044.2470-NODE-2470-length-16010-cov-4.519962_pt1 | contig 16010 bp, 19 predicted proteins | sample MGYA00375128_ERZ795044 | MGnify/ENA primary metagenome ERZ795044 (study PRJEB30173, sample SAMN05720213) | anaerobic digester metagenome | isolation source: active sludge of municipal wastewater-treating anaerobic digesters | place: USA | collected 2014-12-22 ... | reverse complement strand
ATCTACGGTTGCCTGTTGTGCTTCACTACTTGGCCAGGCATAAAAATCACCAAGCAGCACGACAGAATAATCCGCTTTTGTTGCCCCTACGGGGAAATTATACAGGATTTTGCGTTGGGAGTAATGTGCACCAAGATTATTGGTTGCAGAAACCGATGCGGACTGAGGTATATAGTGCTTCACCCAGTCCATACGGTCCTTATGATGCGGAACTGTCGTAAACGTTTTGAACCTGGATGTTGGCGAAAACGGAAATTCCCCCCACTGATATGTGGCATACCCGGCACACAGAAGTACAACAGACAATATACCAACAGGTATCCACCGTACAATCGGCTTCATCTGCAACCGTTTAACTAAAAATCGCTTCAGTGCGGAAAATCCAAATATGGCACTGATAAAAATAAACGGCGTTATGGCGCTCGTATATTGGTAATCAATCATACGCATGTTGCCGTTACTACTGAGAATGTTTATCCCAAGTGCCGGTGCGGAAAAAACAAGAAACAGCGGGGAGAAAACAGACAGAAAGCCGACAGGCACAAACAGTTGGAAATAATACCACAGGCGATCAGGTGCAATAAGAACCGGAATAATACCAAGTGGATTTTTCAGAAGATTTTTTGCGATGCCGTTTAGACTCCCCCCGAATTCCGAAAGGTACGATAGGGCAAAATGCTGACGATCCGGCGTTACTGCGGGGATTGCTACCCAGAATAAATAATAAAAGAGAGCAAAACTTACGATCGCCAGTCCAATTCCCGCCCAACGCAGACGTCGAATCCAGGCCGCATATATGCCAAGAAGCCCCGTAACCAACCACATATCCTCTTTCGTAAGACCCGCAAGAACACACGTGAGCAGAAATGCGGTAATTTTACCCGAATCCAAAAACCAAAACGCAAACAAAAAAAGTGGTGTTGCAAGTGCAACTGCATGAAAATCATGAAGCAGCAAACGATGGAGTGCCGGATACAGAAGATACAGAATGCCGAATACCACTCCTATGGATTTCGAATTCGTCTTTGTCTTTGCAAGCAAATATACCGGCAATACACCCAAGGAAATAGCAAGTGTTTGAACAATGAGAAGCATGCGGGGGTCCGACCACAGGGAATACAGCGGAGCAAGGAAAATAAGCAGAAAATCCCCGTGTATCGCAAGCCGGGACTGCTCATCCTCCCCTTCAGGATCGGTGAGTACGAATCCGTTTCCATTGTGGACATTCCATACCGTTTGGTCCATATTCCCAAGATCGAGACGAAGCGAACGGTAATTATTGTGTCGGGAAAAAGAAAGGAAGAGAAAATAGGACGCGTATACAACAAAAAAAACGGCAAGAATCACTTCCGCAGCGTGAATTTTTCCGAAAATGGTACGCACTTTCCCAAGCATGTGTTTGCATAGTAGCGCATTATCAAAAAAAATTCCTGAAGAATAAATCCCAATAATTAATTTAGAGGGAACTGAATAAAAATTACAAAGCCCTGCCGAAGAAATAAAACCCGTTTTTATCAATATGATGTTTGAGCATCAAGCCATATTCGACAAGCGATGGGCCCCACATCACCCCAGTATATTTACAGGGAATTTTTTTCCAGGGAAGACCAAGAAAAGTGGGGGTCGGCAACGGCAAAATATTACATGAAGTCCGAATATAGGTTGGAATGGAAATGAAAAGAAAAAATACAACAAAAAATATAATCAGGAATCTTTTTATGTTGCGCATATTCATAAATTATACAAACAGATTTATCCAACCGATGGTCACTATGTCGCAGTTAATACCTTTTTTTACAAAATATCATCATAAATAATGCATTTATTAAGACCACAATAACTCCATACACCAAAAGCAATGAAACAAGGGTTTCTTCTAATCCATCACGAAGAGCATTGTTTGCTAAAAACACAAATACCGCTATTAATCCAACATTTACTAATGTATTCAAAATTATTTTTCTCATAAATAAACAACCCAATAATCACATATGGAGATCGTGGGACTGAATAAAACGTTTATTCGTAGAATCATTTATTTTCGGCTTCACAACAATGATGAAAGTAGGTACATAAATTCTTTTCGTTTAGATGGATAAGATATGTTCCTGAAAAATGTCGTTTTGATTCCAAATTCCCATAAACTAAATTCCAAATCACAGCGTAATTATTATCAGAGGCAACAAACACCCTGTATGTAAAGACAATAGAATCCTAATGCAATATTCCTTTCCACGCAGAAGCTAACTCAGCTTTGTTTGCGAGCTTCACGTATGGTGTTTCATAATATTCAACGTCATCCGCAAACAAATTTAACACACCCTCCACATCATGATTTATCCAATGTTTTCCGAAAATTTTCCAGCCAAGCCTGAATATCCATATATTTTTAATTATACTTCACTATTGTTATACAAAAATACTTTACAGATAGCTGCTGTATGAAGATACCCTTCGCAATCTAGGAACGTACTGTGTTCTCCATAGCTTTACCAAAATGATTTGCTCTATAACGAAAATGAATCGAGGCGAATTCCGACTTCGCTCCGCTTAGCGGAGCTTCGTCGAGACGAAGGCGGAACGTAAGAATTTTTCAGGAGAAAATTTCATCGTTCCAGCAGCGTTTCCCGCCCCTGGTGGGATTACGCTGCGGAGGATACAGGATTCGAACCTGTGCCTCCCTTGCGGGAGAACGGTTTTCGAGACCGTCGCCGTGAACCACTTGGCTAATCCTCCCAAAAAAAGCGCGCCCGACAGGAGTCGAACCTGTAACCGCCAGATCCGCAATCTGATGCTCTATCCATTAAGCTACGGGCGCAAAGTTTATGTATTATACCTCATTTATGATCAATTATTCGCTTTTGAATAGCATATGCCTTATGCATAATACTTTGGCGCAAATCAACATTATGATAAATTACAAAACAAATACCCATAAAATTACGTTTAAATTTTTTTGTTTTGCTTCTTTTTTTGGTATATATTTTATAAATTTGATCTTCGTTAATATGTAATAATTTCATCCAATACTCCTTCACTGCCTTTTTATTGTGATACCAATGAACATAGAGTAATATTTTCAGCTTTCTTTCGTCTATCTTATAGCAATTTTTCAATAACTGAACAAACAGAAGTATTAATTTTGGATCCGTATTGGCAAATTTAACCGGCGCTCCCCGATCAGGAAGTTTTTGACCTTCGGCCCAATAGAGTATTGATAGTATTGCGTTTTGAAACTCAAGTGAATGGACTTCCTGCCATTTATTGACTTCTTCATATGATTTCTGCTTAATCAGTTCAATTTCATTATTTCGTTTACTGATTATGGCCTGTTTTGCCAAAGGACGGATGCTTTCCAACCACTTCATTTGATTTCTGTATCTTTCCGGTTTCGGAATATCCTTAAGCCAATAGTGAAGTGTGCTCTTTGATATGTTTAGTGTTCTAGAAATATTTGGGAAACTTTCGCCTTTATATCTAAGTAACCTAGCTCTCTGTCTGATTTTTATATTCCAAGCCATATTGAATACTTAATATATGTTTTGTGTTTAATTTGAATTTGAGTTCAATTTGATACCATATTTATTCTACGGTCATGACATTAATGTTTTACGGTTTTTCCAGAGGAATTTTTTCCGATAACCAGGAAGAGGCATTATCGACCCATGATTTTTGCGGATTTTCCCGAAATACTATATGTGATGCAAGAGCCTGCCGGATTTCCTCCTCCGTCTTCTGACCCAAAAGAATAATGATGAGCGGCCCAAACAGCGGACGGATCATGAGTAGTTCCTGCCCCCACTTTTCCTCAAACCAGAATTCCGCAAGCTGTTCCCACCGGTAATAATGGCCGGCACTTTCGATTCCAAGATTCGTGATACGGTGTGTTACATCTTCCGGGGGTACTGTCGATAACACATAAATCAAAAACACGATGGACACAACGGCAAGTACCAAAACGAATTCCTTTGCAAACACAAGAATAATAAGAAGAAGAAATACGATAACTCCGACATTCACAAAGAATTCCTTTGTCCGCTTTTTAAATAAGCGCGATGGGGAATTCCAGACAACAAGCAACTCCTGTTTTTGTTCCGGTTGGTCCTGTTGCTGGACAGATTGTGGGTCCATATATCCAGTATAGCGCACCGGTTACGAATCGTCATTATCCTGCTTGCCGGTATTTCCCGTTTCCCATGCGGGAGTAAAAACAATATAGGAAATATCCAACCGTTCCTGCGGCGCCTTTTCCTGTTTTGCTAATGGTTCCGGAAGAATTGTAGTATCACCCATATATCCACAGACAAACATGGACACAGGATCAAAACCCTCCGGTATATTGGCAACCGTCCGTATTTGATCCCGCAGAAATCCCCCCATCTGGTGGACAAATATTCCCCGCGATATTGCCTCTAAAGTAAAACACATTACCGCCATACCGGTGTCATACCATGCGTAGGGATTTGGTTTTTTATTCCTATCAAACGTTGTTTTTGCGCAGGCAACCGTAATCATCGGAGCCGTTTTTGCCCAGAGTTGGTTTTGTTCAACCAGACAGCCTAAAAACCGATCATATTCCCCTTGCCCTTTTTGTACATACACAAACCGCCACGGCTGTTCGTTAAAACACGATGGTGCCCACCGTGCCGCCTCAAACAGCGAATGGATATCGGAGGATGAAATCGGCTTTTCCGAAAATGCACGCGGGCTCCACCGTTTCAAAAACAACTCATGGATCGGATACTCGATTGCGGGAACCGGTTTCATATATACAGTATACCCAAAAAATACTTATGACGAAGTATATAAATCCGCTTTAACAAAGGGGATGAGGGCGAGCATGACTGCCTGTTGGTAATATTGGGTCCTGTCTATTTTCCCGTTCGTCAAAATTCCAACAGCGCCCATGGAGCGTTTGGAGTCTTTTGTACCAAACACCACATCGTCAGCAGACCCCAGCTCCATGCCTTGTCCAACGAGCGATGCGACTTTCATCGGCAGCACAAATGTTGAGGTTCGCCCATACCGAACTTTTCCATCCTGACCGCAAACCGCAATCCAGGCAAAAGCAATCATGACTGTGTCTATCGTTTCGATACCACCTTCGATACCGACCCAAAGTGTCGCATCCGGAACTTTTTCCTTTGCGGCAAGACAGCGGTTTTTTGCGCCAAGTCTTGTTTGTCCATCACCTACGGGTTGGCTTGGAACGCCGGAGGGAACATTTATTCCTTTTGTTTCGATTTCTACCACCGGAAACATCGCTTTACATGCCCCGTTGGTTGCATGAAGTTTTACGGGATTTGTTGAACCGACAATAACCGTAATTCCGGAAGTATCCATATATTGCCTTAATTTTCCGTTGTTAGTGTAACGGAATTTCCTGCAAAATAATATATAGATAGTAATAAATATTTAGAAAATGGGGAAGTGGGGGAGAGGATGCAATTTATTAATTACCCGTATCGCTTACCCGGTAAATGGGCAATCCTTACACTCGGGATGTGCAACACATAAAACCTGTCTTCCCTGCTTTTTTCTGCTCACTAACCCCGATGCCGCAAGCTCCTGGATATGGAAACTCACCGTTGGTTGGCGAAGTTTGGTCAGCTTTACCAACTGCCCGACCGTCATTGGTTTTCCTTCCGAAAGCAGTTTTTGGTAGATGGTAAACCGTGCTTTAGCCGATAATGCCTGAACACATTTGACACATTTGGATTGCAACATAGGGATTATTGTATCGATCAGCGTCAATGAATGCAAATGAAGAGAAAAGAATGTCAATTACAATTCCGTTTTGAAATACCTTTTCAACAACGTGTATATTGTTTTCCTTCCATATCCACTTTTCAAATACACTTCCCTATTTTTGGCATCAATCCTATGTAAAAATGCTTCATAATAAATAAGCACATATGGTCGAAATGACTTTGTAGATTGTGATTTCCCAGTATTGTGCTGTTGAAACCGCTTCCTTAAATCTGAAGTATATCCAATATATAAACTCTGATCCTTTTGACTTCGGAGAATATATACATAGTAGAACATGGGTGAAGACGGGACATAAGAACGTAAAAAATTCTTCTCATTTCAACGTTCAACGTCCCAGTAGTGTTGATTTTAATACTGGCGGAACGTAAGAACGTAAGAAATTCTTCGAATTTCAACGTTCAACGATCCAGCAGCGTTTCCCGCCTCTGGCGGGATTACGCTGCGGAGGGTACAGGGGTCGAACCTGTTAGAGCTTGCGCTCACCAGTTTTCAAGACTGGCGCATTACCGTCCTGCCCACCCTCCTTGTGTTTAATCTGTTTCCTTTGATTATCCTCTGACGGGGTTACGCTGCGGAGAGTGTGGGAGTCGAACCCACTCAGGGCGATTAGCCCCGCAGGTTTAGCAAACCTGTGCATTACCGTTCTGCCCACTCTCCAATGGTTACCGTACTTTCACACTGTTGTTCCCTGTGCATCCCGCCAGGGCGGGATCCCGACTTTCTAATCTCGCCCTTACGGGCTCGATAACAAAGTCGATGATTTCCCTTCTGCCCACTCTCCAATAATTTCGTCTTCAAATTATATCAGGGGAACCCATTTGATGCTATGAAGACACGCTTTCCTTCGTTTGGACAATCAATACTTTTCCTTTATGCACAGCCACAATCGCTTCATTTCCGGTGATTTCATTACTCACTCCCAGTGTCGAATTTCTCCGTATTATTGTATTCGTAATCGGATACCGTACTCCCGAAAGGGAGACTACTGCCGTTTGTGTTATCGGCATAATGGACATATAGTGATATTTCCCATCGTTTTGCACGATAGCTTGTTGATCGACAAGATAAAGTCTTGTATGGGTATCAATAATTTCTGCCGGCATATTTTGGGAGGCACATTTTTCAAGTAACCCGATGTTTCCCAATGTATGGTCGATCCGTTTCCCGAGCGCGCCATACATCCGTATCTCCCCTTTCGGCATTAAAGATTGTGCGACATCTATCGCCAGCTCCATATCCGTTTTGTCTTTCTGCGCCGGATGGATCCTGACATCCCCGCATTCCTTTTGGATTCTTCCCAGTTCCTTATTTGAAACGGAATCAAAATCCCCAACCGCAATCTTTGGCACTATCCCATGATCCAATAACCAAAGCGCTCCCCTATCTACCCCGATGACGACGGATGCACTACGGATTTCATCCACTACCCCTTCATCCGTATCGCCATTTCCCACAAGGGCATAATATTCCATATATGTATTTCCCATCTTAAGACTGTGCAACCGTAATACAAAATACTTTTGCCGTACCACTGTGTTTGAGTATACGCGCTGCCTGTGTCATCGTTGCACCGGTTGTCCACACATCATCAACCAATAATACCGTTTTCCCGGCAAGAACGTGTTTTTTTGCCTCACTTACCCCAAACACATCTTTCATGTTCTTCATTCTATCCGATGCATGTGGTAGAAGTGCCTGCGGAGGAGTATATTTTGTCCGAATGAGAATATCGGATATGACAGGAATATTAAGTCTTTGGGAAAAACACTGTGCCAGACATTCCGATTGGTTAAATCCCCGCTCCAACAGGCGTTTTTTGTGAAGTGGTATGGGAATTAGTATGAACTGTTCCCTATCTTTTCCGATACATGTTTGCAGAACTTCCATGTGGGATGTTGCAAAACACATTCGTACCAATTCATCTGCGGCATGGAACAGATACCGGTATTTTATAGTGTGAATATATTCCCGAACCGGTGACTTATACCGGAAAAATGAAATGAGCCCATCGGGAGAATACCGGGTTTGGCACCGCGGATGCGTCATCCCATCAACTGCGGGTAGTTTACACACAGGACAAACGAGATGATCCAGGACAACCAGGTTTTTTCTGCATCGATCGCATAGATACGACCCCAAACGGCGACACGTTACACAGCGTTTGGGAAACAAAAGATCAAGGAGAGTCATAGACAATCCACTATAAATGCACTCATTGTATTTTTTAGTATTTGGCGTAGCTGTTCTCTGCCAAACCCACTCTTCAAAAATTTTTCACGGGCTTTGGCATCACTCATGGAAATAAAATATTCATAATGGATCAAAGTAACAGGGATCCGATTTTTTGTTGAGGGCACAATGCCTTTGGCATGTTGGCTAAGGCGGTGTTTTAAATCCGTTGTATATCCAATGTACCAACCACTGTCTTTTGTGCAATACAAAACATATACATAAAAGACTTGTCGCCTGGTATTCATGAAGCCACGGAAACGTCACACGTTTCCTGAAAAAATATATTCCAATGTAGTCGCGTCAGACGCGACTCGCTTTCAAATGCGTCTTCGCACAGTAACAAGTGCGAAACCGCGTTTGACGCGGTGGAGATGCCGGGGAGTGAGCCCGGGTCCAATACGGTAAAAAACAAAGATCTACACGCGTAGACTATTTTATTCTCTATCCGTTTCTAAATAGTCAAAATAACGGATAGAGGGTTGACCGAAAAAACTCCGGAATCCCGCCGGTCAACGGAATTCCTGATGGTTTGACTGATTTTTGCACCCGTCTCTCTCCCGCCAAACAAAGGATCAAGCGGATGGGTTATGCGTGCGCGTACGCGTATGCACGACCTCTCAAAGCCAATTTTGCTTCAAGAGAAGCTAATTTTGCTTCGAGCTTGCTAATGGTTTCATCAGCAGTTGTTTTTTCATAGGGTTTTTACGGCTCTTCTATGATCGCCGGCGTGCCCTCTGTTAATGTGCCATACTGTCGAATCAATTCATCCCCGTTAGAAATACTTACCTGCCACAGTGAGATTAGTATTTCTTACGTCCGCCAACATCGCTCTTTCCGGCGTCCGCGAACAGCGGTTTTTCTAGCCGTAAAGGGAGATGTGGTGGGCCTCTTACTTCACCTTTCCCCGGAATTGCTGTTCCATTTCCCTCTTTTGCTGCCGTTTCTTGATCGTTTCCCGCTTTTCGAACTGTTTTTTCCCTTTTGCCAGAGCAATTTCCAGCTTCATCCGAGGTCCCTTAGTATACAGGCATACCGGCACTACGGTCAAATTCGATCCTTCCATTTTTTGGCGGATTTTGAGTAATTCCTTTTTATGAAGAAGCAGATTGCGTGTGCGCTTTGGATCATATCCTTCTGGTCGGGCATACTGATATGGAAGTATTGATGCATTCAAAAGCTGTGCGCCATGTGTGGTAAGTTTCACAAACGACCCTTCAAGATTAACATGTCCTTCGCGCACGGATTTTACCTCGGCCCCCATGAGTGCAATTCCTGCCTCAAACCGCTCAAGAAGTTCATAGTCAAATGATGCCCGTCTGTTGATCGCTTTCATATATGCACGGATACTTCGTTGTTATTGTATCCGAACGGAATACAGCTTGCCGTCGGCAAGGAGAAGTATTGTACCTGCTTTTTCCGAAACCGCAAAGCCTATGGGGATAAGTGACCCATTCCAATGGTACTGAGCCTCATACATGCCATCTTTTGCAAAAACCACAACCCGTTTTGCTTGGGGCTCCAAAATATAGATTTTTTCGTTTTCGTCGGAAGCGGAAACATAGACAGGCCCCCCGATTGCCGGTTCAACCCCCCGGATCGAAAACACATCTTCCCTCCCCTGCGTGTATTTTTTAACAGACCCGTCTGTAAATCCCACATATACGCTCCCGTCTATGGAAAAATTCGTTGCTGTCGTAAAATCCGGGGTCGTATCTGCTGTCAAATACTCCTTTCTATCGGAAAACCCATTGTCCGTTTTAATGTATTTCCAAATCCGTCCTTTTTGCGAATCAAGAAGATAGATGTTCCCGAAAAATGCCGTCATCTTTTTAATTTTCCCCCATCCATCCGTATCGGTTTTTATAATATTTTTATGTGTCGTTTTGTCCCGGATGGATATTTCATGAATCCCCGATGCCGTCAGGACATAGATCGTATCTCCGTGAATCGCCACAAGACTTGAGGCATCAAACCCTTCCCCGCCGCCGATAATCTGGCCGTTTTTTGTTGAAACGGAAACGGCATATGCGCTTTTCTGCACGGGATCAAGAAGCGCGATCGTATCTTCGTACATCTCCATATCCGTTACCCTGCTTCCGGTTTTTAAGAGTGACGGATCGTAAAATTCCGAAGGCTCAGCCGTATATTCCCGTTTTGCCTGAGTAAGGGCAGATGCTATCGCAGCGGATAGCTGTTCTATTTCCCTTCCGGATTTTGTTTTGTCCGATACTTTTCCCACAATGGGCGACAGAATTTTCTGTGCGTTTTCCAGTGACTCCCGTGCCTTAACCGGGCTAAGTGCCGAAAGCGCAACCCCCTCCTCATACTGACCCCGTGCACGCGCAAACGTTTCCTGTGTTGTTTTATCTATCTGCATGGAACGGGTTTTTGCAATTCCGATTCCGACAGAAACAAGAAAAAGAAGCGTGACGCCAAGCGTAATCCGCACGTCAAACGACCGGAGTCTCCGTGCCAGCGACATGAATTTACGCTTCCATGCAATAAGTCTCGTTCTTGGTCGAATCATACGGCGAGCCTTTCCAATCCAATCGGTTTTTTGGATAACGGTCTGAATAGACTGCGCGTCCTGTGCGGATACCGGTTCGCGCTCGTCTATGGTTTCTTCCGATATGGAAACGACTTCCAAAACAAGCGCACCCATACCCTCACTTTCAATTCCTGCGGCAAACCGGACTGCAAGCTGTTGGGAAATGTCGGCGGCAGAAAGATGATCTATTACCGAAAGAAGTTCATTTTGTCCGATTGTGCGCTCACAATAATCCGTCACCGCAAGGAATATATCACCCGGCTGCATGAAACCTGATATTGTACCCGGTCCACGGGTCAAAAGTGCAAACCGTTCCTGACGTTTAAGGTATACCGGCGCAGTATTGCGGATTAAAAAGTGCATTGTACTACCCAGGGGAAAGGCAACAAGAAGGCTTTTGACGGCGTCCCCAAAATCAATGGAATGAAGAATATCGGCAATTTCCTTTGCATCGGTCGGGGGAATCTTCATGTGTTCGGAAAGCAATGCAACAATCCGCATACCGGTTGACCTGGCCGTACCATTCGGGTCGGCCACTTCCAACACGGCATACCAACCGTTCCCGACAACAACATGTGACCAATGAACTTCATTAATCTGACCAACCGCGACTGCGTGGGTAATCTGCGCCTTCATGGCAATCCTTTCCTTCCTCTTTCTATAATAGGATGATTGCGGCAAGAAGAACACCCAGAGATGCAAACAGATGAAGAAGAACGAATAGACGCAACAACGGTTCTGTTGCGGCTTCTAAAACGCGCGACATAAGTTGTTCCTGGCGAACAATAATACCGGCAAAAACCGAATATAATCCAATCCCCACGATAATCATGATTTTGAAAAAAAGCCATCCTGCCGTTTGTATGGATTCCGGTGTCATAGCGGATTCCTTCCGGTGTCTCTTGTAAGGTCACTTAACACATCGACAACTTTTGCCGGTTTCGGAACGGATTCGAAAATAAAATTCGGGTGTTCCCCTGCTGTCTGGATGAGTACATTCCCAAAATCAAACATCGTTGCCACCATACCTTTTGTCTGGAACGATATATCCTGGATCCGTTCGATTTTTGCTTCCGAAAATTCCTTATAGAACAAATGGACAAAATCGATGTCAATAATACGTCTGTTCGTGACGATGAAAATATTAAAAAACCAATGGATAAAGTTCATCAGGAGTATGCCAAACGCCGCAACGTACCAGAATGAAAACCCAATCACCATATACCCGACGGGCAATCCGATCGTTTGCGACAACGAGCGGAAAATCATGGGAAACAGAAGGGGCGGGACAAACAATAACAGTCCGCACAAAAGAAGCGACGGAAGTAATGTAATAAAATGCTGACGCAAAAATAAAATGATTTCCTCCGATTCTTCCTGTGTTTCAAACCGGATATCTTTGGGATGCAGGGCAAACGACGTCCATCCGTGGGTCCGGTCCCGAAAACCACCGTGACGGGGGGAATGTTGTGGGGGTTGACGGGGCGCAGGGGTGGTTTCTTCAAACACCGTTGGCATGATATCCATATTGTACTACTTCTTTTCTATGTTAAAAAGCGGACTCCGAATGGATATATACCCGGGTGCTCGAAGATTAAAGCTTTCCTTAAATTCACCACCCGGTATCCGAAGCTCGCCTTTGTTGGTAGCAAGAATCACCGTATCCGTATATCCGCCACTGTTATAAGTAACGGAAACCGATGAAACGCTGGTGACTGCCCCACCCATACCGTTGGCTTTGTCACGAAGTTCACTCATTGAAAACGGATCACCGGATGCCCCGGATATCCCGCAGGAATTAATCGTGACCGGTAAAATCCGTTTGTTGTCATCACCGGAACCGTTTTTCCGCACGATCCATGCGTTAACGATATCGGAAAATTCCTCATTGGTAAGCCATGGGTGATTCCGGCCGCATTTTGCCGAGTTATTGTAATATTCGGACGTATACCAGCCCTTGTAAAACCACGGACTTCCCGCAATTTTTTCGTATGCATCACCAGTCCAACCATCTTGTCCACGCTTTGTATCCCAAAAACCTGGAGTATTATAATTACTTCCATCTTTAAGATAATCAAGGGTATTATAAGCACTTTGGTACCCACCAGATGTAGATGAAAACCAAGCACTTAATATTTTCCCACCTTTCATCAACACCCAACCTTTTGTGTCATTTACTGCTCGTTCCCAGTTTCCCCCTTTTGGTTCATTCTTAAACACCTGACAACCTTGATCTGTGCAGATATCTCCACCACTTCCTTCGCGGGTCCATGCTAAAGCATAACTCCTAGCCGCTACAGCCTGTGCCCTTAATGCCGCCATGCCATCCTGGTCACCCCAACTATTGGGTACCTCATATATCCTTTGTACATATGATTCTATGTCCATTCTTGAATAACCTGACACACCTATTTGTCGTGTTGGATCGTAATCTTTTTTTATTTCGACATCATTCCCATAATATGCTTTTAATATTTCTTCCGCTGATTGACCGCTTTTTGCTCGTCCAAATGCCCCATACTGACTCATGCCCTTCCTGTGGGTATAGGCACCGAAGGAAAATCCGGCAAATGCCGGGGAAAATCCCGGATTAAAATTTGGCGCGGCATTTGGATCATCGGCAAGGGGGACATCACCAACACTGGTCGTAAAGGTTCCGGACCGGGCGTTTAAAATTGACTGTTGGGCCGCGGAAAGGGCTGCAATCATACCGGTCAGCTTTGTCTGGTATGCCTGCGCTTCCGTTACCAGTTTCCGAATGGATACCGCTTTGGCATCGATGCTTTCCTTGAGTGCCGACAGGTTTATTTTTTCCTGTTCCAGCGCCTTTTTCCTTTCCATAAGATCCTTGACCATAAGCGCCGTCTGAGTAATGACCTTTTTATCTTCATTGGTCACCGTACGCTGGTACCCGATCACCCGCATAGCCTGCCCAAGATTGGGTGAGGTAAAAATGGCAACATTTGCCAAATCCGCCTGATAGGAACGAATGTAAAACTGCCGGATTCTTCGCGTGGCAACAGACAATAGTTCCTCGAGTTCCTTTTCCCCCGTTTGTATCGCGGCTGTTTTCCGTACTAATTCAGCCTCAATCTGGGAAATCCGCGCCTGGAATGCGGCAATATCGGACTCCATTTTCCGCAGTGCATCAACATGGGGTTTTTTTGCCGCTTCCATCTGGGAAAATGCCTCTTCGCACTTTGCTTTCCGCGCGGCAAGTGCATCAAGGTTTAAGGATGACAGATTTGATGTATCACAATCTTCCGCATACACAGGGGAAAGAACCATAGTCCGGATACATATTATTTGAACCAAAAACACGGCAAGTAATATAAGAAGTTTTTTCATGATGAGCCATCCCATTGTAACAAAATTTTCTTTCAGCCGTGCTTCTTGATATAATCGTGGAGTGAATTACAGGAAACACTTTTTCCAGCTTGTATTGTGCTGTCTTTTCTTTGCCGGCAGCTTCACCCGGGTTTTTGCAGATTGCAACGTTGCATCACCCCCAAACTGGAAAGATGAATCCCGGCAACTTCAGGTGTGTGTCGGAGAATTTTCCACAAAACAGGAACTTTTGAATACGAGTATAAAATTAGAATGTTTACACAACTCCAATTCAAAATTATCTTTTTGTAATTATACCCCAGAATCAAATCCATTATCTAATATTTCCGATGATAACATTGCGGTAGATAAAAACGGAAAATTTTATACGTGTATATTAACCCCACAACTCCCCAGGGCCATGGGGACACTTCGAATAACCTTTTTCAATACCAATACAAAAACAACATACTGTCAGATAAATAATATTGATTCAAAACCAAGTGACTGGGGATTAAAAGATACCCTCCATGAGGGATTAGCAGGACAAGAAGCATCAACAGAACAACATTTTACCGTGTTGGATCCCACTAATACCTGCGTCCAAACGGCAATCGGCTGCATTCCGTTTACGGCAAATGGATTCATTGAAAAGGTGTTCCCGATATTTATCAGCTTTGGAGGAGCAATCGCTTTTCTCCTTATTCTCTTTGGTGGTATCCAAATGATGACCAGTGCAGGAAATCCGGAAAAACTTGCCGGCGGGAAAGAGTTAATAGTCTCCGCCATAACAGGATTACTCCTGATTATCTTTTCCATTTTCATTTTACGGGTTATCGGGTACGATATTTTACATATACCGGGATTCGGGAAATAACAACACATTCGTATGAAAATTGAAGGTCTTGCGCAAGTTCTAACAATACCAAAAACAGTGCCTTCCGGTGCGCCAGCAGAACGGATGACAATCACGGGAATTCCGGATTTCCGTTTTAACGAAAATGGTATTGGTGGAATAATCTCCAATCTTATTCCCCTGCTAATTACCATTGCCGGGGTTGGACTTCTTTTAATGATCCTTCTTTCCGGATTCAATTTACTTACCAGTGCAGGAGACGCAAAAAAAATGGAGGGCGCAAAAAACAGGCTCACATTCGCACTTGTTGGGTTTTTTATTATTTTTCTTGCCTATTGGATCGTACAGCTTTTCGGTATTATGTTCGGTCTTGACTCCATCAAACAAATTTTCGGTTCGTAATCCTACTTCCCAAACCGCCGAGTCCGTTGATAAAACTCGTCAAGTAACCCATCCAGCTTTTGCGGGGTAAAATCGGGCATATACCAAGACGGGAAAAACAACTCACTATATTCCGACTGCCAGAGTAAAAATCCGCTTAAGCGCTGTTCCCCGCCGGTGCGGATAATCAGTTCGGGATCGGGTATTCCTTTTGTATCCAAATGGGCTGAAAAATCAGCTGATGTCAGTGTTTGTAATTTTGCGGGTTCTATGGTATGAATCGCTCGGATAATTTCATCCCTTCCGCCGTAATTTAAGGCAAATATCGTTGTAATGCGCGTATTGTCTTTGGTGTCTTCAATGACTTTTTTTATAGATTGTTGTATATCGCCTGGAAATTTTGAAAGGTCGCCAATTGTTAAAATCCGAACGCCTTTTTCCTGCAACCGCTTCCATTTTTTGGCTATAACTTCCCGAAACAGATCCATAATTCCTTTCACTTCCGTCTGCGTCCTTCCCCAATTTTCCGTAGACCATGCCCAAAACGTAATGAACTTCACCCCACAATCTGCTGCATGTTCAATAAGCGGCTCCAATACATCATCGGAAACCTTCTTATGACCGGCAAATGAGGGAAGTCCATGCTCTTTTGCCCATCGTCTGTTTCCGTCCATAATGATTGCAATATGTTTTGGTATTTTCTTTTCTTCTTCCATAAAAAACCCTTTCTAAAATAAATGGGTGGATACCGTATGAGCTCCCGGCGCAGGACGGCATACCACGATTTTTACCACCCCATCAACACCGCTACAAATTGCGGCTACCTTTTTTGCGTCTTCTTCCCCACAAATCACATGGACATTGGCCCCCGCATCAACCGTACAATATGCCTTC
>ERZ795044.2465-NODE-2465-length-16026-cov-5.429842_pt1 | contig 16026 bp, 16 predicted proteins | sample MGYA00375128_ERZ795044 | MGnify/ENA primary metagenome ERZ795044 (study PRJEB30173, sample SAMN05720213) | anaerobic digester metagenome | isolation source: active sludge of municipal wastewater-treating anaerobic digesters | place: USA | collected 2014-12-22 ... | reverse complement strand
TGCTCCCCGCAAAGCCGTCATCGGCAAGGAAATCGTCTTTGAGAACGGCGCTTCGCCTTCCACCGCGTCCGCAAGGCTGCGCCAGGCGCCGCCCGTTCCGCCTCCCCCGGTCATGCGCGAGGAGGACATCCCGATAGAGACGGACGACGGCGAAATTCCGATCGACGAAGATGGCGAAGATACCAATCCCGAAATGCAGGCCCCCGAGCCGATCGTGCCGGGTTCGAAGCCGCTTGATTTCGAGACCTTCCCGGCCGGCAGCGGCGAGATCGAGGTCGGGCAGGAAACCGGCGAGGCACGCACGATCGTGCAGAATCTGCCGTTCCTTGGCGGCAACCTGGATCTGAAAGGGGTGCCTCCGGAGATCCAGGACGACATCCAGAGCCTGGAGTTCATGATTGACGCCGGACTCGAGGAGGAGGCCGCCGACCTGCTGAAGGAGATTCAGGAGCGTGCAGGCGACCTGCCGTGTCTTCGCAAGTACAAGTTCCTAAAAAAGTCTTAATACCTTACCAGGTCTGCCCGCATGAGAGTCGTCGCCGGAAAATATGGTGGCCGCAAGCTGGCCGCGCCGAAGGGCAGGGGTGTCCGCCCGACCCTGGAAAAGGTGCGCGAGGCGGTTTTCGATTCGCTCGGTCCGCGCTTCGAGGGAGCTTCCGTGCTTGACCTGTTTGCCGGTTCCGGCGCCATGGGATTCGAGGCGCTGTCCCGGGGTGCCGCCAGGGTCGTGTTCGTCGATTCGGAGCAAAGGTCGCTGGACGCGGTTCGGCAGAACGCGGCCGCATTGAAGGTGGTGGAACGATCGATCAGTCTGATGGCACTTACGGCGTCGGCCGCAATCAGGTCGCTTGCATCGAAAAAGGAACGTTTTGACGTCGTGTTCGTCGATCCTCCCTGGGAATCGGGAATTTACGAGCAGACCCTGCTTGAACTCGGCCTTTCGGGGATTGTTGATCCCGACGGCATCGTGGTGGTTGAACATGCCAGGCGGTATCCGGTTGACGCCGTGCACGGCCCGCTTGTAATGACAAGGGATCGTACTTACGGGGACGCCTGCGTCGCGTATTTCAGGATCGCGTCCGCCGCGAACGAGCCGCGGCAGGTGGAGGATTGATGGTGTCGGTCATTTATCCCGGTTCGTTCGATCCGGTTACCGACGGTCATGTCGGCCTTATAAGGCGGGCGGCGTCCGTATTCGGTCACGTGGTCGTTGCCGTCGCGGGAAACTTTCGGAAGTCTGAACTCTTTACCCGTGATGAGCGGGTTCAGATGTTGAGAACGGTGACCGCCGGCATCCGGAATGTCGAGATAGATGCCTTTGACGGGCTTCTGGTCGATTACATGAGGGCGCGCGGTTCACGGATTGTCATTCGGGGACTTCGGGCGGTTTCGGATTTCGAGTACGAGTTCCAGATGGCGCACATGAATGGCAGGCTTGATCCCGGAATCGAGACCGTATTCATGGTAGCCAGCCCGGAAGAGACGTTCATCAGTTCCTCGGTCGTCAGGGAAGTCGCCATGCTTGGCGGCAACATTGAAGGGATGGTTCATCCGGAAGTCGCCAGGCTTCTGAAGGAAAGACTTGTCAGTAGCGGCCGGTGAGCATCAGCATTATTCCGTACATGTGTGCACCTTCGGAAAAGAACCTGTTTCCGGGAAGATCGACGTCCGAGTTGAATACCGGATTGAAGGCCTTGTCGCCGTCCGCATTTGAAAGCATCGTTGTCGTCGCGGTCTTTTTCAGGTTCATTCCGGGATCGGCATTCGTAAGGAAGTGACCGGTTTCGTATGCGTAAGTGAACCTGAAAGCCATCGACACGTATTTGATGGGCTGCACGTTGACGCCGACCCAGGTCGAAAAGATTCCATACGAGCCGACGTCTGTGATGCCGTCCATGAACTGGATCGCGTGCTGTTGTCCGTCGGTGGTCAGGTTATAGGCCAGCAGGTTCTTCGAGGATGTCGGGCTGACGCAGGCCGGGTCGCCGGCGCATGTCGATGTCCCGAACGCGTCGAAGAGGTCGGTATACTCACGCCCCTGGAAGCGGTACTTCGCGAAGAAGCCGAGATCGACCGTCGCAAATCTTTCCGGCTCCTTGTTTTCCTGCGGGGCGTTCCAGACATAGAAATCGCCGCCAAGGCGAAGGCCGATGTCCGGCCCCGGTCCAATCTTCGTCTGATCCTTGGCGTTGTAGGTGCGAAACAGAGTTCCCCGGTCGTTCGCGGGTGCCTGGTACTGGGCGAACAGGCCGAACCATGGCTCGAAAAACGCAATCCTCCGGCTGGCCGTGATATCGAGGTTCAGCTTGTGGAGCCCTTCCCCGACACCCTTTCCGCCAGCCTTGCGTATGGTGCCGGTCGGTGCCGTGTACGAAAAGGCGAACACCAGCGTGGGGTGATGCTTCTTCCGGAACTGGTTCATGGCGGCAACTTTCAGTCCGACAATCATGTCGCCAAAACCGTGTCTGGTGGCGCTGCGGTTGTCAACCTCGAAAAGGTGGGCCCCGCTGGACGGGTAAACCGTTGAATTTCCGCGCCTAACCCCGCTTGCAAAATCGAGTTCCGTCCTGTCCATCACGGCGAACGGGAAGGTCGCGAAGAACTCAAAGTCCCTGTAAAGGCCGATGCGCATGTCGATGTTCATGAAATGGGTGTCCCGAACCGAGTCGAGTTCAGCCCTTCTTGCAATTCCTGCGGTCGCCGGGCATCCGGGATCGGTCGGATCGCAGATGTATTCGCGGGTGATGCTGGACTGGCGCATCAACCAGTCGTAACGGATCCCGAGAACACCGTCCCACTTGTCGTCCCTGTCCGCGGCCGACATGACCGATGTGTATTCCGAGGCGGAGGCCCGGGTGAAGGCTCCCCCAACCAGCAAGGCCGTCAGCACGGCCGCCAGGATGAATCGACCGGGACGAGGAATCGACATCGGAACCCCCGGGAAAACCAGCCCCCCGATTATCTGAAGAAAGCCTCTTACTGTCAAAGCCGACCAGCATCGTTCAGGCGAGTTTCAGGGCAGATGAACGCTTCTTGCAAAAGTCAGCACGTCGACGCGGCGGGCGCCGGCGGATTTCAACGCTCGTGCACAGTCCGAAACGGTGGCCCCCGTCGTCAAAACATCATCGACAAGAAGGATTCTCCTGCCCCTTACGTCACGGCCATTCCTGACGTGGAAGCTTCCGGCGGCAAGTCTGCGGCGCTCGTTCGCGCCAAGACCCCTGGTTGACTGCGGGGGGCCCTGGCGGATCAGGATGAAATTGTCGGCCGGAAAGTCTGAAATCGCGGAAAAGGCCGAGGCAAGAAGCGCGGCCTGATTGTATCCCCTGGCCAGGAAGCGTCGCGGAATTGCCGGCACGCTTGTTACAAGGTCGGGAAGACCGCCTCCGGATGCGGCCCACACTGCGGCCATCACTGTCGCCATCGGCCGGGCCAGTTCCCATTTGCGTGAGTATTTGAGGGCCAGAACCATGGATCTGGGCGGGCCGGTCCAGGCGAAGGCGGACCTGGCCATGTCCACGGTTTCAAAAGCAGGGTCGTGGCAGATGCACGTATCCGGCGAGTCTGAAGGCGCACCGCATCTTGAGCAGACGTCGGGGCCGCACAGAAGCGCTTCCCGGGTGCATGCGGGACAGAGATCGATTGCCGAGGTCGCGGACATGGCGGTGCCGCAGGATAAGCAGTGCCGCGGGAGAAAGGAATCGGCCAGGCATTGAAGCAGATGTCGGATCGCGAACAGAATCGTCCCGGCGGGGCGGCCCTTCAGTCGAACTGGCTGGATTCCATCCTGGCGAAGTCCAAAACCCATTCCGGCTCCGGAACGTCAATAGTTTTTGCTTCCAGCCACAGGCGATCAAGGTCGTAGTAGCTGCGTTTGTGTTTTTCGAACACATGCACTATCACGTTTCCGAAATCCAGCAGCACCCATGCTCCGGACTTGCGCCCCTCGACGCCGGCCGCCCGGATTCCCTGTTCCTTCAACTGACCTTCGACCGCCTCCGCGATGGCCATCACATGGCGATCCGACCGCCCGGAAAGGATCACGAACATGTCGGTGTAGTCAACGACACCGGTGACGTCGTAAACCTTCGTAGCGAAGGCGTTCTTTGACCACGCGGCGTCAAGGATGGCCTTCACCAGATCGTCGTTTCCGATAATCCCCGATGTCGCCTTTTCCTTCCTTGCCGCCGGCTTGAATTCGTTACTGTCCATTTTCCTCCGGTTGTTCACCCTTCGTTCGCGTCCCGCACCCCGGAACCTGCGCCGTCGTCGCCCTGTCCGGCCGGTTCCCCGGCGACCTGGTTGCAGAACGGGTCAACAAGATTTCCGTCGCAGTCGATGAAGTCGGTCACGCACCTGTAATCGTCACGGCAATAATCGAAAATGCTGCACGACTGCATGCACCAGGACGACAGGCGGTCGAACCTGACGCAGACCGAGCCACCCGGGCACCCGGCCCTGGGACACGGCGATATGGTGCAGTAGCCGCCGGTCTGAGACAGGTCGCATACATGGTTGCTGTCGCAATCGGTGCTGGATTCGCACGCATCGCCGATGGACGGGGTACACCCTGTCGCCGCCAGGATTGATGAAGCGACCGCCAAAAGAATTATTGGAATCGATGAAGATGCGGGTCTTTTCATTAGGAACGGCCTTCCCCGGCGGCTTTTGCGCCCGGATCTTCCGGGTCACCGCTTTCCTGGTGGTTCAATCCCAGCAGGCTCTTGACCTGCACGAATTTCTTCCTGATGTCGTCAAGTTCGGCCCGGACCAGGCGTTCGGCGCTCTTCGCGGTCTCAAGCTGGGCCCGCAGCGAGGCGGCTTCCTTCTCGATGTCCTGGAGTTCTTCCACCCGATCCTGCATGCGGTCGAGCGTCCTTTGAAGTTTCCGGTTTTCCGCCGAAAGAACCTCGTTCTTTGCAGCGGCTTCCTGCAGGGCCGGGAATTCCCTGGCCATCGATTCAAACCTGGAAACCTGTTCCCTCAGATCCTGAACGGTGTCTTCCGTTTCGGAAAGTCTCTCTTGAAGGGAATCGCGTTCTTCTTCCAGGGCTTCGATATTTTCCTTGTAACCGGTCTCGAGTCTTCCAAAAAGCTCCAGGGTTTCGTCCATGTCGGCACGGACGGCGGCTTCCCGACTTTCCGCGTCGGCCCTGCGCTCGGCCTCGCGGCGCCTTGTGTCCTCAAGCTGTTTTTCCAGCTTGGCTATCTGTTTTCTCTGGCTGGCCGTCTCATCCGCGGCTTCCTTCAGCGCCTCGATCCTGGACAGGGCGTCCTGGAGCTCGTTTTCCAGTTTCAAGCGGGCCTTTTCGGCGACCGCCTCGGCTTGCAGGTTTGCCTTGGAAACCGCCTCCTGTACCGCCTCGTCTATAAGCCGGTTCATGTCCTGCAGAGCGGACGTGTCGCTCTGTGCGGTGCGCTTGAGGACTTCCTGGTGTTCGCGCATCGCGAGGATGCTTGAGTTCAAGGTTTCGGACTGGTTACGCAGAAGGGATTCAAGATCCCCGAGCTTGCCGTTGAGATCCTGCTTTTCTGTTTGCAGTTTGACGACCGTTGATTTCAGGTCCCTGACCTCGTCCTCGACAAAATTGACGACGGCGGCCTCGATTGTCCGGGCGGACACCATCGTGCGATCCGGTATGTCGTTGACGTCGATTTCGGCAGGTGGTTCAAATCCCGTCGTGACAGGCTGAGCCTGCTGCACCGGTAGCGCGGGAATCTGTTCCCGAAGGATTTCCGTCAGCATGACGGTCGAAAGGGGCGTGGAAAGATACACGTCGGCCCTTGTCGGCAGCCGCTGGTGCTTGTTGATGACGTCCGCGGCCGTCTTGCCCGAAATCATGAACAGCGGAATCCGGCGAAGCGTCTTGTCCTTCTTGATTTTCAGACACGCGCTGAAGCCATGCTTCATGTCGGCGGAAAGAATGATCAGATCCGGCTTGTGCTCGGCTGCGTGTTCAAGGATTGCGGCCGGATTGGTGTCGATTACCGGCACCAGCCCGAGCGATGTCAGGACCGATTGAATCTGATTCAGGGTAGTCTGATCGTCTTCGTAAATCAGAACCTTTCTGTCGTTCATCCAGTTCCTGCCTTGTCCGGCCCGCATGGTGGCGAGGCCGTCCGGTCGCGAAGGCACATTAGCCGGTCACCGAACCGGTGTCAATTCCGGCCGGGAGGTGCCGGGATGGCACTTGCGGAATCAATGGCAGGATTTTAAGGCGCCGCGACGTTCATAGTCAATCGTTGCGCGCGCGTGTATGTGCATAATTCTTGAAAAGCGGCATAAGCGGAGTTGTCATGCCCGATTCCGACCCGGCGTGGCCCCGGCAGCCGCCCGAGTGGCGAATCTGATGGCGGCAAGCATGCTGGACGGGTCTGCCCTGCCGGATCCGGCAAGGTCGAAGGCCGGCCCGTGGTCGCAGGCGCACCTGACTCGCTCGAGTCCCATGGTGATGTTGATGGCGTCCGAAAAGTGAATCAGCTTGAGTGGTCCGAGTCCCTGATCATGGAACATCGCCAGAACCACGTCGAACTCGCCGGAAAGGGCGCGGTGAAAAACCGTGTCCGCGGCAAGCGGTCCGGTTGCGGAAATGCCTTCGTTTCGGGCCGTCTGGATCGCCGGGGCGATGATTTCGATATCCTCGCGTCCGAACATTCCCCCGTCCCCGCAGTGCGGATTAAGGCCGGCAACCGCGATCGAAGGGTTCTTGATGCCCATATGACTTTTCATGAACCTGTCGCAAACCCTGAGCTTTCGAAGCACCAGGTCGGCAGTGATTGCATCCGGAAGTTCCCGGATCGAAACGTGCGTGGTTGCCAGTGCCACCTTCAACCGGGAACCGCACAGCATCATCGCCCATTCGGTGCATCCGAACCGGGATGCAACGAATTCCGTCTGTCCCGGAAATGGAAGTCCGGCGTCCGCGAAGGCCTGCTTGCATATCGGGCCGGTTGCCAGGGCGCCGATGGAACCATCGACAAGGCAGTCGGTCGCCGCCGTCAGAGCAGCCAGGCTGGCGGAGCCGGAAGCAGTCGTGTAGCGACCGGCATGGACTTCCCGCACGTCCGGCGAAGTGGCCACCGGAAGAATCCGGCCAGCGTCGGGCAGCCCGGAGACTATCTGGCCGATGATCGGCGCGGGACCGAAAAGCATGAACGATGTCTGCGCCCGTGGTTCGGCGGCGGTCAGCGTGGCCAGCGCGCGGCCGACAACTTCGGGCCCGATGCCGGCAGGGTCGCCGACGGTGATTCCGACTGTTTTCATGGCCGCACCCCCGTGGCACCGCAATCGGCGACGCCGGCAGCGGATTCAAGCACTGGCAGGCCCGAAAGCACCGCACCCTCTGCCGAGAAGGTTCCGGAAAACATGCTGAAGCCCTTTTCAAGGCTGACCGGCGCTCCTGGCTCCGGACTGAATTCCGATGACCTGGCCGCAGAGACGACCCATTCGGGATCCTCGCCCGGAATATCGATCCTGATCACGGAAATGCCTTCCGAACCCGGTATGGCCGTCAGCTCCGGCATGATTCCGCCCGATGGCGCGAACGCGAGCACCGTCAGGAAGCCGGCGTTTTCGGGCGGCATCGACGCGTTCACTGCAAGGCGGCGGTGCGTCAGCCACTGGCCCCACTGTGGGGCGTTGTGTTCCTCGAGGCTTGATGACACCGACACGATTCCGGAAAGCGGAACCGTCATGGCCCGAACCGCCACGCCCTGGTTCGTCCAGATCGCGCCGTCGTCAAGCTCCTGGAAGGATGAGTCCGGCGTGGTGCCGCCCCCTTTGCCGTTCAGAAGGAGCGTGTATGCGTGTTCCTGGCTTGCCCGTATCACGTCGTGAACAACCAGGTAGTCGCTTCGAACCCGCAGAATCTGGCGATGGAAATCGACGCCTTCGTAGGCGGTGGAGACGGCCGTCCACGTCAAGTCACCCTGGGAACCGGGGCACGAAAGGAACGCGTCGTTGCCCACGTTCAGGCCCATCTCCGACATGCTGTCGAACCGGGAACCCTTCCCATCGACCAGGATCGTGTTGTGGTCGGTCGGCCTGAACACCAGGGAATGGTTTTCGTAGTTGATATACCCGGGATCGATTATCAGCGGCTTGCCGTGTGCCCAGGCGATGAAAGCAAGTTCATCCGGGTGTTCGTGCCCGAGTCCGTTGACCCGAACCGGGCCGTGTTCGCCACACAGGAGGAGGTAGAGCGCGTCCGGCTCCCAGGATGTACGCAGGATTGATATTCCGGCCCCGTACCGGGTGAAGTCAAGGGGAGCTTCCGGCTGCAACGGTGGCGCCAAACCATTGAAGGCGACCAGGGAAAGGGCATGCAGCGGCGCCGAGTCAAGCCCGGCCGCGTCGCGGTGCCACTGCCACAGGAAGTCGTCGTCGCCAAGCATCGTGGCCAGGATGGCTCCGTGCTGGGCGGCACCGTTTGAATCATCGACCGATGGGCAGAGTCCGTCGGGCGTAACCGTTTCCAGCGACAGGCGATAGGCCGCCCTGACGGCCGGGGACGTCGCGAAGTCCTGCACTTCGATGATCTGTCCTGCCGCCGGGTTGTCGGGCTGGGTCTCGCCGACCACCCTGGCCGGGATCGATTTTCCATCCGCCCACCGATGGAGCCCGAAGAAGAACGGAAGGTATGTGTCCGAGCCGTAGGTCAGGTAATGGCAGCCTTCCGCGTGTCCGCCGTCGGGCGTGAGCTGGTTCTCGACGAAAACCCACTGGATACCGGTCAGGGCGTGAGACATGTCCCGGGCCGCCTCGCGGCGATCGTTTAACGCCATCGCGCACAGGCCGAGCGACGAAAGGACTTTTATGACGTGATTGTTGCGCGCGAAAAGCATCATCGGAAGCAGGGGGCCTTCCTGGACAAGCCGCCTGAAGTCGTCGATTCTTGTGACGATTGATTCCCTGACGGCGATAAGTTCCGGTTCGCCAATCATCGGATTTCCGGCAAGCCAGTCCCATGCCTGGCAGTATGAAGCAAGCGCCTCGGCACCAAGAAGGTCGTAGTCCGAATCCATCGCAAGGTCGGCAGCACCAGGATCGCGATAGCCTTCGGTCACGGCTGAAACAGCCTTGTCAAGCATCGCCTGGTCGGCTTCAAGCAGGGCGAGGAATGCCGCATTTTCGGCAACCTGGCCGCGGGATCGATCGACATGAAGGTCAAAGGAATCGTCCGGGTGCTCGACAAGGGGCCTGCCCGCCGCCGCCCTTATCCGGGCCGCCAGCACCGCGTCCGGTCCCTCGGTTGCCGCGAGCTTCGCGGCGATGGCCGGGATTTCGTCGCTGTCGAAGAACAGCCGGGGATGCGGCCCGAGTCCTGGCTGCCACGCCCTTGCGTCCGAGGGATCCAGCGGGTCGGTTCCGTCGGAAATTTCATCAAGATCCGGAATTCCGTCCCCATCGGAGTCGGCCTCAGGATCGATTACATCCGCATCGACCGAAGAGTCGCCGCCGGTCTCGTCCGGCAGGAAGCCGTCATCGGTCGGGACATCGGCCCCGTCGCCATCCGCGGCGATGTCCGCCTGGCCCGAGTCGGGAAGGTCGCCGGTGGAATCGGATTCCGGCAGATCGGCGGAGTCGGGCGCCGCGTCCGTAATGACCGTCCCTTGATCCAGGGCGTCCTGCGTCACGTCGCCGAACGACTGGCAGGCGGAAGACAGAAAAGCGAGGATGACGCAAATGGCGGCGGGGTGCTTCAACATCATTTGAACGGCTTGCATTGCGGCTTTTGTCCAGTTGTTGATGACGACGGAACCAAACATCTTATATATTCTTCCGCTGGAGTTTAGAATCGATTTTTCCGGCAGGGCACAAAACAGCAGGAGGCAACGTGAAGATACTTGTAACAGCAAAGCGCGTCACTGATCCGGATGCGCGCATCAAGGTACTTCCCGATGGGACCGGCATCGAGACGGCAGGCCTGGAATACAAATTGAATCCGTTCTGCGAGAACGCCATCGAGGAAGCGGTGGCCATCAGGGAGAAGACGGGCGCAGAGGTGATCGCGGTGACCATCGGCGACGAGGAGGCGGTCAAGAGTCTTCGAACCGCGCTGGCCATGGGCGCGGATCGTGGCGTGCACGTCAAGGCCGGCGATTTTCAGCTCGATTCCGATCTGGCCGCCCGAATACTTGCGGCGGTCTTTACGAAGGAAGGCTGTGACCTTTTCATCCTTGGAAAGCAGGCCGTAGATGGCGATTCAAACCAGGTCGGGCAGCTTGTCGCCGAGTATGCCGGCGTTCCCCAGGCCTGTTTTGCATCCAAGGTGGTGATTGGTTCCGATGGCGCGGTGGTGTCGAGGGAAGTCGATGGAGGCATGGAAACCGTCGAAGTGAAGTTCCCCGCGGTCATCACCGCGGATCTGCGCCTGAACGAGCCCCGCCTGCCGAAACTTCCGGACGTCCTGAAGGCGAAGAAGAAGCAGGTCGATGAGTACGCCCCGGCCGATCTTGGCGTCGATATGTCGATGAAGGTTGAAACCGTGGGCTACAGCGCTCCTGCCGGAAGGGCCGGTGGGCGTCGCGTTGGAAGCGTCGCGGAACTGGTCGATCTTCTCAGGAACGAGGCGAAGGTTCTGAAGGCTTGATGAATTGCTGTCGGGACGCGGGGCGAAAGGGATCCCGCGGCCTGTTAGGGGGTCTGAGATGGGAAAGATACTCGTCCTTGTCGAGGTTCAGAATTCCAGGGTTCGCAAGGCTTCCCTGTCAGGGGTGACCTTTGCGGCGGATCTGGCCGGAAGAACTTCCGGAACCTTCGATATCGCCGTGATGGGGCCTGGCGCCAGGGCTGCAGCCACATCCCTTGCCGGTTTCGGGGCCGGGAAAGTGCATGTCCTTGAATCTCCGGGTTTGTCTTCGTATCTGGCGCGTCCATGGGCCGGGGCGGCCGCTTCCATGGTCGAGGCGGTTGGCGCCGACTGTCTGGTGGCCGTTTCGACGACCTGGACCAGGGACATGCTTCCACGCGTGGCCGCGCGTCTTGGCGCGGGCATGGTCAGCGAGGCGGTCGGAATCGACGGCAGCGGCTCCGATGTGATGTTCAGGCGCCCGATGTGGGCCGGGAACGTCATTGCCACGGTTCGGGTCAAGACGCCGCGTTGCGTGATATGCGTCCGCGGGACAGAATTCAGTCCAGCCGAGCCTTCCGGTGGTTCTTCGCCGGTGGTCGAACTCGCAGTCGATGTGGCTGCCGATCCTGCCGCCAGGCATGTTTCGTTTGAACCGACCGTTTCCGAACGCCCGGATCTTGCCGAGGCGGACGTGGTGGTTTCCGGTGGTCGCGGCCTTGGCGACAAGGCATCGTTCTGGAACACGCTGAATCCCCTGGCCGACTACCTTGGCGCTGCAATCGGTGCCACCAGGGCCGTCGTCGATAACGGAGTGGCTCCGAACGACCTTCAGGTCGGCCAGACCGGCAAGGCTGTCGCCCCCTCGCTTTATTTTGCTGTCGGGCTGTCGGGTGCCATCCAGCATCTTGCCGGGATGAAGAACTCGAAGGTCATCGTCGCAATCAACAAGGACGAAGAGGCACCGATTTTCTCAATCGCCGACTACTGTCTCGTCGGCGATGCGTTGAAGCTCGTCCCTGAACTGGTCGATACCCTCAAGAAGTCGTGAACTGGGCCTTGCCCCCGCACTTGTATTACAATTTCCGCCGAAGTTTCGTGGAGGAACCGATGAAGAACCGTTCCATCCTGAAGTCGGCGGCAGTCGCGGCAGGCGTCGCATTCCTGCCGGTCGCGTCCTTCATTGCCGGCGTCTGGCTGGTTCCCGAAATCAGCCTTGCCCAGTCGGGTCCGGAACCGCAGTCGGCCGTCTTCCTGGTCAGCGACAGGGATATGAAGACGGTCGGGCGGTATGAGTTCAACCAGGTTGTCCGCGAAGAGGGCGTGTTCGCGACATCGAGGTATTTCAAGGGCGCCGCATCGGCCAAATCGAAGAAGAAGGAAGCGCCGGCGGTTCGTTCGTACCTGGAAATGGCTCCCGATCGGACATTTGCGAAGTACACGAGATGGGAATCCCAGGGAATCAACGTTCGCGAGTTCAAGATATTCAGATACCAGAAAGACGTCAGGATGAGGGATGCCCTTGGTTCAAAGGCCGGGGTTTCGGTTCTCGGCAAGTGGCAGCCGGTGTTCCTTGTCGAGGAAGATCAGCCCCACACGGCCGCGATGATTGTTGACAGGAACGTTCCGGAAAAAACGTTCGCCTGCATCAACACGACCCTTGGCAAGATTGGCCAGGCCACCGTCAGGATTGTCGGCGTGACTTCCGTAAAGTCCGTGGTTCCGGATCCGGAACCGGTCCAGGCGGCCGGCTCCGGGGAACCGGCCATCCAGGTCGCGCCGCCCGAACCGGTGGTCACGTCGCCCGAGCCCGCGGCGGCCGCCGCGAAACCGGTGAAAACCGCTGCCGAAACAACGGGCCGGGCTGCTGCGACAGAACCGACGGTGGAGTCAGCCGAACCTGCGGCCGAACCGGCGACGGCCGCTGCCGAACCTGCAAACCAGGTTGCGGCGCCCGGAACAGCCGACATATATGAGTTCCGGGTCGAAGGCGACTGCGGAGTCATAGGGGTCTGGCAGGACGGATCCGGCAATTTCGTAAGGTTTTCCAACAGTCTTCACACTTTCGAGCCGGTTGCCAGGTGATTTGCGTTTACGTGTGGTGATACGTAGAATCGGACACGTCAAGCAGGCAGGTGGCCCGAATGAAGTCAAACCGTCATTCCCGGAAGTATCCAAGGATTATGGAACTGGCCTTGACGGCCGGAAAGTGGTCCGTTCTCGCCGGCGGCGCCGTTGCGATGATCGGGGCTTCCGGCTGCGAGCAGATATCCGATGACCAAGACGCCGGCCCGGATGTGGTGCAGCTTGACGGGATGCCGTACGAAGAAGATGTAAGGATTCCGGATCCGGATGTCCATGAAGGCACTGACGCGACGTTTGACACCGGTGCTTTTGTCGATGTTCCGACCATGGGCCTTCCACCGGAAGACTATATTCAGCCCGACGTCGTCGAGCCTGACTACATGGGTTATGAACTTTCCGGTACCGATGTTCCCTGGTCGCCCGATGACGGCGCCGATGTAATCGATCCCGTCGAGGTTTCCGAACTTCCGCTTTCGGACGCCACCGAGGTCGATCCCGGTGCCCCGCTGCCGGGCGAGCCGCCGATCGACGTCTTTCCCGGCGATGTAATCGATCCTGACGCGGACTGAGCCTTTGGTTCACCGGTTCCGTCCGATCCGCGATTTTCGTGTATAATCATTCCCCGCTTTCCAGTCCCGGTGACACGACGATGGCGCACAGGATATTTCAACTGCTCGAAAAGGGCCCTGTCGTATTCGACGGCGCCATGGGTACGCTGCTTTACAGCCGCGGGATATTCATCAATCGCAATTTTGACGAGTTGAACGTCAGCCGCCCTGACATGGTCGAGAAGGTTCACGCCGACTACCTGTCGGCGGGGGCGATGGTTCTGACCACGAACACGTTCGGCGCAAACCCGGTAAGGCTTGCCGGTCATGGCCTTGCCCAGAGGATGGATGAAATCAACCGCGCCGGTGTCAGGATTGCTAGGGAGGTGGCCGGTGGACAGGCTCTGGTCGCAGGTTCGATCGGGCCTTCCGGGTTGATTCCCGATCTTTCCGATGAAGCGATGATTGCCCGTCTGACCCAGGCGTTTTCATCACAGGCAACCGTTCTTGCTGATGCCGGCGCCGACCTGCTGGTTCTTGAAACCATCAGCAATCCGCTGGAGATGGAAATCATCCTGCGTGCCGTCAGGCCTGTGGTCGAGATCCCAATCATCGCGATGGCCATGTTCAAGGGCGATGCGGCTTCCGGCGAGGGCTGCTGCTGCGACGGGTGCACTCCGTCGGCGATGGCGGTCATGATGCGCGAACTCGGCGCCGATATTATCGGGGCTAACTGCGGGCTCGGGCCGAGCGGTCTTTTCGGTGTCGCCGCCGGGATGGTGGGCCACGGCCTTCCGGTCATCATTCAGCCGAATGCCGGCCTGCCCAGGGTGATCGAGGGGCGTGTCATGTACATGACGACCCCGGAATACTTCGGCGAGTACGCCAAACGATACATCTCGGCCGGTGTGGGTCTTTTTGGAGGATGCTGCGGCACGACGCCTGAACACGTAAGGCAGATTGCCGGTGAAATCCGCATGGTGCGCGGAGGGCGGATCGAAATTCCGGCCGATGCGCAATCCGGCGGCACGTGTCAGGTAAACGGGATTGTGCCGCCCCCGGTCGGCGACCGATCCGGGTTCGGACGCGATCTTGCCGCCGGTTTCGTCGTCAGCGTTGAACTTGATCCGCCGACAGGCCTGGATACTTCCAGCGCGCTGGCCGGAGCCGCCCTTCTGAAGAGCGCGGGAGTGAAATACGTCAATATCGCCGACGGTCCCAGGGCCACCGTAAGGATGTCGGCCCTGGCGATGGCCCACGCACTGCAGGACTCCGGCCTGGAGCCGGTTCTGCACGTCACATGCAGGGATCGGAACCTGCTGGGGCTTCAGGCGGATCTGCTCGGCGCCTGGTCGATGGGCCTGAGGAACCTGCTGGTGATCTCCGGCGATCCGTCGAAACTGGGCGACTATCCCGATGCCACCACCGTTTATGACCTGGATTCGGTGGGACTGCTGCGGCTGGTCGGCAACCTGAACCGGGGCGTCGAGCCTTCCGGGCGGCGCATGGCTTCGGGTACCGCCTTCGTCAAGGGCTGTGGCGCGGAGCCGGGCGCGGTCGATCCGGATCGCGAGATCGCGCGGCTGGCAAGCAAGGTCGAAGCCGGCGCGGAATACGTCATGACGCAGCCGGTGTTCGATCATGAAGTGATGAATCGTTTCCTTGAACGCGTGCGTCGCGAGATTGGTGAGAAGTTCCCTGTCGTGATGGGAATCCTTCCTCTTGCGTCCTTCCGGAACGCGGAGTTCCTGCACAATGAAGTTCCCGGGATGCGCATCCCCGACGAAATCCGCGCCAGGATGAAGCAGGCCGGTTTCGCGGATGCCGCAAGGGCGGAAGGCGTCGCCATAGCCTGTGAGATGGCCGGTGCTTTCAGGGACAGGATTGGCGGCATCTACATCATGCCCCCGTTCAACCGTTTCGACGTCGCCGTGGCGGTTCTTCAGGGCCTTGGGCTGGCTCCGTGAAGGTTCGTATTCGCGCTGCTGCAAGGAACCATCAAAATCAAGGGACGTATCTCTTGACTTTGGTTTCTGTTTCGGGTAAAAGATTCGCCCTGTCCCTTGGAAGGCGAGGACACAATGCGGACCAGAAGTTTTGCGACAAAGGATGTTGACCGCAAATGGTATGTGGTCGATGTCGATGGCGTGACCCTTGGAAGGGCTGCCGCCAGGATAGCTATGATTCTCAGGGGAAAGCATAAGCCGACCTACACCCCCCATGACGACACCGGTGATTTCGTCGTCGTGGTCAATTCGGCCAAGGCGGTTCTTACCGGTCGCAAGCTTGAACAGAAGATGTTCGTCTGGCACACCGGTTACATGGGTCACCTGCGCGAACGCACCTATGCCGACGTCATGGAAAACAAGCCGTCGGAAGTGTTCAAGAGGGCCGTCAAGGGGATGCTTCCCCGCGGCGTTCTTGGTCGCCAGATGCTGACCAAGCTGAAGGTATATGAAGGCGCCGAGCATCCTCATGAAGCTCAGCAGCCCGAAAAACTCGAAGCTTGAATGGGTGAAGGGTTCAGCTTCACCGCCGCGCCGCCATCGGTGGTGCGATAAACATTGAAAGCGATGTTCGTCGGATCAGTCCCCAGCAGGCGCCAGCCGAGATAGACAAATTTCTCGTCCTTGGCGATGGCGATGAGCGCGCGATCCGCGGCCAACGCGACGGCGGGAAGAAAGTTTCCGGTCAGCAGACCGATAGCCAGAGCGAGGGTGATGGTTGGTTTCATATTCGTCCGAGCAACAGAGTTGATTGCGCCCGGCTATTTCGGTATCGCTTTGAGTGCTTCCACCAACTTCGCATCCACCGCGATGGCC
>ERZ795044.2464-NODE-2464-length-16029-cov-35.178039_pt1 | contig 16029 bp, 8 predicted proteins | sample MGYA00375128_ERZ795044 | MGnify/ENA primary metagenome ERZ795044 (study PRJEB30173, sample SAMN05720213) | anaerobic digester metagenome | isolation source: active sludge of municipal wastewater-treating anaerobic digesters | place: USA | collected 2014-12-22 ... | reverse complement strand
TTGGCACAAATGTGCCAAAAAATGAACGGGGTGTTACATTACGTTCAAAAATTGGTACACAGATTCTGATTTTTGCCAAAAGTTTTCAATCGGGTCGTGTACCAGAGTTTGGTACATTTGTACCAAAAAATGAACGGAGTGTTACAACGTGCGATTTCACCCAGGAGTTATCAGGAGTTATCTGGAAACGGTTTCCAGATACATTTGTTTCGTCTGTTTTTCGCAGCTTGTTGACAAAAGAATGAGTTACTTCTGCTTTCCTTGCTATCTCCCGATTCGACCAATTCCCCCACTCCATATCGCTCAGCAACGTCACGCACGGGGGAGGCCGAAGGAAAAGGAGAAGGAAAATGTTTACAACGTAACAATTACCAAACGAGGCAACCGTCAACCCTATCTTAACGATTATCAAAAGAGCTCCCCTGGTGTTTTTTACGCTGATCGGAACTATATAACGTGATACCTCCATCACATTTTAGACTACTTTTTGATACCGTTTGATACCCTGTATCCCGCTCCAGAATTGAGATGTTATGGCCTATCAAATAATGTGATACCATTGGATACCTTGAATTCCTTTACCAGAGAGGACAAGAGCCCGTCCAACAGAATGTGACGCTATTGGATACCAGGAGGGTTTTAATGACCATCAAAGAGATAGCTGACCTGTCTGGCCTGAATTATTCTACCGTCCGTAAGTATTGTAAAGCTCTCCAGGAGAGAGGAATCGAACCTGCCGAGGACGTCGTCGATACCGTCCGGAAGATATCAGAGATGACATCCTCGGGATCCACAGTCGAGGATGCTATATCTTCCATCCTCCGAACACCTCAAAGATCGGAGGAGCAGTCCTTCTCGGATATACTTCTCAGGCTGGAGGCCAAGATCGATCGTCTGGAGAAGGAGAACAGGGCACAGGCCGATCTCCTCCAGGTCTACCTCTCCAAGATCGACCGGCTCGAGGACGTCGTAAAAGCTCTTCCTCCTCCGAAGAAGAACCTGATGGATAGAATCAAAAATTTTATGGCTTCCAGAATAGGTAAAAGCGGATAGAATCTTTTACCTCCTGGAGGATGTTTTTTATCTCTTGAACCTAAAAAAAACGACCGCTTCAAGAAGGTCGTTTTTTGCTTTTTGCCCTTTATATATACTTTAAAAATACTTCTCCTTTTTTTGAGAGGGCTCTAACGCTCTCCAGATGCTGGGTAGAGTCGGATCGGTCTGCCCCTTCACGGACAGGGTTTTGCCCCCTCACGGACAGGGTTTTGCCCCCTCACGGACAGGGTAAATCTCTTAATTACTGTCTAAGATATTGGCAGCTTTTTTGCTTCTCCGAGGCTTGACAGATTATAAACTGTATGGTATAATGGAGGCATAAAGATATATCATGGAGGGCAATAATATGGATATTGTAAAGGCACAGAGTCAGGAATTATCCAGCAAGGAAGCCAGCTTCAGCGAATTGATCGACGCCTTTATAACCGCCCAAGATGTCAGGGCCAGCTCCAAGGAAGTCTATCGGAGACAGCTCCGGCAATTCTCCAGATGGCTGGAGGAGACCTACCGGACAGGTAAGGGACTTCAGAGGGAAGATATAGTCGCCTATCGGGAGCATCTCTCCGGACGCCTGACACCTCTCTCCGTCTCGGGATACCTGACCGCCGTCCGGAAGTTTTTTGAATGGATGGAAGCAGAGAAGATATATCCGAATATTGCAAAAGTAAAGTCACCCAAGAAGCCCCGAGGATACAGGAAGGACTGCCTAACCAAAGATCAACTCCGAGGAGCTCTCCAGACGGCTGATGTCTCTACCGTCCAGGGTAAGAGAGACAAAGCCCTGATAAACCTGCTGGCCAGAACCGGACTACGCACGATTGAAGTCAGCAGAGCCCAAATCGGAGACATCCGTCAGGAAGCAGGCCAGCCCGTTCTTTGGATCCAGGGCAAGGGAAGAGACGACAAGGATGACTTCGTTATTCTCTCCGAGAAGGCTCTCGCCCCTCTCCAGGAATACCTTGACGCCAGAACTCAACAGGGAGCCAGACCTCTGAAGGAGACCGCTCCTCTCTTCGCGTCCGTATCCTCCAACAACTACGGAGAGGCTATGACTACCAGGAGCATCTCTCGAATAGTAAAGGACTCTCTCCGGAAGGCCGGAGCGAACTCCTCGAGATTGACAGCACACTCTCTAAGACATACAGCTATCACTTTATCCATAGCCGGAGGAGCATCTATCCAGCAGGCACAGGCTATGGCCAGACACTCCGACCCTAAGACGACGATGATCTATCTTCACAACCTGGAGAGAGTCAAGGCCGGAGCGGAACATCACATAGACTTTTAGGAGGTCATAATGGACATGATCAGATTGACAGGGTTATGGAAGAACAAGGCCAAGGACGGGAATACCTTCCTGTCCGGCAACCTGAACGGAATATCGAGTCTTCTCGTGATGCCGAACACCTTCAAGAAGAAGGAGAATGAACCGGACTACATCGTTTATATCAAGCCGTCCGAGAAGAAGGATGACGAGAAGAAGGTAAAACAGCAGAAGGATGATCTATGACGGATGTCGAGAGCGTTTATAACCTCCTCCTGGCCAAGAGCTTCCAGGAGGAGCTCTTCTCGACCCCTACCCGAAGGACGGAGAAGGCCGGAACCGAACTGGTAAAGGACTGCCCTTTTTGCGGGAAGGAGGGACATCTTTACGTCTCGACGGTCAAGCCGTTTTATCACTGCTTCTCCTGTAACGAGTCCGGAGACTGGATCACCTACCTCCAGAAGACCAAAGGTCTCTCCTTCCTTGAGGCTCTGGCTCTCCTGGCAGAGAAGGCCGGAGTCAAGATAGAAGGGTATGACGAGGCCAAGCATGTACAAAAAACGAGAAGAGCCACTCTCATAGAATCGGCTCAGAGGCACTTTATCGCCTCTCTGAGAAGAGATAAAGGCCAAGAGGTACTAAACTATCTCCGGAATACCCGAGGCTATTCTGAGGCCGATATAAACAGTATGGAACTCGGAGCCTATACCGACAGGGAAGAGCTGAAGGAAGTCCTCCGGAAGGAAGGCTTTACTGATCAAGAGATACAGGCCTCCGGACTCTTTACCGCAGGTCTCGGAGTCTCTCATCAGCTGGCTATACTCTGGAGAGACGTATCCGGTCGAGGGATAGGAATAGCCGGACGATCCATCCTACCCGAGGAAGAACTGAAGGCTCGAGGGCTACAGAAGTACGTCAACGCCGCTGGACTGGAGAAGAGCAAGGCCTTTATAGGACTCGAGAGGATCCATAAAAGTAAAACGAAGAAGATCCTACTGGTAGAAGGCCAGCTTGACGCCTTACTTCTTAACTCCAGAGAACCTACGATGAACGCTGTCGCCCTCGGAGGATTGACCGTCAGCCAGTACCAGCTCCAGGCTCTGGAGGATGCCGGAGTCAAAAATATAATCATATCTCTCGATAACGACGACGCTGGACAGAAGGCCACAGAAGACCTTATAAAGTCCCTGATGGACTCGTCGATCCATCTCTTCGTTGCACGGCTTCCAGAGGGTATAAAAGACCTGGACGAGCTCATGAGAAGCAACAGGAAGGAAGAGGCCGAATCCGTTGAATGGAGTCGCTGGATGCCGGAGAGAATCTTCCAAAAATACCAGATCGAGTCTGACATAGGATACAGAGAGGCTCTCGACGAGTCTATCGGATGTCTGGCCAAGATCGGGGATCCACTTGACAAGAAGATATATCTCGAGTCCCTGTCCGAGGTATCCGGTCTGGATGCCGAACTCATCAAGCAGGAGACATCGAGAATGAAGAGCGGAGGCCAGGAAGAGTCCGAGAAGCTCCTGCTGGCCTTCAGGAAGAGACTTGATAGCAGCTTGAAGGCCAAAGACTATCTAAGAGTCGAGAACGATATCCAAGGGACTCTCGAGGCTCTCCAGAAGAGAAGAGGAGCCGAGATACCCGAGCCGTATCTTCTGGCCGACTATCTTCGAGACCTGAAGGAGACGCCGCCGAGTCTCAAGACCGGATTCAAAGAGCTGGATGACCTCGTCCGTATCCCTCAAGGAGCCGTCACGGTCATAGCAGGAAGGCCGAGGCACGGGAAGACGACGATGATGATCAACCTCCTCCTGAGGATGTCCGGACTCTATCCCGATCGGAGATTTTACTTTTACTCCTACGAGCTACCCAAAAATAAAATAGCCACGATGATCATCATGGCTCTGGCCAAGATCGTCTTCGACGGCAAAGGGACTCCGAACTTCGACCTGTACGAGGAGTATCTGAAGGCTCCGACAGGAATAAAAGGAATAGACCAGGCTGTCCATCAATATGACGACCTGACCTCCTCCGGAAGGCTTTATATCGTCGACCGTCCTCTTAATGAGTCCGATCTGAAGCAAATAATAATCAAGACATCCGATCGGAAGAATACCGGAGCCGTCTTTATCGATTATCTCCAGAAGATACCGCTGTCAAATGTCTCTGCCCAGAGGTACGTCGAGGTCAAGCAAGCTTCAGAAGCTCTCAGACAGGCCGCCGTGTCCTGCAACATCCCGATCATTACGGGAGCTCAACTCGGAAGAACCGCCATACCCCCAAACGCATCCAAGGAACTCCGGAGGCCAAGACTGGAGAACCTCCGAGAGTCGGGAGATATAGAACAGGACGCCTCTCTTGTCCTGGCCGTATTCAACGAGGACGCCGAGAGACAAGACTCCGGAAGTCCATCAGCCAAGGCAGACAAGACCGGACGGATAGAGATACACGTCCTTAAAAACAGACTCGGGAAGACATCCGGCTCCTGTTCTTTTTTATTCAAGGGAGAGACATTCTCAATAGAGGACGATCCAAAAGATGAGAGATATTAGAATTATGGAGGAGGAGAGGAAGATGCCGATAGAGATAGGGAAGCACTTATTTTATGACCTGGAGGAGGCCTCGAAGAAGATGGACATCACGGCTAAAGTCCTACGTAAATGGATCAAGGAGGGCAAACTGAAGGCCAAAAAAGTCGGTATAAAATACTATGTGACAGAGGAGCAGATGCTTGATGTTTTTAGGCTTGAGGATAAGTAACGTCCGTAAAGTACGCATTACAGACACGGAATTAAAGAGTCTATCATGAAGGTTGACTCCGCTCTCCTATCCGAGGGAAGGACAGCCCTCAAGACTCGGTTCATAGAGCTCAGAGCCAGAGGTCTCAGCTACGCCAGAATATCCAGGGAGCTGAAGGTAGCCAAAGGAACCCTGGCCTCCTGGAATCAAGAGCTCTCGGAGGAGATAGCAAGCCTTAAAGCCGTTCAACTGGAGGAGCTCTATGAGAAGTACTATCTCGTCAGAGCAGGAAGGATCGAGCTTATTGGATCCCAAATGAAGAAGCTGGTAAAGGAGCTCCAGAAGAGAGACTTTGCCGAGATATCGACGGAGAAGCTCCTCGATCTCGTCCTCCGTTACTTTGAGACATTGAAGGCTGAATACATAGCTCCGGAACCAGAGGACAGAATCGGGAATAAAATGAACGCCCAGACGATCGTCGAGGCTCTCGGGAATACTCTTAACAGATATAAAGCCGGAGAGATAGACCAGGACAGAGCACAGAGGGAGACATCCATCCTGATGTCTGTCATCAAAGCAATCGAGACGTCAGAACTCCAGAGCAGACTGGAAGCTCTGGAGGCCGTTCTCATAGGGAGATAAGGAGGGAGAATGAAGGACATCCAGACGCTGCTAAAAAAGAAGAAGCTCAGCGGGAAGGAAGCCGCCCGCCTCATCATATCCGATAACTTCGAATATTTTATGTCTAACGGAGCCAAAAAAATACTAAAGGACGGCGACAGAGAGACCATCGTTGAGTCTCTCCAGGGAGACCAGGACATCAAGGATTATAACGCCTACCTCCACATAGGCAAGAGGATTCAAGAGACCTTCGTCGTCCTGGACGCCGTCAAGGGCAGCATAGCCGCCCGCCTATACCGAGTCGTCATCGAGATGCTTAAGACTCAATCTCTCTCAGAACATATCCGGAGGGATGCCTTCACTCCTCAAATAATGACAGAGAAGCAGCTGGAGGATATGAAGAAGCTCCAGAGACAGAACCTCCTGGATGAACCCGTCAGCCTGGCCGAGATCCTCGTCTCTCTCGCAGATGACGCCTATCCGGATATATCCGTATTTTACGCAGACAAAGAAGAAGCTAAAGGTAAGGCCGATATCCAGGAATATGAAGACGCCGTCGACGAGCTGGCCAAAGACTATCCGGAAGCCTATCAGGAAGGATATAAACGGTTAACGGAGCTTATAACGTCTGGTCAACTGGCCGTTGACATACCGCCTAAAAGGAACCTGACGCCTCGATCCTTCTCCCTGATGAAGAAGACCTTTGTAAAAAGAGAGGCTCTTTACCGCCTTGGATACTGGCAAGAGTACGTCGATACATACCATCCGAATTTGAATCATGAGACCGGAGGAACAGCAGCGGGAGTCGCTATTATCCAGGACCCAGAACCCTACCAGCTGGACGATAAAGGCTACTATCGGGACACCTTTACCCTCAGACACCTGTACTCTCCAGATGAGATAACCGAGATAAAGGAGTCCACCTGGATGACAGTTGCTTCAGCCGCCGATAAAACCAAGAAGGAGCTCCGATCCATCTACCGGTACACCGCTATAATCAGGGCCTACTCCGACCTGATGGACTACGACTTCCGTGGTCATATGGATGTCATCCTGAGAGTCCTAAAGGAAGCCGTCGATTTTTTTAATCTCAATCTGAAGGAGACGATCATCAACTTCAGTCCGATATATCCTCGATCAGAGGAACCCTATCCGATCGATATAGACAGCCTTCAGCCTCCTCCTGAAGCGATCGAAAAGATGCGAGAGTCTATCAATATCCAGCGAGAACCTTGGGAAGAGCTCTTCTCTATCCTCCGCCAGGAGGAACCTGTCAAGGACGAGGAGGAGTATCCCTGATGGATGCCAGACCAGCATCATATAAAGTCGCCCTTCCTCTGGACCAGCAGACCTTCGTCTCCAACGAGTCCCTAACGCCAGGGGAGCAGATGGAACTCTTTGACGACCACGCACAAACGGACGACAGGCTTAAGATAGCCGGACTCGATCATCTCTCTGACGCCGCCTTCAACGCCCTGGAGGCTATTAAGAAGCTCCTGGCCAAGACGGATTATAAAGGGAACGCCGAGTCCGAAGAGATCAACTCCAAGACCTTCGGCAGAATAACTCCTCCACGGCTTCAGATAAAGAAGAGCGAGTACTTCGAGGCGTATGGACTCGCGAAGGATCCCGTCAAGGGATACACAGGATCGGATAAACTCCATAGAGCTATACAGGGACTTTTTGACTTGACTTATACTCAGCATCTCCTTATCCGCCAGAGAGTCTGGATCGGAAGAGAGGCGAGGAATGACCTTCTTAAAATACATTCTCCTCTAATAACGATCATCGAGGGATACGAGCTCCTGACGGATAAAGAAGCTGACGCCGTCGAGGCCGGAGAAGAGATCGGCAAGGACTCCAGACTTGTCATCGAGCTCTCGCCCGTATTCGTTTTAGGCCTCGGTAACTTCTTCCTCCTCCGGAGATACGACAAACGGGACACGATAAAAGCTCTGGCAGGGAGCAGCTCTCCACTCCAGCAGAAACTTTACAGGTTAACTAACTGGCTGGAGCAGCTGGATCTGACTTCCATATCCATTAAAGCGGATACTCTGGCCAGGATCACCGGTTACGCCTGGATGGTAAAGAGAAGAGAATGGACGAGGCTGGCCGATAAAATCGAAGAACTCCTGAAGCTGGCCAAGGATGGAGGCTGGCTTCTTGAATGGAGTATTAAAACCAAGAGGCTTTACCGTCTCGTCCCAAATCCGGAAGTCTGTCAGAGAATCCCCAAAAAATAAACGCCCTTCTGGAGACGTTTTATATTGTCTTATGGCAAAAAGTCCACAAAACAATATACGGCATCTCCTGGAGGCCGTGAGAGGCCTTAAATGGAAGATATACCTCATCCCCTCACCGCGAAGAGGCTGAAAGAGGTCGGGACGAACCAACACACGGGAGAAGCGGGAGGAGGTTATAATATAACCTCCACCAAACGAGGCAACCGTCAACCCTATCTTAACGATTATCAAAAGAGCTCCCCTGGTGTTTTTTACGCTGATCGGAACTATATAACGTGATACCTCCATCACATTTTAGACTACTTTTTGATACCGTTTGATACCCTGTATCCCGCTCCAGAATTGAGATGTTATGGCCTATCAAATAATGTGATACCATTGGATACCTTGAATTCCTTTACCAGAGAGGACAAGAGCCCGTCCAACAGAATGTGACGCTATTGGATACCAGGAGGGTTTTAATGACCATCAAAGAGATAGCTGACCTGTCTGGCCTGAATTATTCTACCGTCCGTAAGTATTGTAAAGCTCTCCAGGAGAGAGGAATCGAACCTGCCGAGGACGTCGTCGATACCGTCCGGAAGATATCAGAGATGACATCCTCGGGATCCACAGTCGAGGATGCTATATCTTCCATCCTCCGAACACCTCAAAGATCGGAGGAGCAGTCCTTCTCGGATATACTTCTCAGGCTGGAGGCCAAGATCGATCGTCTGGAGAAGGAGAACAGGGCACAGGCCGATCTCCTCCAGGTCTACCTCTCCAAGATCGACCGGCTCGAGGACGTCGTAAAAGCTCTTCCTCCTCCGAAGAAGAACCTGATGGATAGAATCAAAAATTTTATGGCTTCCAGAATAGGTAAAAGCGGATAGAATCTTTTACCTCCTGGAGGATGTTTTTTATCTCTTGAACCTAAAAAAAACGACCGCTTCAAGAAGGTCGTTTTTTGCTTTTTGCCCTTTATATATACTTTAAAAATACTTCTCCTTTTTTTGAGAGGGCTCTAACGCTCTCCAGATGCTGGGTAGAGTCGGATCGGTCTGCCCCTTCACGGACAGGGTTTTGCCCCCTCACGGACAGGGTTTTGCCCCCTCACGGACAGGGTAAATCTCTTAATTACTGTCTAAGATATTGGCAGCTTTTTTGCTTCTCCGAGGCTTGACAGATTATAAACTGTATGGTATAATGGAGGCATAAAGATATATCATGGAGGGCAATAATATGGATATTGTAAAGGCACAGAGTCAGGAATTATCCAGCAAGGAAGCCAGCTTCAGCGAATTGATCGACGCCTTTATAACCGCCCAAGATGTCAGGGCCAGCTCCAAGGAAGTCTATCGGAGACAGCTCCGGCAATTCTCCAGATGGCTGGAGGAGACCTACCGGACAGGTAAGGGACTTCAGAGGGAAGATATAGTCGCCTATCGGGAGCATCTCTCCGGACGCCTGACACCTCTCTCCGTCTCGGGATACCTGACCGCCGTCCGGAAGTTTTTTGAATGGATGGAAGCAGAGAAGATATATCCGAATATTGCAAAAGTAAAGTCACCCAAGAAGCCCCGAGGATACAGGAAGGACTGCCTAACCAAAGATCAACTCCGAGGAGCTCTCCAGACGGCTGATGTCTCTACCGTCCAGGGTAAGAGAGACAAAGCCCTGATAAACCTGCTGGCCAGAACCGGACTACGCACGATTGAAGTCAGCAGAGCCCAAATCGGAGACATCCGTCAGGAAGCAGGCCAGCCCGTTCTTTGGATCCAGGGCAAGGGAAGAGACGACAAGGATGACTTCGTTATTCTCTCCGAGAAGGCTCTCGCCCCTCTCCAGGAATACCTTGACGCCAGAACTCAACAGGGAGCCAGACCTCTGAAGGAGACCGCTCCTCTCTTCGCGTCCGTATCCTCCAACAACTACGGAGAGGCTATGACTACCAGGAGCATCTCTCGAATAGTAAAGGACTCTCTCCGGAAGGCCGGAGCGAACTCCTCGAGATTGACAGCACACTCTCTAAGACATACAGCTATCACTTTATCCATAGCCGGAGGAGCATCTATCCAGCAGGCACAGGCTATGGCCAGACACTCCGACCCTAAGACGACGATGATCTATCTTCACAACCTGGAGAGAGTCAAGGCCGGAGCGGAACATCACATAGACTTTTAGGAGGTCATAATGGACATGATCAGATTGACAGGGTTATGGAAGAACAAGGCCAAGGACGGGAATACCTTCCTGTCCGGCAACCTGAACGGAATATCGAGTCTTCTCGTGATGCCGAACACCTTCAAGAAGAAGGAGAATGAACCGGACTACATCGTTTATATCAAGCCGTCCGAGAAGAAGGATGACGAGAAGAAGGTAAAACAGCAGAAGGATGATCTATGACGGATGTCGAGAGCGTTTATAACCTCCTCCTGGCCAAGAGCTTCCAGGAGGAGCTCTTCTCGACCCCTACCCGAAGGACGGAGAAGGCCGGAACCGAACTGGTAAAGGACTGCCCTTTTTGCGGGAAGGAGGGACATCTTTACGTCTCGACGGTCAAGCCGTTTTATCACTGCTTCTCCTGTAACGAGTCCGGAGACTGGATCACCTACCTCCAGAAGACCAAAGGTCTCTCCTTCCTTGAGGCTCTGGCTCTCCTGGCAGAGAAGGCCGGAGTCAAGATAGAAGGGTATGACGAGGCCAAGCATGTACAAAAAACGAGAAGAGCCACTCTCATAGAATCGGCTCAGAGGCACTTTATCGCCTCTCTGAGAAGAGATAAAGGCCAAGAGGTACTAAACTATCTCCGGAATACCCGAGGCTATTCTGAGGCCGATATAAACAGTATGGAACTCGGAGCCTATACCGACAGGGAAGAGCTGAAGGAAGTCCTCCGGAAGGAAGGCTTTACTGATCAAGAGATACAGGCCTCCGGACTCTTTACCGCAGGTCTCGGAGTCTCTCATCAGCTGGCTATACTCTGGAGAGACGTATCCGGTCGAGGGATAGGAATAGCCGGACGATCCATCCTACCCGAGGAAGAACTGAAGGCTCGAGGGCTACAGAAGTACGTCAACGCCGCTGGACTGGAGAAGAGCAAGGCCTTTATAGGACTCGAGAGGATCCATAAAAGTAAAACGAAGAAGATCCTACTGGTAGAAGGCCAGCTTGACGCCTTACTTCTTAACTCCAGAGAACCTACGATGAACGCTGTCGCCCTCGGAGGATTGACCGTCAGCCAGTACCAGCTCCAGGCTCTGGAGGATGCCGGAGTCAAAAATATAATCATATCTCTCGATAACGACGACGCTGGACAGAAGGCCACAGAAGACCTTATAAAGTCCCTGATGGACTCGTCGATCCATCTCTTCGTTGCACGGCTTCCAGAGGGTATAAAAGACCTGGACGAGCTCATGAGAAGCAACAGGAAGGAAGAGGCCGAATCCGTTGAATGGAGTCGCTGGATGCCGGAGAGAATCTTCCAAAAATACCAGATCGAGTCTGACATAGGATACAGAGAGGCTCTCGACGAGTCTATCGGATGTCTGGCCAAGATCGGGGATCCACTTGACAAGAAGATATATCTCGAGTCCCTGTCCGAGGTATCCGGTCTGGATGCCGAACTCATCAAGCAGGAGACATCGAGAATGAAGAGCGGAGGCCAGGAAGAGTCCGAGAAGCTCCTGCTGGCCTTCAGGAAGAGACTTGATAGCAGCTTGAAGGCCAAAGACTATCTAAGAGTCGAGAACGATATCCAAGGGACTCTCGAGGCTCTCCAGAAGAGAAGAGGAGCCGAGATACCCGAGCCGTATCTTCTGGCCGACTATCTTCGAGACCTGAAGGAGACGCCGCCGAGTCTCAAGACCGGATTCAAAGAGCTGGATGACCTCGTCCGTATCCCTCAAGGAGCCGTCACGGTCATAGCAGGAAGGCCGAGGCACGGGAAGACGACGATGATGATCAACCTCCTCCTGAGGATGTCCGGACTCTATCCCGATCGGAGATTTTACTTTTACTCCTACGAGCTACCCAAAAATAAAATAGCCACGATGATCATCATGGCTCTGGCCAAGATCGTCTTCGACGGCAAAGGGACTCCGAACTTCGACCTGTACGAGGAGTATCTGAAGGCTCCGACAGGAATAAAAGGAATAGACCAGGCTGTCCATCAATATGACGACCTGACCTCCTCCGGAAGGCTTTATATCGTCGACCGTCCTCTTAATGAGTCCGATCTGAAGCAAATAATAATCAAGACATCCGATCGGAAGAATACCGGAGCCGTCTTTATCGATTATCTCCAGAAGATACCGCTGTCAAATGTCTCTGCCCAGAGGTACGTCGAGGTCAAGCAAGCTTCAGAAGCTCTCAGACAGGCCGCCGTGTCCTGCAACATCCCGATCATTACGGGAGCTCAACTCGGAAGAACCGCCATACCCCCAAACGCATCCAAGGAACTCCGGAGGCCAAGACTGGAGAACCTCCGAGAGTCGGGAGATATAGAACAGGACGCCTCTCTTGTCCTGGCCGTATTCAACGAGGACGCCGAGAGACAAGACTCCGGAAGTCCATCAGCCAAGGCAGACAAGACCGGACGGATAGAGATACACGTCCTTAAAAACAGACTCGGGAAGACATCCGGCTCCTGTTCTTTTTTATTCAAGGGAGAGACATTCTCAATAGAGGACGATCCAAAAGATGAGAGATATTAGAATTATGGAGGAGGAGAGGAAGATGCCGATAGAGATAGGGAAGCACTTATTTTATGACCTGGAGGAGGCCTCGAAGAAGATGGACATCACGGCTAAAGTCCTACGTAAATGGATCAAGGAGGGCAAACTGAAGGCCAAAAAAGTCGGTATAAAATACTATGTGACAGAGGAGCAGATGCTTGATGTTTTTAGGCTTGAGGATAAGTAACGTCCGTAAAGTACGCATTACAGACACGGAATTAAAGAGTCTATCATGAAGGTTGACTCCGCTCTCCTATCCGAGGGAAGGACAGCCCTCAAGACTCGGTTCATAGAGCTCAGAGCCAGAGGTCTCAGCTACGCCAGAATATCCAGGGAGCTGAAGGTAGCCAAAGGAACCCTGGCCTCCTGGAATCAAGAGCTCTCGGAGGAGATAGCAAGCCTTAAAGCCGTTCAACTGGAGGAGCTCTATGAGAAGTACTATCTCGTCAGAGCAGGAAGGATCGAGCTTATTGGATCCCAAATGAAGAAGCTGGTAAAGGAGCTCCAGAAGAGAGACTTTGCCGAGATATCGACGGAGAAGCTCCTCGATCTCGTCCTCCGTTACTTTGAGACATTGAAGGCTGAATACATAGCTCCGGAACCAGAGGACAGAATCGGGAATAAAATGAACGCCCAGACGATCGTCGAGGCTCTCGGGAATACTCTTAACAGATATAAAGCCGGAGAGATAGACCAGGACAGAGCACAGAGGGAGACATCCATCCTGATGTCTGTCATCAAAGCAATCGAGACGTCAGAACTCCAGAGCAGACTGGAAGCTCTGGAGGCCGTTCTCATAGGGAGATAAGGAGGGAGAATGAAGGACATCCAGACGCTGCTAAAAAAGAAGAAGCTCAGCGGGAAGGAAGCCGCCCGCCTCATCATATCCGATAACTTCGAATATTTTATGTCTAACGGAGCCAAAAAAATACTAAAGGACGGCGACAGAGAGACCATCGTTGAGTCTCTCCAGGGAGACCAGGACATCAAGGATTATAACGCCTACCTCCACATAGGCAAGAGGATTCAAGAGACCTTCGTCGTCCTGGACGCCGTCAAGGGCAGCATAGCCGCCCGCCTATACCGAGTCGTCATCGAGATGCTTAAGACTCAATCTCTCTCAGAACATATCCGGAGGGATGCCTTCACTCCTCAAATAATGACAGAGAAGCAGCTGGAGGATATGAAGAAGCTCCAGAGACAGAACCTCCTGGATGAACCCGTCAGCCTGGCCGAGATCCTCGTCTCTCTCGCAGATGACGCCTATCCGGATATATCCGTATTTTACGCAGACAAAGAAGAAGCTAAAGGTAAGGCCGATATCCAGGAATATGAAGACGCCGTCGACGAGCTGGCCAAAGACTATCCGGAAGCCTATCAGGAAGGATATAAACGGTTAACGGAGCTTATAACGTCTGGTCAACTGGCCGTTGACATACCGCCTAAAAGGAACCTGACGCCTCGATCCTTCTCCCTGATGAAGAAGACCTTTGTAAAAAGAGAGGCTCTTTACCGCCTTGGATACTGGCAAGAGTACGTCGATACATACCATCCGAATTTGAATCATGAGACCGGAGGAACAGCAGCGGGAGTCGCTATTATCCAGGACCCAGAACCCTACCAGCTGGACGATAAAGGCTACTATCGGGACACCTTTACCCTCAGACACCTGTACTCTCCAGATGAGATAACCGAGATAAAGGAGTCCACCTGGATGACAGTTGCTTCAGCCGCCGATAAAACCAAGAAGGAGCTCCGATCCATCTACCGGTACACCGCTATAATCAGGGCCTACTCCGACCTGATGGACTACGACTTCCGTGGTCATATGGATGTCATCCTGAGAGTCCTAAAGGAAGCCGTCGATTTTTTTAATCTCAATCTGAAGGAGACGATCATCAACTTCAGTCCGATATATCCTCGATCAGAGGAACCCTATCCGATCGATATAGACAGCCTTCAGCCTCCTCCTGAAGCGATCGAAAAGATGCGAGAGTCTATCAATATCCAGCGAGAACCTTGGGAAGAGCTCTTCTCTATCCTCCGCCAGGAGGAACCTGTCAAGGACGAGGAGGAGTATCCCTGATGGATGCCAGACCAGCATCATATAAAGTCGCCCTTCCTCTGGACCAGCAGACCTTCGTCTCCAACGAGTCCCTAACGCCAGGGGAGCAGATGGAACTCTTTGACGACCACGCACAAACGGACGACAGGCTTAAGATAGCCGGACTCGATCATCTCTCTGACGCCGCCTTCAACGCCCTGGAGGCTATTAAGAAGCTCCTGGCCAAGACGGATTATAAAGGGAACGCCGAGTCCGAAGAGATCAACTCCAAGACCTTCGGCAGAATAACTCCTCCACGGCTTCAGATAAAGAAGAGCGAGTACTTCGAGGCGTATGGACTCGCGAAGGATCCCGTCAAGGGATACACAGGATCGGATAAACTCCATAGAGCTATACAGGGACTTTTTGACTTGACTTATACTCAGCATCTCCTTATCCGCCAGAGAGTCTGGATCGGAAGAGAGGCGAGGAATGACCTTCTTAAAATACATTCTCCTCTAATAACGATCATCGAGGGATACGAGCTCCTGACGGATAAAGAAGCTGACGCCGTCGAGGCCGGAGAAGAGATCGGCAAGGACTCCAGACTTGTCATCGAGCTCTCGCCCGTATTCGTTTTAGGCCTCGGTAACTTCTTCCTCCTCCGGAGATACGACAAACGGGACACGATAAAAGCTCTGGCAGGGAGCAGCTCTCCACTCCAGCAGAAACTTTACAGGTTAACTAACTGGCTGGAGCAGCTGGATCTGACTTCCATATCCATTAAAGCGGATACTCTGGCCAGGATCACCGGTTACGCCTGGATGGTAAAGAGAAGAGAATGGACGAGGCTGGCCGATAAAATCGAAGAACTCCTGAAGCTGGCCAAGGATGGAGGCTGGCTTCTTGAATGGAGTATTAAAACCAAGAGGCTTTACCGTCTCGTCCCAAATCCGGAAGTCTGTCAGAGAATCCCCAAAAAATAAACGCCCTTCTGGAGACGTTTTATATTGTCTTATGGCAAAAAGTCCACAAAACAATATACGGCATCTCCTGGAGGCCGTGAGAGGCCTTAAATGGAAGATATACCTCATCCCCTCACCGCGAAGAGGCTGAAAGAGGTCGGGACGAACCAACACACGGGAGAAGCGGGAGGAGGTTATAATATAACCTCCACCAAACGAGGCAACCGTCAACCTTTTTCGTCCCGTCACGAAAATGGTCATTTCCATTTTGGAAACATCCACGCTTGCCCGCCAAGCCGCGTATACGCCCCCGTGGGAAGAGATAGTACCCTACCACGTATATTCACCCTAACGGGACAAAACTAACGCTCACCGAGGC
>ERZ795044.2462-NODE-2462-length-16042-cov-7.278789_pt1 | contig 16042 bp, 10 predicted proteins | sample MGYA00375128_ERZ795044 | MGnify/ENA primary metagenome ERZ795044 (study PRJEB30173, sample SAMN05720213) | anaerobic digester metagenome | isolation source: active sludge of municipal wastewater-treating anaerobic digesters | place: USA | collected 2014-12-22 ... | reverse complement strand
CGCGATGATCAGGTGGACCTCGGCGTCCTCGGGGAGCGGCTCGTCGGTGAGCGAGCAGCGGATGTGGTCCACCACCAGCGGTTCCTCGAGGCGCACGGCGAGCAGCTCGCGACGCTGCAGCGGGGTGAGCGTGCGGAAGAACGAGAGCGTCACGTGCGGGGTGAAGGAAAAGCGCGCCGGCTGGAAGGCGAGCCCGCAGGTGGCGATGCGCTCGTACAGGTCGCGCAGCGGCCCGTGGTGGTCGAGCGGCAGGACGATGATGTCCGACTGCATGAAGCGGATCGGCGCCTTGAACGCGAGCGTCATCGGCGCCGTGCTGGCCGCGATCTCGCCCAGCACCTCGCGCAGCCGCTCGCGCGACGTCTTGGGATCGATCGGCCCCACGCCGGACGATCCGGCGAGCGTGAGGTGCGGCGGGAGGTAGTTGGCCAGCTTGGGGTCGTACGCATGCTGGATCGCATGAATCCGCTCGCCGGCGGGCCCACGAGCGTCGATGACCACGAAGATGCCGGGGCCACGTCGCCACTTGTCGGACAGTTCAGCGTCGATCGAGGAAGACACGCGTGCGACGAACAGGTGATGCAGAGAGAGGCGCGACGCGCAGCGATGCCGTCCGCCCGGCCGAAGGAATGATATGGTGATGCCCGAGATGGATCGATGGTGCGAAACGGCAGTTTGCACGCATCTTGTTGTCGGGGGGGCCCCCCGCCGCCACCCGCGCCGCTCGCGTCACCCGCGCCGCACAGGCCGTCCCCCTGAACACCCCCTGATCCCGCCTCCCATTCCCGAGATGCCTCTCGCCGCCGCCCGCGATCGCCTCCTCGCCCTCCCCCACATCGCCCTGGGCGCCCTCCCCACCCCCATCGATGACGCCCCCCGCCTCCGCGAGGCCATCGGCATGGGGGCCCGACTGGTCGTCAAGCGCGACGACGCCCTCCCCTTCGGATTCGGCGGCAACAAGGTGCGCAAGCTCGGGCTCGTCGCCGCGCAGGCACAGCGCGACGGCGTCGACACCCTCATTACCTGTGGTGGTGTCCAGTCCAACCACTGCCGCGCGACCGCGGCCGCGGCCGCCCGTCTGGGGATGGCCTGCCACATCGTCGCCAACGGGACGCCGCCCGAACGCCTGTCCGGGAATGCCCTCCTCGACCAGCTGCTCGGCGCCCACGTCACCTACGTCGCCCAGCGCACCGACCGCATCCCGGCGATGGAAGCGCTCGCCGACACGCTGCGTGCCGAGGGTCGCACCCCGCTCATCGTCCCGTTAGGCGCCTCGACCCCGCTCGGTGCCCTTGGCCTCGCCCTCGGCGTCGGCGAGATCGTGCGCCAGGGCATCGTCCCCGACGTCATCGTGCACGCCACCTCCTCCGGCGGGACCCAGGCCGGCCTCATCGCCGGCTGTGCCCTCTTCGGCCTCCCCACCCGCGTCATCGGGATCAGCGCCGACGACCCCGTGGCCGATATCGGCCAGATCGTCATCTCGTTATGCAGCGGGATCGAGACGCTGCTCGCCCTCCCCGCCGGCGCCCTGGGCGCTGAATCGCGCTTCGCGGCGGATGCGTCGTTCGTGGGCGACGGCTACGGCATCCCCAGCGACGCGTCGCGCGAGGCGCAATCGCTGGCCGCCCGCACCGAGGCGCTCTTCACCGACCACTGGTACACCGCCAAGGCGCTCGCCGGGCTCATCGCGTACGCCCGGGGCGGGACGTTCCGTGATGGCGAGACGGTCATGTTCTGGCACACCGGGGGACAGGTCGGGCTGTTCGCGTAAGGGTCGCCCGCCGCGCGACGCAGTCCCACCAATCGCCCCGGCAGCCCGGGAATGACGCGCGCCCCAGGATGCCTGGCATCCGGGGGCGCGCGGTCCGTCAGGTGCAGCCTGCCGTGCTTCGCGTACCCGACGCGTGAACGGCGTATGCGCTACGTGGGGGAATCGACTCGCTACTTCGCCGGCCGGCGGCCGAAATCGCCCGTCTCGCCCGCGAACATCCCGATGCGCACACGATCGACCTTCCCCGACGCGTCGAGGAAGAACTGCACCATCGTCTTGTCGAGGATCACGTCGTCCCATCGTGCCTGGAACGTGTCGAACTGCCAGTGCTCGAGGCGCGCCTCGCGATTGCCGAGGAACGTCAGCTGCAACGCCCCGTTCGCCTCGCGCACCACCACGTCGCCGTACAACGAGTCCGCATACGTCCCCGCGTACGCCGAGAGTGGCAGCGTCGGGCGGGAGTCCTTCGTGCGTTCCCGCTCTGCTTTGGCCATCGCGTCGGCGCCGGCCTTCTCGAGCGCCGCCATCTTCGTCGAGACCTCGCCGGTCCAGTCCCGCTTGGGTGCGCCGAAGAAGCTGTCGAGCAGGTAGCTCTGCAGCACCTGCGGCGCCACGGTCGACAGGTTCGCGAGGATCACGAGCCCCAGCCGTTCCTCCGGTACGAGCGCGACTTCCGCGGTCATCCCGTCGATCCCGCCGGAATGCTCCACGATCGTGCGACCGTTCCAGCCGTAGAGCATCCATGCCATTCCGTAGGAGACGAGCTGCGCCCCGGGCGCAGTGAGTTCGCTGAACGGGGAGGACGGCATCGCCATGTACGGGCGGCGGGCATCATCGAACGCCGCCTCGTTGAGCAGCTGGCGGCCGTCCCACTTTCCCTTCGCCAGCTGGAAGCGGATCCACTGCGCCATGTCGTGCACGCTCGAGTTGATCGAGCCGGCGGGGGCGATGTTGTCGATGTTCCGATAGGGAATGCGCCGCACCGTCCCGTCGCGCTCGAGATGCGGCTGCGCCACGTCGGGCATGGTAGCCAGCTCGCGCACCGACGTCCCCGACGCGCGCATCCCGAGCGGGGTGAAGAGGCGCGCCTTCACTGCGTCGTCCCAGCTGCGCCCGTCCACCGCCGCAATCACCTGTCCCGCGGCGAGGAACATCTCGTTCTGGTACTGCCACGTCGAACGGAAGGAGGCGCTGGGCTTGCGATAGCGCAGGCGCCGCAGGATCTCCTCGCGCGAGTACGGCGTCCCGTACCAGACGGCGTTGGCCGTCGGCAGCCCGCTGCGGTGCGTGACCAGGTCGCGGACGGTGAGTTCGCGCGTGACGTAGGGATCGTACAGCTGCAATGACGGCAGGTACTGGGTGGCCGGGTCGTCCAGCCTGAGCTTCCCTTCCTGCTCGAGCTGCTGCAGCACGGCCACGGTGAACGCCTTCGAGGTGGACCCGACGGCAAAGAGCGAGTGGGGGGTCACCGGCTCCGGGGCGCCGAGGGCCCGCACGCCGTAGCCCTTGGCGAAGATGACGGAGTCGTTCTTCACGACGGCCACGGCGAGCCCCGGGACCTTGAAGGTCGCCATCGCCCGGGCCACCGTCGCATCGAAGTCCGCCGGGATGCCGCGCGCCGCCGGCCGCTGTGCCAGCGACACGGTGGAAAGCGTCACGATGCCTAACGCCGCTCTGGAAAGTGCTCCGTGCATGTGCAGGCCCTGGGGAGGACGGTGGGTGGTTGGGTATCGCGCGCGCGGGATGGCGCGACGATGGGCAGCGGTGGAACGCGGGTGATGCGGGGGGCGCGGTCGGCGCCCCCCGCGCCCCCGCTACTGCTTCTTGAGCTTGAGCGAGGGCTGCGGCGCCGGTTGCACCAGCGTGGCCCCGGTCGCCTTTCCATTCGTGACGTCGAACTCGAAGAAGAAGCCGTCGGGCATCCCCGGCGGCCCCGCCATGCGGAAGCGTGTCGGCGACTCGGCGACCAGCGTGTACGTCGGCTGCCCAGGCACGGTGAGCTTGAGCGCCTCGCCCACCAGCTGCACGTCGACATCGAGCGGGAGCTGCTCCGGCTTGTAACGCCCCACCAGGCCTTGCAGCTGTTCACGCGTGAGCGACACGCCTGGCTTGCTGCTGGCGGCCGGCGGCTTGGCGCGAAACGTCCCGTCCTCGAACCCCTGGACCTTCACCTCCACCGGCTTGCCGTCGGCGCCGAGCACGAAGGTCACCAGCGGCTTCCCCGCAGACGGGTTGTTCATCGTGCCACGGAAGGTGTCGTAGTTCCAGTGCTCCAGCGTCCCGGCGAAGATCCCGTACTTGAGGGTGAGCCCGCCCGCGGCCTGGCCGATGGTGAGGTCGCCGTACATCGAGTCGGCGTACGTCCCCGCGTACTTCGCCAGCTCGAGCGACGGCTTGGTCCCCAGCACGCGCGCCTTGTCGGCCGCCGACTCGGCGTCCTTGGCCATCTTCATCACCGGGTCGATCATCTTGTGATACTCCGCGTTCCAGTCGCGCGGCGTGTCACGGGTGTACAGGTCGAACACGTACGGGAAGATCGCGCCCGGCGCCGGCGTCCCGTTCTTGTTGGTGAGGATCACCACGCCCAGCTTCTCGTCAGGCAGCATCGCCACCATGGCCGACATCCCGTCGATGTTGCCGCCGTGGTGCACCGCCAGGCGCCCGCTGAAGTCCTGCAGGAACCACCCCATCCCGTACGCCGACAGGTTGCCACCGGGCGCCATGTAGTGCGCCAGCGGCCCTTCCATGCGGATGGTCGTGTTGGAGATCCACATCTCGCCATGGTTCCCCGTCGTGATCAACTGCTGCGTGCCATGCTTGCCGCGCCCCAGCTGCAGGCGCAGCCACTGCGCCATGTCGCGCACGTTCGAGTTGATGGAGCCGGCCGGGGCGATGTTGTCGATGTTCTTCCACGGAATCGCCACCACCGTGTCGTTCACCTCACCGTGCGGCGTCGCGACGTTGTCCTTCCCCGCCAGTTCACGCACCGACGTCGACGACGAGGACATGCCCAGCGGCGTGAAGATCCGGCTCTTGATCAGGTCATCCCACGAGCGCTTCTCCACCCCCGCCACCGACTCGCCGGCGGCGAGAAACATGATGTTCTGGTAGCCGAACAGCCCGCGGAACCCCCAGCTCGGCTTGAGGTAGCGCACGCGACGCAGGATCTCGTCGCGCGAGAACTCGCCCGCATACCACATGAGGTCACCACGCGAGAGGCCACTGCGGTGCGACAGCGCATCGCGAATGGTGAGGTCACGCCCGGCGTAGCCATCGTACAGCTGGAAGCCGGGGAGATAGGCCGTCACCTTCTCGTCGAACTTCATCTTCCCCTCGTCCACCGCCATCGCCACCAGGGCGGCGGTGAACGCCTTGGAGGCGGAGCCGATCGCGAAGATGGTGTTGGCATCCACCAGCTCCTGCTTCCCGATCGTGCGCGTGCCGTACCCCTTGGCGTACACGATCGAGTCGTCCTTGACGATCGCGAGGGCGATCCCCGGCACCTTCCAGTCCTTCATCGCCGCCGCCACGTAGGCGTCGAGCTGCGCATATCGCGCGGCGGCGCCCTTCGCCTTCTGCGCCCCGGCCGGCGCTGCGGCCGTGCTCGCCAGCAGCAACGCCACCAGGCCACGCGCTGCCATCCTCCGCCTCTTCCGCTCGCCAATCGACATCGTACGTCTCTCCCGCTCCTTAGAGTGATGCCACGCCGCGCGCGCCCGTCATTGGTCGCACCTCAGCGGGCCAACGTGACCTGCCTGACCACACCCTCCACCTGCCATCGCGCACCCGGCTGGTGCCGGGCCACGGGACACCATGCCTAACGCGCGACGACGCGCCCGGGACCGTACAGCACCCGCCCGGCGCGCACCCCCGTGTGCTTCCCCTGCTCGACCGAGACCACGCCATTGACCAGGACGTAGGCGATCCCCGTCGGCGTCGCAAGCGGGCTGTCGTACGTCGCCTTGTCGTCCAGCGTCGCGAGGTCGAAGATCGTCACGTCGGCCCAGTTCCCTTCCTTGATCGAGCCACGCCCCGCCAGCCGCATGCGCGTCGCCGGCCAGGAGGTCTGCTTGCGGATCGCCTCCTCCACCGACAGCACCTTGCGATCGCGTGCATACCGCGAGACGACGCGCACCGCGTTGCCGTACATGCGCGGGTGCGGGAGCCCCGTCTGGTCCACCGCGCCGGGATTGAGCGCCGCACCGGCGTCGCTTCCGATGCTCGTCCACGGGAAGCGCAGCGCCGTCTCGATGTCCTGCTCGCTCATCATGTGATAGATCGCCATCACGCGACCGGTCCCCTCGAGCACCAGATCCCACGCCGCATCGGCCGGCTCCTTCCCCATCTCCTTCGCGATCTGGGCAATCGACTTCCGCTGGTACCGGGTGTTGGCCGGATTCTGCGCGTTCACCAGCACCACGCCCTCCCACCCGCCAGCGGCCTCGATGATGTTCCACCAGCCGGGTGAGCCGGTCTCCACTTCGCGCTTGAGCCGCGCGCGAATGGCCGGGTCGGCGAGCCGCTTGCGCAGCGAGTCGCGGCCGCCGTCGGCCGCCCATGCGGGAATCGTCGCCTCGAGCCCGGTCCCACCAGCGGTGTAGACGTAGAGATCGGCCGCCACGTCCACGTTGCGCGCGCGTGCCGCCTCGATCACCTGGCGCACGGAGTCCATGAGCACCCCCCACCCCGGGCGATACGCCACCTTCAGGTGGAAGACCTCCCCGGGGAGCCCCCCCTCTTCGGCGATGCGAATCAGCTCGAGCACCGATTGCACGACCTCCTTCCCCTCGCCGCGGATGTGACTCGCATACGTCCCGCCGTAGCGCGCCGCGACCTTGGCCAGCTCGACCAGCTCCTCGGTGGTGCTGTACGAACTCGGGGGATAGATGAGCGCCGTCGTCATCCCCATCGCCCCGGCGCGCATCGCGGTGTCCATGCTCGCCCGCATCTGGTCCAGCTCGCCCGGCGTGGGGGCGCGGTTGAACGACTTGAGCACGGCGACGCGCGCCTGCGTGGCGCTGTAGTAGTTGCCGAAGTTGATGCTGATGCCCTGCTGTTCCAGGTTGGAGAAGTACTGCGGTATCTGCGACGCCGAGACGGGGAAGCCGCCCTCGCCGCCAATCGCCGTCGTCACCCCCTGCAACAGCTTGTTCTGCGCCAGCCCGTTGCGCGGCAGAACCCCTCCCGACTGGTCCATCATGTCGATCCACCCGGGCGACACGTACAGCCCCTTGGCGTCGATCTCCTTCACGCCACGCCCGGTAATCTTGCCGATGGTGGCGAACTTGCCGCCGATGATCCCCACGTCGGCCAGGATCCACGGGTTCCCCATCCCATCGATCACCCGGCCGTTGCGGATCACTACGTCATAGTCGGCGCCGCCCAGTCGCGCGCGCCCATCCAGCGCCTCTCGGCTCGCCTGCGCCGAGACCGCGGGCGAGGGCGCCGGCGTCGGGGCGGTCTTGCAGCTGGCCAGCGTCGCGGCACCGAGTGCGCACGCCAGCAGGGAACGCAGGGAAGAAGCCATCGGAAGCTGCCGGGAAAGGGAGAGGATCATCGAACGACCAACGACCGGGCGACGCGGGCTGCCACCGGGTACGCCATCCTCACGCGCGCGCCGCACGCGACGACGGCGGGACGGTGGGCGGAACGCGGAACCAAGCTGGGTGTGTCCGGATCGGGAGGCCTACAATTGTATACAATTCCGGGCGCCGCGCGCAACGCGAGCGCCCGTCGCCCCCCGGGGCCGGAGGCGTCGCGCAGCGGCGGAATTCTGACCGGGGGCGCTCGTCGGGGGGGTCAAACGGGGGGCCGGAAGGGAGGCGGACCGGGGAGACGGACCAGTAGGTCGACTGCCCAGGTAGACGGCGGAGGCCGACGGCAGCGGCCCGCTCAACACCCCCGCCGGCGCCGCCCCTACGGCTGCGGCGCCCCGACCTCCTGCATCGGGAGCTCCAGCCATGACGGCGCTGCCGAGTGTCGGTGCACCGTCCACGTCGGGGTCGCCGCCGGGGGATACAGGGCGAACATCGACCGGTCCGCCCCGCCTAACGAGAGCCGGATGCGGTCCCCCTTCCGCAACCGCACCGAGGTCGCGAACAGCTCGAAGGGGACCTCGGCCACCTCCCCGGGCACCAGCGGCATCGCATCGGCGCGGGTGAACGCGTGGACCGGACCGAAGGTGCGATAGGGCGGCGGCGCCGTCGACAGCTTCCGGTGCCGCCCCCGCAGCATCCCTTCGGTCACGTAGGTCACCTTGCCGTCAGGCGCAACCGCCTCGAGGTACGCGAAGAAGGCGCCGTCATCGTGCGTCGACGCCACGCGCAGCCAGACCACCGGGACCCCGGTGATCTCCACGTCGGCCGGCAGCGGCTCGCTCGTGTAGGTCAGGAGCTTCGCGTCCGCCGCCGCACGGTCGCCATAGGTCACGTCGTCGCCCCCGAGCTGCGTGTGCCAGCGAGTGTGCGCCCCCGTCGTCGCCGTCGTGTCGACGGTGTACGTGTCCGCCCCGACGCTGTCCGTGGGCGCAACCCGTCCGAGCGTCTTCCCGGTCCCGAGGTACCAGCGCACCGGCGCCATCCCCGCCGGTGGCCACTGCGTCGTCGTGCGCCAGCGCCCGTCGTTCATCGTGTAGTAGCGGATCTCATGCGCGGGGACCTTCCCACCTGGTTCCTTCAACAACCCATCGAAGAAGGCCAGCATCTCGCGCTGCTGCTCCGCCGACGACGGGACGGTCGCCGTCGAGTCGGGGAGGAACTGGTCGATGTGCTCGCCCCCTCCGTGGCTCCACGGCCCGATCTCGAGGCGTTGCGGCGTCTTGAGCGAGAAGAACCTGCCTAACGCCACGTTCACCGTCCCGGCGTCGAGCCACCCCACGCGCACCAGCATCGGCGTGGCCAGCGGCTCCACCTTGTCGCGCATCCCGTAGGGCGAGATGTCGCCGAAGGTGAGCCGCGACGTGGGGAAGGTGTCGCGCGGGTTCTCGATCGCCCGCATGTCGGTCATGATGTCGTAGTTGCGACGCGCCGCCACGATGGAGTCGAGCATGCGCCCCCCCTTGTCGACATCGACCGGCTTGATCCCCTGAATGAAGAGCCGCTGCACCGCGCATTTGAGCCCGGTCGCGCGCGTGAGCCCGCAGTAGTCGTTGGCGTCGAGCAGGTTGTTGGCGCCCCCCCACTCGGCGAGAAAGCCGGACAGCAGGACCCCCCCGGGCATCGCCAGGTCCATCGGTGGGTCGTAGTCGTCGTACAGCGGTGCCACCCCCTTCACCGCCCGGCGCCCCGTCGCGGCCAGCATCTCGGCGGTGTTCCCCTCGTACGACCCCCCCCACGCCCCCACGCGCCCGTTGGACCACGGCTGCTTCACGATCCAGTCGACGATCTCCCCGTAGTCGGCGAGCTCCTCGGGCGACCACTCGATGGCCCGACGCCCGGTGGAGGCGCCGCTCCCTCGCGCGTCGACGAGAACGACCGCATAGCCGGCATCGAGGATCGACCCCAATCGCCGGTCGAGCGACGAGAACTGGCCGATGGTGATCGCCGCCCTGGCCAGGAGCCCGGGGCGCGTGGCGCGCACGTAGCGCGTCGCCTTGATCAACGCCGGAATGCGCTGGCCAGATGCGAGGGTGGCCGGGTACCAGACGTCGATGGCGATCTGCTCACCATCGCGCATGGGAACATAGAGCGCCTGGTTGCGCCGCATCCCCGCGGGGACGCGCACGTCGCCGGCGTCGCGCGCCATGGCCGCAAGGACCAGCACCGCGACGACGAGGCCAACGACCAGGCCAACGATCCCCAGCACGATCCGCTTCAGCATGTCAACCCCAGGCGTGGTTGCGACCGGACGAACTCTCTATCGACCGCGCTCGCCAAAGCGCGGAGGGCGCTTCTCGACGAAGGCGCGCGCCCCCTCGAGATACTCGCCGGTCGCGAGGACGCGCTCCAGATACTCGACCTCCTGCGCCAGCGCGTGCTCCAGGGCGTCGCCGTTGCCCCGCAGGATCTGCTTGGTGTGCTGCACCGCCGACGGCGCATTGCCCGCAATCGCGGCCGCCATCGCCTGTGCCGCGGCCACGAGTCCGTCGCCGGGGAGGAGCTGCGACACCAGTCCGATGCGCAGCGCCGTCGCGGCGTCGATGGGATCGCCGGTGAGGAGGAGCGTCGCCGCCCAGTTGTCGCCCACCAGGCGCGGCAACGTGTACGAGATGCCGTTGGTGATGAAGAGCCCTCGCTTCACCTCGGGAAAGACGAAGCGCGCCCCATCGCCCGCCAGGCGCACGTCGCACGCGCACGCCACCTCGGCACCAAAGCCCGCGGCGACCCCGTTCACCGCCGCGATGTAGACCAGGCGGCTTCGCACGATCCGCCGCGTGATGTCCTGCAGCACCAACGCGTTCTCACGCGTGACCGACGGCGCCTCGGCGACACTGGCGTCGAGCTCCTTGAGGTCCTCGCCGGCGCAGAAGCCGCGCCCGCTCCCGGTGAGGACGACGGCGCACACCGACGGGTCGTCCTCGATATCGGCCAGCAGGTCGCGAAAGCGATGATACTCGGCTCGGCGGAAGGCGTTGAGGCGCTCCGGGCGATTGAAGGTGACCGTGAGGACTCCACCGGTCGCGTGCAGCTGGAACGCCTCGTTCATGTCGTCTCGGGGAACGGGAGGTTGGGCCGCCGGTGGCGGTCTACCACTGCCCGCGTTCGCCCACGTTGGTGATCACGCTGCCGAGTCGGTCGGCGGCGTTGCGCCAGTTGGACTGCACGCAGAGCTGGGCTGCATCCGCATTGCCGGTCTTGATCGCCTTGATGATGGCCACGTGCTCGGCCACGGAGGGCGAGAGGTCACGGGACAGCAGTGAGACGTAGATGCGCTCGTAGCGCTCGGCTTGCGGCTTGACGGCGTCGTGGAGGGTGAGGAGTCGGACGCCGGCGCCACTCTCCACGTAGCGGCGGTGGAACTTCTCGTCCAACTCCCACAGGCGATTGTGGTTCTGCTGCTTGGCGTCGGCCGCCTTCCGGAACTGCTCGTTGATGCTGGTCAGGTCGGCGACGAGCTTTTCGCGAGCGGCGGCCGGGAGCTGTGCGGCAAAACGTGCCGCGAGCCCCTCGATTTCGGCGACGATGGAGAAGAGCTCACGTGCATCCTCGCGCGTGAGTGGCGCGACCGTGGGGCGAGACTGCTGCAGGGCCGGGGAATCGAGGATGTACCCCTCCTGCTGCAGGCGCTGGAGAGCGCCCCGCACGGGGGTTCGGCTCACGCCGAGGCGTTGTGCCACATCGGTCTCGACAATGCGCGTTCCGGGGGCAAGTTGTCCGCGCACGATGAGTTCCCGGAGTTTGCGATAGACAAGCTCAGGTCGTGCGGCCCGTTGCGGTGGTCCCTTCTTCGTCGCTCCCGTCACACGCCCTCCCCCGCTCGAGAAGATCCGGCCCTTCTCTCCTCGCCGAAATTTGTATACAATTCTGCCCCGTGCATTTATCTATGACCCTCCCGGATGTGACGCAAGAGTACTCGCCCCTCGAGGCCATGGCATGACCGATCCGCTCGACAGCGTCACCATACGTGACCTCGCGACGCTCGATGAATACACCGCCTGCGTCGACCTGCAGGAAGAGACCTGGGGGCGTGGTTTTTCCGAGCGCGTCCCCGGCGCCATCCTGCGGGTCTCCCAGAAGATCGGCGGGGTGACCGCCGGGGCGTTCGATGGCAACGGACGAATGATCGGGTTCGTGTTCGGCATGACCGGCATTCGCGAGGGGAAGCCCGCGCACTGGTCGGACATGCTGGCGGTACGCGAGGAAGCGCGCGGACGCCACATCGGCGACCGCCTCAAGCACTTCCAGCGCGAACGCGTCCAGAAACTTGGCGTGGAAACGATGTTATGGACAGCCGACCCGCTCGTGGCGCGCAACGCGCACTTCAATATCAACCGCCTGGGCGCCCGGCCGGTGGAGTACGTCGAGAACATCTACGGCGCCAATACGGGGAGCACGCTGCACGGCGAGCTTCCCACCGATCGCCTGGTGATCTCGTGGGCGCTGAGCAAGCCGTACTCCCCGTCCAGCACCCTCGACGCGGAGGGGCCAGGCGACTGTGCCCTCCCGCTCGCCAACCCGCTCGGGAGTGACGGACGCCCCGCCTTCGATCCCGAGGCTGTCGGCCCGGCGGTTCGCGTGCAGGTGCCGCACGACCTGACGGTGGTGCAGCGCGACAGCGTGGACGACGCCATGTACTGGCGTCTGGCCGTGCGCGGGGCCTTCAATGCCCTCCACGCGAGCGGCCACACGGTCACGCGCTTCGTGCGTCCGGCCAGCGGCGCCCATCCGTACTACGTCCTGGAAGTCGCGCGCTAGCGCGCTCCTCTCTCCCGTCCCCGGTCTCCACTCGCATGTTGCACCTGACAGGCATCACCCTGCGTGAAATCCGGCTGCCCCTGCGTGAGCCGTTCCAGATCTCCTCGGGCACCATGACCGAGCGTCGCTGCGCGCTGCTCGAGCTGCGCGACGCCAGCGGCGCGGTGGCCTGGAGCGAGTGCGTGGCCGACGACACGCCCAACTACACGTCCGAGACGATCGACACGGCGTGGATGGCGATCACCAAGTGGGTGGCGCCGCGGGTGCTGTTCAAGCCGTTTCAGGGTCCGGGCGAAGTCCACGCCGTGCTCGAGCAGGACTTCCGCGGGCACATGATGGCCAAGGCGGCGGTCGAGATGGGAATGTGGGGGGTCGAGGCCGAGCGCCTGCAGATCCCGCTGGCCCGGCTCATCGGGGGGACGCGCGAGGAGATCCCGGTGGGGATTTCGTTAGGCATCCAGGCCACGCCCGAAAAGCTGGTCGAGAAGGCCGGGGCCGCGCTCGCCGAGGGCTATCGCAAGATCAAGATCAAGATCAAGCCGGGGAAGGACGTGGCCTACGTGCGCGCCGTGCGCGAGGCGTTTCCCACGGCCCCGATCATGGCCGACGCCAACAACGCGTACACGCTCGACACGGCCGACGCCCTCGTGGCGATGGACGACCTCGACCTGATGATGTTCGAGCAGCCGCTCGACTGGGAAGACATCGTCCGTCACCGCGAGCTGCAGAGCCGCCTCAAGACGCCCATCTGCCTGGACGAGTCGATCACCTCGCTCGACCGCGCGCAGGACATGGTCACGCTGGGTGCTGGCCGCATCATCAACATCAAGCCGGGGCGTGTCGGCGGCTTCGGCCCGTCGCTGGCCATCCACGACTTCTGCGAAGCCAACGGCGTCCCCGTGTGGTGCGGCGGGATGCTGGAGAGCGGGATCGGGCGCGCGTACAACGTGGCGCTGGCCTCGCTCCCCAACTTCCAGAAGCCGGGCGACGTGAGCCCGAGCGCTCGCTACTGGGCGCGCGACGTCGTCACCCCCGAATGGACGATGACGCCGGAGGGGATGGTCAAGGTCCCGCTCGACCGCCCCGGACTCGGCGTCACGATCGACGTCGGCCGCATCGACGACCTCACCGTGCGCCTGGAGCGCCTGGGTGAGTAGGGAGCCCGTGATGATCGTGACGCCCACCACGGGCGTCCCGATCTACCTCGACGCCCCACCGCGTGCGCGCGACCGCTTCACTCACGAGGAGATCACCCGCCTCGTCGCACTCCGGCGCGAGCTGCACCGGCACCCCGAACTCTCGTGGAAGGAGTACGCCACCTCCGACCGGTTGGCGGCGGTCGTGGAGTCGTTGGGGGCGATGTCGGTGACGCGGGTGGCCAACACCGGGGTCGTCGCCCGCTTCAAGGGTCGCGACCCGTCTGCCCCGGTCGTCGCCGTGCGCGGCGACATCGACGCCCTCCCGATCCAGGAGGAGACAGGGCTCGACTACGCCTCCGCCGTGCCGGGGGTGATGCACGCCTGTGGCCACGACGTGCACGCCACCTGGGCAATCGGCGCCGCGATGGAGCTGGCGCGCCGCCCGGCACGCGGTGACGTCCTCGTGGTATTGCAGCCGGCGGAGGAGGTCGGTGGCGGCGCCCCCGCCATCCTGGCGAGCGGCGCGCTCGATGGCGTGGCGGCCATCTTCGGCGGACACGTCGACCGCCGCTTCGAGGTCGGGCAGGTGATCGCCGAGGCCGGGCCGCTCGCCGCGTCGGCCGACAGCTTCACGATCACCCTCGTGGGGCGCGGCGCGCACGGCGCACGCCCGCACGAATCGGCCGATGCCGTCGTCGCCGCCGCCGCCGTCATCACCGCGCTGCAGACCATCGTTGCCCGCCGCCTCGACCCGGCGGCTCCGGCCGTGTGCACGGTCGGCAGCATCCACGCGGGGGTCGCCTCCAACGTCATCCCCGAACGGGCCATCCTCACCGGAACGCTGCGGGCGATGGACCCCAACACGCGCCGGCGCCTGGGCGAAGAGGTGAGACGACTCGCGACGCAGGTGGGCGAGGCCTACGGTGTGAAGGCAGAGGTCGTGGTGGAGCTGGGGACACCGCCGATCGTCAACCCGGTGCGCGAAGCCGAGTGGGCACGCGCGGCGGCGACCTCGGTACTCGGCGACGGGGCCGTGGTCCCGTTCGGGATCACCAACATGGGGGGCGAGGACTTCGCCTTCTACATGGAGAAGATCCCGGGGTGCTTCCTGCGCATCGGCGCACGCGAAGCCGGGGGCGAGGCGGTCGCCGCGCATTCGCCGCGCTTCCACGCCGCCGACGGGGCGATCTTCGTAGGGGCGGCGGTGCTCGCCGAGTGCGCGCGCGTGGCCAGCGAGGCGCTGAGCGCCTAACGCTGCCAGGGACCGAGGTCCTTGGCGATCGACTGGAGCATCGTCGCCGGAAGCGTCATCGTCACGCGCCGCTTCTGGTCGGCGTCGACGATCACCACCTGATACGTCGCTGACGCGGCGGCGAAGTCGGCCGGATGGAAGACGTAGATCCCCGCGTTCGGGATCGCCTTCTTCTCGCGCCGGTACATGTCGACGTTCCCCACCGCGTGGATGGTCTGGCTCTCCAGCGGGACCAGCGGCGTGCCGTCGCGCGTGATGGTCAACGAGTAGAAGTCGCCCTTCCGCGCGTCGAGCGGCTTGTCAGGACGCTGCGGGTAGGCGGCCTTGTCGGGCGCCACGTGGAAGATCACGACCGCGCGTCGCTCCTCTCGATAGGCGCGCCACGACTTCCACTCGAGCAGTGGATCCGGCGGGCCCCCCGGGGTCTTGGCGCCGATTTCGAACGGATTGTCTTCCACGGCCGGCGGCGCCGACTGCGCCAGTCGCCAGGCGAGGAGCTGCGGCGTCATGGCGAAGACGTCGAACCCGCCCTGCGTGGCGCGATAGCCGGCGAGGTCGAACGACGCCGCTTCGGCCGCCGTCAGCTCCGACGCGCCGACCGCGCGCGCCGGCCAGGTGCGGAAGAGCGAGTCGTTGGTCGTGAGGCGCGACGCCGCGGGGCGCGCGGTCGCGACGAGGGCCCGAAGCGCCGCGGCGTTGGCGATGACCACGTTGCCGCGCCGGCGCGCCACGATCCCGGCCACGCTCCCGCTGCGCGGGTTGAGGATCGGCGCGCCGAGCGCGCTGGTGCCGACCGAGGTCGCGGTGGCGAAGGTGGAAGCGGTCGTGCGGGCGACGACGACCGGCTGCGGCGTGACCGTATTGCGCCTGACGGCAGGGAGAGCAAGGAGCGAGTCACCCACGGCCGTCGCGGTGCGCATGGTATCGCGCTGCCCCACATCGAGCGCGCGACAGCGACGGCAGACGCGCGGCGACACGAGAAGGGCGGCGAGCCCAGTGGCGCTATCGACCGAGACGACGGTCGCGTGCACCGTGTTGTCGGCGTCGACGAAAACGTCGATGCGTCGATCGGCTGGGACGAGCGAGGCGGCGGTGACGAGCAGCCCGGCCGAATCGACGGCGAAGGCGCTGCCGCGCCCATTGGCCGACATCACGGAGAGGACCGCGCCGCGGGCACGCTGCACCCGTTCGCTGTCGGCGCTGGCCGCCGCGGGGAGCGCCGAGGCGGCGAGCGTGTCGGCGGTCTCGGCGGGGGCCGCATTCAGCGTCGAGTCGACGAGGGCGGCCGCGGGGGGCGCCGCCGTCTCGTCCTTGCCACCGCCGAGCCGGGTGGCCGCGTAGCCGAGCACGGCCACGCCTATCGCGGCAGCGGCGATGACCCCGAGCGGGGGACCGCGGCGAGGCGAGGCGGCAGCGGGGGTGGCCGCGACAACGGCCGGGTGTGGCACCGCCGGCGTGGCGTCACGCACCACGATCGACGCGGGCTGCGTGTCGTCACGCGCCGCGATCGGCGACGCGGGTGGCGGCG
>ERZ795044.2461-NODE-2461-length-16045-cov-4.464728_pt1 | contig 16045 bp, 15 predicted proteins | sample MGYA00375128_ERZ795044 | MGnify/ENA primary metagenome ERZ795044 (study PRJEB30173, sample SAMN05720213) | anaerobic digester metagenome | isolation source: active sludge of municipal wastewater-treating anaerobic digesters | place: USA | collected 2014-12-22 ... | reverse complement strand
TTGATTGAAGAAGATCAGACACTCGACGATTCAGCCAAGCGGAAAAAAATCGAGCAAATTCGCTCGGAATGGGCAACCGATCACGAGAAGATCAAGGCATTGGGCGGCTTGCGGATCATCGCCACCGAACGACATGAGTCGCGGCGCATCGACAACCAGTTGCGCGGACGTTCAGGCCGACAAGGGGACCCCGGTTCCTCGCGCTTTTACTTGAGCCTTGACGACTCGCTCATGCGCATATTCGCTGGTGATCGCGTGAAAGCCATCATGGACCGCCTCAAGATGCCCGATGGTGAAGCCATTGAGGCCGGTATTGTCACCCGCAGCATTGAGAGTGCGCAGCGCAAAGTAGAGGCGCGTAACTTTGACATGCGAAAGCAACTGCTCGAGTACGATGACGTATCCAACGATCAGCGTAAAGTGATCTACCAGCAGCGAAATGCCATCTTGGACGCCAAGGACCTCACAGCCCAGATTGCTTCGTTGCGGGAGGGTTGCTTCCATGATTTGGTGCGCCAGTACGTGCCGCATGAGTCCGTTGAAGAACAGTGGGACATCGCTTCGCTTCAAAAAGTATTGGGTGACGACTGGCAGATCAATCTAAACCTTCAAAAGCAAGTTCAGGATGCGGAAGCCATTTCCGGGGAAGACCTGCTCACTACGGTGGCGCATGCCGCCGATGCTGTGTTCAGTGCCAAGGTTGAGCAGGTTGGATTGGAGAATTTCACCCAGTTTGAGCGCATGGTCTTGCTGCAAAGTATTGATACCCATTGGCGTGATCATCTAAGTTCTCTGGACTACTTGCGCCAGGGCATTCATTTGCGCGGATACGCCCAAAAGCAACCCAAGCAAGAGTACAAGCGCGAAGCCTTTGAATTGTTTGGGCAGTTGCTTGACTCTGTTAAAAATGAAGTAACCAAGATATTGATGACCGTCAAAGTTCAGTCGAATGAGCAACTCGAAGAGGCCGCAAGCGAGATTGAGACTCGCGGAGAAACTCTCTCCAACGTAACCTACAGTGCTCCAACCGAGACTGGGGAAGTTCAGACCGTTTTGGACCCCGGAACCGTGCGTCCGGCTTCAGGTTCTGACGCATTTGCAAGGGTAGGGCGTAATGATGCTTGCCCTTGCGGCAGCGGAAAGAAGTTCAAGCACTGCCACGGAAAACTAGCCTGAAAGCCAATAATGCCGGTCAACCTGTCTGCACCTGATCCTGAAACCCTTTTTCCGATTGACGGAGTACAAATTGGCGTCACTGAAGCTGATGTGCGAAAGGCGGGCCGTAAAGATCTATCGGTTTTCCTGATAGACCAGGGGGCATCAGTAGCCGGTGTCTTTACGACCAACAGGTTCTGTGCTGCGCCTGTTCAAATCTGTCGCGAGCATCTGGCTTTGGGAAAAGGAATCAGGGCCATGCTCATCAATACCGGCAACGCCAATGCGGGCACTGGTGTTGATGGCATTGCACGCGCGCGCAGCACCTGCATCGCGCTTGCCCAAAAGCTGGGTGTTGAAACCAGCCAAGTCCTGCCATTTTCTACTGGCGTGATCATGGAACCACTTCCCATTGATCGTATTGAAGCGGGCCTTGATGGGGCCATCGCAAATGCACAGCCAGGAAACTGGATGCGTGCCGCCGAAGGCATTATGACCACGGACACCGTCCCCAAGGCATTTGGCAAACGAGTGAACATTGGTAACAAGACCGTACATATTACCGGCATTAGCAAGGGTGCCGGCATGATCCGTCCCAACATGGCCACCATGCTCGGCTTCATTGCAACTGATGCCTGTATCGACCAAGCCGTTATGCAACAACTCGCGCTGGAGTTGGCTGAAGGTTCGTTCAACCGCGTGACGGTTGATGGCGATACCTCTACCAACGACTCGCTCATCGTCATTGCATCCAACAGGGCCGGGAACGCACCCATCGCCTCTCTGGATTCGCCAGACGGACAGGCACTCAAAGTCGCCCTGCTGGATGTCGCTCGCAATCTGGCCCAGGCCATCGTTCGCGACGGCGAAGGCGCTACCAAATTCATCACGATCAAGGTCGATGGGGGGAAAGACTCCATAGAATGCCGAAAAGTCGCCTACGCCATTGCCCATTCACCACTGGTAAAAACAGCCTTTTTTGCCAGTGACCCCAATTTGGGACGCATTCTTGCAGCGGTTGGTTATGCCGGAATTGACGACCTGGATCAAGCCGGTATTGAGTTGTATCTGGATGATGTGCACGTCGCCACACAAGGCGGTCGCAACCCCGCCTACCGCGAAGAACATGGCCAGCGCGTCATGAAAAAAAGCGAAATCACGGTGCACGTCAACCTGGGACGTGGAGCAGCGACTGACACGGTCTGGACCTGCGACCTTAGCCACGAATACGTAACCATCAACGCAGATTACCGGTCCTGATTCTATGGAAGACCGCCTGATCGCGTTCCTGGCACGCGCTGAATTGCTCATGGAACGGATAGAGTCCGCGCTGCCTCACGCTCTGTTGCAACCTGACTGGAACAGTTCCATTGCGTTTCGTTACCGTCGGCGCAGTACCGGACAGGGCGTCATTGCACCTGTTGGGAACATTGGAGCAATGAACCTGTCCGACCTCAAAGAAATCGACATCCAGAAAGAGAAAATTCAGCGCAATACCGAACAATTTGTTCGCGGCCTGCCATCCAACAACGTACTGCTCACAGGCTCTCGCGGCACCGGAAAATCTTCGCTGATCCGAGCGTGTCTTCACGCCTATGCTGCAAAGGGATTGCGTCTGATCGAAGTCGACAAGGCAGAACTGGTCGACTTGCCCGATATCGTTGAACTCGTCGCACAGCGTCCCGAGAAATTTATCGTATTTTGCGATGATCTGAGCTTCGAAGAAGGTGAGCCAGGCTACAAAGCACTCAAGTCTGTGCTGGACGGATCAGTTTCCGCTGCAACCCCAAACGTACTCATTTACGCAACCAGCAACCGTCGCCACCTCCTGCCCGAATACATGGCCGAAAATCTCACCTACACCCACACAGCCAATGGGGAAGTCCACCCGGGTGAAGTCGTGGAAGAGAAGATATCACTTTCAGAGCGCTTTGGACTGTGGGTGAGCTTCTATGCGTTCAGCCAAGACGAATATTTGCAAATTGTTGCACAGTGGCTAACAGCATTAGGCACCAGTCAGACTCACGTAGCAGAGGCGCGCGCCGAGGCGCTGGTGTGGGCGTTGGAGCGTGGCTCGCGCAGTGGCCGGGTAGCATGGCAGTTTGCCCGTGACTACGCGGGTCGGCACGGCACCATTGCATGACCGTCCGCCCCCCCATCGTGGCAGATCCCGCCCAGTACCGCCATGGCGGCACTGGGCGCCCGGTGATTGACGTCGCTGTGGGTGTTCTGTTGCAGGCGGATGGGACCTTCTTGTTGACCTCACGTCCGTCCGGCAAACCATATGCCGGTTTTTGGGAGTTTCCTGGCGGCAAGTTAGAGCCTGGCGAAACAGTTGAGCAAGCGCTCCAGCGGGAATTGCAAGAAGAGCTCGGAATTCAGATCGGTACTGCGCACCCCTGGAAAGTTGAAATGGTCGACTACCCTCACGCCCTGGTTCGGCTGCACTTTTGCAAAGTATTCGACTGGGCCGGAGCGCTTGAAATGCGTGAGGCACAGTCCTTTTCGTGGGAGCGACTACCGGTGCAGGTAAACCCGGTTCTTCCTGGCACCTTGCCCGTACTACAGTGGTTTGCCGATGAACAACAATTCAGAGGCGCCACCTGTCGCACTGCCCCCAACACGTTCTAGTGAACACGGGGCTCGCCAGGCTCTATATCTATTGACGTAGCGGGGGCCGCTACCCTGAAGTTCTCGCTTGCCCAAGCACCAAAGTCCATATTCTTGCAACGGTCGCTGCAAAATGGCCGCGCAATGTTTGATAGTCCGTAAACGCTGTCACCACCGCAAGTGGGGCAGCGAACAATCCGGTCCACCATTGGTGGGCCGGAATGATTGTGAGAGTGATCAACTGGCACAGCTATCCCGACTACGAACAAAGTGTCAGTTCGAAAGCACCGTCTTCCGTGCAGGTTTGTAGTCGGTCATCATCGCCATGCCGCATCAATCGAATGGACACCATCAGGCGGTTGCCGCTGATTTCTGGTACCAACTGCAGCTCGTCATTCAATGAAAGGCGCAACAGCTGAAACGTTCTCCCTTGTGGCAAATTCTGTTGAAACTGCCCGCCTACCGCAATCACTTTTTGCGGTGCGCCAGAGTCACGTAACAGTTTCAGAAGCAGCTGAATAGATTCAGCCAAGGGCGCCAGCGTTGAGGCCCAGCGCTGCAAATCAGCCTGCCGGGAACCCGCTTCCTGGTGCTGCCACGCAAAATATGCAGGTAAATCAAATTCACAGGTGCCACCTGGAATACCCACTCTGCTGCGAATACTCATAAGCCAGTCGTTCTCAGTCAGTGCCTGCCCAGCCTTTCCAGGTTGCGCATTCAATGTGGAAAAACACTGCTCTAGTTTTTGAATGACCCCATCCAGGACTCCTTCAGAAATTGCAGGATTGCCCCGGTACACGTTCAGTACCTGCTTTTGTTTGTCCAGATCTTTCAGTACATCAGACTTCAGGTCGGCGCGTGCACCTACGTCCATCACCTCAAACATGGTGGCAATTGCGAAGTGGTGATCCAGAGAATTCTCGCGTGCCATCAATTCAGACAGACGCAAAAATAAGTGTTCAAGCCGCAGATACGTGCGAATTCGCTCGTTGAAGGGGTATTCGTATAGGATCACGCTGATATTTCCGGTGGCCGAATCATAGCTCGAACTGGGCGCATATTTCATGTACATGCTGTGCGAGATCGTCGATGGTAATCCCATCGTTAAACACAATGGCATCCGCCGCGTTCAGCCGCAATGTTCGTGGGGCCTGTGAGGAAATTATCTTCCTGACCGCATCTACGGAAAAACCATTGCGGGACGCCACCCTGAGAATTTGAGTTCCTTCAGAGCAATCCACCACCAAAATGCGATCTAGCGACGCTCTCCAGTGGTGTGACTCAACCAACAGTGGAATGTCAAAAACAATGCAGCTAGCGCCCGCCACATTTGCTTGACGGGCCTGCTCTGCAATTGCCGATCCAACAAGCGGGTGCACGATCTCTTCCAACCGAGATTTGGCTGACGGATCTGAAAATATCAAGGAGCGCATCTGGTCCCGGTCCAGTGCACCGTAGGGCGTTAACATTGTTGGGCCAAACGCCTTCCTCAGGGCGTCGATAGCCAAGCCACCTGTGCTCGTCACGGCCCGTGAAATGGCATCTGCATCAATGAGTGCAGCCCCCCTCTTGGCGAACAAGGAAGCAACGGTGCTCTTGCCACTACCAATGCCACCTGTCAGTCCGAGGCGAAGTGCCACGTGCGCCTTCCTCACAGGCTCAGAGTCCTACTGCACGTTGCAAGGCATTGTTTCCTAGAAACAGGCCAGCAAAGCCAGCGCCAGCCAAGAAGGGTCCGAATGGAACATAGCCACCCTCACGCAATCCCGTGGTAAATTTCATGGCAATCCCAATAATGGCGCCAATTACCGATGCCATTAAGATGATGGGAATCAAGGTTTGCCAACCAAACCAGGCGCCCAATGAGGCAAACAGTTTGAAATCCCCGTAACCCATGCCCTCTTTGCCAGTAGCCAGCTTGAAGGCCCAATATATCAACCACAATGATATATAGCCACCCACGACCCCCCAGAAGGCGTTGTTTAATCCAACTGGTGTCCAATTCATAGCGGCAGCCAGCAAACCCAGCCATAGCAGTGGCAACGTCAAATCATCCGGCAACAGCGTTGTGTCCCAGTCAATCAACGCCAAAGCCAGAAGCATGGCTGAGAACGCGCACCAAAGCAATCCTTGCAAAGTTGCCCCCCAATGCCATCCACAAAAGAAAAACAGTCCGGATGTTAGGACTTCTACCAAGGGATAACGAATGCTGATGTTTGCTTTGCACTTAGAGCACCTCCCACGGAGAGCCATGTAGCTCAGGACCGGTACATTCTCATACCAGTGAATTGGATGGCCGCAATGTGGGCAACGCGACCTAGGTACTACCAAGTTGAATGGTGTCGCCTCGTCTCTCGGCTTCCCCGATATTTCTGCGCATTCATTGGACCATTGCCGTTCCATCATCTTGGGCAAACGGTACACCACTACATTGAGAAAGCTGCCAATCAAAAGACCAAAAACAGCGAACACCGACGCAGTGAACCATTGCAAATCCAGCGGCATCAAACGACCTGACCCAATTTGAAGATAGGCAGGTACATGGCAACCACAATCCCACCGATGAGTGTCCCCAGAATCACAATGATGATGGGCTCCATCAAACTGGATATACCCGCCACCATGTCGTCCACTTCAGCTTCATAGAAATCGGCTGCCTTACCAAGCATGTGGTCAATTGAACCCGATTCCTCGCCAATCGCACACATCTGCAAAACCATTGATGGAAAAAGATTGGCATTTGTCATTGCCGCCGTTAGCGCGGTACCGGTCGAAACCTCCTGCTGGATTTTGACTGTCGCTTCCGTGAATACATTGTTTCCAGCCGCACCGCCTACAGAATCCAGCGCTTCAACCAAAGGAACACCGGCTGCGAACATGGTCGAAAGTGTTCTTGTCCAACGCGCAATACATGATTTTTCAACTAGCACCCCAAATATCGGCAGATTCAGCATGACCCTGTCCATCACTGCTTGCATTTTTTTGTTGCGCTTCCAGGACTCCATAAAGAAATAGAAACCACCACCAAGACCGCCAAAAATCAAATACCAGTATTGGATAAAAAACTCGCTCATGGCGATGACCACCAGCGTAGGCATCGGCAACTCGCCCCCAAATGACGAAAATACTGACTTGAAAGATGGAATCACAAAAATCATGATCACTGCCACCACCACAAAGGCAACCACGAGAACCGATATCGGGTACATCAAAGCGGATTTAATCTTCGACTTGATAGCCTCGGTCTTTTCCATATAGACCGCCAAGCGATCCAACAACTGGTCCAAAATACCTGCCGACTCACCCGCCTCGACGAGGTTGCAATAGAGGTTGTCAAAGTAAAGCGGAAACTTCCGGAACGCCACACTAAGTGAAGTACCGGTCTCCACATCGGTTCGAATATCGTTTAATAGTTTCGTCACACGGGGATTTGGGTTGCCGCGTCCCACAATGTCAAAAGCCTGCAGCAGCGGTACGCCAGCCTTCATCATTGTTGCAAGTTGCCGCGTGAATATGGCCATGTCCTTCGGCTTTATGGATTTTCCCGCGCTCATGCGGCGCTTTTTTATTTTTGTAGGCGTCACACCTTGTCGTCTGAGCGATGCCTTTACCTGGTTCTCTCCAGCAGCGCGAATCTCCCCGCGAACCTGTTTTCCATTGCGGTCCTTGCCTTCCCATTCATAGACAGCATCTTTGCTGCTGTCACCGGTCTTTGCGGTTGCCATAGGTTGCCTTCGGTTATTTGCTATTCATTTGTTACGGCCAGAACTTCTTCCAGTGAAGTCATTCCGAGTTTCACTTTGCTAAGGCCGGACTGTCGCAGGGAACGTACGCCTTCAAGTTCTGACTGCGCAGCGATATCCATCGAACTTCCATCGCGCAGAATGATCCGTTGAATTTCCTCGCTAATAGGCATCACCTGGTAGATTCCTACCCGTCCTTTGTAACCATTGCTGCAAGCCGAGCATCCCACTGCTTTATATGGTTTCCAGCTTCCGTCCAAGTCAGATTCTTTGAAACCCGCGTCAAGCAGCGCCACACGTGGAATCTCAACTGGCGACTTGCAATTGGTACAAAGTCTCCGCGCCAAACGTTGCGCGGTAATCAGAATGACACTCGACGCAATATTGAATGCGGCTATCCCCATGTTACGCATGCGCGTAAGCGTTGCAGGCGCATCGTTTGTGTGTAGAGTCGACAAAACCAAATGCCCCGTTTGGGCCGCTTTAATAGAAATATCCGCTGTCTCCAAGTCGCGAATTTCACCAACCATAATGATGTCCGGATCCTGGCGCAAGAACGACTTCAAGGCAGCGGCAAAAGTAAGGCCAGCCTTTTCATTGACGTTCACCTGATTGACACCGGGCAAATTTATCTCAGATGGATCTTCAGCGGTGGCAATATTGACACCAGGCTGGTTTAACAGGTTCAGGCAGGTATAAAGTGAAACAGTTTTCCCTGAACCCGTTGGCCCCGTGACGAGAATCATGCCGTACGGCCTTGCAATGGCCTTGAGCAAACGGGCTTTTTCTTCCGGTTCATACCCAAGTGCATCTATACCCAGCTTTGCACTGCTCGGATCCAGAATACGGATCACGATCTTCTCCCCAAACAAGGTCGGGAGCGTGCTCACCCGAAAATCAATGACCCGATCTGGACCCACTTTGAGCTTCATTCGCCCGTCCTGGGGAACCCGCTTCTCCGAAATATCCATGCGGGAAATAACCTTGATTCGTGACGCCAGTTTGTCCTTGATAGCGATTGGAGGCGATGCAATCTCGCGCAATTCACCATCTATGCGAAAACGTACCCTGTAGCTGTGCTCATAGGGTTCGAAGTGCAAATCCGATGCACGCATGCTGAAGGCATCCAGCAACATTTTGTGCAGGAAACGCACTACTGGCGCATCTTCCACCTCTGCAGTGTTTGACTTGTCGTTGTCTACGATGGCTTCTGCTGCAGACTCGTCAAATTCAAAATCCCCGCCAATAATGTCCTCCATCGCCTCAGTGGCAGTGGTTGCATTGGCGTCAACTATTTTGGAGAGCTTGTCGTACTCTGCTATGACCCAGTCGACCCCCATTTGGGTCGAAAACTTGATTTTTTCTGCAGCAGCTTGATCCGAGGGATCCGCGGTCGCGACAATAAGGCGGTTACTTCGCTTGCTCAGCACAACGACCCGGTAGTCGCTACAAATCTTGCTGTCCAGCAGTCCCTTTGGCAAGCGCTGGTAGTCAATAGCATCCAAGTCGAGCAACGGAGCCGCAAAGGCTGCCGAAAGTGTGTGGGCCAAGTCTGACGCCGATACGGCTCCTGAGCCCACCAACTCTGCAATGAAACTACTTTTCCCCGACAAGGCCTTGCGATAAATATCCTCTGCAGACTTAAGGCCTAACTTACCCGCGTTGACCAATGCCCTTCCAAGACCGGGGAGCGCAACAGACTGGGATTCGCGTTGTATGGGATCGGCAGTGGCCATGGACCAAAAGAAATAGAGATTGGAGAAAAGTCCGATGCATCATCGCTGATTGCACGGGCAATGTAAATAATTGGCGATTCTGCCCCAATTTGGAAGCAGTAATATTGAGATCTTGTAACTGACTGGCTAGTTGCTCTCGGTGAGCCCCTGCATGTTACTCTTTGCCCCGTTCAATCAAGGGAGTTTGCTATGCCAGCACCAGAGCGCACAGCGCCAGCCAACAACACCACCATTATTCCCGTCATCATGTGCGGCGGCAGCGGTACACGGCTGTGGCCGCTTTCACGCAAAGCACTACCCAAGCAGTTTGTGCCTCTTATCCAAGGCAAAAGCTTACTTCAGCTCACTTTGGAGCGGGCCAAGCTACTCAATTCACAGCAACTTATTGTTGCGGCCGAAGACCATCGCTTCCTTGTGCAAGCCTGCACCTCCGCGGCGGGAGTGACGAGCACCATCCTGCTGGAGCCTGTAGCCCGCAACACCGCTGCTGCGATGGCTGTTGCGGCTCTGAATGCCCCGCCCGATGCGCTGCTGCTTTTTTTGCCTGCTGACCACCACATTCCTGATGCTGCCGCATTTGCGTCGGCCATACGCGCGGGAGCGCCAGCTGCGCAGGCAGGGTCCATCGTCACCTTTGGCGTTCAGCCTTCATTCCCCAGCACTGCATATGGGTACATCCAGCAAGGTGCTGTGTTGACAGGGCAGGGCGCTGCCCATGCGGTGCAGCGATTCATTGAAAAACCCGACGCCAAAAGTGCTCAAGAGTTGTTGCTTGCCGGCGGACATTTCTGGAACGCAGGCATTTTCCTCATCCAGGCCAAGACACTGGTCAATGCACTCAAAAGTCACGCGTCTGACATACTGGCCTCATGCGAGCTGGCCGTTGCCGCACAAACCAACGATGGTGACTTCCGACGACTGGGTGTGGAGGCATTTGGCGCCTGCCGGTCCGACAGCATTGACTACGCGGTGATGGAAAAAGCAGCCAACGTTGTTGTGATCCCATTTTCGGCCGCCTGGAGTGACGTCGGGAGCTGGAACGCAGTAGCCGACCTGACCGAGCCCGACGCTTCGGGCAACCGCATCCATGGCCATGGGCATACGGTGGGGGCTACCAACACCTTTATCCACGCACCGCACAGGCCGGTCGTGGCATTGGGCACGGCGAACCTCCTCATCATTGACACGGTCGATGCACTCCTGGTGGCCGATGCTGCCCATGCAGAGCAGGTCAAGACCGTGGTTGCGCAGCTGGAGGCAGCGGGCGTGCCCCAGGCGCAGCACCACCGCCATGTGGCCCGCCCTTGGGGTACGTATGACAGTGTGGACAACGGTGACCGGTTCCAGGTCAAGCGTATCGTCGTCAAGCCGGGTGCCACTTTAAGTTTGCAAATGCACCACCACCGTGCCGAGCACTGGGTGGTCGTAAGCGGAACCGCAGAGGTCACCAACGGGGACAAAGTCATCCTGCTCAGCGAAAACCAGAGTACCTACATTCCCCTAGGTCAGGTTCACCGCCTGCGCAACCCCGGCAAAGTGCCACTGGAAATCATCGAAGTACAGAGCGGCTCGTACCTGGGTGAAGACGACATCGTCCGCCTGGAAGACACTTATGGGCGTGCAGCGGGTTAGTTGATGGCAGCATCCTGCTGCTCATGAAACCCGTGTACGCACTCCAGCAGCACCGCCTTGATGGCGGCCACGTTTTCATCTGCTGCTGCGGCCTGTAGCAGGTCCAATTGCATTTGCAGTGCGGGCCAGGTGATGAAGTCCTCATGCGCCTTCATGATGCGTGGGTGGCTCGTCGGCGTGGGGTTGTCGCCAATCAAAAGCTCTTCATACAATTTTTCGCCTGGGCGCAGGCCCACAAATGCAATTTCAATGTCACCCTCCGGTTGCTGGGCATCGCGCACCTGCAGGCCAGACAATGCCACCAGACGGCGTGCCAGGTCGATGATTTTGACAGGCTCGCCCATGTCCAGCACAAACACATCCCCACCGGTTGCCATGGCTCCAGCCTGCAGCACCAGCTGTGCCGCCTCCGGTATGGTCATGAAATAGCGCGTTACTTCCGGGTGGGTCACAGTAATAGGACCGCCGTGCACAATTTGCTCTCTGAACATTGGCACCACACTGCCGCTGGACCCCAGCACGTTGCCAAACCGCACCATGCCAAAGCATGTAGCGTGCGAATCGGCTTGTGCAGCCAGCGCCTGCAGAACCAGCTCGGCCATGCGCTTGCTCGCACCCATCAGATTGGTTGGGCGCACCGCCTTGTCAGTTGACACCAGCACAAAACGTTGCACCCGTGCGGCCACCGCTGCCTGAGCCATGTTCACCGTGCCGAACACATTGTTGAAAATGCCCTCAGACGGGTTGCACTCCACCATAGGCACATGCTTATAGGCCGCTGCGTGGTAAACCGTGTGAGGCTGATATCTGGCGCATATCCAGTCCAGGCGACGCCGATTGGCCACGCTGCCCAACACAGGTACCAGCTCAATGGAAGAGTCCTGGGTCTTGCACCAACCCAGCAATTCGCGGTGAATGGTGTACAGGGCAAACTCATTGTGGTCCAGCAACACCAAGCACTTAGGGTGCTCATGCAAAATTTGGCGACACAACTCACTGCCAATGCTGCCACCTGCACCGGACACCAATATGGTTTGGCCAAGCAAACTTCGCTGCAAAAGTTCTTTCTGGGGTGGCACTGCCTCGCGCCCCAGCAAGTCCTCCACATCCAGCTCGCAAAAATCCTGAACGGTCACGCGACCGCTCGCCAGGTCAGATAGGCCGGGCAGCGTGCGTGTATGCACCGGCAAATCCCGCAAGCTCTGAATAATCTTGTTGCGTCGGTCCCGACTGGCGCTGGGCATAGCCAGCAAAATATCGGTCACCAGAAGGCTTTGCAATACCGTAGGTACACTCGACGGCGCGTACACGGGCACACCGTTGATGGTTTGTCCTACTTTGCTGGCGTCGTCATCCACAAACCCAACCAGCTTGAACTGGCGGGTAAACGCCATGGCTGACGATGTTTGCACGCCAGCTGCCCCAGCACCGTAAATCAGCATGCGGCCTTGCGCTACCTGGCCCCGCAGGTTGAAGCTGCTCAGCCACAACTGTGCAACGACACGGCTCATGCTCACCAGTGCAAAAAAGATCAGCGGTTGCAGTACGCCCAGCGTCAGAGGAAACAGCGGCCATCTGAGCCACAGGTGGAACGCAATCAGCGCGCCCGCCACCACCACTACGGCCTGTCCGGTCTTGTACAGTGAATGAATGCCGCTATAGCGAAAAATGGCCTTGTACAGCCCAAACCAGGCGAATATGGGAATTGCCACTGCGGGGCTGACCACATAGGCCAACCACTCGCCGCCTTGTGGCCAATGCAGGGTTTCCAACCGCATCGAGTAGGCCAACCAGGTTGCCAGCAGGGCCAACGTCACGTCGGTAGCAATCACCACCCCGCGCTTGATGGGGCGTGGCCAGTCAAGCATTTTCAAAAGCATGGAAGTCACAGGTTACCGAAAGACCCAAATGGTATCAGCACCCCTCCAAAAGCCGAATCCACGTTCTCAAAATGTCAGTGCTGTCAAACGTATTTGTTCCTCACAGTGGTCACAAAGTTCCGCCGGAAGCATATTTGCGTTGACTAAAGATCGGTTGAACGAACTGTGTCGTAACCGGTTGAAAGGATGGAGTCGCCAGCTTCACCAGTGTCTTCAGGCGCCAGCGGGGCCGGCATGGTTTTGGGGTATGGCTCGGTGTCGGACATCTGGCTGTCCTGGAAGGCGACGGAGTTTTCCCACAGGGACCAGTCGGAGTCTTCATTTCCTTCGGTGACCTCGGGTTTGGGAAGGGGCTCCATGGGGTCGTAGCGCGCACGTTCGTTGGCCGAACGCCGCTTGGCAGGCTGGGTGCGGGGTTCGGCAGTTTTGGTCGGTGTGCTGCGTTTAAAAAAGTCAAACATGATGTTGGCCACCTACGACGTTGTCGAGTCTTGCTTTGACATTGCGCATTGTTAATCGACTTGGTGCCACCGTCCATCCCCAAAACGGGTGAATTTTCCTGTGCAGCCGATGAACTGGGTCGGTCGGTGCCACAAAATGCGTCGTGCCGAGCCCTATGGAAAGGTTTGGAATGACCAGAAGCATATTTCTCTCCTCAGCGAAATAGCCCATTGATTCTTCTTCAATTTTGGTCGGGGTGAGAGGATTCGAACCTCCGGCCTCTACGTCCCGAACGTAGCGCTCTACCAGACTGAGCTACACCCCGATTTTTGATGAAATAATTGTAGCAAACGCTCTCAGTTGGTCGGTCCAGGTGTCCAGTTCAGCGTGCCCTCATGGACAGCACACAGCGTCCTGACCGAGGCGTCGTTGCGGAACAGGATTTTTGGGATCATGGGCAGTGGAATCAGGCTCAGATCCGGGTCGTCGTGGGGTTCCAGCAGTTGTCGCACGATGGTCTCACCGTCCACACGGGCTATTTTGCAGCGGCAGTCGGACATGAGCGCCAATTGCGCATCGACCATCGCTTGTGCCTGTGCGGTGAGCGATGCCAGAGTTTTGCTGTAGGGGCGTCGCTCCGCAACCACGGCTTCGAGGGCGCTTGCGGTGTCGCCTAGTCGCGCGTCCATTTGCTGATAGCCCTGGGTCTGCTCGTTCGTCAGCTTGAGCATGCCCGACCTAACCTTGCCACGGATTGCCAGGTATTGAGCCAGGGCGGGGTCTGCCTTGAAGGCGTCAATGCGCGCGGTAAGTGCATCAACCTGGGCCTTGGTCGCCTGGATTTCCGCATGGATCGGTTCAAGCGCCCCGCTCAGATCGGGCAAATCGGGAACGACCATGGTGATCATGTTAGGTTCATGCTTGTGAGGCCGGGCGTGACGTATATCGACGTCGCGAGCGGCGATCATGCACCCTGAAGCGGTTGCGATGCGCAGGGTGTGCGCAAAGATCTGGCATTTGACGGCTTCGCGCACGGTTACCTCGCGCCCGATGATGAGGCAACTTTCGGCTGACGCGACTTCGATGATCCCGCCGGGCGCTTGCAGTGTGGCATTGAAGACCCGCTTCATGGCTTTGATGCTTCCGGCCGGGTTCAGCGTGGTTCCCCAGCCCAGAGTGTTTTCGAAGCGGATCGCGCCACCATCTGAGACGATCTCCCCAAAAACGGGCGCGTGAAAGGTCATGTTGTGGCCGTGGATGACACGGCCTTCGGCGACCTCATGGTGCTCAATTCGGTCGGCCAAGGGAACTGGTGGGTTGACCGTAGTGTTCGCGTCCGTTAGCCCCTGGTTGGGATGCATCGATAATTGTGTATCACGAGGAGTTGCCATGCCAATGTACGAATATGCCTGTTCAGAATGCAGTCACAAGTTTGAAACGCTTGTTCGCTCCGGTTCTGTCCCGCAGTGCCCGATTTGCCACTCAACCCAGCTTGAGAAACTGTTGTCGGTGTTTGCGACAACCGGTGACGCCGGCAAGGCCGCGCCGGTCATGCCAGGTCCCTGTGGTTCATGCGGACATCCGGATGGGCCGGGTTCGTGCGGCTTTCAGTGAGTCGTTATCAAACCGGTAACCGGGTTTAGTGGTTTCTGTCGAGCAACTGTGATGCCAAGTGCACGAGGCATTCACGGTGTGGACCTTCAGGCAGGCGGGAGGCTGCATCGACGGCACGCATGGCTTCGGCCTGTGCTGCAAGTCGGGCGACGTCCAAGGCGCCGGTCGTTTTGACAATGCGGATGACTTCTTCGAGCATGCCTACGTCACCGGATTCAATGGCCTGTTGTATCGTCTCGCGCTCCACAGGGGTTCCGCGCTGCATGGCGGCAATCAGGGGCAATGTGGCTTTGCCTTCGCGCAGGTCGTCTCCAAGATTCTTGCCCATGATGGCGGCATCACCCGCGTAGTCCAGCACGTCGTCAATCACCTGGAAGGCGGTACCCAGTGCTTGCCCATATTCGGCGCACGCTTCTTCCATGGCGGGGCTTGCCGCCGACAAAATGGCTCCGACGCGTGCGCTGGCTTCAAACAGTTTGGCAGTTTTAGAGCGAATAACCTGCAAGTAGCCGGCCTCATCCAGCCCGGCGTTGTGCATGTTCATCAGTTGCATCACTTCGCCTTCGGCAATGATGTTGGTGGCGTTGGCCAGCACTTCCATGATGCGCATGCTTTGCGAGTCAACCATCATCTGGAACGCGCGGGAGTAGAGAAAATCGCCCACCAGTACGCTGGCAGGGTTGCCAAATTTCGCATTCGCGGTGGGGCTGCCGCGCCGCATTGCCGAGTCGTCCACCACATCGTCATGCAAGAGCGTTGCCGTGTGGATAAATTCGACCACGGCTGCCATGTTGAACCGCTGGTCGCCTTTAAACCCGAGAGCGCCGCAACACAGTAGCAATAGCACCGGACGAAGACGCTTGCCGCCGGCAGAAATGATGTAGTGGGAGACGCTGCCCACCAGGGGAACGCCAGAAGCAAGTCGGTGTGCGATGACTTGGTCGACCTGACGCATGTCCGATTCGACGATGGATAGCCCGGTTGACGAGCCGGTAAGGGTGGCTTGCAAAGCAGTGGAGAGGTTGGTTAGTTGCAGGATTGTATAGAAAGGCGGCGTGTCATTTTTGCCCCGTATACAGGGATTTGCACGCGAAAGCCAGCAATGTTATAATTTTGGGCTCTACGGAAATCCGTCCGGAGAGTCAAGTCCGCCAGCCTAAGGTTGGCGGGGTCAAGATTAAGAGGTCAACATGTACGCGGTCATAAAAACCGGTGGCAAGCAATATCGGGTTGC
>ERZ795044.2460-NODE-2460-length-16045-cov-7.263665_pt1 | contig 16045 bp, 23 predicted proteins | sample MGYA00375128_ERZ795044 | MGnify/ENA primary metagenome ERZ795044 (study PRJEB30173, sample SAMN05720213) | anaerobic digester metagenome | isolation source: active sludge of municipal wastewater-treating anaerobic digesters | place: USA | collected 2014-12-22 ... | reverse complement strand
CTTGTCAGCCCGTCCCAACAGTTTCTCCACCGCTGCATCCACATACTCCTGGTTCCAGTAGTTCCTCAAGAGCTGAGCCCCCTTGGCTTTCGTGTAGCAGATGTCCTCATAGCGAACCTTGCTGGCCACCAGTGCTTCCCAGGGAAGCTCGAATGACTGGTCAGCAGCCACCTTACGGGTCCCAGTGATGGTCAAGGTCTTGGTTGTGGATGCCGCCCAGATGAGCTCTCTCCAATGTTTGATCATGGGGGGCTCACATTCTTGTGTAGTGTCAGGATGCCATCGCGGAAGATGACTTCGAAGTACAGATGGTCACGGGACCCGAAAAGCTCCTGTAGCTCCTCGGTCATTGGAACGGTTCCCAGCCCCTCAGCGCCCAAGACAATGTCCACTCCACCCGGAGATGGGGACAGCTTGGCCAGCTGATACGGAGGTTGAATGGTGGTGATCATAGTCCCTCTCCTCGAACGATGTCACGGTACAGCTGCATGAGGCCGGGGATGTGCGGGTCAAGCAGCTGAGTGATGGCCTTAGCATAGGCCTGAGCTTCCTGCTGTGCATGCCCGTGGTCCCTGAGAAGTAGGAACCCGAACATGTTGCGCAGGTCCTGCTTCCACAGCCAATGGGTGTAGTGGTTCACGTGCAGGTGTAGGCGGGCCTGTTCCATCGCTATGCCGTCACTGATACTTCGCTGGTAGTTCACATAGGAGTTGTAGCAGTCGTCGTCTAGACGGGTAACGAACCCCTGCGCGATGGCATACTGCTCCGGGTCTATCAGGTCCACAGGGATGCCTCCCTGCTTCTTGTCTTTCGACTGGATCAGGACGGATGCCAGCTCTGGGGTGTACCACTCGGAGGGCAGCTGTACGTAGCGAGCTGAGACCTCGTTCAGTCGGGCAGTTCCATGCCGAACGAACTGGCGGGCGACGAAGATGGGGAGCTTCATCTCCAGCCAGACGACGATCATCTCGAAGGGTGTCATGTGCCGGTTCTTCAGCAGGTACCGGTTGAGCTTCATCTCGGTCTCGTAGTCCCGGTCCTGGTCCATCCCGTCGAAGGACATACGAGCGGCATTGGCCGGGTCCGTGTCATCAGCGTCGAATGGTCGCCATTCCAATCCACCCGGCAAGATGTTTGCAACGTCGTGCGGCTCACCATTTGGCAACGGGTCTTGGAGTGCTCGGCGGGTTGGTCCGGCCAGGTTCCGTAGCTGGACGAATCCGTGGTCGAGGACTTTGATTTTGTTAGCTTCCATTTGGTGCTCCGTAGGTGTGTAGGTACATGGATCGCTTGACCCAGTCCCGTTGTTGGGGTGTGACTTGGCACTCGGGGACAGTGAAGACCCTGGCTGCCTCAGCCTTGTAGGGGTCCGTTGGTTCCCCGGTGTGCGCATTGACCGTGCCGATGCTTCGCTGTATGCTGGCCAAGTCCAGATCTACGAGTGGATGGTTCACAGCACGGTCTTCGTCTGAGATTGGAAGTCCATCTGGAGCTGCATGGCCCGGTCGTGTTCCTTCTTGAAGGGGTCCACGTTCCGGGACCGTGCCTCACAGCGACGGGCCATCTCTTCTGTGGCATTGAAGACCAGGGTGGTGCCGCCATATCCCAGTGCTGGGCGGTGATCAGGCCCGACCCAGCCGAGTGGCTTGACCACATCCAGTGGACTGCCGCGTTTGCTATCGCTGCCATCAGGCTTGGCCAGCCGCTTGGTCATATTGGCCGTTTGAACGGAGTCCCAAATTTTCTGCCAGGGGATGCCCATCATGCAGGCGGTTCCCATTGCGATGTAGACCAGGTCGACCAGCGCATCAGCACAGCCCTCGAGGTCGTTCAGGGCATAGGCGTCCTGGTATTCCTTGAGCTCTTCCTTCAGGAAGTTGACCCGGAAGTCGTTGGCCTTCTGATCCAGAAGAGCCGGGGCCTGCGACACTGGGACGCAGAATTTGAGGTGGAAGTCAGCGACATCATCGAAGTTAGTTTGCATGATTTTGGAAGTGTTGAGATACCAGGTTCTTGATACTACTGTAGGAGTCAAGCTCCCAGTCATAGTGCACGACAGTGAACCAGAAACTGCCGAGTTCTTTCATTGATTTGTCATAGGCCGTTAGTAGCTCTTGGCCCTTTTCGATGACCCCATCCATCTGGGGGATTTCCGGCTTGAAGCCCAAGACTGTGGAATCCTTCGGCCGGCAGTAGATGATCAGAGCCGCGGAGTTATTCCCGCCATCCCGATACTCCCGACGGTCCTGTGTAACCTTCAGCAGACACTGGGAGATGTCGTCCTTGGTCAGCAGGTGACTGTTCCGGCAGATGGGTCCATATATAGGCTCGCTGATGGGAGCAAACCTGTCAAGGATCACCGGAAAGCGCTGGGCCAGGGGTACTACCATGTCCACATAGTCAATGACGTCTTCCCGGGACTTGGGCCTTCGTCGGTTATTCATGACCAGCAGCTTGCAGTCTTCAGACAGCTGGCGGACCAAGCTTGTTTTCCCTGAGTTATCAAATCCCTCTACGATGATCATTTAGCACTCCTTGGTTTGTGGATGTCTGGGCATTATATATCGGATTCCCCCTCCCAAAAACCATTAGCGCTAATCGAAATTTTTGGGCTAATCCGATTAGCGTTAATGGATTGGGGTATATAATCGGGTCTCTATTTACAGGAGCGAGCGTGAGTATAATGACCGTGTCAGAAGTGGCTGAGGAGTTAGGGGTCCCGCATCAGTGGGTCCTCAACCGTATAAACCGACGAAAGATTAAGGCTCAGAAACGTGGAGGCATATGGCTGATCAAGCGCTCAAGCATTGAAAAACTCAAACGACTACCAAAATGAACTCCACCGAATTCCTCCTGAAGGTGTGGAGTCTGCAGTGCCAGCCAGGCGACTTCATCTGTGTATCGGCCAAGGGCAGTGGATGGAAGGACTTCTCCTTTCCATACGACGCCTCTCTCGGACCCAAGCTTACCCAATGGCTATCAGCCAACAAGACCAAGGACATGTACTTCTGTCCACTCCCGTTCTCTGGACCCAAGCGGGCCAAAGATGGCGTGGTTCGGTCGAAGGTTCTCTGGTCAGACATCGATGGCGGGGACTATCACAAGTCCGAGCCTTCTGTCCTGTGGGAATCCAGCCCCGGCCGGTTCCAGGGTCTATGGGTATTGCCCAAGGCGGTGACTCCCGATGAAGCCTCCCAGATGTCCAAGCAGATGGCCTACTACATCGGTGCTGACCGTGGAGGATGGGACCTGACCCAGGTTCTCCGGATTCCCGGCACACCGAACCTCAAGTACGACGACAAGCCCACCGTCTCACTGGTTCACTGGACAGACAAGATTCTGCGAAAGGTTCCTCAGGCCCTGATCGACCGGTGGCGCGCCACTATCCCCAAGAAGATTATGCGGATCATCGAAGGTCCCGTCGAGGTGGGCAAGCGCAGTGACATGCTATGGTTCCTGGAGCACGAACTCTGCGACCTTGGGATACCCCTCAAGGACGTCTTCTCTATTCTTCGTGATACTGACTGGAACAAATACCGTGGACGGGATGACGAAGATGAACGCTTCCAGTCGGAGATGGATAAGATCAAAGCCGACAGGGGAGAGAAGGCCAGTGTCACCCGCATCGAATCCGTCGAACTGAAGGTAGTAGATTACTCAGAGCTGCTGATGTCCCAGAAGGCCAGCCCTGGCTGGATGGTGAAGGACTTCTGGATGCGGGCCTCACACGGAATCATTGCCGGGGAACCCAAATCTTTCAAATCCACACTGAGCATGGACCTACTGTTCTCGGTCGCCTCTGATACCAACTTCCTTGATCATAAGGTGGAGTATGGTGGCCCGGTCCTGATCATCCAGAACGAGAATGCCGAGTGGATCATGAAGGACCGTCTCGAGAAGCTGGCATTCTCCAAAGGGGAAGTCGGAAACGTCAGGAGTTCCGGTGGCAAGCGGATGCGAATCGAGTGGGCCAGGAAGCTCCCTATGTTCTTCGTGAACCAGCAGTCCTTCATGCTGGATGACGCCGCGAACAAGGAAGCCCTGGAGGACCTGATCGACAGGATGAGACCTGTGGCTATCCAGCTTGACCCGCTCTACCTGATGTTCGCCGGGGATGTGAACTCTGCGAAGGACCTCGGTCCTGTCCTCCAGTGGGCGCTGTACATCAAGCAGACATACAACTGCGCCGTCATCCTGGTCCATCACTATGGCAAGGGCAACAGTGAAAAGCGTGGCGGTCAGCGGATGTTGGGGTCTACCACACTGCACGGTTGGATCGAGTCCGCTTGGTACCTCCAAACCCAGGAGCCCCGTGATGGCAAGGCCGTTGTAACCATTGACCGAGAATTCCGGGGAGCCGGGTTGTACGACAAGATCGACGTCACCATGACCATGGGGAATCAGGGCGACCCGACATACTCTACTGAGGTCGGCGTTCATAACCCCGAGGGCAGCACTGCTAACTACGAGCAGGAGGTCATGGACATTCTCGCCACATCGCATGACCTGATGTCGAAGACCGAGATGTCCAGGAAGATGGGCCTGTCCCGTTATCAGCTGGAGAAGGTCGTCGATGCACTATTCAAGGATGGTCAATTATTCAGGAAAGGAGAACGTTATGGGATCACCAAACACGAAGACAAGCAAGCCGCCTAAGCCGGACTGGACCAAGCTCGGGGAGTCTGAGCGCCCCAAGTGGACGAACCCCAAGGCCCCACCAGTGGACACCAAACGGGAGAAGCACCGGGAGTTCAAAATATGATCCACCAGTGTGGTGATTACGAACGCCGGTGCAGGGGCCTAGAGGCACTCGTGCGGGCCTCGGATCCGATCGACTATGACGTACTGGTCAGGGAGATGTGCGCTGGCATCCACGACGGTTCCCTGTATCCCACACCCTACACGATCCTGTGGTACTATGCCCAGAGCAAGGGGGTCAGTATCGGGGATGAAGCGACAGGCTGGGTCGCCGGGCACCGGATGGGATATCTGGCTAGTGCTCTCCGGATTCAGAAGGGATGTGGTGGCCATTGGCCGATTTTAGTAGTGACAGCTTTTGAGGAGTTAATGAATGAGAAGGTTCCTAAAGTATTTCTTGACCCCAGTTCGTCGGGGTCGTCTGTACACGCTGATCGGGGAGGATCAGGCCGACTGCGTCGTAAGCGAGTTGCTCAGTAAGGGATACATCCGGAGAGACTTTGGTGACTTCTGTATTACTGCCGAAGGTCTCAAGATGTATACCAAATGGCTGGCGGAATTGAAGGAGTAGGCCTGTGAATAATACTGCGATCCATTCCATTGGCAGTATCCGCAGTATAGGTAAGAGTGTGCCAAAAATACTGCGAAAATCACTGCGGTGGTTCTGGGTACTGCGGTTATACTGCGAACACACCACGGCATTCGTAAGTACTGGAAAACATTACAAAAAATACTGCGGAGATTCTTACTGCGGTAGATACTGCTAAAAAACGTATATTAAAAAGAATATAATAAAGTTTTCCGCAGTATCGGAACTTTATCTTATTTACTGGAGTATGAAATGGTAGACCTCATAGGTTTCCTCGAATTGACAGGGCAGGCAACAGGAAGGGATATCTTCGACGTGATGGGACCCGATTGGGATTCCACAGAACTCTTCCTGCTGGTCGAGAAGGGGGTGGTCTCATCCAGCTACGGGACTCACGGGGCTCGATACTTCCGCTATCCGTCCGTTGGCAGCCGAGAGGAAATTAGGTCCGAGAAGGAGACTGGGGATGACGAGCTGCTGATGCTGGTGTCTACTTCGTCAGGACTGGACAGTAAGCAGCTGCAAACGAAGCTGGGATGGTCTCGGGATAAGTTCTCCAAGCGGATGGACCCACTGCTAGAGAAGGGAGTAGTGATTCGGCGGAAGGAGGGAGTCTCTTGGGTCTATGAGATCGGAACCGAGAAAGTTGTGCCGCCTGTGACGGCTCATAAGCCTGACCTAAGAGTGGTGAACAGTCCGAAGCCTGATCCTTGGTCTAAGGCGACTCCCATTGCCCACGGACCTGAGGAGGGTCGGTTCGTGAATCCTAAGCACGATCGGGAACTGTCGGACCTGGATAAGAAGATTATCGAGCAGGTGGAGTTGTATCCGGATGATCGGGAGATTGACAACATGGCTGAGGATTGCGATGTGGATGCCGACACAAGGAAGGCTTACATGAGAGCTCTTAATAAACTTTATAGGGATGGATACATCGGGAAAGTGGTTGAAGGGGATAATGTGATGTACTGTTCAATTGAAAGGGTTTGACATGGTAGCTAAGAAGACGGTTAAGAAGGTTCCTCCAGTAGCGGAGGGGAAGACTGCCAGGAAGAAGAGTGCCAAGCAGGCAGCAGGAATGACCGCCAGGGCACGCAATAAAGCGGCATGGTCCCCTGACCAGAAGGAACTGGCCTCGCGTCCTGTAGACCGGTCAAGAGGAGGAGTACCGACGCACTTCACTCAAGAGGAGAAGGAGCGGCTCATCCCGTTGATACTCGACAAGCTTGAGGAGGGCAAGAGTCTGTGGACTGCAGTTCGTGAGGTTGAGGGCGCACCGTCGGCAGTCAACTTCCAACGCTGGACCCGTGAAGACACCAACCTAATGCAACTTTACGCGGCCTCTAGGATGAGAGGTTATCTCATGTTCGCTGAAGATCTGCAGGAGATTGCCGATAACCCACATGAAGGAATTACAACCGTCACCACTCGGAATGCCGATGGTGTGGAAGAGCGAATCACCAAGGAGGACATGATCGGACATCGAACCCTCCAGATCGCCACTCGGAAGTGGCTGCTGGCGAAGATGATGCCCAAGGTATTCGGTGACAGAATCTCCGTAGACACTACCGACCCCAAGGCCTTGCAAGAGGTATTTCAACATCTCGCGAATAAACTGCCGGGGTAGGAACATGATTAGCGGAAGAACATTGCGTCTGATCCCGGCTATCCCATTGTGCATCTTGATCTTGCTGCCTTTCTTGGTTGCCTCCTGGTTCCAGAAGAAACGCGGTTGATTATTTTGTGGGTATAATGCCACTATCGTTCCACGTCACCAAGGGTTGAAATGGCAAATCCAACAGGCAAGAACCAGTTTACCGGTGGCTCTGCTCATGCGAAGCATTCAGCTCCCTAAAGGGTCCAGCTGCAGCTAAGCCACCACGGAAGCGCAACACCGTGACTGTGGCCCACGGAACCTGGCAAGGTTCCCCCAATGCTCGGGTCTTCGTTCCAAGCGGCAAGACATCCAAGGTTGCAGGTCCTTCGAAATACAACTGAAACCCCAGGGTGGGTATAATGTCGGAAACCCTCCGACAACATGAACCCATCCTACGAAACCGACCTAGCCCGTTGGTACCCGCTCACTCCGCATCCCATCCAGGATGCGTTGTCGAGTGATAAGGTCCGAGTCAAGGTAGTACCCGCAGGACGACGGTCAGGGAAGACCGAGAAGGCCAAGCGTCACGTCGTTAAGGAAGCCCTGAAGATCCCTGGTCAGTACTTCGTTGCTGCCCCTACACGGGAACAGGTCAAGCGGATCTACTGGAAAGACCTTAAGCTCCTCAGCTTCTGCTCCCTGATGCCTCAGGCGCCCAGTGAGTCCGAGCTGGTCATCTTCTTTCCCAACGGTAGCTCTATCTCGCTGATCGGACTGGATCAACCGCAGCGTATGGAGGGCACTCCCTGGAAAGGCGGCATCATCGACGAGATTGCCGACGTGAAGGAGACTGCATGGACCGAGAACATTGGCCCGGCACTGGATACCTTCGACCCACGAGACCCAGACTACCGACCATGGGTGTGGCTCATCGGTGTTCCTGACGGTCTCAACCATTACTTCGACCTTGCTGAGTACGCGAAGAACTCCGGTGACCCGGACTGGAAGCTGTACACCTGGAAGTCCTCCGACATCCTGCCTGCTGACGTCATTGAGTCCGCCAAGCGTCGGATGTCCCTGCGTCAGTTCAGGCAGGAATACGAGGCAGCCTTCGAGAACTCGAGTGGACGAATCTACGACGACTACTCCACAGCGAACCACACCAAGGCGGTCATCCAGGACCATGAGCAACTGCTCTGGACACATGACTTCAACTACACGCCACTGTCCTCTGCTGTGGCAGTGATTCGTGAGGACGGGGTTTACCTCCTGGATGAGGTAGTGCTGACCTCTGCTGTGGCCGAGCAGTCCGCCCTGGAGTTCGTCGAGAAGTTTAAGAACCACAAGAACAAGTCGGTCATCATCTACGGCGATCCGTCAGGCAAGGCCGGCGAGAAGCACGGGCATGAATCTGACTACACCAACATTGAACGGGTCCTCAGGCAGCACAATTGGGGATACACCCGGAAGGTTCGTCCAAGCACTCGGTCCATCAAGGACGGACAGAACGCAGTCCGGGCAATGATAGCCAATGCGGCCAATGAGCGTCGGCTGTTCGTCAACACGAACCGTGCCCCGTACGTGCACAAGGCGCTAGGAACAGGACAGCTCAAGAAGGGCAGCACCTTCCTGGAAGAGGACAGCGAATATCAACACATCGGAACAGCAGTCCGATACTTCATCGACTATGAGTTCCCAATCACCGGTCGCCCATCGGGACCGATCAACGTAAGAGGTGGTCTATGAGCAATCCAACAGGTAAGAATCAATACAGCAAGAACGGTACCGCCTCTCAGCGGAAGAAAATTGCCGACCTGATCAAGGGGGCAAGGTCTCACTACAAAGCCTCACAGGTCGGGTTGGCTCACGGTGCCATGCACACCGCTAACGTTCAAGCCGCCAATAAGCTGCTCAAACGGGCCACCATCGCTCGTCTGAACTATGGCATTCCTAGGGTTATCAAACGCAAGGAATCATGATGACCCCGGTCGAACACATGAAGCAGGACCTGATGAACCTTCTCTATCGGACCGTCGTGCGCCCTGTCCTGATGGCTCAGCTGGCCAAGCACAAACCAACACCCTGGTATCAACAGTTCAACCGTAAGGAGACGAAATGAGCGTCATCAGTAAACACAAGGACTACGACAAGATGCATGAACGGTGGGTCATGTGTCGTGACGCTGCCGAAGGGGAACATGCCGTTCACCTGAAGCGTGAGCAGTATCTGCCCCGCCTGAAGGAAGAGGACGACGACTCCTACAAGTTGCGGTTGATGATGACCCCGTTCTTCAATGCCACATGGCGTACCATCGCGGGACTGCGTGGCATGCTCTTCCGTAAGCCGCCCAAGACTGAACTGACCACACGCATCACCGATGCAGAGCTGGACATTGACCTTGCGGGTACGACGCTGCTGTCACTGGCGCAGGAAGTGGTAGAAGAAGCCCTCATAGTGGGCCGCGTTGGCCTCTTGGTGGACTTCCCGCCTGCTTCCCCTGGTACTACCCTAGCGGACCAGAAAGCGGCCGGCTTGCGGACCCTGATCTCGGTTTATGAAGCTGAGTCCATCTATAACTGGAAGCTGGACCGGATCAACGGTGCCACCGTTCTGGTTCAGGTTCGCCTCACAGAGGACTTCACGCTGGAATCCGAAGACGAGTTCACATCCAAGTGCGAGAAGCGATACCGGATTCTCGACCTGGTAGCTGGCAAGTATCGTCAGCGGGTCTACCGGGTCGACGAGAAAGGCTTCGAGGTACAGGTCGGGGGGGACATCATCCCCTTGAAGGACGGAGCTCCTCTTCCGTTCATCCCCTTTGTGGTCATGGGGGTTGACGACGTTGGCATGGATGTGGATGCCCCCCCGCTGATCGACTTGGTGACGACGAACTTCCATCACTACCTACAGGCCACCAGCTACGAACGTGGTTGCTTCTTCTCTGGGCTGCCTACCATGTTCATCTCCGGGATGGAGGACAGCGACAAGGAGATCTCCATTGGTGGCAACGTGGCCAATGCGCTTGGTTCCCCCAATGCCAAGGCCTATTACGTCGAAGTGTCCTCCAAATTCGAAGCTCTGCGCACGAACCTGGAAGACAAGAAGAAGGAGATGGCTGTCCTGGGTGCTCGTATGCTTGAGGGTAGTCGGGCAGGTGGGCAGACAGAAGCTGCTGAGACTGTGGCCCGTCGTCAGTCTGGGGAGGAATCCGTCTTGGCCTCCATCGCCCAGAACATCAGTCAGGGACTGGAGCAGGCACTCAACTGGTTCACGTGGTGGGAGGGTCAGGATGGAAAGGTCACGTACCAGCTCAACCGTGACTTCTTGCCCACTTCCATGTCTGCTCAGGACCTGGGAGCCCTGGTTGCTGCTTGGCAGTCCGGGGCCATCAGCCAGCAGACACTATTCGACAATCTGAAGGCCGGAGAGATTATCGACGACAGCAAGACCTTCGAGGACGAGGCCACAGAGATTGCCGAGGGTATGCCACAGATGGGTGCCATGCCTACTGTGGACCCGGCAACAGGCCTGCCGATCGACCCCGCCACGGGACTGCCACAGGAGCAGGTATGACCGAGATCGTACTCCCTTCTGGGGAGTTCTGCCGGGTCGGTACCATCCGGGTCATGGACATGGCCGCAGCTTTCGCCGTCGGGAACTCCGGCATCCTCTCCATGGCGATTCTGGCCCATCGGCTGGCTACGATCGACGGTAGTCCTATCACGCTGGATCAGGTGCTACAGATGCCACATGCAAATGCCGCCCCGATCTTCCATCTCCTGACCAAGCAAATGCATGATTCTCTCAAAACCCGGGAAGGGATAGCATGAAGCTCTCGTCTGACTCCAGGCACATCGACTACGACCCCGTATCTCGTCATGCCGTGGTCTACCTGAACGAGCAAATCTTGCAGGACTGTGTCTATGCCAATGAGGAGGAGGGTTTCGTCGATGTGATGGTCCGCGATTCCAACGACTCCCTGGTAATTCAGAACGGGAAGTTCATGATCAACCGAATCTTCGGAGTGGTTCGTGTCTGTTATTGAATTCAAGCGTCGCAAACCTGAAGTGCAGACCGCCTGCGGGGAGGCCTTCTGTATTGCCTGCGATCATCGATGGACGGCAGTGGCACCCACTGGAACCATTGACCTGGAATGTCCCAACTGCAAATCCATGAAGGGTCACTGGGCCTTCGCCTTCAGTCCGGATGTTGGGCAGCTGGTTCGTTCATGTGACTGTGGCAACCAGCTATTCCTGCTGACCCCCGAGGGCCACATGTGCGCAAATTGTGGTCTATATCAAGGATACGACTGATGGACAAGGTAGAACTTCAAGCGATCGACAAAACGATCTCACTACAGCTGGACTTGATCCGGCATTCGCGTTCTATCGAGACACGAATCGTCGACCTGATCGAGCAGATGCGGTCCGAAGTGGTGGCCAAGCTGTCCAAAGACAACCTGACCGAATTCGGCCGGGCTCGACTGAACGCCCTGCTCAAGGACACCGCTCAAGTTGTAGACCGGTACTTCCAGCAGGCCCAGAAGATGCTCAACCCATCACTCGCCCAGATCCCTGGTGTGGTAGCAGCCTATGAGCCCCTGGCCGTCGGTAATCTGGCGGTCACGCTGTCCAAGTACGATGAGAAGCTGGGCTACAAGCTGGTGAATATCGACGTGGCCAAGCTGGATGAGGCCTTCAAACGGGACTCGGCCTTCTACGTCGGTCCTGATGGGGCAGGCGGAATCAACGGACGGTACGCCCGGGTCAAGCAGTTCATCACGGATAACCAAACCTTCGAGGCGTCCTCAGTAATCGTTGGCCCGGATGGTTCGGTGGGATTCGAGAATGGTCGGCATCGGTATGCAGCACTGCGGGACGCTTCCAACCGTGTGCTTCCTGTAGCCATGGACGAAGCCAGCATCGCGAATGCAGAAGCGGCCGGGTACCTGGTCAAGTCCGGGCCCACCTCCACTGTGGATGTGCTGCTCCAAGCAACGGTTCCCAGCCAGAGGGTCATCGATGCGCTGGTCAAAGACCTTCTGATCGAAGGAGCCCCGAGTGCGAACTGGTGGAAGCGTCAGAGTATGGACACCGCCTTCCGCTTTGGCAACGCTATCCGTCAGGGAATCGCCCAGGGGGAGACCAATGACCAGATCTTCCGTCGAGTGGGTCAAATCACCGACCTAGCAGCCAAGAATAGCCGTGCACTGGTCCACACGTCCATAATGCAGGTCGCTGGAGACGCACGGATGGCCGTTATAGACGCGAATACGGATCTCTATGTGGGGTACCGCCAGTTGAGCACGCTAGACGGCCATACGACCTCTCAGTGCATGGCTCGCTCCGGGCTGAAGTGGACACTGGAAAAACAACCCATCGGGCATAACCTGCCATTCAAGCAGACTCCCCTCCATTGGGGATGCCGCTCAGTCATGCTGGGCATCATGCGCCCGCTGACCGACTACGGGCTGAAGGAAACCAAGGGCATGACCCGTTCATCGGCTGAAGGGCAGATCGACAGGAACACCACCTTCGATGCCTTCCTAGGTCGTCGAACAGAGGCTCAACAGAACGAGCAATTGGGGGTCGGCCGTGCGACCATGTTCCGAGAGGGTAAAATAACGCTGCGTCAACTGGTTGACAATAACGGAAACCAACTCACTCTGCAACAGCTGGAGAAAAAATATGGCAAATCCAACGGGTAAGAATCAATGGACAGGTGGACGGGCCATAAGCCCCGGGATACGTCATGCGAATGCCGACCGTCGCTCCGCTCTGGTACATGAGAAGCTGAGCCAGAAGACCCATGGGCTGGTACGCGACTTCATCAAGAAGAATCCATCAGGTGCTCAGCAACAGTCGCATTTGAAGACACTATCTTCCACCAGCCTGAAGATGGCCATGAAGGTTACTACCGGTGCTCATGACGTTGGAACCACCCTGGTTCGGAGTTTGGTCAAGTCTGAGCTCAGTCGTAGGAAGAAGTAAGGAATCACCATGAACAAGAAAATTCAGTTAGGCGGGTTCTGGTTCTGTTGCTGGGCGTGATCCAGATGGCAGGCCATTACCCACTCGGCCCAGTCTTGGTCGTGGCGGGATCTCTGATCCACGCCATCGCCCGAATCGTAGCTTGGCTCAAATGACTTCAGCGACCCGGAAGCCGGACGGGATTTCTCACGAGGGCAGGACTCGTGTAATCGGCGGACCTGAGAACGGGCAGCAACCTGCAGTGGGTTGCACCGCAGTAAGTCCCTAAGGTTGCATCCTTTCGTCGGCGTGATGCCGACAAACCCGTGAGCAGTGGGATACTGCTTGAAGAGTAATTGGAGTTCTATATGAAAAGTCGGTCCTTCGGATCCATTATCTACGCCGCCCTGACAGGGTACATGCACCGGACTGGAATGATGGCCTTCGCCATCGCCCCTGTTCTGGACAAAGCCGGACACTCGGCCCTACCGGAGTCCCAACGCGGTTGGTACACGCCAGATGGTGATTCCTTCAAAGTGGACCTGACCAAGGTTGATGTGGAAGACACCGCTGGCCTGAAGACCGCTCTTGAAAAGGAACGGAATACCAACAAGCAATCCAAGGCTCTGCGGGATCAGGCCCTGGCTGACGCTCTGAAGCCCTACGAGGGCATCGACCCCGTGCGCACCAAGGCACTGCTGTCCAAGTTCGACAACGAGGAAGAGGCCGCCTTGATCGCCGCCGGAAAGGTTGATGAAGTCATTGCCAAGCGCATGGCCAAGCGTGATGCCGAGCTGCAGAAGCAGGTGGACGCTGCCAAGCAACAGGCTGAGACAGCCACAGGGGTCGCCAAGAAGTTCCAAACCCGCGTCCTCGACAACCACATCCGTGCGGCAGCTGCCAAGGCCGGCCTGCATCCTGTGGCTGTGGATGACGCACTGCTTCGTGCTCGTGCCCTGTTCACACTGAATGACGATGGTGATGCGGTTCAGCTGGGCTCTGACGGAATGCCCGTTCTGGGCAAGGACGGCAAGTCCCCATTCAACCCTGTGGAGTGGCTGGAGTCCATGAAGGAGTCTGCCCCCCACTGGTTCCCCGCGGGTTCGTCTGGCGGTGGAGCTGGTGGCTCTGGCGGTTCAGGTGCTGGCGGAAAGACTCTCACCCGTGCAGCCTTCGAAGCCATGTCCCCAGCTCAGCGGGCCGCCACCGTTAAGACTCACACCATCGTGGATTGATACTCAACCGCGATTATCTAGATAAGGCCTTCGGGCCTTTTCTTTTGGGTGATGTTTTTACATCGGGTGAAAATTGGAATATAATCCCACCCATCAGCCATGGTGTTCGGGACGAATACTGGTACGACCGGGATGGTCAAAGGACTGAAGAAAATTCTCAATCATCTCTTTGAAGGACCACACCATGTCTCGAATCCGCATTTTCCTGGCTGCCGTACTGGCATCCATTTTCCGACCCCTCCACGAAGCCGTCACCCGTTATATGGGTGCCACGGGCATGATGCTGTATGCATCGCCCAATACCCTGACCAACCTGATTCCCACCATCTACGCCGCGGCTGACATCGTCTCTCGCGAACAGGTCGGCTTCATCAATGCCGTCACCCGTGATTCCCGAATGGATCGTGCTGCGATCAATCAGGTCGTGAACGTCCCTGTGGTCGGTGCTATCACCCCGGTTTCCATCACCCCTGGTGCTTACGCCCCCGATACCGGCGGCGCTGCTCCTGGTAACGTGGCGGTGACCATCTCCAACCAGTACGCCGCCCCCATTGCCTGGAACGGCGACGAGCAGATCGTGGTTGGCGAGACTGGTCTGTATGAGTCCGTCATGGCCCAGCGCTTCGCTCAGGGTATGCGTGCCATCACCAACATGGTTGAAACCGATCTGGCAGCTCTGCAGATGTACGCTTCCCGTGCATATGGTACCTTCAACGCGGTTCCGTTCGGCACTGCCAATGACCTGTCGGACATGGCCCAAGCCATCCGCATCCTGGAAGACAACGGTGCACCGCAGACTGACCTGCGCGCCGTGCTGGGTTCGTCCGCACTGGCCAACATCCGTGGTAAGCAATCGGTTCTGTTCAAAGCGAACGAAGCCGGCACAGACGCCATGCTCCGCAAGGGCATCGTCGGTGACATCCTGGGTGTGGGCATCGGCTCTAGTGCTGCCGTGAAGACTGCTGTGACTGTCGGCACCAACAACGGTTCTGCCACAACTACCAATGCCGGTTTCGCGGTCGGTACGACCAACATTCCAACGGCGGCTGCTGGTACGGGTACCATCATCGCCGGTGACATCATCACCTTCGCCGGTGACACTGAGAAGTACTTGGTCGTAACTGGTGTGGCCAACGTGGCTAGTGCCTCCACCGCCCTGGTCATCGCTGAGCCTGGTCTGCGCAAGGCGATCCCCGCCGCTGCTACTGCCATCACTACGATCGGTGCTACTACCCGTAACATGGTGTTCAGCAAATCGTCCATGGTGGTTGCTACCCGTACTCCCAGCATGCCAATTGGAGGTGACTCCGCTGCCGACGTGATGGACATCACTGACCCGGTCTCTGGCTTGACCTATCAGGTCGCGATGTACAAGCAGTACCGTCAGGTGCACTTCGAAATCGGCCTGGCCTGGGGTGTCAAGATGATCGCTCCTCGCCACTCGATGGTTCTGATCGGCGGCTAATCACTGGAGGGTGGTTGAAGGGCCTTCCTCGCGGAGGGCTTTTCTGCAACCAACAGAGGAAGCTACCATGAGCCACTGCCCCACAGTCAAAGTCAAGTCCCCCGATCACGAGCAAGGTTTCTTCGTGATCAATGAAGAGGACTTCGACGAATCCAAACACGAACTCTTCATCGAACTGACCACTGAGCAGGAACAAGCTGCCCTGGAACAGGAGGAAGCCGAAGAGAAGGCCGCCAAGGCCGCCAAGGCCAAGAAGTAGGCTGAGGAAAGGCCTAGTGACCACCTACATTGTCAACCGCAAGTCCGACAGCGCAGAGGTATACCGCTACAACGCCGACGCGCAAAAGCTCGCCACCGATCTGGGCGTCAAGCTCACCGCCTACGACCCCACGCCTGGCGCACAGACCGCAGGGCAACCTGCCCAGTCAGACACGGCGGGCCAGCAGACTGCAGCCAAGTAAGGACAACACCATGACCCTCTACGCCATCCTC
>ERZ795044.2458-NODE-2458-length-16049-cov-7.321621_pt1 | contig 16049 bp, 11 predicted proteins | sample MGYA00375128_ERZ795044 | MGnify/ENA primary metagenome ERZ795044 (study PRJEB30173, sample SAMN05720213) | anaerobic digester metagenome | isolation source: active sludge of municipal wastewater-treating anaerobic digesters | place: USA | collected 2014-12-22 ... | reverse complement strand
TGGCGCAGGGCGGCAACGTGCTGATGCTCGACGAACCGTCGAACGACCTCGACGTCGAGACGCTGCGCGCGCTGGAAGACGCGCTGCTCGAGTTCGCCGGCACGATCATGGTCATCAGCCACGACCGGTGGTTCCTCGACCGCATCGCCACGCACATCCTGGCCTGCGAGGGCGACTCCAAGTGGGTCTTCTTCGACGGCAACTACCAGGAGTACGAGGCCGACAAGAAGAAGCGACTGGGCGAGGAGGGCGCGCGCCCGCACCGCCTGCGCTTCAAGGCGCTGAAGTAAGTCACACCCGCGGACGCCCTCGAACGCGGGGGCGGCCCCGTGGTCGAGGGTGGGCGGGACGCCCAGCGTGGGCCGGTGCGCGGCGAGAATGGACCCCAATCGTTGAGACGGGTGTCCGGACACGGCGCCCGCACAAGAGCAGAACGCCATCGTGAGTGACGCCGTCCCGTCCCTGTCGACCGAGTTGCGCGGCCTCGAGCCGCTGCGGCCTGCCGAGCGCATCGTGCTGCGGGCCTGCCTCGGCGGCCAGATCGCCAAGGTCAGCTACCGCCGCCCGGCCGCGGCCACCGCCGACGTGACGGTGCGCGCCGAGTTCCTCGCGCGGCTGGCGCGTGGCGGCGTGGGTTTCCGCCTGGTGTCGCGCCGCATCGAGATCCTCGGCGCCTGGATCACCGGCCGCTTGAACCTCGTCGACGCCTCGGTGCCGATGAGCCTGTGGATGTACCGCTGCGTGTTCGACACCACGCCACTGCTCGACGGGGCGCGCATCGTCGGCAGCGTCGGCCTGCCGGACTGCCAGCTGCCCGGGCTGCGGGCCGAGTCGTGCACGATCGCCGGCGACCTGTCGATCGGACCCGGCTGCGAGATCGCAGGCGACGTGCGCCTGTCGCGCACCGAGATCGGCCGCAACCTGGTGTGCGACCGGCTGACGCTGCGCGGCCCGGGCCCCACGCCCGGCTCTGAGCTCGCGCCCGCGCCCGCGAGGCTGCGCCGCCCGCTGGTCGCCGATGGCCTGCGCACCGGCGGCGACGTGGTCTTCGGGCACGGGCTGGTCGTCGACGGTGAACTGCGCCTGGTCGGCGCCCGCGTCGGCGGCGACCTGCGCTTCGGCCGGACCTGCATCGGCGCGAGCCCCGGCGACGGCGGCGTGCGCGGCACGGCGCTCAACCTCGACCGCATCCGCATCGGCGGCAGCGCCCGGCTCGACGCCGGGCTCGTGGTCGCCGGCACGGTTCGGCTGCAGGGCGCGCGCATCGAGGGCGACCTCGACGTCTCCGGCGCCCTGTTCGACAAGGTCGGCGATGCGTCCTGGGGCGACGCGGCGGTGCTGCTGCTCGAGCGGGCGCGCATCGGCGGCCAGCTCGCGCTGAGGGGCCTGCGTTCGCCGCTGCGCGGCGCGTCGCTGGCCGACGCACGGGTCGGCGCGCTGCTCGACGATGCGTCGACCTGGGGCGACCGGCTGGTGCTGGACGGCTTCTTCTACGCCCGGCTGGCGCCGGGGGCACCCACCGATGCCGAGTTCCGTGCCGACTGGCTGCGCCGGCAGGTCGGCGCGCACCTCGGGCGCGACTTCCGCCACGGGCCATGGCGCCACGCGATCCGCGTGCTGCGCCACCAGGGCCGCGAGCTCAGCGCGCGCCGGCTCGCGATCCACCGCGAGGAGCACCTGCGCCGCATCGGCCAGGTCGGCGCCGGGCGGCCGGCGTGGTCGCGCGCGCTGGCGCTGGCCGTGCACCGGGTCTACGGGGCCGTGGCCGGTTACGGCCACCGGCCGCAGCGGCTGGTGGCGCTGACGGTGGCGTTGTGGCTGGCCTGCGGCGTGGCCTACCTCGGGGCCGCCGAGCAGGGGGCGATGGCGCCGGTCGGCCACGCCTGCGCGCCGGAGTGCGTGCCGGGCGCGGTCACGGCGACGGCCTTCCGCCCCTTCGTCTATTCGCTCGACCAGATGGTCCCGGGCGTCGACCTGCACGAGGCGAGCGCCTGGACGCCGGTGACGACCGGGCGCTGGGCCGGCCTGGCGCGCCTGCTGGCCTGGCTCGAGCCGCTGCTCGGCGCCGCCGCGCTCGCGACGCTGCTCGCGTCCTGGAGCGGCCTGACCGACCGCGACCGCCGCCGCTGACGCGCCCGAACCGCGCGAGCGACGCCGGGCGCGTGAGTTCCGTCGGATCTGCAGGGACTCTCCCGCTCCCGGCCGACGCGGGTGCGCTGCAGAATGGCCGGACCCGCGCACGGCCCGAGCCCTGCAGCCGCGCCGGCAACCCATCGACCACGCACCATGATCCTGTTTCGCACCGCGCTGGCCGGATGGCCGCTCCCGGCGACCGCGCTGGCCCTGCTCGCGGGCTGTGCCACGGTCCCGCCCGGGCCGGCGCCCGGCGCAACCCCTGCCGTGGCGGCCGCGCCCGCCGCCGCACCCTGGGCCGCGGGAATGCCCGCCCCGGCGGCGGCCTCGGGTGTGCCGGCGGCGCGGCCCGAGCCCGGCGCGCCACGCCCCTTCGACGAGGTGGTCAAGGGCGCGACGCGCCAGGCGGGATTCGTGCCGCTGTGGCGCAAGGACGAGAAGCTCTGGCTCGAGATCGCTCCGGAGCGGCTCGACCAGCCCTTCATGCTGTCGGTGAACATCTCGCACTCGGTCGGCGAGCGGGGCCTGTACGGCAGCCAGATGGGCCCGGCCTGGACGGTGAGCTTCCGCAAGATCGGCAGCGGCCAGATCCAGCTCGTGGCGCTGAACACCGATTACGTGGCCGACAACGCGCCGATGAAGGCGGCACTCGAGCAGTCGTTCTCGAACAGCCTGCTGGCCTCGGCGGCGATCGCGAGCGCGCCGCAGGCGCAGACCAAGGCGGTCCTGATCGACGCCTCGTTCCTGCTGTCCGACCTGCCGGGCTACTCGACCGCGCTCGAGCGGGCCTACCGCCTGCCTTATGGCCTGGACCGGGGCAATTCCTACTTCGAGAAGACCCGTGCGGCCGACGACCAGACCTCGCTGAACGCCCGGCTGCACTTCGCGACCGGGCGCATCCCGGCGCCGCCGCTGATGGCCGGGCCGGTGGCGAGCCCGCCGCCGCCGTCGACCACGCCCGACCCGCGCAGCCTGTTCATCGGCTTCGTCTACAACTTCACCAAGCTGCCCGACGTGCCGATGGCGCCGCGCCGGGCCGATCCGCGCCTGGGCCACTTCACCGACGTGATCACCAACCTGGGCACCGACCTCCAGACGAACCCGCGCGAGCACGTCGTCAACCGCTGGCGGCTCGAGAAGGCCGACCCGGCGGCCGCCGTCTCCGAACCGAAGCAGCCGATCGTCTACTGGATCGACAAGAACGTGCCGCAGGTCTACCGCAAGTCGGTGGAGGCCGGCATCCTCGAGTGGAACAAGGCGTTCGAGAAGATCGGCCTGCGCAACGCGATCGTCGTCCGGCAGCAGCCCGACGACGCCGATTTCGACACGCTCGACGCCCGCCATGCCACGGTGCGCTGGTTCACCGGCAAGGACGTCGGCTTCGCGCGCGGCCCGAGCATGAGCGACCCGCGCAGCGGCGAGATCCTCGATGCCGACATCGCGATGAGCGACGTCTTCGGCCGCAGCGCGCGGCGCTTCATCGTCGAGGAAGCCGGCCGCCCGTCGTTCGCCGAGCCCTACGCGATGCCCTGGGGCCGGGGCGGCCGCGCCGAGCTGTGCACCTATGCGCACGACGCCGCCTTCGAGATGGATTTCGCGCTCGACCTGCTCGTGGCGCGCGGCGAGATCGCGCCCGACAGCCCCGAGGCCGAGGCCTTCGCCCAGGCGGTGGTGCGCGACACGGTGATGCACGAGATCGGCCACACGCTGGGGCTGAAGCACAACTTCAAGGCCTCCACCGTGGTCAGCCGGTCGCAGCTGCAGGACCCCGATTTCACCGGCCGGCGGGGCATTTCGGGCTCGGTGATGGACTACAACGGCGTCAACATCGCCACCGCCGCCGAGCGCCAGGGCGCGTTCGTCCAGTCCACGCTCGGGCCCTACGACTACTGGGCGATCGACTATGCCTACCGGCCGATCGCGCCGGCCGACGAGAAGACCGAACTCGCGACGATCGCGGCGCGCAGCACCGAGCCGGCGCTGGCCTACGGCGACGACGCCGATGCCGGCGGCAGCAACGCCATCGACCCGCTGGTGAACGCGTTCGACCTCGGCGACGACCCGCTGGCGTTCTACCGCAAGCGGCTGACGCTGTCGCGCGAGCTCTGGCAGCGGGCGCAGGAGCGCGCACCGCAGGCCGGCGAGGACCCGCTGCGCCAGCGCCGCCTGGTGATCGTCGCCTTCCGGCGGCTGGCGGGCGTGCCCGACACGGTCGCGAAGTACATCGGCGGCATGTACGCGCTGCGCGACCTGCCGGGCACGACCGGCCGGCCGGCGTACGTGCCGGTCGAGCCGGCGCGCCAGCGCGAGGCGCTGCAGTTCCTGACCACGGGCTTGTTCAGCACCGACAGCTTCCGCTTCAAGCCGGAGTTCCTGGCCAGCCTGGGGCCGGACTACAACGAGTGGGAGCGTGGCGGCCCGGTGAACGTGTCCTCGGCGGTGCTGCAGATCCAGACCTCGGCGCTCGACCGGCTGATGAGCCCGGGCACCGCCGCGCGCCTGCTCGACCTGCCGATGTTCGTGCCGGAGCGCGAGCGCGCCGACGTCATCTCGCTGGCCGAGGTCTACCGCACGCTGCAGGCCGCGGTCTGGAGCGAGCTCCGGTCCGGCAGCGAGATCGACCGCCTGCGCCGCGACCTGCAGCGCGAGCACCTGAAGCGACTGCAGGCGCTGCTGCTGCGCGGCGCGCCGGGGCTGCCGGCGGACGCGTTGAGCCTCGTCCGCCTGTACGCCACCGAGCTGCAGGCCGACCTGCGGCGCGCCGCCGGCCGGCCGACGGCGGCGCGGTCGATCGAGACCCGCGCCCACCTGCAGGACAGCCTGGGCACGCTCACCGAGGCGTTGCGCGCGTCGATGCTGCGCAGCTGACGGGCGCGGCGCGTCGGCTCACCGGCAGGCCTGCGGCGCCGTCGCCGGCGCACGCGCGGCGCAGGGCCCGGGCATCGACTCGGCCCAGGCCGAGGCAATGGCCAGCGTGCCCCCGGCCAGCAGGGCCAGCGCCAGCGTGGCGATGAACAGTCGGTCGATCACGGTCGGCTCCTCTGGAGAAGAAAAAACGCCCGAGGCCCGGAGTTCGGTGGGCCCCGGGCGTGTGACCCGGTGGGACGGCCCGGCGCATCGGCGCGCCGGGCCGGGCGGGAGGTCAGCCGCGCGGCTGCACGGCCTTGCCGGTGACCACCACGCGATCGAGCTGGACGACGGTCGGCGCCGGCGTGGTGGCGGCGACCTGCGCGGCATCCTTGCGCGGCGCCGGGGTGGCGGCCATCAGGATCGCGGTGGTGGCGACGACGGCGAAGACGGCGGCTTGGGCGGACAGGCGGCTGGTGATCATGGTGGGCTCCTCGGGGCGGTGTTCGTTGCGATGGAGCGAACTCTAGGAGCGCCCCCCGCCCGCCGCGAGGACCGTGCGACGGACTGCACCGGCGCGCGGATGAACTGCACGGCGCACGGATGGACCGCGGCCTGCCTGGCCGGACCTCAGGCGGGCAGCGGCTCGGTGCGCGCGATCAGCCAGTCGCGGGCCGCGCCGTCGACCCGGGGCGCCAGGCGCTCGCGCACCGTCGCGTGGTAGGCGTCCAGCCAGGCCCGCTCGTCGGCACGCAGCAGGCCGAGCTCGAGGCAGCGGGTATCGATCGGGCAGAGTGTCAGCGTCTCGAACTCGAGGAACTCGCCGAATTCCGGCGACGACACCGCCGACGGCACGTTCAGCACCAGGTTCTCGATGCGGATGCCCCAGCGCCCGGCCCGGTAGAGCCCGGGCTCGATGCTCGTGACCATGCCGGGCTCCATCGCGTGCGTGGGCTCCGGCACGGTGCGCGAGATGCTCTGCGGCCCCTCGTGCACGTTCAGGAAGTAGCCCACGCCGTGGCCGGTGCCGTGGCCATAGTCCAGGCCGGCCTCCCACAGCGGCGCGCGGGCCAGGGCGTCGATCATCGGCGAGGGCGTGCCGCGCGGGAAGCGTGCGCGGCTGAGCGCCATCGTGCCCTTCAGCACGAGCGTGCAGTCGCGGCGCTGCGCGTCGCTGACGCGGCCGATCGGCCAGACGCGCGTGATGTCGGTCGTGCCGCCGAGGTATTGCGCACCGCTGTCGATCAGCAGCAGGCCGTCGCCCTCGATCACGGCGTGCGACTCGGGCGTCGCGCGGTAGTGTGGCATCGCGCCGTTGGCGTTGAAGCCGGCGATGGTCGGGAAGCTCAGGCCGACGAAGCCCGGCTGCTTCGCGCGGGCGGCCGACAGGCGCTCGTCGACCGTCAGCTCGGTGAGGCGCTCGCGGCCCAGCGCCTGTTCGAACCCGGCGTAGAACTCGCACATCGCCGCGCCGTCGCAGACCATCGCCTCGCGGATGAAGCCGGCCTCGGCCTCGCTCTTGCGGCTCTTGAGCAGCGTGCTCGGGTTGATCGCCTCGACGACCCGGGCGCGCGCGTGGCTGCGCAGGCCGTGCGTCACGCGCTTCGGGTCGAGCAGCAGCGTGGCGTTCTCCGGCAGCGCACGCAGCGCGGCCGGCGCGGCGTCGTAGGCCGCGAGCGCAACGCCGTCGGCCGCGAGCGTGGCGCGCAGCGCGTCGCCCACCTTGCCCTCGCCGACGAACAGCGTGGCGCGTTCGCGGTCGATCAGCGCGTGCGCCAGGAAGACCGGGTTGTAGGCCACGTCGGAGCCGCGCAGGTTGAAGATCCAGGCGACGTCGTCGACGGTCGAGACGAAGTGGTGGCTCGCGCCGTGCCGCGCCATCGCCTCGCGCACGCTCGCCAGCTTGGCCGCACGCGCCAGCGGTGCCTGCGGCGCGAGGTGTTCGTAGACCGGCGCATCGGGCAGGCCGGGCCGGCCGGGCCAGGCCTCGGCGAAGACGTCGACGCCGGTGTCCAGCGCGATGCCGCGCGCGCCCAGCACCGCGCGCAGCTGGGCCTCGGCGGCCAGGCCCAGCACGGTGCCGTCGACGCCGACGGTGCGCCCGGGCGCGACGTGGGTGGCGAGCCAGTCGAGGTGGTGCGTGGCGGCGCCGGTGGGGATCTTCACCAGCTCGATGCCGCTGCCGGCGAGCTGCGCCTCGGCCTGCACCCAGTAGCGGCTGTCGGCGAACAGCGCCGCGCGGTCGCGCGTGACCACCAGCGTCGCCATCGAGCCGGTGAAGCCCGACAGCCACTGCCGGCCCTGCCAGCGTTCGGGCAGGTATTCCGACAGGTGCGGGTCGCTCGAAGGCACCAGCACCGCGGCCAGGCCGTGGGCCTGCAGCGCGGTGCGCACGCGTTCGAGGCGGTCGTGGAGGGGGGAGGTGCGGGTGTCCATGGTGCCGATGATAGGCAGCGGCACGAAGCCCTGCGCGTGCTCAGGCCGGTGTGTCGGCCGGCGCTGCGGCGCCCGTCACGCCGCGATCGGCCGGCTCGCCGCGCAGGCGCTGGCGCACCAGCTGGATGTGGCTGCGCAGCGCGTAGAGCTCGTCGGCATAGCTCAGCGGCACCGGGATGCGCTCGGCGCGCGCGTCGAGCACGTCGAGTTCGGCCAGCAGCTCGTCGGCGCCGCGCTGGCCGACGGCGTCCTCGATGCCGCGCAGCTGCGCGTACCAGCGGAAGATGCGCGAGCGCACGCGGAACTCGTACAGCGGCGGCACCACCTTCGACAGCGGGATCAGGATCGCCACCAGCGACAGCAGCACCAGCCACATGCGGTCGGCCAGGTTGGCGATCCAGAACGGCAGGTAGCGCTGCAGGAAGGGCGGGCCGTTGCGGTAGAAGCGCTCGGCCTCCTTGGCCAGCGGCCACTCGGTGTTGGCGGTGCTCGGGAAGTCGCCCTTGCGCTGGAACCAGCCGGCGTCGCCGTGGATCGTGCGCGCCGCCTGCACGAACAGCTGGATCAGCGCCGGGTGCGTGCCTTCACGCGCCACGAGCGAGGCGGTCGGCGCGATCAGCCGGACGTTGCGCGGCGGCAGGTCGCGCGCCAGGTCGACCACACCGCGCGGCAGCAGCACCGGGCTGATGAACGTGAAGCGCCGCGAATAGGCCTCGGCCTGCACGAAGTCGTACAGCCGGATGCCCGGCGTCTGCAGCAGCATCTGCACCAGCGGGGCCTCGGGCGCCGAGGCGAACACCAGCGCGTCGATCTCGCCGTCCAGCAGCTTCACGACGGCCGGCGTCGACGGCTCCTGCAGCAGCGTCAGCGCGGCGGCGTCGATGCGGTTCGCCTCGAGGATCTTGCGCACCAGGTTCGGCACGCCGCTGCCCGGCGCGCCGATGTTCAGCCGCCACCCGGGCAGCTGCGACAGCGACTCGAGCACCGGCTTGCGGCGCAGGCGCTGCGCCGAGTCCTCGCGGTAGAACAGCCACACCGGCTCGTGGAACAGGCTGCCCAGCGAGACCAGGCCGTCGGGCTCGTCCTCGTCGCGGCGTGCGCTCAGCGACGCGTCGGCGCCGCCCTGCACGAAGGCGAGGTCGACGCCCGAGCCGGCATCGCGCAGCAGCTGCAGGTTCTCGGCCGCCCCCTGCGTGGCGCGCAGCTCGACCTCGATGCCGTGCGCGGCCAGCGCCTGCCGGTAGCGCTCGCCGAAGGCCGCGTAGGCGCCCTGGGCGGCGCCGGTGGCGAGCACGACCTTGCGCGGCGGGGTCGGGTCGAGCACGCGGTAGGCCACGACCAGGCCGAGCAGCGCCAGCGCGAGGAAGGGCCCGGCGGTCAGCAGCAGGTCGCGCAGGTTCAGCAAGGCGGTGCGCAGGGCGTGGGGCATGGCGTCTCGGGCGGCGGGGACAGCGCGCACCATACCGCGTCGGCGCTATGCTGCGCGGCCGCCCCGATTGCAACTTTCCGTAGCCTCCTCGATGCGCCTGCTGCTGGTGGAAGACGACCGCATGATCGGCGAGAGCCTGCGCGCCGCGCTGCGCCTGGAGGGCCATGCCGTCGACTGGGTGCGCGACGCCGCGGCGGCCACCGCCACGCTGGCCAGCGAACGCTTCGACTTCGTGCTGCTCGACCTCGGCCTGCCCGACGACGGCAGCGGCCGCGGCCCGACGCGCGTCGATGCCGGGCTCGACGTGCTGCGCAGCCTGCGCGCGCGCGGCGACCTGACGCCGGTGATCGTGCTCACCGCGCGCGACGCGCTCGGCGACCGCGTCGCCGGGCTCGACGCCGGTGCCGACGACTACCTCGTCAAGCCCTTCGAGCTCGACGAGCTCGGCGCCCGCATGCGTGCGGTGCAGCGCCGCCAGGCCGGCCGTGCCGTGACGGCGCTGGAGCACCGCGGCGTCACGCTCGACCCGGCCACGCGCCAGGTGACGCGCGACGGCACGCCGGTGCAGCTCTCGGCGCGCGAGTTCGCGGTGCTCGAGGCGCTGATGCAGCGCCCCGGCGCGATGCTGTCGCGTGCGCAGATCGAAGACCGCCTCTACGGCTGGGGCGAAGAGATCGAGAGCAACGCCGTGTCGGTGTACGTGCACCAGCTGCGCCGCAAGCTCGGCGCCGATTTCATCCGCAGCGTGCGCGGCGTGGGGTATGGGCTGGGATGAGGCCGGTCGCCGGGGGGCCGTCGTGAACTCGCTGCGCGTGCGGCTGCTCGCCACGCTGCTGGCGCTGCTGGTGGTGGCCGCCCTCGTCATGGGGGCGCTCACCTACCGCAGCGTGCTCGCCGAGACCGAGGCCCTGTTCGACTACCAGCTGCGGCAGATGGCGCTGTCGCTGCGCGACCAGGGCGAGATCCTGCCCGACCAGGCACGCGACTTCGCCAACGAGGAGCTCGACTTCGTCGTGCAGATCTGGTCCGCCGACGGCCGCAGCATCTACGCCTCGCGCCCGCACAGTGCGCTGCCGGCGCGGGCGCTGCTCGGCCTGGCGCAGGTCACGGTCGCCGGGCAGGCCTGGCGCACCTACAGCGTGGCCACCGGCGACCGCGTCATCCAGGTGGCGCAGCCGCAGCAGACGCGCCGGCGGCTCGCCGCCGATGCCGCGCTGCGCAGCGTGATGCCGCTGCTGCTGCTGGTGCCGGTGCTGCTGCTGGCCACCTGGGCGCTGGCCTCGCACGCGCTGCGCCCGCTGGCGGACCTGACGCGCCGCGTGCGCGAGCGCGATGCGGTCGCGCTCGACCCGCTGCCCGAGGCCGGCCTGCCCGACGAGCTGGCGCCGCTGGTGGGCTCGCTCAACGCGCTGCTGCAGCGCCTCGGGCAGGCGCTCGATGCGCAGCGCGCCTTCGTGGCCGACGCGGCGCACGAACTGCGGTCGCCGCTGACCGCGCTCAAGCTGCAGCTGCAGGTGCTGCGCCGCAGTGCCGACCCCGCCGCCCGCAACGAGGCGCTCGCAGCGCTCGGCGACGGCATCGAGCGCGCCGCCCGCGGCATCGAGCAGCTGCTCGCGCTGGCGCGCCACGAGCCCGGCGCGCCGGCCGTGGCGATGCAGCGGCTGGACCTGGCCGAGGTGCTGCGGGCCGCGCTCGCCGAGGTCCGGCCCTACGCGCTCGCGCGCGGCACCGCGCTCGAGGTCGACGCCGGCACGCCGGTGGCGGTGCAGGGCGATGCGGCCGCGCTGGCGGTGCTGGTGCGCAACCTGGCCGACAACGCCGTGCGCTACGCGCCGCCGGGCTCGCGCGTCGTGCTGCGGGCGGCGCTCGACGGCGCGCAGGCGGTGCTGATGGTCGACGACGCCGGTCCGGGCATCCCGCCCGACGAGCGCGAGCGTGTGTTCGACCGCTTCTACCGCCGCGCCGCGGGCGGCGAGCCCGGCAGCGGCCTGGGCCTGGCCATCGTGCGCGGCATCGCCCAGCGCCACGGCGCGACGGTGGCACTGGGCGACTCGCCGCTCGGCGGCCTGCGCGTCAGCGTGCGCTTCGCCGCGGCCTGAGGCGAAGCGCGGCCGGGCGGGCTTAACGCTCGCTTCATCGTCGCCTCACGCCGGCCTCATCGTCGCGCCCTATCTTCAGGGTCGGGCGCCGTTCCGGCGCGATGACTCTCGAAGGAGCGAACATGAAGCTGAAGACCCTCGGGGCCGCGATGCTGGCGGCCGGCCTGTTCGGCACCGGCGCGGCCGGCGCCTTCGGACTGACGGACCTGTGGAAGGGCCGCACGCCCGCGACACCGGTGGTGGCCGCCGCGGCCACGCCCGGCGCCACGGCGCCGGCGACCGAGCCGGTGCCGTTGCTGGAGGCCGCGGCGCTGCCCGACTACCGCGGCATCGTCAAGCGCTACGGGCCGGCGGTCGTGGGCGTCACGGTGGCCGGCATGCACAAGGCCACGGCCGAGGAGCAGGGCCTGCCGCCGGGCATGGACAACGACCCCTTCTTCCAGTTCTTCCGCGGCATGCCAGGCTTCCAGGGACGCGGACCGGCGAATCCGCAGGTGCCGTTCCGCGGCCAGGGCTCGGGCTTCATCGTCTCGCCGGACGGCCTGGTCCTGACCAATGCGCATGTCGTGCGCGACGCGAAGGAGGTCACCGTCAAGCTCAGCGACCGGCGCGAGTTCGCCGCGCGCGTGCTCGGCTCCGACCCGGTCACCGACGTGGCCGTGCTGCGCATCGACGCGAAGGACCTGCCCACGGTGCGCCTGGGCGACCCGAAGCAGGTCGAGGTCGGCGATCGCGTGCTCGCCATCGGCGCGCCCTACGGCCTGGAGCAGAGCGCCACGCAGGGCATCGTCAGCGCCAAGGGCCGCTCGCTGCCGGGCGACACGGTGGTGCCCTTCATCCAGACCGATGCGGCGGTGAACCCGGGCAACTCCGGCGGCCCGCTGTTCGACGGCCGCGGCAACGTGATCGGCATCAACGCCCAGATCTACTCGCAGAGCGGCGGCTTCCAGGGCCTGAGCTTCGCGATCCCGATCGACGTGGCGCTGAAGGTCAAGGACCAGATCGTCGCCAGCGGCAAGGCCAGCCACGGCCGGCTGGGCGTGTCGGTGCAGGACCTGAACCAGGCGCTGGCCGAGTCCTTCGGCCTGAAACGGCCCGACGGCGCGCTGATCGCCCAGGTGGCGCCCGACAGCGCCGCGGCGGCGGCCGGGCTGAAGCCGGGCGACGTGATCACCGAGGTCAACGGCGAGCCGGTCGTGCGCTCGGGGTCCCTGTCCAGCCTGATCGGCATGGCCGCGCCGGGCGATCGCGTCAAGCTCAAGGTCTGGCGCGACCACGCCGCGCGCGAGATCGACGCGAAGCTCGGCGGCACGCCCGACGAGGGCCAGGTCGGCCGGCTGGCGGCCGGCCCGGCCACGGGCGCGCAGATCGGCCTGGCGCTGCGCCCGCTGACGCGCGACGAGCGGCGCGCCGCGGGCGTCGCGGACGGTCTGGTGGTCGAAGGCGTCAGCGGCCCGGCCGCGCGCGCCGGCATCGAGGCCGGCGACGTGCTGCTCGCCGTCAACGGCCGGCCGGTGCAGTCGGTCGAGCAGGTGCGCGGCGTGCTGCAGGCCAAGCCGAAGAGCGTCGCGCTGCTCGTGCAGCGCGACGGCGAGAAGATCTTCGTGCCGGTGACGCTGGGCTGAACGCGCCCGCGCCGGATCAGGTCACCGCCGCCTTCGCGTGGAAGCGCGGCTCGCGCCACTGGCCGCTGGCGAGCACCTCGCGCAGGTGCTCGACGGCGTCCCAGACATCGACGAAGCGCGTGTACAGCGGCGTGAAGCCGAAACGCAGCAGGTCCGGCGAGCCCTGCGCGGGGTCGCCGGCGCGGAAGTCGCCGATCACGCCGCGCTCGATCAGCGCCTGCATCACCGCATAGCCGCCGTCGGCGCGCGCCAGGCTGACCTGGCTGCCCCGCGCGACGGGCTCGTCCGGCGTGACGGGCTCGACGCCGAGCCCCGCGCAGCGCGCCTGCACGAGCGCGATGAACAGCCCGGTCAGCGCCAGCGACTTGGCGCGCAGCGCGTCCATGCCGCCGAGCGGCTCGGCGGCCAGCAGCGTGTCGACCCCGCACTCGAGCGCGGCCATCGCCAGCACCGGCGGCGTGCCGCAGGTGAAGCGCCGGATGCCCAACGCCGGGTGGTAGCCGGGCGTGAAGGCAAAGGGCGCGGCGTGCCCCATCCAGCCGGCCAGGGGCTGCCAGCGCTGCTCGGCGTCCATGCGGTCGAGGTGCCGCCGGGCGGCCCACACGAAGGCCGGCGCGCCGGGGCCGCCGTTCAGGTACTTGTAGCCGCAGCCCACGGCGAAGTCGGCCCCGGCGCGGTTCAGGTCGACCGGCACCGCGCCGGCCGAGTGCGCCAGGTCCCACAGCATCAGCGCGCCGGCGTCGTGCGCGGCGCGCGTCACCGCCGCCATGTCGTGCATGCGGCCGCTGCGGTAGTTGACGTGCGTGAGCAGCAGCACGGCCAGGCGGTCGTCCAGATGCCGCGCCAGGTCTTCGGGCCTGTCGACCAGCACCAGTTCGGCGCCGCGCTCGCGCGCCAGGCTCTCGGCGATGTAGAGGTCGGTCGGGAAGTTGTCGCGCTCGCTGACGATCACGCGGCGCTGCGGCGCGTCGTCGCGCGCGAGGTCGAGCGCGGCGGCCAGCGCCTTGTAGAGGTTGACCGAGGTCGAGTCGCCGGCCACGACCTCGCCCGGCGCCGCGCCGATCAGCCGCGCGATCTTGTCGCCGACGCGCGCAGGCAGGTCGATCCAGCCGGCGCTGTTCCAGCTGCGGATCAGGCCGGTGCCCCATTCGTCGGCCATGACCTGCGCCACGCGCGCCGGCGTGGCCGCCGGCAGCACGCCGAGCGAGTTGCCGTCGAGGTAGATCACGCCGTCGGGCAGCACGAACTGCGCGCGCAGCGCGGCCAGCGGGTCCTGCGCGTCGCGCGCCAGGCAGTCGTCGCGGGGGGTCGTCGTCATCACAGCTCCCTCAGCACCGCGCGCACCGGGCTCGCGTCGGCATGGGTCAGTCGCAGCGGCAGGGCGATCAGCTCGTAGTCGCCCTCGGGCACCTCGTCGAGCACCAGGTTCTCGAGCACCCGCAGGCCGTGGTGCAGCAGGCGCTGGTGGCTCGCCAGCGTCTTGCTGTCGGCCGGGTCGACCGACTGGCTGTCGATGCCCACCAGCCGCACGCCGCGGGCGGCGAGCGCGTCCAGGGTCTCGGGCGCGAAGGCCGAGAAGTCGTCGGACCAGGCCGTCGGCGCCATCCGGCAGGTGCGCACCAGCACGCGCGGCGGCAGCGAGGGCAGCGCGTGCGCCAGGTGTTCCAGGCGGACCAGCGGGCCGCAGCCGATCGCGTGGACCACGCGGCAGGGGCCGAGGTAGGGCTCGAGCGCGAGTTCGCCGACGGCCGGCGCGCCCGCGGCGTAGTGCAGCGGCGCGTCGGCGTGCGCGCCGAGGTGCGGCGACAGCGTCAGGGCGCTCAGGTTGACCGGGCAGCCGGGGCCGAGCGTGGCCGTCCAGGTCTGCACGTAGGCCTGGTCGCCCGGGAACGGCGGGGTGTCGGGGCCCAGCGGCGGCGAGATGTCGTACAGCTTCGTCATTCCCGGCCTTCCGGCAGCGGCCGCGCGCGCTGCGCCTCAGCCGAGGTGCGCGGCCGCCAGCAGCGTGCGCGTGTAGTCGTGCACCGGGGCGTCGAACAGGGCCAGCGCCTCGCCCGACTCGACGATGTCGCCGTCCTTCATCACGAGCACGCGGTGGGACATCGCCCGGATCACTGCGAGGTCGTGGCTGATGAACAGGTAGCTCATGCCGTAGCGCCGCTGCAGCGCGGCCAGCAGCGCCAGCACCTGCTGCTGCACCGACACGTCGAGCGCCGAGGTCGGCTCGTCGAGCACCAGGATCTCCGGTCGCAGCACGACCGCGCGCGCGATCGCGATGCGCTGCCGCTGGCCGCCGCTGAACTCGTGCGGGTAGCGCTGCAGCACGTCGAACTGGCCCTGCGCCTCGCCGAGGCCGACCTCGTCGAGCATGTCGAGCACGAGGCGGTCGCGCTCGGCGGTCGTCAGCTCGGGGCGGTGCAGCGCCAGGCCCTCGCCGACGATCTGGCCGACGGTCATGCGCGGGCTCAGCGACGCGAACGGGTCCTGGAAGACGACCTGCATGCGCCGGCGCATGCGGCGCAGTTCGGCACCGTCGGCGTCGTCGATGCGCCGGCCGTCGAAGTGCACCTCGCCGGCGGCCACGGTCTGCAGCGCCAGCAGCGCCATCGCCAGCGTCGTCTTGCCGGAGCCGGACTCGCCGACGATGCCCAGCGTCTCGCCGCGGCGCAGCTCGAGCGCGGCCTGGCGCACGGCGGTGAAAGTGCGCCGGCCGAACCAGCCCTCGCGGCCGTGGAACTCGACGCGCAGGTCGCGCGCCTGCAGCAACGCGGCGCTGTCGCCGGCCACCGGCTGCACCTCGCGCCGCGGGCGGCTGGCGAGCAGCCGCTGCGTGTAGGGGTGGCGCGGCGCCGCGAACACCGCCTCGGTGTCGCCCGACTCGACGAGCCTGCCGCGCTCCATGATGCCCACGCGCTGCGTGAAGCGGCGCACCAGGCCCAGGTCGTGGGTGATGAACAGCAGCGCCATGCCCATCTCGCGCTGCAGTTCGTCGAGCAGCGCCAGGATCTGGATCTGGATCGTGACGTCGAGTGCCGTGGTCGGCTCGTCGGCGATCAGCAGCTTCGGCCGGCAGGCCAGGGCCATCGCGATCATCGCGCGCTGGCGCTGGCCGCCCGAGAGCTGGTGCGGGTAGGCGTCGACGCGCCTTTCGGGTTCGGGGATGCCGGTGCGCGCCAGCAGCTCGACCGCCCGGGCGCGCGCGGCGTTGCGGCGCAGGCCTTCGTGCAGCTCGAGCACCTCGCCGATCTGGTCGCCGACCGTGAACAGCGGGTTCAGCGCCGTCATCGGCTCCTGGAAGATCATCGCGATGTCGCGCCCGCGCACGCCGCGCATGTCGCGTTCGCTGCGCTGGGTCAGGTCCTCGCCCGCGAAGCGGACCGTGCCGGTGGTGGTGGCGCTGTCGACCAGGCGCATGATCGACAGCGCGGTGATCGACTTGCCCGAGCCCGATTCGCCCACGAGCGCGAACTTCTCGCCCGG
>ERZ795044.2455-NODE-2455-length-16068-cov-8.349966_pt1 | contig 16068 bp, 10 predicted proteins | sample MGYA00375128_ERZ795044 | MGnify/ENA primary metagenome ERZ795044 (study PRJEB30173, sample SAMN05720213) | anaerobic digester metagenome | isolation source: active sludge of municipal wastewater-treating anaerobic digesters | place: USA | collected 2014-12-22 ... | reverse complement strand
GGCGGCACGGTGGCCGACGCGCTGGCCATCGCCCTGCGCACCGCGCAACATGCCGAATCGCTCGGCTTCAAGCGCTACTGGCTGGCCGAGCACCATAACATGGCCGGCATCGCCAGCTCCGCCACGGCGGTGCTGGTGGGGCATATCGCCGGCGGCACGCGCACGATGCGCGTGGGCTCAGGCGGCGTGATGCTGCCCAACCACGCGCCGCTGGTCGTTGCCGAAGCCTTCGGCACCCTGGCGGAGCTCTATCCGGGCCGCATCGACCTGGGCCTGGGCCGTGCCCCGGGCACCGACCGCGCGACGATGCGCGCCCTGCGGCGCGACCGCGTCGAGACCGAAGAGGACTTCCCGCGCGACGTGGCCGAACTGCAGCAGCTGCTGGGCCCGGTGCGCGGCGGCCAGCAACTCATCGCCATGCCTGGGGCGGGCACGCAGGTGCCGATCTGGTTGCTGGGCTCCAGCCTGTTCTCGGCGCGCCTGGCGGCCGAGCGCGGACTGCCTTATGCCTTTGCCTCGCACTTCGCGCCGCGGCTGCTGCTGCAGGCGCTGGAGCTGTACCGCAGCCTGTTCCGGCCGTCGGCCACGCTGGCCAAGCCTTATGTGGTGATCGGCGTGCCGCTGATCGCCGCGCCCACCGACGAAGAGGCCGAGTTCCTCGCCAGCAGCACCTACCAGCGGGTGCTGGGCATCCTCACCGGTGATCGGCAACGCCTGCAGCCGCCGGTGGCGGACTTCATGGCGGGGCTGATCCCGCAGGAGCGCGCGGCGATTGCCGATTTCCTGGCGGCGGCCGTGATCGGGGGGCCGGACACCGTGCGCGCGGGTCTCGCGCGCCTGGCAGAAATCACGCAAGCCGACGAATTCATGCTGGTCAGCGACGTGTTCGACCCGGCACTGCGCCTGCGCTCGCTTGACATCGCCGCGCAAGTGATGCGCTGACGCGGCGCCGGTTGTCGGCGACGCGCGGCCGGATCGCTCGCGCGGCGTCAGCGCGGGTCGTAAGCCGAGTGCACCCGCATGCGCAGGCTGAGGTCGGTGCGCGAATCGGCATTGGCCAGCGCGGTGTCCTGATCGATGCGACCGGCGTTGAACAGCTCCAGCAGCACCTGGTCGAAGGTGTGCATGCCGACGCCGCCGCTCTTCTCGATGGCGTGGCGGATCTCGTCGACCGCGCCCTTGAGGATCAGGTCGGCCACATAGGCCGAATGCAGCAGCAGCTCGGTGGCCAGCACACGTTTGCTGTCTCGCCCGGGCAGCAGACGCTGCGAAATGACGGCCTGCAGGTTCAGCGACAGGTCCATGCGCAGCTGCGGGTGAAGGTTTTCCGGGAAGAAGTTGATGATGCGCTTGAGCGCCTGGCTCGCATTGGCCGCGTGCAGCGTGGACACGCACAGGTGGCCGGTCTCGGCATAGGCGATGGCGTGCTCCATGGTTTCGCGGTCGCGGATCTCGCCGATCATGATGATGTCCGGAGCCTGGCGCATGGCGTTGCGCAGGGCGTCGGCGAAGCTGTGCGTGTCGATGCCGACTTCGCGCTGGTCCACGGTGCAGCGGTCGTGGGTGAACAGGTACTCGATCGGGTCTTCGATGGTCAGGATGTGGCCCTGGCTGTTGCGCGCCCGGTGGTCGATCATCGAGGCCAGCGTGGTGCTCTTGCCCGAGCCCGCAGCGCCGACGACCAGCAGCAAACCTCGGCGCAGCAGGGCCAGGTCCTGCACGACGGGCGGCAGACCGAGGGATTCGAAGTCCGGGATGGTGGCGTGGATCAGGCGGGCCACCATGGCGGTCTCGCCGCGCTGGCGGTAGACGCTGACGCGGAAGCGGCCGATGTCCGGCGCGGTGTAGGAGAGGTTGGCCTCCAGCTGCCGCTCGAAGTCGGCGATCTGCTGGGCGCTCATGATCGAGTAGGCCAGCGCTTGTGCCTGTCCCGATTGCAAGGGCGGGACGGACAGCGGCCAGGACTCCCCCTGGACCTTGATGTGCGGCGGGGCGCCAACGGTCAGAAACAGATCCGATGCATCGGTCTCGACCATCTTGCGCAGCAAAGCATGCAGCGTGTTCTTGTCCATACCAAGACTCCTTTTTCAAGGCCGGCAAGCTGCGCCATGCAACCCACCCTGTCGGCATGCTAATCCGACCGGACCCAACCGGCCACCCCTGCGGGGCCGTTTGTTGATTCAGGGCAAATTTCCGGCGTCCCGGCCGCTGCGCACGGCGCCTTCGAGCGTGGCCGGGTAGGGGCCGGCGATGTAGTCGCCACAGGCCAGCAGCCCCGGTGCGACCGCCATGGGCGGGCGCTGCAAGCCCGGCTTACAGGCGAAGGTGGCGCGCTTTTCGGTGATGGTGCGAAGGGGCTCGACGACCAGCCCCAGCTGCTCGCGCGCCTGCGCGACGACCAGCCTCTGCAGGGTCTCGCGCTCGCCGGTGCTGGCGCTGATGACGAAGGCCAGCAGACCACGCGGCCCGCCAAGTTGGCCCCGGTCGAAGACGAACTGCGCCGGGTGCTGCGCGGTGGCCGGCAGTGCCAGCATCGGGCGCGTCAGGCCGCTGGCGGCCAGGGCATACACGGTGGTGATCGCTTCATGGTGCAAGGCCTGTGTCGCCGCCGCCCAGCTCCGCAGGCTGGACGCTATGGGTTCGGGAGCATGAAGTGACCATTCCGTGCTGGCATGGGCCGCATCGGATGCCGAAGTGGCGAGTATGACCCGGTCAAAAGGCTCGCCGTCGGCCAACCAGCGGCCCGCCGGGCCTTGCGTGTCGGGCGTGAGGCTTCGCACGCGATGGCCCAGGTGGACGGTGTGGCCCCTCTGCCGCAGCCAGTCGGCAGCGGCCTGCGGGAACAACGCACTCAAGTCCTTGGTTGGCAGCAGCAGGTTGGAGCTGCCGGGCGCACCGAAGAGCGCGTCGCGCAGCACGCGAAGGAAGACGGCGCCGCTGGCCGCCGCCGCTGGCGTGTTGAGCGCCGAGACGCACAGCGGCTCAATGAACCTGTCCAGCAGCCGGCGGGTGAGCGGTGCGCACAGCTCGGCCACGGTGGTCTGCGGCGCGCAGGTGAAGCCGCTGAGCTGCCAGCCGGTGGCGGCGCGCAGCAGTGAAAGCCGGTCGCGCCAGGTCCAGCCCTGGGCCCGCAGGATGCCCGCGAGCGCATCCCAGGGTGCACTTCCCCATGAAAGCGCCAGGCCTGTGCCGTCGGGGAAGACGAGGGCCAGCGGCAGGCGCAGCAGCGCCTGATCGGGGTCCACGCCCACCTTGCGCATCAGGCGAAGGGAGTCGGTGTAGGCGCCGATCAGGATGTGCTGGCCGTTGTCCACGAAGATGTCGCGGCCGTCGGGCAGGGTCAAGGGCAGCGCGCGGGCGCGCCCGCCCAAGGTGCGTGCGGCCTCGAACACGGTGACCTGATGGTCGGCATCGGCGGCCGTCACTGCCGCCGCCATGCCCGCCCAGCCGCCGCCGATGACGGCGAGCTTCATCGGGCCACCCTCACAGCTTCCCCAGCGCCTGCACCTTCCACGCCAGCCAGAGCTTGCGCAGCGGGGTCAGGGCGATGCGCTGGTGCAGCACCTTGAACTGGTCGTGCTCGATCTCGCGCAGCAGCGTGCGGTAGATGCTGGCCATCATCAGGCCGGGTTTCTGGGCGCGGCGGTCGGCGGCCGGCAGCAGCGCCAGCGCCTCGTCGTACAGGCCGTGGGCGCGCCGGGCCTGGAACGCCATCAGGGCGGTGAAGCGTTCCGAATAGCTGCGTTTGAGGATTTCATGGGCCTTCACATCGAACTGCTGCAGCTCGCTGATCGGCAGGTAGATGCGTCCGCGCAGCGCGTCCTCGCCGACGTCGCGGATGATGTTGGTGAGCTGGAAGGCCAGGCCGAGCTTGTGCGCGTAGGCCGTGGTGGCAGGGTCGGTCTGACCGAAGATCAGCGCCGAGACCTCGCCCACCACGCCGGCCACGAGGTGGCAGTAGCGCTGCAGGGCCGGGTAGTCGAGGTAGCGGGTCTGCTCCAGGTCCAACTGGCAGCCCTCGATCACCGCCATCAGGTGGCGGGGCTCGATGCCATAGACAGGGCAGTGCGGCATCAAGGCCTGCAGTGCGGGATGGGACGGCTGGCCCGCAAAGGCCTTGTGGACCTCGCTCTGCCACCAGGCCAGCTTGGTGCGGGCCACGCCGGGGTCGCTCACCTCGTCCACCACATCGTCGACTTCGCGGCAGTACGCGTAGAAGGCCGTGATCGCCGCGCGCCGGGGCTTGGGCAGGAACAGGAAGGCGTAATAGAAGCTGCTGCCCGAGGCGGCGGCTTTCTGCTGGACGTAGGCTTCAGGGGTCATGAACAGGTGCGGTGACGTTCACCGGCCCAGGCCTATGGGCCCGCCCGCCGGTGCGTCGATTGTCACATCCACAGCGCCCGCCAGAGCATGATGGGCAGATCCCAGGCGCGCAGGCGCGGTCGTGTGCGCAGCGTGGCGTGGCGCAGGGCGACGATCTTGTCCAGGATGCGCAGCCCACCTTGCACCACCAGGCGCAGCTCCCAGCCGGCCCGGCCGGGTACTTTTTTCACGAGTGGAGCGCCTTTTTGCATCAATCCCAGCGCCCACTGGACGTTTTCTGCTATCAGTTCAGTAGCTTCCAGCGTCTGTTCGAGGTTGCCCGGATCCACGCCGAGCGCGGCGCAGCGGTCCTGGGGCAGGTAGAAACGCCCGCGCGGGATGTCCACGCTGAGGTCCTGCCAGAAGTTGATCAGTTGCAGGGCCGAACAGATCGCGTCACTCTGCGCCAGCGCCTCGGCCTCGCCCACGCCGTACAGGTGCAGCAGCAGGCGCCCGACCGGGTTGGCGGACCGGGTGCAGTAGTCGAGCAGCGCGGCGCGGTCGGCGTAGCCGGCGCCGTCGCGGGTCTTGATGATGTCCTGCTCGAAGGCGCTGAGCAGGTCGTCCAGCAAGGGCACCGGCAATCCGAAGGTCGCGATGACCCTGCCCAAGGGCGCAAACACCGGCGGCCAGCGTGGCGAAGGCGACTCGCCCCGCGCGGCTGCGTGCAGATCGGCGCGAAAGGCCGCCAGGTCGGCCAGGCGTGCGGCCGGAGTCGCGTCGCCCTCGTCGGCGATGTCGTCGGCGGTGCGCGCAAAGGCGTAGATCGCCGCGATCGCCGGGCGAAGCCGGGGCGGACACAGCCAGGACGCCACCGGAAAATTCTCGTAGTGGCTCACCGGCGGGGCCAGCGTGGGCGCACCGGCAGGCGCGACGGGTGGGGGCAGGGAAGACGGCACGGCGGGGATTGTCGCTTGACAGAGATCAGGATTTACCCTAGATTACTAACCAGTCAGTCAGTAACTGGATTCAGCCGGCCATGCAATTGCTTTCCTTGTCGTCTTCACAGCGGGTTGCAGCCCGTTCGATCCTTGCCATTCTCGGTGCCGTGATGCTGGTGTCGGCCTGTTCGCGCCCGGCGCCGCCCGAGGAACCGGTGCGCTCGGTCAAAGTGATCACCGTGGGCCTGGGCGCCTTCGAGTCGGGCCAGGAATACGCGGGCGAGGTCCGGGCGCGCGTGGAATCGCGGCTGGGTTTTCGCGTGGCGGGCAAGATCACGAAGCGAACGGTCGAGGTGGGGCAGCGTGTGAAGGCGGGCCAGTTGCTGGCCCAGCTGGATCCCAGGGACTATCAGCTGGCCGCGGACGCGGGTCGCGCCCAGGTGGTTGCGGCCACCACCCAGCGGGACCTGGCTGCGGCGGACCTCACCCGTTACCGGACGCTGAAGGACCAGAACTTCATCAGTGGCGCCGAACTGGAGCGCCGCGAGGCCACGCTCAAGGCCGCACAGGCCACCCTGGAACAGGCCCAGGCCCAGCTGGCCGGACAAGGCAACCAGACGGGATACACCCAGTTGCTGGCGGATGTGTCGGGCGTGGTCACGGCCGTCGAGGCGGAGGCCGGCCAGGTGGTGGCGGCCGGCACACCCGTGGTGCGCATCGCCCAGGACGGCCCGCGCGATGTGGTGTTTGCCGTACCTGAAGACAAGCTGGCCCGGGTGCCGGTCGGCTCGGCGGTCACCGTGCGCTCCTGGACCGGCGGGCCCAGCTTGCGCGGCACGGTGCGCGAGCTGGCGGCCAGTGCCGATCCGGTGACGCGCACCTTCCCGGTCAAGGTGACGCTGTCCGAGAAGGACGCGGGCGAGGCGTTGCCGCTGGGCACCACGGCGTATGTGGTGCCGCAGGCCGTTGCACAGCTGGCCGGCGGAGTGATCAAGCTGCCGACCAGCGCGCTGCGCCAGGAAGGCAAGGGCTCGGCCGTCTGGGTGCTCGATACCGCCAGCATGACGGTGCGTTCGCAGCCGGTGCAGATCGCCACCGCCGACGGCAACGAAGCGGTGATCGCATCGGGCCTGCAGCCAGGGCAGAAAGTGGTGTCGGCGGGCGTCCATGTGCTCTCGCCAGGGCAAAAAGTCACGATTTACAAGCCAAACGGGCCAGATCCCAGCGTCGAACAGTCGTCAAACGCTATGAAATCGGGAGCTTCTGCGCCCGTGGCACCCGCTGCCCCGACGCCGGCATCGGCGCCGGCAGCCTCGTCCAGCGCCCCGGCCACCCGGTGAGGCGCTCATGAGGCACGCACACCCCGAAAAATCCTTCAACGTCTCGCGCTGGGCGCTGGAGCACGATGCGCTCACGCGCTTCCTGATGATCGTCCTGATGCTGCTGGGCGTGGCCGCATACTTCCAGCTCGGCCAGGACGAGGATCCGCCGTTCACCTTCCGTGCCATGGTGGTGCGCACCTACTGGCCCGGCGCCACCGCGCAGCAGGTGGCCGAGCAGGTGACCGACAAACTGGAGCGCACGCTGCAGGAGGCACCTTTTGCGGACAAGATCCGCAGCTATTCCAAGCCCGGCGAGTCGCAGATCATTTTCCAGATCAAGGACTCCAGCAAGGCGGCCGACGTGCCCAACGTCTGGTACTCGGTGCGCAAGAAGATCGGCGACATGAAGGGCACGCTGCCCCAGGGCGTGATCGGGCCTTTCTTCAACGACGAGTTCGGCGACGTGTACGGCGTGATCTACGCACTCGAGTCGGACGGTTTCAGCTACGCCGAGCTCAAGACCTTTGCCGACGACGTGCGCCAGCAGCTGTTGCGCGTGCCCGACGTGGCCAAGGTCGAGCTGTTTGGCGTGCAGGACGAAAAGCTCTACATCGAAATCTCCCAGAAGCGCCTGGCGCAGCTCGGACTGGACATGAACGCGGTGCTGGCGCAATTGGGCCAGCAGAATGCCGTCGAATCGGCCGGCGCGGTGCAGACCCCGCTGGACGTGGTGCAGGTGCGCGTGGCGGGCCAGTTCAATGCAGTCGAAGATCTCAGAGCCATGCCGATCCGTGGCGCCTCGGGCAACCAGCTGCGCCTGTCGGACATCGCGGACATCCGCCGCGGCTATGCCGATCCGCCGTCGATCAAGGTGCGGCATCAGGGCAAGGAAGTGATTGCGCTGGGGGTGTCAATGACCAAAGGTGGCGACATCATCGAGCTGGGCAAGTCCTTGAAGACGGTCACCGATCACTTCGACAAGGCCTTGCCGCTGGGCATGAAGCTGGTGCAGGTGCAGGACCAGCCGAAGGCGGTCGCGAATTCGGTCAACGAGTTCATCAAGGTGCTGATCGAGGCCGTGGCGATCGTGCTGGCCGTCAGCTTCCTGAGCCTGGGTCTGCACAAACGACCGGGGCAGCATCCGTTGTGGCGCCGCTGGACACTCGACATCCGGCCCGGCCTGGTGGTGGGCATCACCATCCCGCTGGTGCTGGCCATGACCTTCCTGGCCATGCATTACTGGGGCATCGGCCTGCACAAGATTTCGCTCGGCTCGCTGATCATCGCGCTGGGCCTGCTGGTGGACGACGCCATCATTGCGGTTGAAATGATGGTGCGCAAGATGGAGGAGGGCTACGACAAGGTGCGCGCTGCCACCTTCGCCTATGAGCTCACGGCCATGCCCATGCTGACCGGCACGCTGATCACTGCCGCGGGCTTTCTGCCCATCGGCATCGCCCGCTCGATGACGGGGGAATACACCTTTGCCATCTTTGCCGTGACGGTGATCGCACTGGTGCTGAGCTGGATCGTGTCGGTGTACTTTGTGCCTTATCTCGGCACGCTGCTGCTGAAGACGCCGCCCCATGTGGTGGCGGCCAGCGAGGCCGGGCAGGCCCACGACGAACCGCACGAGATGTTCGACAGCCCCTTCTACAACGCGTTTCGTCGCCTGGTGAATGCGTGCGTGCGCCACCGCTGGATCACCATCGGCGCCACCGTGGCGCTGTTCGTGTTGGGTATTGCGGGCATGGGCAAGGTGCAGCAGCAGTTCTTCCCGGATTCGAGCCGCCCGGAGATCCTGGTGGACCTCTGGCATCCCGAAGGAACGGCGTTCGCGGCCAACGAAGAAGTGGCCAAGCGGGTCGAATCGCGCCTGATGGCGCAGCCGGGTGTTGCCTCGGTCAGCCAGTGGGTGGGTTCCGGCGTGCCCCGCTTCTATCTGCCGCTGGACCAGATCTTTCCCCAGTCCAACGTTTCCCAACTGATCGTGCTGGCGCAGGACCTGAAGGCGCGCGAATCCCTGCGCGTGAAGCTGCCGGCCCTGTTGGCACAGGAGTTCCCGGAGGTGCGCGGGCGGGTCAAGCTGCTGCCCAACGGCCCGCCGGTGCCGTATCCGGTCCAGTTCCGCGTGGTCGGCCACGACCCGCTGGTGCTGCGCGAGCGCGCCGACGAGGTCAAGGCCATCATGCGCCAGAGCCCGAACACGCGAGGCGTGAACGACAACTGGAACGAATCGATCAAGGTGCTGCGCCTGGAAGTGGACCAGGCCAAGGCCCGCGCGCTGGGCGTGACCAGCCAGTCCATCGCCCAGGCGTCCCGGACCATCCTGGCCGGCACCACGGTCGGCCAGTATCGCGAGGGCGACAAGCTGATCGACATCGTGCTGCGCCAGCCGCTGGACGAGCGCAATGCCATCACGGACATCGGCAATGCCTACCTGCCGACGGCGTCCGGCAAGTCGATTCCCCTGACCCAGATCGCCAAGCCGGTGTTCACCTGGGAGCCCGGCGTGATGTGGCGCGAGGGCCGCGACTACGCCATCACGGTGCAGAGCGATATCGTCGAAGGACTGCAGGGCGCCACTGTCACGACCGAACTGCTGCCGAAGCTCAAGGCACTGGAGGCGAAATGGGCCGCGGCGGGGCAAGCCGGCTACCGGATCGAGGTGGCCGGCGCGGTCGAGGAGAGCAGCAAGGGCTCGGCGTCCATAGCGGCCGGGATTCCGATCATGCTGTTCATCACCTTCACCCTTTTGATGTTGCAGCTGCACAGTTTCAGTCGTGCCATGCTGGTGTTTCTGACGGGGCCACTGGGCATTGCGGGCGTGGCGGTGGCGCTGCTGGCGCTGAACCGCCCCTTCGGTTTTGTCGCCCTGCTGGGGGTGATCGCCCTGATGGGCATGATCCAGCGCAACTCGGTGATCCTGATCGACCAGATCGAGCAGGACCGCGCCCGCGGCGTGCCGGCCTGGGATGCGATCGTGGAGTCCGCGGTGCGCCGGCTGCGCCCGATCGTGCTGACGGCCGCGGCCGCCGTGCTGGCAATGATTCCCCTGTCGCGCTCGGTCTTCTGGGGGCCGATGGCGGTGGCCATCATGGGTGGATTGATCGTCGCCACAGCACTGACCCTGCTCGCCCTGCCGGCCATGTACGCGGCCTGGTTCCGGGTCAAGCGCGAGCCGGTGGTCGTGCCCTGAGGGTGTGTGGGGGCGTTCTGGCCGCTGCCGAGGGCGTTCGCGGTTAAAATAAAAGGTTGACCGATTTCATGCGGGTGGTCGAAGGTCGTTGCGGATTGCCGCTCGTCCTGCAGGCCGCCCGTGACTGTTTTCAAGCCCGCGCGGGTGGCGAAATTGGTAGACGCACCAGGTTTAGGTCCTGACGCCAGCAATGGTGTGGGGGTTCGAGTCCCCCCCCGCGCACCACTAACGAGAGAAAGACCATGGCTGTGAATGTAGAAACCCTTGAGAAGCTGGAACGCAAGATGACGCTGACGCTGCCCGTGAGCGTGATCCAGTCCGAAGTCGACTCCCGCCTGAAGAAGCTGGCCCGTACCGTGAAGATGGACGGATTCCGCCCCGGCAAGGTGCCGATGAACGTGGTTGCCCAGCGCTACGGCTATTCGGTTCACTATGAAGTGATGAACGACAAGGTGGGCGAAGCGTTTGCCACGGCGGCCAATGAAGCCAACCTGCGTGTCGCCGGCCAGCCGCGCATCACCGAAAAGGAAGACGGCGCCGATGGCCAGCTCTCTTTCGACGCCGTGTTCGAGGTCTATCCCGATGTGCAGATCGGCGATCTGGCCACCGCCGAGGTCGAAAAGCTGACCGCCGAGGTCAGCGATGCCGCGATCGACAAGACGGTCGACATCCTGCGCAAGCAGCGCCGCACCTTCGCCCAGCGTGCCCATGACCAGGCCGCCCAGGACAGCGACCGCGTGACCGTCGATTTCGAAGGCAAGATCGACGGCGAGCCCTTCGCCGGCGGCAAGGCCGAGGACTTCCAGTTCATCGTCGGCGAAGGTCAGATGCTCAAGGAGTTCGAAGAGGCCGTGCGTGGCATGAAGGCCGGCGAAAGCAAGACCTTCCCGCTGGCGTTCCCCGAGGATTACCATGGCAAGGATGTTGCGGGCAAGACGGCCGACTTCCTGGTCACGATCAAGAAGATCGAGGCGGCCCACCTGCCCGAAGTCAACGAGGCGCTGGCCAAGTCACTCGGCATCGAGGACGGATCGGTCGAATCCCTGCGCGCCGACATCAAGAAAAACCTCGAGCGTGAAGTCAAGTTCCGTTTGCTGGCACGCAACAAGACGGCCGTGATGGATGCGCTCGTGGCCAAGGCCGAACTGGACCTGCCCAAGGCCGCGGTTCAGGCCGAAGTGGAGCGCCTGCTCGAAGGCGCCCGTGCCGAGCTCAAGCAGCGTGGCATCAAGGACGCCGACAAGGCGCCGATTCCCGACGACGTGTTCCGCCCGCAGGCCGAGCGCCGCGTGCGCCTGGGCCTGGTCGTTGCCGAACTGGTGCGTTCCAATGAACTCCACGCCAAGCCCGAGCAGCTGCGCGCCCATGTCGAGGAACTGGCCGCCAGTTACGAAAAGCCGGCCGACGTGATGCGCTGGTACTTCAGCGACAACCGCCGCATGGCCGAGGTCGAGGCCGTGGTCATCGAGAACAACGTCGCCGAGTTCGTCCTGGGCAAGGCCAAGGTGACCGAGAAAGCGGTCTCGTTCGACGAACTGATGGGTCAGCCGGGCTGAATGCCAGGCGTTTCCTGACCGGATCCGGACGGGGCCTGCGGCGGACTTGCAGTCTGCCTGACAGGCCCCACCTTGTCTGGGGGCGTCGCCTTTTCGGTACAGTCAATGCATCTGCAGGAGTAAACATGAGCGCAATGGACATCCACGGCCTTGGCATGGTGCCGATGGTCATCGAGCAATCCGGTCGCGGAGAGCGGTCTTACGACATCTATTCGCGCCTGCTCAAGGAGCGCGTGATCTTCCTGGTGGGGCCGGTGAACGACCAGACCGCCAACCTGGTGGTGGCTCAGTTGCTGTTCCTCGAAAGCGAGAACCCGGAGAAGGACATTTCCTTCTATATCAACTCACCCGGCGGCTCGGTCAGCGCGGGCATGGCCATTTACGACACGATGAATTTCATCAAGCCGGACGTGTCCACCTTGTGCACCGGGTTTGCGGCGAGCATGGGCGCGTTCCTGCTTTCCGCCGGTGCCAAGGGCAAGCGTTTCTCGCTGCCCAATTCCAAGATCATGATTCACCAGCCATCCGGTGGTGCGCAGGGCCAGGCGACGGAGATCGAGATCTCGGCGCGTGAAATCCTCAAGACCCGCCAACAGCTCAACAAGATCCTGGCCGAGAACACCGGGCAGCCGCTGGAGAAGGTCGAACGCGACACCGAGCGCGACTACTACCTCGACGCCAACGAGGCCAAGGACTACGGCCTGATCGACCAGGTGATTGCCAAGCGCCCGTGAACGCTCCGCCAGACGGCGGACAACGGCGCTGAAGCGGCGTTTTCTGGCTCAGAAAGCGCCGTTTTTATTTGGTTATCATTCAGAACCCCAGTAACGAGGCACTGCCCACATGGCCGAGAAAAAAGGCTCTTCGACCGAAAAAACCCTGTACTGCTCCTTCTGCGGCAAGAGCCAGCACGAAGTGAAGAAGCTGATCGCAGGGCCTTCGGTTTTCATCTGCGATGAGTGCATCGACCTGTGCAATGAAATCATCCGCGATGAACTGCCGGCGGTGGCCGACGGTCGCGAGGCACGCGGCGAATTGCCCACGCCGAGCGAGATCAAGGCCAACCTCGACAACTACGTCATCGGTCAGGAAAAAGCGAAGCGAACCCTGGCGGTGGCGGTCTATAACCATTACAAGCGCCTTCGCCACAAGGAAAAAGCCAAGAAAGACGATGTCGAGCTGGCCAAGAGCAACATCCTGCTGATCGGCCCGACGGGTTCGGGCAAGACGCTGCTCGCCCAGACTCTGGCGCGCATGCTCGATGTGCCCTTCGTGATGGCAGATGCCACCACGCTGACCGAGGCCGGTTATGTGGGCGAGGACGTCGAGAACATCGTGGCAAAACTGCTGCAGAGCTGTAACTACGAGGTGGAGCGCGCCCAGCGTGGCATCGTCTATATCGATGAGATCGACAAGATTTCACGCAAGTCTGACAATCCGTCGATCACGCGCGACGTCTCAGGCGAAGGGGTGCAGCAAGCCTTGCTGAAACTGATTGAAGGCACCATGGCCAGCGTGCCGCCGCAAGGGGGACGCAAGCATCCGAACCAGGATTTCCTGCAGGTCGATACCACCAACATCCTCTTCATCTGCGGCGGTGCGTTTGCCGGTCTGGAGAAGGTCATCGAGAACCGCACCGAGGCCTCGGGCATCGGCTTCGGCGCCACCGTGCGCAGCAAGAAGCAACGCTCGCTCACCGATGTGTTCAACGAAATCGAGCCGGAAGACCTGATCAAATTCGGCCTGATCCCGGAACTGGTGGGCCGGATGCCCGTGATCGCGGCCCTCGCAGAACTGACCGAGGATGCGTTGGTGCAGATCCTGACCGAGCCCAAGAATGCCCTGATCAAGCAGTTTGGAAAACTGCTGTCGATGGAGGGCGTCGATCTCGAGATCCGGCCGTCGGCACTCAAGGCCATCGCGCGCAAGGCTCTGGCGCGCAAGACCGGTGCCCGGGGCCTGCGCTCCATCCTGGAGCAGGCGTTGATCGACACCATGTTCGAACTGCCCAACGCGGCGAATGTGGAAAAGGTGGTGGTCGACGAGTCCACCATCGAGGAAAACAAGCCGCCGCTACTGGTGTACCGGGAAGCGGCGAAGAAGGCCTGACGCGGTCGCGAGTTGCACCGCGGTGCTGGTTTTCAACCTTTCTGCCCGTGTGGAGCGGGTTGCAGGTTGAAAATGCAGCCAGGACGACCATATTGAACAGGTAACACGAGGGACTCCCATGTCTGGAAACATACCGCTACCTGCCACCCCGATTGACCTGCCATTGTTGCCGTTGCGCGACGTGGTGGTCTTCCCGCACATGGTGATCCCGCTGTTTGTCGGGCGACCCAAAAGCATCAAGGCGCTGGAAGCCGCGATGGAAGCCGAGCGCCGGATCATGCTGGTGGCGCAGAAAACTGCAGCCAAGGACGAGCCTGCCGTATCGGACATGTTCGAGGTCGGCTGCGTCTCCACCATCTTGCAGATGCTGAAGCTGCCCGACGGAACGGTCAAGGTGCTGGTGGAAGGCCAGCAGCGCGCCAGCGTGAACCGCATCGATGATGGGGAATCCCACTTCACAGCAACCGTGACACCGCTGGTGGCCGCCGAAGGAGGCGAGATGCACAGCGAGGTCGAGGCCCTGCGCCGCGCCGTCATGCAGCAGTTCGACCAGTACGTCAAACTCAACAAGAAGATTCCCCCGGAAATCCTGACGTCCATCTCCAGCATCGACGATCCGGGCCGCCTGGCCGACACGATTGCCGCGCATCTGCCGCTGAAGCTCGACAACAAGCAACTGGTCCTGGATCTGGCCGACGTCAAGGCGCGCCTGGAAAACCTGTACGAGCAGCTTGAACGCGAAGTCGACATCCTCAATGTGGACAAGAAGATCCGCGGTCGTGTGAAACGGCAAATGGAAAAGAACCAGCGCGACTTCTACCTCAACGAGCAGGTCAAGGCAATCCAGAAGGAACTCGGCGAGGGTGAAGAGGGCGCCGACATCGAAGAAATCGAAAAGAAGATCAAGGCCGCCAAGATGCCCGCCGAGGCGCGAAAGAAGGCCGAAGGCGAGCTGAAAAAGCTCAAGCTGATGTCGCCGATGTCGGCCGAAGCCACCGTGGTGCGCAACTACATCGAAGTGCTGACCGGTCTGCCCTGGAGCAAGAAGACCAAGATCAAACACGACCTGGCCCATGCCGAAAGTGTTCTGAACGAAGACCACTACGGGCTGGACAAGGTCAAAGACCGGATCCTCGAGTACCTTGCGGTGCAGCAGCGCGTCGACAAGCTCAAGGCGCCGATCCTTTGTCTGGTGGGGCCGCCTGGCGTCGGCAAGACGTCTCTGGGTCAGTCGGTCGCCAAGGCCACGGGCCGAAAGTACGTGCGCATGGCGCTGGGCGGCATGCGCGACGAGGCCGAGATCCGGGGCCATCGCCGCACCTACATCGGCGCCATGCCGGGCAAGGTGCTGCAGAGCCTGAACAAGGTCGGCACCCGCAACCCGCTGTTCCTGCTCGACGAGATCGACAAGCTGGGCATGGATTTCCGCGGCGATCCGTCCAGCGCCTTGCTGGAGGTTCTGGACCCGGAGCAGAACCACACCTTTGCCGACCACTATGTCGAGGTCGACTTCGACCTGTCGGATGTCATGTTCGTGGCGACATCCAATTCGATGAACATTCCCTCTGCGCTGCTCGACCGCATGGAAGTCATCCGCCTGTCCGGCTACACGGAAGACGAGAAGACCAACATCGCGATGAAGTACCTGCTGCCCAAGCAGTTGACGAACAACGGAGTCAGGGAAGGCGAACTGCAGATTGCTGAAGAAGCGGTGCGCGACATCGTGCGTTACTACACGCGCGAAGCCGGCGTGCGTTCGCTGGAACGCGAGCTCTCGAAAATCTGCCGCAAGGTGGTCAAGGGCCTGCAGTTGAAGAAGATGGTGGCTCCAGTGGTGGTGTCGGCGGACAACCTTAACGACTATTTGGGCGTGCGCAAGTTCTCCTACGGGCGTGCCGAGAACCAGAACCAGGTCGGTCAGGTGGTGGGTCTGGCCTGGACCGAGGTGGGGGGCGACCTGCTGACGATCGAAGCGGCCAGCATGCCTGGAAAAGGCGTCATCACACGCACCGGGATGCTGGGCGACGTGATGAAGGAATCGGTGGAGGCCGCCCGCACGGTGGTTCGCAGCCGGGCCAGACGCCTGGGCATCAACGACGATGTCTTCGAAAAGCGTGACATCCACATTCATGTCCCGGACGGCGCCACGCCCAAAGACGGCCCTAGTGCTGGCGCGGCCATGACGACGGCGTTTGTGTCCGCGCTGACCGGCATTCCGGTGCGGGGTGATGTCGCCATGACCGGTGAGATCACCTTGCGTGGCGAAGTGACCGCGATCGGGGGGCTGAAGGAGAAGCTGCTGGCCGCGCTGCGCGGAGGCATCAAGCTCGTGCTGATCCCTGAAGAGAACGTCAAGGATCTTCAGGAAATTCCGGAAAACGTGAAGAACGGCCTGGAGATCATCCCGGTCAAGTGGATCGACCAGGTGCTCGATATCGCGCTGGAGAGCAAGCCCACACCGCTGCCGGAAACGGTGGCTGCAGCGGTTGCGCCCGAGTCCGGCGCGGTGGCCGGGGTTGCCGGCCCCGAGTCTGTCAAGCATTGAGCGAACATTCGATGCGGCTTGCAGGAGTGCTGAAAAATAGGTTATAATTTTTGGATTGCAGCAAACAAAGTCAATTGGCCGAGTTTGTTGTATG
>ERZ795044.2452-NODE-2452-length-16084-cov-4.823632_pt1 | contig 16084 bp, 15 predicted proteins | sample MGYA00375128_ERZ795044 | MGnify/ENA primary metagenome ERZ795044 (study PRJEB30173, sample SAMN05720213) | anaerobic digester metagenome | isolation source: active sludge of municipal wastewater-treating anaerobic digesters | place: USA | collected 2014-12-22 ... | reverse complement strand
TCATTGTAAAACTATAATCTCCACATAAGGAGATCACTTCGGTCGTTCCTCCCTCGTGATGACGTTCTTTTATTTCAATCCCATTTCTTTTTCGATCCTTGCTATTTTTTCATCCAGTTCTTTTTCTTTTGCATCAAATGCTGCTGCATTATTCAGTTTAACATTCACACTGAAATAGAATTTGATCTTAGGCTCGGTGCCGCTTGGCCTGGCCGATATCTTCGTTCCATCTGCCAGTACAAACTGCAGCACATTGCTTTTGGGCTGGTCTATCTTCCAGTTTTCGCCGGTTTGGAGGTTCTTGCCTACCTGCAATTCATAATCCAGCAGTTCGGCAACCGCAGCGCCGTCAATGGTAAGCGGCGGATCTTTGCGATAGCCTTCCATCATACCGGCGATCTCTTTGGCGCCATTCATTCCTTTTTTGGTGATGCTTACCAGGCTCTCTTTATACAATCCGTATTGTACATACAGGTCTATCAGTTTATCAAACAAGCTGCGGCCCTTGTTCTTTTCATAAGCCGCCATTTCGCAAAGCAGGGCCACGGCACTCACCGAATCCTTATCCCTTATCTCATCGCCGATCATCAGTCCAAAACTTTCTTCACCACCGATGATGTATTTTTCCCGGCCTTCTTTTTCCCGGATCAGTTTGCTGATCCATTTAAAACCGGTGAGCACATTGTAGCAGTTAACACCGCTTGCTTTGGCTATCACATCGATCATATCGGTGGTAACGATCGTCTTCACCACCATATCATTCGGTTGCTGCAGCCCTTTGGTTTTTCTTGCTTCGATCATATAATTGAATGCAAGCAGGGCGGTTTGGTTCCCGTTCATCAATACCCACTCTCCCTTATGGTTCTTTACGCCAATACCCACCCGGTCGGCATCGGGGTCGGTACCCAGCAAAATATCCGCATCCAGTTCTTTGGCGTTCTTCAGGCCAATGCTCATGGTCTCTGTTTCTTCGGGGTTGGGGTAGATCACTGTTGGAAAATTTCCATCGGGTGTGCTCTGTTCTTTTACAATATGCACATTGCTGAATCCGAATTTGGCCAGGGCCTGCGGCACCAGCATAATGCCCGTACCGTGTATAGGTGTATACACGATCTTCAGGTCTTTTTGCGCTGCACACACTTCGGGGTAAACCGAAAGTCCTTTCACCATTTCTAAATAGGCTTCATCCATCTCTTTTCCAATGATGATGATATTTTGCTCACCACCACTCCACTTCACATCATCTACGGAAAGTATTTTTTCCACTTCTTTAATTACATTCTTATCATGCGGCGGTACCAATTGAGCGCCGTCATCCCAGTATGCCTTATAGCCGTTGTATTCTTTGGGATTGTGTGAAGCCGTACAAACCACGCCACCCTTGCTGCCTGTTTTGCGAATGGCATAACTGATCTCGGGTGTTGGACGAAGCGCTTCAAAGAGATAAACTTTAATTCCATTGGCGGCAAAAACTCCGGCGGTTGTTTCTGCAAAAAAACGGCTGTTATTCCTGCTGTCGTGACCGATCACCACACTCACTTCACTACCGAAGCATTGTTTTAAATAATTGGCATAACCCTGGGTGGCCATGCCCACGGTATATTTATTCATGCGGTTGGTGCCTACCCCCATTACGCCACGCAGGCCGCCTGTACCAAACTCCAGGTTTTTATAAAATGCATCCTCCAGTTCGGAAGGATTATCCTTTTGAAGTTTTGCGATCTCGTCTTTTACCGGCTGTTCGTAATTTCCGTTGAGCCAGGTATTGATCTTTTGCTGGGTAGCTGCATCCATGTTTTTACATTTTTTTATATCCTCAAAAATATATTATTCAAACATCATAAAGGCAAAATAAGTAGATTTGTTGTATGATACCCAACATCAATAAATATGTACCGCTTTTCTCCCGCAAAACCGGGTTATGCATCGGTATAGCGATGGGCCTTGCTTCTATGCTGCAGGCGCAGAGCAAACCGGAAGGCAGCAACAATTACGGGTATACTCTCAATCCTTCACTGCTCTCTTCTTTTAAGAAACCGGTAAAACCGGTCGCCGGTATCAATGAACGTTTTAAAAGGCCAACAAACCAGTTGATGAGCTGGCCTAATTATCCGTTGACGGCTCAGCAGATCATGCAGCGTGACCGGAAATACGATCAACCCATCGGCAAGCAGATCCTTGATGAAATGGCGGAGTCGTACATTAACTCCCTGCTGAACGGCAGAAATAAAAAACCCGTTGCAGTACGGCCCAGGTTTTAATTGCAATCTCATACTTTATCTTTTGCGTAGATCGTTTATAATCCGGCAACACAGCCCGCTAATCCTTATTTTTGTTTTTTATGAGACCATCTTTGCTGCATAGATCAATTTCGGTTGTGTCACTAACTTCTACCAAAACAGCTTTACTCAGCTTTTTTATCTGCCTTTTTTTTTCTTCCCGATCATTAGCCCAGGACTCTGCGAATAAACCAATTAACCAATTAACAAATCAACGGATAAACGGATTAACAAATCACCAGATCAATCGCCGTGTAAAGATCATTGCTGCCACCAACCTCGTCGGCTACAGCGGTGCCATGGTTGGTCTCTATGCTGCCTGGTATAAAAACTACCCGCAATCTAATTTTCATTCTTTTAATGATTTCCCTGAGTGGAAACAGATCGATAAGATCGGGCATGCCTACAGCGCCTATGCCGAAAGCAAAGCCAGTATGGAATTATGGCGATGGACGGGGATCGACCGCAAGAAACGCATCTGGATCGGCGGTATGAGCGGCGCTTTTTATCAAACCGTTATTGAAGTGCTGGATGCCTACAGCGCCGAATGGGGATGGAGCTGGAGCGACTTTGGCGCCAACCTTCTTGGCAGCGGTATGCTGGTGGCACAGGAACTTGCCTGGGACGAACAACGCATTCAATTCAAGTTTTCTTTTCACCGCAAGTCATACAACGATGCCTCATTGAACCAGCGAAGTGATAAGATATTCGGCAAAAGCACAGCCGAGCGTTTTTTAAAAGATTACAACGGGCAAACGTATTGGCTGAGTGTTAACCTCAAATCCTTCTTTCCAAAAAGCAAGCTCCCTGCCTGGCTTAATATTTCCATCGGCACCGGTGCAGAAGGAATGTTTGGCGCCAACGAAAACCTGGGCAAAGATGATAATGGCAATATCATTTTTTACCGGCCCGATATAAAACGCTACCGCCAATGGTACCTTGCGCCGGATATTGACCTTACTAAAATAAAGACCAATAAGAAGGGATTGAAATTAGTGTTCACGCTTTTGAACATCATTAAATTTCCCATGCCGGCCCTGGAATATTCAAACGGCAGGTTCCGGTTTAATGCGATCGCTTTTTAATATAGTATTGCCCCTATCCCCTAAAGGGGGACTGATTATGGAGAAGATGGCAGTGAAGATCAATATTATAAAATGTAAGTTCATTCTAAAACGAAATCATACTCCCCTCTCCTGGAGGAGAGAGCCTGTCCCGATTTGTCGGGAGGATGGGGGTGAGGTCAATCCATCCACGCCCCTTCTACCAGTCCATCCTTTACTTCCACATAAATATGTTCATCCGTAGTGGTGGAAACAGAAAGACCGATATAGTCCACATCAATGGGAAAGGTTTTGTGCGTACGTTCAACCAGGGCGAGTGTTTGTATCTTTTGAGGTAATTGTTCCAGTAAAGGCTTCAGGGCATACAGCATAGTTCGTCCGCTGTTGGCCACATCATCGATCAACAAAATCGTCTTTCCGTTAAAGTCCATTTTCTTATCAAGACTTATTTCGGATGGTTTTTTTTTATCCATACTTAATGCCAGCACCAGCACTTCACCCTTGAAAACCTCTTTCAGGTATTTGCTGATGATCTCTGCAATAAAGATCCCGTTAGCCTTAATACCCACCAGTACCAGTTGCGTTGCATCATAGTTTTGCTCCGCCACCTGCAGGGCCATGCGGCGCAGTTTTTTATCGGCTACTTCGGCACTCAGGATGTATTTTTTATTTTGCATACTATTTCACTAATTAAAATAAAATTACACTAATTACACTAATTAACTGCCAGTCAGAATTTCCGTAATCAGTGTAATTCGTTTAATTCGTGTCAGATATTATTTACCTTAGCAGCATCAACCATTGCTTATGCAGATTCTTCAACAGGTTCTCTTCGTTGCACTTGCCGGCCTGGCTTCCTGGCTCTTTGCAAAAAATATCGGCATCATCCGTAGTAATATTTTACTGGGTAAGGACGAAGACCTCAGCAACAACCCTTCGCTTCGCTGGAAAAACCTGTTACTGCTCGCCTTCGGTCAGAAGAAGATGTTCCGCAACCCCCTCGTGGCGCTGATGCACTTTGTTATTTATGCCGGCTTCATCATCATCAATATTGAAGTGCTGGAAATTGTGCTGGATGGGATCCTGGGTACCCACCGGCTTTTCCTTCCCTATCTCGGCGGCTTTTATACCTTCCTCATTAATTTCTTTGAGATACTGGCCGTGGGTGTGCTGGCTGTCTGTATCATTTTCTTAGCAAGAAGAAATATCATCAAACTGAAACGCTTCATCAGTAAAGACCTGGATGGATGGCCACGCAGTGATGCCAATTATATTTTAATAACCGAGATCATTTTGATGACCCTGTTCTTAACGATGAACAGTGCAGACAGGGCCCTGCAATTACAGGGCGCCGAACATTACCACGATACCGGCAATTTTATCATCTCCGGTATCATGGCTCCCCTGTTCAGCGATCTTTCTGCTTCCACCCTGGTTGGTTTGGAACGCAGTTGCTGGTGGCTGCACATCATCGGTATCTTCGCATTTTTAAATTACCTGCCCTACAGTAAACATTTACATATTCTTCTTGCCTTTCCCAATGCCTATTATGCAAGGCTCGACATAGTGGGCAAAATGGACAATATGGAAAATGTACAGAACGAAGTGAAGTATATGATGCAGCCGGAACTTGCCCCAACTGAACAAACTGCACCCATGAAATTTGGCGCAAAAGATGTGTTTGACCTGAGTTGGAAAAGTTTGCTGGATGCATACAGTTGCACCGAATGCGGTAGATGTTCAGCCGCCTGCCCGGCAAATCAAACGGGTAAATTATTAAGTCCACGCAAAATAATGATGGACACCCGCGACCGCCTGGAAATTGTTGGCAGGAACATAAAAGCAAACGGTGCATTCAAAGACGATGGAAAAAATCTTTTCTCTCACATAACCACCGAAGAACTGCGTGCCTGCACCACCTGCAATGCCTGTGTACAGGAATGCCCGGTTTCCATCTCTCCGCTTGAGATCATTTTAGAACTGCGCCGCTCCCTCATTATGGAAGACAGCAATGCCCCCCAGGAATGGAACGTGATGTTCGGCAATATTGAAAATAATTTTGCGCCCTGGAAGTTTTCGCCTGACGACAGGGATAAGTGGACGGAAGAAATGGTCTGACGCCCCGTCTGACCATGCATTTTACAGTTTGGGTTACGGACATTTGTACTTAACAATGATTGGAGAGGATCAAATTGATTTTCCGAATTCCTGAACCTGGATCTTTTCCTTTAAATGAACATTATGATTTCAAAAAACTGGTTCCATATCTCCAACGCAAACGAAATTGATTCGCCTGCCTTATTGGTTTATCCCGAAAGAGTGAAAGCCAATATACAAACAGTCATAAAAATGACCGGTGATGTAAACAGGCTTCGCCCGCACGTTAAAACACATAAATGCGCCGAAGTGCTGAAGCTGATGATGGATGCCGGGATAACTAAATTCAAATGCGCCACCATTGCCGAGGCAGAAATGCTGGGTATCCATAAAGCAAAAAATGTTTTGCTGGCCTATCAACCCGTTGGGCCAAAACTGGATCGGTTCATTGCGTTAATAAAAAAATATCCGCAAACCCAATTCTCCTGCCTTACCGATAACCTGGTTTCTGCCGCCGAACAATCCAACGCATTTAGTGAAGCCGGGCTAAAAGTTCCGGTTTATACAGACCTGAATACAGGCATGAACAGGACCGGGATCAATACCGGTGAAGAAGCTATGGAACTATACGCTTATTGCTCCACTGCAGCCGGCCTTATCATTAAAGGCATCCATGCTTATGATGGCCATATATATGACAGTGACTTTTCTGAAAAGAAAAAGAAATGTGATGAGGCTTTCTCCCTGGTGGAAGACATGCGTAATAAGATTGAAAGCAGGGGTTTGCCTAAACCCGTTATTATTGCCGGAGGCTCCCCCACTTTTTCTATTCACTGTAAAAGAGAAGGAATAGAATGCAGCCCGGGTACATTTGTTTATTGGGACCAAAGTTATTCTGTTATTTGTCCTGAGCAGGCATTCATTCCGGCTGCGGTATTACTTACACGGGTGGTCTCACTACCCGTTCCTGGAAAAATATGTACCGACCTCGGGCATAAATCTGTTGCTGCTGAAAATGAAATAACAAAAAGGGTCTTTTTCCCGGAGTTTGAATACTTACATGCCATTGCACAAAGTGAAGAGCACCTGGTTTTAGAAAACAAATCGTCTTACTCCTTTAAACAGGGAGATATACTTTATGGCATCCCCTGGCATATCTGCCCCACTGCAGCACTGTACGACCGGATAAAAATTGTTGAAAATGGCCATGTTGTTGGCGAATGGAAGAACATTGCCAGGGACCGGAAGATCACTGTTTAAGAAATAATACCAGGCGCTGTTTTAGATCATTATCATTAACCCCGCATTTGTGCCGGCATCAAATTTTCCGCCACTGATCAAATCACAGATTTTTCTTTCTATCATTTAACCAATAAGCCATTTCTACGTGTAAAAAATAAATGCAATTTTAAAATATATAATAAATTATGGCGTTTATGCCAAAATAATAGAAAATATTCTACTTATTGTCTTGTATATTTGTAGAATTAATATTTACCTTTTATGAAAATCGGCGTACCAAAAGAAATTAAGAATAATGAGAACCGTGTGGGCATAACCCCAGCAGGAGTTTTTGAGTTAATAAAGAACGGGCATACGGTGTATGTTCAAAGGAATGCCGGCATGGGCAGCGGCTTTTTTGATGAGGATTACCTGGCTGTTGGGGCTACTCTCCTTCCGTCCATTGCTGAAGTGTATGCTGCCGGCGACATGATCGTAAAAGTAAAAGAACCCATCAAAGAAGAATATACATTGATCAGGGAGAACCAGGTACTGTTCACCTATTTTCATTTTGCCTCCAGCAAAGAACTTACCCAGGCGATGATCAGCAGTAAAGCAGTTTGTATTGCTTACGAAACAGTGGAAGACGAAGACGGTTCATTGCCATTACTCACCCCCATGTCGGAAGTGGCCGGAAGAATGGCCATTCAGCAGGGTGCAAAATATTTAGAAAAACCAATTAAGGGTAAAGGCATTTTACTGGGCGGCGTTCCCGGTGTTCCGCCAGGAAAAGTATTGGTGCTGGGTGCCGGCGTGGTAGGAACACAGGCCGCTAAAATGGCGGCCGGACTTGGTGCACACGTGACCATTCTCGACATTAACATGAAACGGCTTCGTTATGTAAATGATGTAATGCCCAGTCATGTGGTAACTGAATTTTCCAGTGAGTATAATATCCGCAGGCATATCTCCACACACGACCTTATTGTGGGTGCCGTATTGGTAACGGGCGGCAAAGCGCCCAAACTCATCAGCAAAGACATGCTGAAAGAAATGCAGCCCGGAACCGTAATGGTGGATGTTGCCGTTGACCAGGGCGGTTGCTTTGAGACCACCAGGGCCACCACGCATGAAGACCCTACATACATTATTGATGACGTAGTGCATTACTGCGTAAGCAATATGCCCGGCGCCGTGCCGTATACATCAACGCTTGCGCTTACCAATGTAACGCTTCCTTATGTTTTAAAGATCGCAAAAATGGGTTGGCAAAAAGCGGCTGAATTAAATAAAGACCTGGCTAAAGGTCTCAACATTGTACATGGAGAGATCGTTCATGAAGGAATACCCAGGCCATAGATGGTAGTGCCCTATTTTGAACCACATAGAACATAGTAGATATAGCAATAGGCCTGAACCTATGTGACCCCTATGTTCTCTACCGGTCTATGTGGTTCGGGTTTGAAACCTGAACACTACCCCACAGATCAATACTTATTTATTTCATTACTTTTTTCCTGTACAGTCAGGCTTACATTCGTTTCAGAAAAATTGCTTTCCTTTAGTCTGAATGAAAATCATAACCTGGAACTGCAATATGGCTTTCCGGAAAAAAGCGGCACATATCCTGGCATATGCACCGGATATTTTAATTGTTCCGGAATGTGAACACCCGGATAAACTAACCTTCACCGGCGACATCTCCAAACCCTCCGATATGCTTTGGTTTGGTGAAAATAAAAACAAGGGCCTCGGCATTTTCTCTTACAGCGGTTTCCGGTTCAAACTCATCCGCTCGCATAACCCGGAATTAAAAATGATCATACCCATTGCTGTAACCGGCAGCAATTATTTCTTCAATCTCTTTGCCATCTGGGCAAATAATCCAACCGACCCCGATGGCCAATACGTGGAGCAGGTATGGAAAGCCATTCATTACTATAACCGGAAATTATCTGCAAAGAACACGGTATTGGCAGGCGACTTCAACAGCAATACCATCTGGGACCGGAAATACAGAACCGGCAATCATTCGCATGTGGTGGATCGTTTGAAAAAGAAAGGCATCGTCAGTTCCTATCATCTTTATCATAACCAGTTGCAGGGAAGCGAAGCACATCCAACCTATTACCTGTACCGGCATAAAGACAAACCCTATCACCTGGACTATTGTTTTGTATCAAACGACCTTGCAAACAGGATTCAATCGGTGGAGGTCGGCGATCATGAACATTGGTCTGCCTTCAGCGATCATGTTCCCCTGATCGTAACATTTAATGACCGGGATATTCCTGGATAAATTAAAGGGTTTATCTTTAAATGATTTTCGTTTCTTCAATTGCCAGATAATAACAGATCATGAAAAAAATACTACTACTCATCCTCCTGGTTCCTTTCCTGTCTGAAGCCCAGCAGGCTGCCCCCCGGTTTGAGAACGATACGCTTTACACTTCCGGTGGATACAGGATTTATAAAGGCCAGGTATTGCAGCTGGGAAAGGGCACTTCCGAAGCCGGTTATTTCCGGTTCATCAAATTTCATCAAAGCATGGGCAGAAGCGATTCGTACAGTTTACAAAACAGTACCATACAGGTAACTAAAGTAAAAGGATACCGGTATTCCAGCCCGGATAATAACCAGGTCCGCCTCTCCGGCATGGTAACGTATAAAGACGGAAAGAAAGCAGAAGCGGAGATCGTTATGAATTTTGAAAGGGCCACCGAAGATTATGATGGCATGCCCAGTGAATTATCAATACCGGGAGAATTTAAAATAACCCGGACTGCAACAGTAAAAGAAGAAATGAAGAAACAGCCGGTAACTGAAGAAGTAAAAAAACAACCCGTAAACCCCGAAGCCAAAAAGCAAGCTGTTCCCGATGACTTAAAAAAACTACTTGTTGCCGACGAGATCAAAAAACTATTTGACCTGTATAAAGCAGGCGCTTTAACCAAAGAAGAATACGAAGCGCAAAAGAAAAAATTACTGGAACAATAGTTACTGCAGGCCTTCAGAAACCTGTATCATTTTTATGTAAAATGGCCGATAAGCCCATCCCGTAAAAAAACTCATGCAACGTCTCCTGGTCCTTCTTGCATTTTTATCCTGCAGCATACTGGTAAAAGCCGATTGTTCTGCCAATGGTATTTACAGCTGGCCCAATACCACAGCAGTTAAAAGCAACCCGGTATTTGTGCTTACTTTTTATTTATTCAGTCAACAGATTGTGCCTGGGCTAAATAAGCAACATGCTGTTTATCTTCAATCAGCTACACAAAAAGTACCGCTGCTGATAACCGAAATATGCAAAGGGCAGTTCAATCTTACCCAGGTGATCTTAAGACCAGCCAGGCAGTTAACCGCCGGCATGGAATACCTGTTAGTGATCGACAGCCTGCCAAAATATGAAGGTATTTCAAAATGGAACAAAGAGATACGCAAGGCCGAAGCGCCAAAATGGAAGGTTTTGAAAGAAGCGGATACTGGTTTCCCTCAATGGACATCAATGCCAAAATATGAGTCAAAATCCTATACCCGTTTTGGCTGTGGGCCATCACTGTCGGTTGTTTTTGGTTTTGCAGCGGCTGACGAATCCGATATTTTGATAAAGACCACGGTACGAAATATCAAAACAGGTGAATACAGCACTTACTATGTTGAATCAACAGATAAGACAAGGATCGTTGTTGGCCACGGCATGTGCGCCGGTGCATTCGATCTAAAAGCAGATGACGGATACGAAGTAAGCTTTGCACTGATGGATGCAAGCGGCAACCCCGGCTGTATGGCTTCGGCTCCAATCCGCTTTACCGGGCCTGCTGAAAAAGATAAGAGTGAATAAGATCCTTAATACAAAAAACTACATTCTTTTTTTCTCCGGAATTATTTTTTATTTTACAACAGCCGGCCCTGCACATTACTTAACCAAAAAAACAGCTTATGTTCATCGGGCACTTTGGACTTGGCTTTGGCGCCAAAAAAGCCGCTTCATCTGTTTCATTGGGTACTTTTTTTATGGCAGCACAGTTCCTGGATCTGTTATGGCCTGTATTGCTGCTGCTTGATGTGGAGCATGCCGTAATAAAACCCGGCACGGGCCACGCACAACCCATTGACTTCACCGATTATCCCATATCACATAGTTTGGTCATGGTCGTTGGCTGGGCCGTATTGTTTGCCTTTATCTATTGGCTATTAAAAAAGAATATAAAGGCGGCCTTCGTTCTGGGACTTTGCGTTATCAGTCACTGGGTGCTGGATCTAATTGTACACTTGCCCGATCTGCCGCTTTACCCGGGCGATAATTCTCCCAAATTTGGTTTTGAACTATGGAACTCATTCTGGGGTACGTTAGTTGTGGAAGGAGCTATTTTTATAACCGGGCTTGTTCTTTATTCCCGGTCAACCAAGGCTAAAAATAAACAGGGAAGTATCGGTTTATGGATACTGGTTGCATTGTTGCTGGTTTCGCACGCAGCCAATCTTTTTGGTCCGCCCCCACCCGCTATGAACGCTGTGGCATGGGCAGGAAACCTGCAGTGGCTATTTGTTATCCTTGCATATTGGGTTGATCATAACCGGGCAAATATTTAATAATCCTTACTTAACTTGCTTTCATAACCAACCAAACACTGCCTTCATGAACCGGCTGAAATTAGTTTTATACGCTGCCCTCATTATTATCATTGCCCACTCCTGTAAAAAGGATGACCTGCCTGCGCCTTCCAATCCTCCCCAGGTAATTGCACCCCCTGCTCCTTTTGGATTTTATGTAGTGGGATATTTTCCTTCGTACAGGGCCGTTGCCGCCGTGCCGGATGTAAAATTCAGGATGTGCAATGTGGTGAATTATGCATTTGCTGTTGTAAGTGCAGGCGGCAACCTTACCTTAACCAATACGGCCCATTTAATGGAAGTAAAGAATAAGGCAAAAGCAAACGGTGCAAAAATATTCATCAGTGTATCCGGTGTAGCGTCAGATTTTAAAACGATGGCAGCCGCTCCAGCAGGACGTACCTTTTTCATTACCCAGGTAATGGATCTGGTAAGAACCTATGGCCTGGATGGCGTGGATATTGATTGGGAGTTTCCCCGAACCGATGACGGAACCAGCATTACGTATACAGCGCTGATGAAACAGCTGAGCGACAGTTGTCACCTCGGCAGTAAATATTATTTAACTGCAGCCATCACCGCAGGTAAATATGCGGGCGCTGTAAGAGATGCCATCAGCAACGAACTGTGGCAGGGCAATTATGTGGATTGGTTCAACATCATGAGCTATGATGATTTCAGTACCACCCAGCCATATAAACATCATTGCGATTACAGCCTGGCAACCACCAGCCTCAATTACTGGATCGGTACCCGGGGAATGCCCGGCGCCAAAGCGGTATTGGGTATTGCCGGTTATGGCCGGCCCAGCGGAATTACACAAACAAATACCGTGTTAACCTACAGCGATATCCTTTCGAGGGGAGGCAATCCCTTCTCCGATTCAGCCATCGTTACCAACGGCGGCTTTTCAAACTATACGATATATTACAATGGAATTACTACGGTAAAAAGGAAAGCAATCCTCTCAAAACAAATGGCAAACGGCATCATGCTTTGGGAAAAAGGCCAGGATGCACATGATAACAATTCCCTTTTGAAAGCTGTATGTGACACGGTTGGCAGACCTTATTGATACCAGCTATCCCGGGTATTGGCCTGGCCGGAAGCCTGGCCAACAACCTGCATCAATCTTTACTATACTGTTAATAAGATTGAATAAAATGTGCCAACAAATTGCTTTCTTTTCTAAATAATATTTCGTTACTTTAAAAAGCGGTAATAAACAGGAACTTCATCGCCGCAGCCACTCAACACACTAACCCCCGTCCGTATTTGCTGAAAATGATCAGGCTTACTGCGACGCATGACCAAGGTCAGGTTTTATTTTCATCCGGTATCCAACCTTTAGTAAAGAATAAGATCAGTACTCTTTAAATATGCTTACTTATTTTTTAACACTATAAATTCTATCCAGATGTATACAGAAACACAGCAGCGCACGCTTGTTGATGAATGTCATCAATGGCACGATGAATTGGTTGCCTATCGTGAAAAGATCAACAGGCTCAAAAGCGAACTCTATTATTTCGCACCCGGCAAAACCGAACACGATGTATTACTGGGCATTGAACATTTTCACAACCAGTTTCACATTCAGCTCATCAACATTCATGACCTGAAACACGAGATCAAACATCATTTAAAAGAAGCGGAACGGCATCCTACATTCGGGCACCGCATACCGCATCACCACATGAAAGAAAAACTGGAAACGCTCGAGAACGACATAAACAAACTCGAAGACGAGTTCCACACTTTTGTAAAGCAATAATGCCTTTTTGCAACCAGTCCCGATATTTTCGGGACTGGTTGGTTAATGGGCCATTTCAAAACAACTAAATTCCTTGTTATGGCTACGTACGATTCAAACCATGTAAAAAATATCGCCCTGCTCGGACATGCCGGCTGCGGGAAGACAACCCTCGCCGAATGCATGCTCTTTGAAGCAGGCATCATCAAACGCCGCGGAAACATTGCGGCAAGAAACACCGTGAGTGATTACCACGAACTGGAAACGGAAAGACAGAGTTCCGTTTTTTCCTCCCTCATGCATACGCCGTGGAAAGACTATAAGATAAATATCATCGACACACCCGGCTACGATGATTTTGTGGGCGAAGTGATCAGCGCTTTACGGGTGGCAGATACCGGTGTGATCGTACTCAATGCAGCCGCCGGTGTGGAAGTAGGCGCCGATGTGATCTGGGAATATACCGACACGTTTAAAACCCCCACCATCTTTGTAGCCAACCAGCTCGATAAAGAGGAAGCGGATTTTGACCGCACTTTACGGGAAGCAAAAACGCATTTTGGCGGAAACGTGGTGGCAGTGCAATACCCGGTGCAAACAGGAACCGGGTTCAACTGTATTGTAGATGTATTGAACATGATCATGTACCAGTTTCCTGCCGAAGGAGGCAAGCCGCAAAAACTGCCGATACCCGACAGTGAAAAGCAAAGAGCCGATACGCTTCATAAAGAACTGATAGAAGCCATCGCTTCCAACGACGAAGGCCTGATGGAAAAATATTTCGACCAGGGAGAACTTACCGAAGAAGAGATGAAGGCCGGACTTCATACCTCCATGATCAAACACGACATCTTTCCCATGTTCTGTGCATCCGGTGAAAAGAATATGGGCGTGGGCCGCATCATGAGTTTTATAGATTATGTATGCCCCGCTTCCAACGAAATGCCTCCGCAAAAAACAAAAGCAGGAAAAGAATTACCCTGCGACGTGAAAGGCCCTACCTGCATCTTTATCTTTAAAACCATCATTGAACCGCATATTGGTGAACTCAGTTTGTTCAAAGTATACAGCGGCACCATTAAGTCGGGCTGCGAATTAATAAATGAGAACACCGGCGTTACCGAAAAATTCAACCAGTTGTTCTTACTGGAAGGACACAACCGGGTGCCGGTTCAGGAACTGGTGGCCGGCGATATAGGCGCCACCATCAAATTACGCAGCACGCATGTGAACAATACCCTGCATGATAAAGGTGCCGATATTGAACTGGTGCCCATCGAATTCCCGCATCCCAATGTTACCATTGCCATCAGCGTGGTGAATAAAGGCGATGAAGAAAAATTATCGCAGGTACTGCATACACTGCAGGAAGAAGATGCAACGGTTCGTTTTGAGGTATCGCCGGAAATAAAACAAACCCTGCTGCATTGCCAGGGCGAACTGCACCTGAAAGTGCTTCAATGGAAGATCGAACACATTCACAAACTGGATGTGAAGTTTGATAAACCAAAGATCCCCTACCGGGAAACCATCAGCCGGAAAGCCGAAAGCAATTACCGCCACAAAAAACAAAGCGGCGGCGCCGGCCAGTTTGCCGAAGTATATATGCGCATTGAACCCTGGTACGAAGGCATGCCCAATCCCGAAGGACTTAACCTGCGCAGTAAAGAAGATATCGACCTGGACTGGGGAGGCCGGCTGGTATTCTGTAACTGCATAGTGGGAGGCGCCATCGACACCCGTTTTCTTCCCTCCATTATGAAAGGCGTGATGGAAAAAATGCAGAACGGCCCGCTTACCGGGTCGTATGTAAGAGATGTACGGGTAAGTGTGTATGACGGCAAGATGCATGACGTGGACAGCAACGATATCTCCTTTAAGATAGCCGGGCTGCAGGCATTCCGGCAGGCATTTATGGAAGCCGATCCGCAATTGCTGGAACCCATCTATACGGTCGAGGTACTTTGCTCGGATGAAATGGTAGGCGCCGTGATGGGCGATCTTCAGACAAGGATGGGCGTGGTGGAAGGCATGGAAGCCGAAGGACATTTTCAAAAGATAACGGCCAAGGTTCCACTGGCGCAGATGTACCAGTACTCTTCTTCCCTGCGCAGTTTATCCGGCGGGCGGGCCCGTTTCAATATGTACTTCGATTCCTACTCACCCGTATCGTACGAAGTGCAGCGCAAACTTACAGAGGCGCACAACAAGCACGAAGTATTACAGGCTTAATAGTTACATAATAAAAAATAAAAAGCCCCAGCGTTTGGGGCTTTTTATTTGAGGCTTATCTGCCTATGTGACCTATGTTGCCAGGTGGTTCAGATTACTTAGCTATTCCTTATTTTTATTCTTCAAATAATACCATGCTGATAGTACAGGCAAAAACAAAAGACGATCACCTGAAATGTTTTGAAGTAATGAAGGAACTGCGGCCTCACCACAACGCAGAGAGTTTTCTTTCTGCCCTGGAACAGATGATAAAAGAAGGTTACCAGCTTTGGTATATAGAAGACGAAGGCAAAGCGGTTTGTGCAGCCGGTTTTCGTTTCACCACTACTTTGTACGACGGGCTGATCATCGACTTTGATGATTTTGTTACCGCAGCAGATGCCCGTAAGAAAGGATATGCCGGCATCTTATTTGATAAACTGGTTGACATGGCAAAAGAAAAAGGCATCAAAACCATTCACCTCAACTCCAATCACCAGCGCTTTGATGCCCACCGGTTTTACCTGAACAAAAGAATGAAGATCATTGCCCATCATTTCCGGATAGAAGTATAAATCAAAACGCCGCTATGAAGATCAGGTCTGTACTGGAACTCTATGAACTGCTTCCTGAAAATGAAAGGTTGATCGTAGATATATTGAGAGAGGTTATCAAAGAACAATTGCCTTCGCACTGTAAAGAAAAGATCTCTTACAATGTTCCCTTTTTCTACGGTAATAAAAGCATCTGCCTGGTCTGGCCTTCCTCCGTTCCAAGGGGCGGCATAAAAAAAGGCGTGATGCTGGCTTTCTGGTATGGCAACCGGCTTGCGGATACAGATCAGT
>ERZ795044.2448-NODE-2448-length-16093-cov-5.242798_pt1 | contig 16093 bp, 17 predicted proteins | sample MGYA00375128_ERZ795044 | MGnify/ENA primary metagenome ERZ795044 (study PRJEB30173, sample SAMN05720213) | anaerobic digester metagenome | isolation source: active sludge of municipal wastewater-treating anaerobic digesters | place: USA | collected 2014-12-22 ... | reverse complement strand
AGCACTGCTGCAATCGATCCGCGGTGCGAATGCGTTCTTCATCGACCTGCTGTCGACCTTTCTCAGTCCGCTCGAGCAGGAGTTGCAGACCCCCTCATCCCACACGGTAGGCAAGTACCATTCCATCAGCCAGGATCTGAACTACAAGATTCGCATCGATGCGGTCAACTTCGCCCAGGACAACGACGATGGTGGGCGCACCCGCAACTATGACACCGCCGACATCATCCTGGTGGGGGTCTCGCGCTGCGGAAAGACCCCGACCTGCCTTTATCTGGCACTGCAATTTGGCATCAAGGCCGCCAACTACCCGATCACCGAAGAGGATCTCGGCGAGTTGAAGCTGCCCAAGGCGCTGCTGGAGTACAGGCAGAAGCTCCATGGCCTGACCATTGCACCGGAGCGGCTCTGCGCGATTCGCAACGAGCGGCTGCCCAACAGCAAGTATGCCTCGCTCCATCAGTGTCAGCATGAGATCCAGGAGGCCGAGGCGATGTACCGCCGCCATGGCATTCCTTTCATCGACTCGACCCACTACTCGATCGAGGAGATTTCAACCCGCATTCTGGCTGCCGCCAACATCGAACGGCGGCTGCACTGAGCGGTTTTGTTTCAGTCCAACGCAAGAGCGGCCATGACGGCCGCTCTGGTGGTGCACGCTTGGCTCAACCGCGCTGGGCGATGTCGACCCACTCCGCGCTGTCGGGGCCGGTGTATTCGGCGCTGGGGCGGATGATGCGGTTGTTGCTGCGCTGTTCCAGCACATGGGCGCACCAGCCGCTGACCCGGCTCATCACGAACAGCGGCGTGAACAGCTTGGTTGGAATGCCCATGAAGTGGTAGGCCGAGGCATGGTAGAAGTCGGCATTGGGGAACAGTTTCTTCTCGTCCCACATCACCTTTTCGATCGCCTCCGACACCGGATAGAGCCGGCTGTCGCCCACTTCGTCGGCCAGCCGCTTCGCCCAGGCCTTGATGATCGGATTGCGCGGGTCGAATTCACGGTAGATGGCGTGGCCAAAGCCCATGATCTTCTCCTTGGCCACCAGCATCCGCTGAATCTCACGGGTGGCCTCGTCGGCGGAGCCGAACCGCTCGATCATCTCCATTGCCGCCTCGTTGGCGCCGCCATGCAGCGGTCCACGCAGCGAGCCAATGGCACCGGTCACGCAGGAGTGGATGTCCGAGAGCGTCGAGGCGCAGACCCGGGCGGTGAAGGTCGAGGCGTTGAACTCATGCTCGGCATAGAGAATCAGTGAAACATCGAGCACCCGCTGATGGGTGGCACTCGGTTTTTTGCCATGCAGCAGATGGAGAAAGTGGCCGGCGATCGAATCGTCATCGGTCACGGTGTCGATGCGGATGCCATCGTGACTGAAGCGGTACCAGTAGCAGATGATCGACGGAAACAGCGCCAGCATCCGATCGATGCGGTCATGTGCCTCGGCGAAGTCGAGCTCGGTTTCGAGGTTGCCCAGCATCGAGCAGCCGGTGCGCATCACATCCATCGGATGGGCTGAGCGGGGGATGTTCTCCAGCACCGTCTTCAGCGGCTGCGGCAGCGCGCGCAGCCCCTTCAGCTTGGCGACATAGCCATCGAGCTCCGCCTGGTTGGGCAGCTTGCCCCGGAGCAGCAGGTAGGCCACCTCCTCGAAACGCGCCTTCTCGGCCAGAAGCTCGATCGGATAGCCCCGATAGGTGAGGCCGGCGCCCTCCTTGCCCACGGTGCAGAGCGCCGTCTGCCCCGCAACCTGTCCCCGCAGTCCTGCACCCGAGAGTGGTTTCGCTGTTGCCATCATTCCGACTCCGACTTGAATAGTTCGTCCAGTTTCTGTTCATAGGCATGGTAATCGAGATAGGCATACAGCTCATCGCGGGTCTGCATCGTCTCGACCACCTTCTGTTGGCTGCCCTCGGCCAGGATGGTGCGGTACACCCGTTCGGCCGCCCGGTTCATGGCGCGGAATGCGCTCAGCGGATAGAGCACCATGGCCACACCGACGGCGCCCAACTGCTCGCAACTGAACAGCGGGGTCGCGCCGAACTCGGTGATGTTGGCCAGCACCGGCACCTTGACCGCCTCGACGAAGGTGCGGTACTGCTCCAGCTCGCGCATCGCCTCGGGGAAGATCGCATCGGCGCCCGCTTCGACGCAGAGCAGCGCACGTTCGACCGCGGCCTCCATCCCCTCGACCGCCAGCGCGTCGGTGCGCGCCATGATCACGAAGTCTGGATCGGTGCGGCCATCGACCGCAGCCTTGATCCGATCGACCATCTCGCCCTTGCTGACGATGGCCTTGTTGGGGCGGTGGCCACAGCGCTTAGCGGCAACCTGGTCCTCGATATGGACCGCCGCCGCGCCGGCGCGGATCATCTCTTTGATCGTGCGCGAGATGTTGAAGGCGCTGCCCCAACCGGTGTCAATGTCGACCAGCAGCGGCAGATCGCAGGCAGCGGTGATACGGCTGACATCGGTCAGCACATCATTGAGTGAGGTGATGCCCAGATCGGGCAGGCCATAGGAGGCATTGGCGACGCCGGCGCCAGAGAGGTAGATCGCCTGATGGCCAATCTTCTGGGCCATCGTGGCGCTGTAGGCGTTGATGGTGCCGACAACCGGCAGCGGATGGTGGTTGACAAGTGCGGCGCGAAAACGGGCGCCTGCGGTCGGGGGTTGTGGCATCATTCCATTCCTTTAATATCGGCACATATCACGCCGGGCTCACCGGAGCCGGCCTGGCGGCTGCCGCCAAGTCTGGAGAGAACGAGATGGTCATGCTGAACCGTGGATCTGGCCGGTTTTTTACCGGCTGTCCCGCCGCGCCGGGGCAAGGGGAACCACGCAGCCCGGCCGCTGAACTGGGGCATGGACTCTAATGATTCGCTCCAGTGCTGTCAACGCATCGAGGGTCTCAGCGACCACAATCCGTGCAGGGCTGTCGCCCTGGCGTGACCCACGCTCTGTCCCGCAGCCGATCCCGGAATGAGTGCACCCGAGCGCCTGGCAGTCGACTACCGGATCGACCGCGCCCGGCTGTTTGCCTCCCTCCGCCACTGGCCCGCTGCCGTCTGGCTCGACAGCAATGCCGAGCGGCGCGGCGATGGCACGCATGATCTGATCTCGGCCTGTCCGACCCTGACGCTGCAGCAACGGCAGGAGCGCTGCTGGCTGCAACCGCATGATGGCGCAGCGGCAGCGGCGGCCGGAGAATTCCTCAGTCTGTTGCGCGAGCAGTTGGCCAAACGGAGTGATCCAGACGGCCACGCAGCCGGCGCCGCGATTGGCTACCTCGGCTACGACCTGGCCCGCAGCTGGGCGCATGGCGCCTTCTCGACCGATCTGGCGCGGGCCGACATCGACCTGCCGCAGGCCCGCATCGGCCTCTACGACTGGCTCTACGTGGCCGATCATCGACGCCAGCAGGCCGAAGTGCTGATCCATCCGGCCTGCCCGCCGGCGATTGCCGAGCGGGTGCGCGGCTGGGTGGCCGGGCTCGCCGGCGACACGGCCCCGCCGCCAGCGCGATTCAGGCTGGAGGGTGGCTGGCAGAGCGACCTGCCGCAAGAGCGCTATCGCACCGCCTTCCAGCGCGTGCATGACTACATCGAGGCGGGCGACTGCTACCAGGTCAACCTGGCGCAGCGGCTCAGCGCGCGCTATGTCGGCGACCCCTTCGAGGCCTACCTGCGGCTGCGCGCCGTCAGCCCCGCCCCCTATGCCGCCTTCATCGGGCTCGATGAGGGGGCCATTCTCAGTCTGTCGCCCGAGCAGTTTCTGCAGGTCACCGCCGGGGAGGTGACCACCCGGCCGATCAAGGGCACCCGACCACGGCTGGATGACCGGCAGGCGGACGAGGCGATGCGCCAGAGCCTGCTGCACAGCGACAAGGAGCGGGCCGAGAATGTGATGATCGTCGACCTGCTGCGCAACGACCTTGGCAAGAGCTGCCAGGCGGGCAGCATCCGGGTTCCCAAACTCTGCGCGCTGGAGAGCTTCGCCAATGTCCACCATCTGGTCAGCACGGTGGTGGGCCGGCTGGCCGCCGACCGCGATGCACTCGATCTGCTGCGGGGCTGCTTTCCGGGCGGTTCGATCACCGGCGCCCCCAAGCAGCGGGCGATGCAGATCATCGAAGAACTGGAGCCGCACCGGCGCGCCATCTACTGCGGCTCGATCGCCGCGATCGGCTACGACGGCTCGCTGCGCAGCAGCATCACCATCCGCACCCTGCTCTGTCAGCGCGGGACTGTCCATGTGTGGGGCGGCGGTGGCATAGTGGCCGACTCCAGTTGTGACGCGGAGTATCAGGAGTCCCTCGCCAAGATCGACAACCTCTGCCAGGAGTTGAACCGGCATGAAAGCCCAGGGAATTGAGATCGACCTGCCACGCCTGCGGCCGAGTCGCGGGCAGTTGCTCGACCACTTCGCCAGCCAGAGTGGCGCGCCGGTCGCGGCCACCCTGAACCCCGACGATGTCACCGCCGGGCTGATCTCCCGCGAAAACAAGCGCGAATCGGCCATTCTGATGCCGATCGTGCAAAAAGCCGATGAACTGGAGATCATCCTCACCTGGCGCAGCGCCCACCTGCGCAGCCATGCCGGTCAGGTCAGCTTTCCCGGCGGCCGGGTCGATGAGAGCGACGCCAGCCGCGAGCACACCGCGCTGCGCGAGACCGAAGAGGAGATCGGCATCCCGATGAATCGGGTGCAGGTGCTGGGCCGGATGGGCGACTACTACACCCAGAGCGGCTACTCCATCACCCCGGTGGTGGGGCTGATCGACACGCCGGTCGAACTGCGGCCGAACCCCCATGAGGTGGCCGCCATCATCGAGGCGCCGCTGCACTTCTTTCTCGACTCCGCCGCCTACCGGATCCACCAGCGCGAGACCGACGGCACGGTGCGCTCCTTCTATTCGGTCACCTATGGCGACTACTTCATCTGGGGCGCCACCGCCGCGATGCTGGTCGAGTTCTACCGGCGGCTGGCGGCCTTCATGGTGGGTGGGGGTTAAGCGGATGGATTACTCTATTTTGTGTGACCCAATCAGTTGTCCCGACCATTCTCTTATCGCCTCGGCCGCACTGACGACGGCCTTGCGCGAATGCCAGGAGAACGCCACATGACTCCCCTGACCGACATCGAGCTGGCCGCGTTGGCCGACGACCTCGAAAGCGATCGGGTCGAGCGCAAGCGTGCCTGGAAGGGCGATGCACCGGAAAAAGGGCGCCAGGCGGTCTGCGCTTTCGCCAACGACTTGCCCAATCACCGCAAACCCGGTGTCCTGCTGGTCGGTATCGCCGACGACGGCACGCCGGCTGGCCCGGAGGTCGTGGTCACCGACGCGCTTCTGCAAACCCTGGCGGACATCAAGACCGACGGAAAAATCACGCCGCCACCCACGCTGACGGTCACCAGGCGGTTTCTCAAAGGCCACGACGTGGCCGTGGTCACAGTGTGGCCGGCGGATGCGCCACCGGTCCGGCTGGATGGCCGCATCTGGATCCGAACTGGCCCAAGGCGCGGCTTGGCCTCCGCGCAGGACGAGCGGATCCTGAATGAGAGGCGCCGCCATCTGGACCGGGCATTCGACGCCACGCCTGTGTACGGCTGCCCGCTCGATGAGCTGGATCGACTGACGTTTGAACGTGAGTTCCTGCCGCAGGCGATAGCCCCTGACGTGCTTGCCGCCAACGACCGCAGTTACGAAGATCGTCTGGCATCTCTGGGCATGATCGCGTCGGCGGCCGACCCGACGCCCACGGTCGCCGGCATTCTCACACTGGGGAAATCGCCGCGCACCTGGGTGCCGTGCGCGTACATCCAGTTCCTGCGCATACGCGGCACCGAACTGGCCGACCCGATCGCCGACGCCGCAGAATTGGATGGGACCCTGCAGCAGATGCTGCGCAGGGCGGACGAGAAGCTCGCGGCCTTTCTGACCACTGAAGTCGATTTCACCTCCGCCACGATCGAGGAGCGGCGCACGCCTTACCCGATGAGCGCCCTGCAGCAGCTGCTGCGCAACGCGGTGATGCACCGCACCTACGAAGGCACCAACGCCCCGGTGCGCCTGTACTGGTTCGACAACCGCATCGAGATTCACAGCCCGGGCGGGCCGTATGGTGTCGTCAACGCGGCGAATTTCGGCCAACCGGGCGCCTGCGATTACCGCAACCAGATTTTGGCTGGCGTCCTCAAGGTACTTGGCTTCGTACAGCGTTTCGGCTTCGGTATCGCCCAGGCACGCCGCGCGCTCGCAGCCAATGGCAATCCACCACCCGAGTTCCGCGTGGAACCGACCATGGTTCTGGCAACCCTTCGCAGGGCGCCATGAGCACCCCGGTTCTCACCTTTTTCAACAACAAGGGCGGCGTCGGCAAGACCTCGCTGGTTTTCCACGTTGCCTGGATGCTCTGCGAACTGGGCAAGCGCGTGGTCGCCATCGATCTCGACCCCCAGGCCAATCTGACATCGGCCTTTCTCGCAGAAGAGACGCTGGAAACCCTGTGGGACCCACCGGCTCCAGTCGAGTCCGGCACGACGATCTTCCGCTGCGTGCAGCCGCTCACCAAGGTCGGCGACATCCGTCCGCCGGTGGTGCAGTCCATCCATCCCGGGCTGGTGCTGGTGCCCGGCGATCTGGCATTGGCCGGGTTCGAGGACGAGCTGTCCAAGGCGTGGCTTGAGGCCATGGGTTCGAACAACCTCTATCGGCCCTTCCGCCTGCTCACCGCCTTTTGGCAGGTGGCACAAATGGCCGCTGCCGAACACGAAGCCGATCTGATCCTGGCCGACGTCGGGCCGAACCTGGGCGCCATCAACCGTTCGGCCCTGATCGGCAGCGATCATGTGGTCATTCCGCTAGCGGCCGATCTGTTCTCGCTGCAGGGCCTGCGCAACCTCGGCCCCACATTGACCGCTTGGCGGTCCGACTGGCAAAAGCGGCTGAACAACTGGCCGGAGCCGGAGTTTTTGCTGCCGGCTGGCCGCATGGCGCCACTGGGTTACATCCTGATGCAGCACATGGAGCGCCTGTCACGTCCAGTGAAGGCTTACAAAAAATGGGTCGACCGGATTCCAGCTACGTATGTTGAAACCGTCACGGGTGTGCAATCTCCGACACCCGCCCACGCTGACGACGGCAATTGCCTGGCTCGACTCAAGCACTACCGCAGCCTGATCCCCATGGCCCAGGAGACGCGCAAGCCCGTGTTCCATCTCACCTCGGCGGATGGCGCAATCGGCAGCCATTCGCAAGCCGTCCGCGACGCAGGGAACGATTTTCGGGCGCTCGCGACCACCATTCTCCAACGCATTGACCGGGGCGAAGAATCAGCCTTCTGACGCTTGCTTCTCTCCTGCCAAGCAATACCTCCAGTAACACCGACGGAGTCGGCCTGTTCCTGATCCAAAGTCGCCGCAGGCTTTTCTAAACCACCCCCGCCTGCTTCAGCCACTGGGCCAGTTGCGGTGGTGACAGGGCGCCGGCCTGGCGCTGAACCTCCTGACCGTTGCGGCCCAGGATCAGGGTCGGGATGCTGCGGATCGCCCACTGCTGGGCCACCGCAGGAAGGGCCTCGGTGTCGAGCTTGGCGAAGCGGGCGGGGGGCTCATAGCGGGCTGCCGCCTGACTGAACGTCGGGGCGAAGCTGCGGCAGGGACCGCACCAGGCGGCCCAGCAGTCGACGACCAGCGGAATGTCGTTGCGCGTCAATGTCGCGGTCAGGTTGGCTTCGGTCAGTTCGAGCGGTGTGCCGGTGAAGAGTGGCTGCTTGCAGCGACCGCAGTTGGGCCGATCACCCAACCGCTGCGCCGGCAGGCGGTTGGTCACGAAACAGTGGGGACAGTTGATCTGCAACATGGCGCGACATCTCGGGTGGCGGTGCGGTCGATCTGGGGTGCCGCCAGCGGTTTTTCAACTTGAGGAGCGCTGGCGTGCGGTGAACCTGTGTTGGCTCGTGCAGTCCAACTCCGCATCGGAGGGCATCCTGCGCTCCGGAAGTCATCATCGAGGCCATCCCATGCACATTCGTTGGAAAACCGCCTGCAGCACCATTGTGCTTTTGAGTCTGAGCCTTGGGCTCTGCGCCGCACCCAAAGGAGGTCATGGCCCGGCCGAGCATGGCCACTCCGCCACACCACCGGCAAGCAGCAATCGCCAGTCGTTGCCCGAGGCGGAGCGGGGTGCGGAACGGGCGCAGGAGCGGCAGTCCGAACAGGCTCAGGAGCACTCCCGTGCCCATGAGCAGCAGATGGAGCAGGAATTGGAACAGCACAAAACGCAGCATTCTCATGGCCAGGGCAGCCAGGAGAATAAGGAGAATAAAAAGCTCGACTGAGGCAGCTCCGGCGCGGCTGCCGCTCAGTGGACGAGCAGCAGTCGCGCACCGATTGCCAGGGTGGTACAGGCAACCAGCCGGTGCAGCAGCCGGGCCACGCCATGGCTGCGGTGATGAATCCGCTGCCAGAAGTGGCCGATCAGAAAGCCGACCAGGCACATCGACAGCACCACTCCGCTGCTGAACAGCAGTACGAAGTAGAGCATCTCGACCGGTCTTTGCAGTTGAGTGAGCGGAATCAGCGCCAGAATCGGCGCCGAACCGGCCACGCCATGCAGCAGGCCAAGGGCGGTGGCCAGCAGCGGGGAGCGGTTCGGCCGCGGTGGGTCGCCGTTGTGGAAGGCTGCCCGATCGACGCTGGGATGCAGCGGATGCGCCAGCAGCCACAGGGCAATGGCGATCAGGCTGAAGCCGGCCAACTGTTCGGCCGTGCCGCCGAGCTGCTCGGCGAAGTTGCGCGCGGTGACCAGCAGCAGGGTGGCCAGCGCGATCAGCGACAGGGCATGGCCCAGCGCCCAGCGCAGCGTGAAGCCGAGGGCATGGCGCCAGCCGGGCCGGCGGCTGCCCAGTGAGGTGACCACGGCCAGGTGGTCGGCATCGAGCGCGTGCAGCGCGCCCAGCCCCATGGCCAGCGTCATGATTTGCAAGGTGCTGCCGTCGGTGATCACTGCGGCAGCCGGGGGGCGGGCAGCAGGCCGGCGGTGACAATGAAGTCGACCACCGCGGCGACGCCGTCGCCTTGCTTGAGGTTGGTGAACAGAAACGGCCGCTCGCCACGCATTTTCTTTGCGTCGCGCTCCATCACCGCCAGATCGGCGCCCACCAGCGGGGCGAGGTCGGTCTTGTTGATGATCAGCAGGTCGGAGCGGGTGATGCCGGGTCCGCCCTTGCGGGGAATCTTGTCACCGGCCGCGACGTCGATCACATAGAGGGTCAGGTCGGAGAGCTCCGGGCTGAAGGTGGCGCTCAGGTTGTCACCGCCGCTTTCGACGAAGATCAGTTCGAGGTCGCTGAAACGCTGTTGCAGTTCGGCCACCGCCTGCAGGTTCATCGAGGCATCCTCGCGGATCGCGGTGTGGGGACAGCCACCGGTTTCGACGCCGATGATCCGTTCCGGCGCCAACGCCTCGTTGCGCACCAGAAACTGGGCATCCTCCTGGGTGTAGATGTCATTGGTAACGACGGCGATCTGGTAGTGGTCGCGCAGGAGACGGCAGAGCCGCGCCAGCAGCGCGGTCTTGCCGGAGCCGACCGGACCGCCGACGCCGACCCGCAAGGCTTGAGCGCTGGACATGGTGGAAACTCCTCGATTCATGAACGGAACAATCGGCAATACTGGCTTTCGTGGCGGCCGCTGGCAAAGGCCATGCCCGGCAGCGCAGCGCCGATGGCGCTGTCGTCACACTGCAACGCCTGTTCGACCAGCGCGGGCAACCGTGGCAGAAAACCGCTCAGCAGCCGCTGCGCCCTGCTCTGCCCCAGTGGCATCAGCTTGGTGGCAGCGGTGAGCTGGTTTTCGAGCCAGGCGAAGGCGAACCCTTCGAGCGCGGCGGCCGGTTCGATGCCGAAACGGGCGGCGGCCCAGCCGAACAGCGTGACCTGGGCGACACCGAAGCAGGCGGCTTCGTCGGCCAGCCAGTCGAGCGCGTCGGCACCTTCGAGCGTGGTCAGCAGCCGCAGCAGGGCCGCGCCCAGTTGCCGGTCTTCGAGCCGCAGCTCGCCGCTCTCGCGGCTGGCGAGCAGATGGCGGTTCCAGCGCACTGCCTCGGCCTGCTGATCGGCCGCGCAGGCTTGAATCTGCCGGGCCAGAATCGGCAGGTCGAGCCGGCCCAGCCCATGGCTCAGCAGCCCGCCGATCCAGTCGGCCAGGCTGTCGGCATCATCGACCCAGCCGAGGGTTACCGCACTTTCGAGTGACTGGGAGCAGGCAAAGGCGCCGATCGGCAGGGCCGGGCTGGTCAGTTGCAGCAGCCGCAGCCGCGCCAGCTCAGCCGGCATGGTGGTGGCCGCCCTGGTAGGCGCCGGCTTCGGGCTCGAACGGCAACTGCTGCCGGTCGAGGGTCAACCCCAGGCCGATCACCATCTGGTCGAGCACGCTGTCGTGCTGATAGCGCAGCCAGCCGGGAGCGATCTGCAACGGGATGTGGCGGTTGCCGAGGTGGTAGGCGGCGCGCAGCAGCTGCAAGGGTTCGCCGCTGACGCAACTGAGCCACTCCGACGCGGCGACCACCTCGATCAACCGTCCCCGGTCGTCGCGTAGCCAGTCGCCGCCGCGCAGCAGCGTGCCGCGCGGCAGCATCAGCGCGACCGCCTCGCCATCGGCCAACTGGGCCCGCTGGCGGCTCTTGCTGCGCGCCTCGAAGTCGAGAATCAGCCGGGCGTCGGCCTGACCGTGGTGGTGATGACCCAGCAGCTCGCTGACCTGGGTGAGGGTGGACATCGGCAAGCCTCCCGGCTTTGTTCAGAACAGAAAGTAGCGCTGCGCCAGCGGCAGCACGCTGGCCGGTTCGCAACTGAGCAGCAGGCCATCGGCGCGCACCTCGTAGGTTTGCGGGTCCACCTCCATTCTTGGCAGGTAGCTGTTGTGGACCATCTGCGCCTTGCCGATCTGGCGGGTGTTGCCGACCGCGACCAGGGTGCGGTTCAGGTCGAGCCGCTCCTTGATGCCTGCCTCGAGCGCCGCCCGCGAGACGAAGGTGAGGCTGGTGTGGTGCGGCGCGCTGCCGAAGGCACCGAACATCGGCCGGTAGTGGACCGGCTGCGGGGTGGGAATGGAGGCATTGGGGTCGCCCATCGGCGCGGCGGCGATCATTCCGCCCTTCAGGATCATCGCCGGCTTGACGCCGAAGAAGGCCGGCTGCCACAGCACCAGGTCGGCCAGCTTGCCCGGTTCGACCGAGCCGACCACATGGGCGATGCCATGGGCAATGGCCGGGTTGATGGTGTACTTGGCGACATAGCGGCGCACACGAAAGTTGTCGTGGCGGGCGCTGTCTTCGGCCAGCGCGCCGCGCTGCACCTTCATCTTGTGCGCGCTCTGCCAGCAGCGGGTGATCACCTCGCCGACCCGGCCCATCGCCTGCGAGTCGGAGGAGATCATCGAAAAGGCACCGAGGTCATGCAGGATGTCCTCGGCGGCGATGGTCTCCTTGCGGATGCGCGAGTCGGCGAAGGCGACATCCTCGGGAATGCCGGGATCGAGGTGATGACAGACCATCAGCATGTCGAGGTGCTCATCGACGGTATTGACGGTATAGGGACGGGTCGGATTGGTGCTGGAGGGGAGCACATTGGGCTCGCCACAGGCCTTGATGATGTCCGGGGCATGGCCGCCGCCGGCCCCTTCCGTGTGGAAGGTGTGGATGGTGCGCCCCTTGAAGGCGGCCAGGGTCTCTTCGACAAAGCCTGACTCGTTGAGGGTGTCGGTGTGGATCGCCACCTGGATGTCGAAGCGGTCGGCCACCGCCAGACAGCAGTCGATCGCCGCCGGGGTGGTGCCCCAATCCTCGTGCAGTTTCAGTCCCATTGCGCCGGCCAGCAGCTGCTCCTCGAGCGCCTCGGGCAGGCTGGCGTTGCCCTTGCCTAGCAGGCCGAAGTTCATCGCAAAGGGCTCCAGCGCCTGCAGCATGCGGGCGAGATGCCAGGGTCCCGGCGTGCAGGTGGTGGCATTGGTGCCGGTGGCCGGTCCGGTGCCACCACCCAGCATGGTGGTGACGCCGGACATCAGCGCCTCGTCGATCTGCTGCGGGCAGATGAAATGGATGTGGGCGTCGATGCCGCCAGCGGTGACGATCAGCCCCTCGCCGGCAATCACCTCGGTGCCGGGACCGATGACGATCGTCACCCCGGGCTGGATGTCGGGGTTGCCGGCCTTGCCGATGGCATGGATGCGCCCGGCCTTCAGGCCGATGTCGGCCTTGACGATGCCCCAGTGGTCGAGGATCACCGCATTGGTGATCACCGTGTCCATGGCGATCTTGCTGCTGGCCTGGCTCTGGCCCATGCCGTCGCGGATCACCTTGCCGCCGCCGAACTTCACCTCCTCGCCATAAACCGTGAAGTCGCGCTCCACCTCGATCCACAGCGCCGTGTCACCCAGGCGCAGCCGGTCACCGCGGGTGGGGCCATACATTTCGGCATAGGCGCGCCGGTCGATGCGGCTCATGGCGCCGCCTCCAGTTCACCCATCACCTCGCCATTGAAGCCGTAGACGCGCCGCGTGCCGGCCAGCGCCACCAGTTCGACCGTGCGACTCTGGCCCGGCTCGAAGCGCACGGCGGTGCCGGCGGCGATGTCGAGGCGGTAGCCGCGCGCGGCGGCGCGGTCGAACAGCAGCGCCGGATTGGTCTCGGCAAAGTGGTAGTGCGAACCGACCTGAATCGGCCGGTCGCCACTGTTGGCCACCGTCAGCCGCAGCGTCGGCCGGCCGGCATTGAGCTCGATGTCGCCGCTGGCGGGATCGAGTTCTCCTGGAATCATCGGGCTCTCCTGGCAAGGTTGGCGGCAGCGCGGTCGATCGTGACCGCATGGCAGTGCGATGCCATCATAAGCCAAGGCAACCGCCACGCCAGAATCTGCCCGGATGTTTCAGCCACTGTCGTGATCCCAAACCGGTATCGGTTGACAGAGGTAGTCGCGGGTCAGCGGCACCGCATCGGGGCGGTGGGCGAGCTGAAGCTGGAACACCATCAGCCGGCCATGGCGAAAGGCCATCTCGGCACTGGCAAGATAGAACTCCCACATGCGACAGAAGCGCTCGTCATAGAGTGCCCGGGCACGTTCACGCCGCGCCTGGAAGCGCTCGAACCAGTGGCGCAGCGTCTCGGCATAGTGCAGCCGCAGGATCTCCAGATCGGTCACCCACAGGCCGCTCTTTTCCACCGCCGCCAACACTTCGGAGAGCGCCGGGCAGTAGCCACCGGGAAAGATGTATTTGCGGGTCCAGGCATTGGTGCCGCCCGGTGGATCGACCCGGCCGATGGCATGCACCAGCGCGACGCCATCGGTGGCCAGCATCCGGCCGAGTGCACGAAAAAAGTGCCGGTAGTGGTCCACCCCCACATGCTCGAACATCCCCACCGAGACGATGCGGTCATAGCGGCCCTGCTCCTCGCGGTAGTCGCGCAGCGCGAACTGAACCTGCTCAGCCAGACCGGCATCCTGTGCCCGCGACTGCGCCCACTGCAACTGCTCACTGGCGAGGGTCAGTCCGGTCACCACCACCCCATCATGGCGCGCCAGATCGAGCGCCAGGCCACCCCAGCCACAGCCGATGTCCAGCACCCGCATCCCCGGTGTCAGCAGCAGCTTGGCGGCGATATGGCGTTTTTTCAGCGCCTGGGCCTGCTCCAGCGTCTCATCGCCCCGCGCGAAATAGGCGCAGGAGTACTGCAGGTCGGCATCGAGGAAGAGCGCGTAAAGCTCATGTGACAGGTCGTAGTGGTGGGCCACGTTGCGGCGTGCGCGCCGCAGCGGGTTGAACTGGTGCAGCCAGCGCAGCGGCCGCTCAATCCGATGCAACAGCCGTTGCCAGCCGGTGTGGCCCAGCGCCGTGGCACAGCCGGTCGCCAGCGCCAGAAAATCGCGCAGCGTGCCCTGCTCGACCGTCAGCCGTCCGGCCATGTAGGCCTCGCCCGCCGCCAGTTCAGTCTGCCACAACAGGCGGCGCGGCAGCGCCCGGTCATGCAGCCGCACAGTGACCTCGGGAGGTCCGCCCGGACCGAGTCGATGGGGGTGGCCGCGTGGATCGATCAAGGTCAGTCGGCCATGGTCGAGCGCCGATTCGAGCAGATGAAGAAGCAGCCGCATCGCACACCTCCTGATCAAACGGAACAGGATTCTGCTAGCGCCAGCGGTCGACTCACCGCCGGCTTGCCAGTCACGGAATCGGATCGTGCACCGTCACCAGCTTGGTGCCATCGGGAAAGGTGCCCTCAACCTGCACCTCCCGGATCATCTCCGGCACCCCCTCCATCACCTCGTCACGGCTCAGCAGGGTGCGCCCGCTCGCCATCAGTTCGGCCACGCTGCGGCCATCGCGGGCACCTTCGAGAATGGCGGCGCTGATGTAGGCCACCGCTTCGGGGTAGTTGAGCCTGAGACCGCGTGCCTTGCGCCGCTCGGCCAGCAGCGCCGCGGTGAACAGCAGCAGTTTGTCTTTTTCGCGCGGGGTCAGTTCCATGGTCGATCTCGACAGCAGAGGGTGTCAGCAGTTCCAGATTCTTGGCGGCAGCGCCGTGCGTCCGCTGGGCAGCAGTGGCCGCACGGCCTGCCAGAGCGCCCCGAACAGCAGTCGGGCCTGTTCGGTCGAGTGACCAAGATAGCGTGCCACCAGCAGTTCGTCGATGCGGGTCAGCACGATCGGGCTGTCATCCTGGTGCCACTGCGCCTGCCACGCCGGCAGCGGCAGATGTTCGGGGAAGGTAGCAATCAGGGTGCCGCAGACCGGCAGCCCCTGCAGCCCGCTGCGGTGGGTGACGAGCGGATCATCGGCCGCCAGCCGCAGCCGTTCGATGAAGAGCGGCCGCTCGTCGCGCCACAGCTCCCACTGCTGATCGAGGCGGCCGGCGACAAAGGGTGCATTGGCCGCCGGGCGACCCAGGCAGATGATTTCCCAGCCAACGAAACTGGCACCGGCCGCCAGCCTGACCCGGGTGCGAGTTTGGGCATTGGCGCCGGCGTAGTAGATGTTCTCCTGCGGCAGCCACTCCAGCGTGGCCTGCTCGCCGACATTCAGCTCGATGCATTGCCGCTGTGCCGGGCCGTCACCGACGCCATAGAACTTGCCCGCCGACGGCGTGGTCACCACGGCTTCGGCAGCGGCTTCGAGCGTGAGCGTGGTCGACAGCTCGTCGCCCATCACCAGCCCGCCTGGCGGATGCAATAGGCAGAGGTGACAGACCGCACTGCCCTCGGGATAGAACGGCCGCTGCAGCCGCAGTGGCCCGCTGTGCCGGTGCGCGGCCAGCACGGTGCGGGCGCCCTGGCGGTTCAGATGGATGTCGAGCCGGGCCTGCCATTGGCGCACCGGAGGGGGTGACATCGACGAAGTGCCGCCGTGGCGATCGGCAGCAGGTGCCGCCGCGCTGCAACCGTTCAAGTCAGCCTGATATGATATAGTTTCCAAACCAACCGTTCCTTTGTTCCTTCATTGATTCAACGACATAATAACCAAGGAGAAATCCGATGAAAGCAGCCCTTTACCGTGGCAGTGACAAGCCGATCGTCGTCGAGGAGATCGAGATCGACGCGCCCGAAGGCAGTGAAGTTCTGGTCGATCTGAATGCCTGTGGTGTCTGCCACAGTGACCTGCATGTGATGGGCATGATGGCGCAGCCGCCGGTCCCGATGGTGCTGGGCCACGAAGCCGCCGGCGTCGTGCGTGCGGTGGGCAAGGATGTGACCAGCGTGGCAGCGGGCGACCATGTCATCGTCGCCTTCCGTGGCGCCTGCGGCAAGTGTTTCTACTGTGTGAAAGGGATGCGCCAGCTCTGCGCCAACGCCGACCTGCCCGATCGGCAGGTGACCGGCCCGCGTCCGCGCCTGAAACAGAATGGCGTGCCGATCGTGCAGGGCGTCTCGGTCGGTGGCTGGGCCCACCAGGTGCTGCTGCCGGAGACCAGCATGGTGAAGATCCGCAAGGATGCTCCACTCGACAAGGTGAGCCTGATCGGCTGCGGTGTGATGACCGGCATCGGTGCCGCCATCCACACCGCCAAGGTGGAGCCGGGCAGCGATGTCGCGGTGATCG
>ERZ795044.2447-NODE-2447-length-16094-cov-14.872374_pt1 | contig 16094 bp, 9 predicted proteins | sample MGYA00375128_ERZ795044 | MGnify/ENA primary metagenome ERZ795044 (study PRJEB30173, sample SAMN05720213) | anaerobic digester metagenome | isolation source: active sludge of municipal wastewater-treating anaerobic digesters | place: USA | collected 2014-12-22 ... | reverse complement strand
GCACCGCCTACAGCGTGCACAACGTGCAGATGATCCCGTTCTACATCTTCTATTCCATGTTCGGCCTGCAGCGCACCATGGACCTGTGCTGGGCGGCCGCCGACCAGCGCACCCGCGGCTTCCTGATCGGGGGCACCGCCGGGCGCACGACCCTGAACGGCGAAGGCCTGCAGCACGAGGACGGCCACAGCCTGATCATGGCCAACATGATCCCCAACTGCATCAGCTACGACCCGACCTTCCAGTACGAGGTCGCGGTGATCGTGCAGGACGGCCTGCGCCGCATGTTCGCCGAGCAGGAGGACGTGTATTACTACATCACGGTGATGAACGAGAACTACGAACATCCCGAGATGCCGGTTGGCGCCGAGGCCGACATCCTCAAAGGCCTGTACCTGTTCCGCCAGGGCGGCCAGGCCAAGACCCCGCGCGTGCAGCTGATGGGTTCGGGCACGATCTTCCGCGAGGTGATCGCCGCCGCCGAGCTGCTCAAGGCCGACTGGGGCGTGGAGTCGGACATCTGGGGCGCGCCCAGCTTCAACGAGCTGGCCCGCAACGGCCACGACGTCGAGCGCTGGAACCTGCTGCACCCGATGGAAGAGCCGCGAAAGACCCACGTGCAGCAGAAGCTCGCCGGCTTCGCAGGCCCGGTCGTCGCCGCCACCGACTACATCCGCATGTTCCCCGAGCAGATCCGCGCGCAGCTCGACCGCACTTACGTCACGCTGGGCACCGACGGCTTCGGCCGCTCCGACACCCGCGAGCAGCTGCGCCACTTCTTCGAGGTGGATCGCCACTGGGTGACGCTGGCCGCGCTGAAGGCGCTGGCCGACGACGGCGTGATCGGTCGCGACAAGGTGGCCGCCGCCCTGGTCAAGTACAACCTGGACCCGTCCAAACCGAACCCGATGTCGGTCTGAGCGCGCAAGGAGACTGAGAACATGAGCCAACTCATTGAAGTGAAAGTACCCGACATCGGCGATTTCGACGCGGTGCCGGTGATCGAGCTGTTCGTGAAGGTGGGCGACACCATCAAGGTCGACGACGCGATCGCGACGCTCGAATCCGACAAGGCCACCATGGACGTGCCGTCCTCGGCCGCCGGCGTGGTCAAGGAAGTGCTGGTCGCGATCGGCGACAAGGTGTCCGAGGGCACGGTGCTGATCAAGCTCGAGGCGGCGGGCGCCGCAGCGGCGGCCCCGGCGCCGGCTGCGGCCGCCGCACCCGCGTCCGCTGCAGCCCCCGCTGCCGCACCTGCAGCGGCGCCCGCTCCGGCAGCCCCCGCGGCGGCCGGTGGCGGCGTGGTCGAGGTGGTGGTGCCCGACATCGGCGACTTCGACGCCGTGCCCATCATCGAGCTGTTCGTGAAGGTGGGCGATACCATCAAGGTGGACGACGCGATCGCCACGCTCGAATCGGACAAGGCGACGATGGACGTGCCGTCGTCGGCCGCCGGCGTGGTCAAGGAAGTGCTGGTCGCCCTCGGCGACAAGGTCGGCCAGGGCAAGGTGCTGATCAAGGTCGAGACGGCCGCTGCGGGAGCAGCGGCAGGCGCGAATGCAGCGCCTGCGCCCGCTCCGCTCGCGGCAAGCGCCGCTCCTGCGGGCGCACCCGGCGCCGCCCCGCTCGCCGACGGCGGCCCGAGCGCGAGCGCCCCGACCTCGATGCCGGTCGCCTCGCCCGCCGCCCCGTCTGCGGTCACGCTCGGTGGCAAGGTGCATGCCAGCCCCTCGGTACGCGCGTTTGCGCGCGAGCTCGGCGTCGATCTCGGCCAGGTCAAGGCCACCGGTCCCAAGGGTCGTATCCTCAAGGAAGACGTCGCCGGCTTCATAAAGGCGGCGATGACGAGCGGCGTGGTCCCGGGCAAGACCCCGGCCGCCGCCGCGGCGGGCGCGAGCCTGGGTGGCGGGCTGGATCTGCTGCCGTGGCCCAAGGTCGACTTCGCCAAGTTCGGCGAGATCGAGGTCAAGCCGCTCTCGCGCATCAAGAAGATCTCCGGCCAGAACCTCGCCCGCAACTGGGTGATGATCCCGGCGGTGACCTACCACGAGGATGCCGACATCACCGACCTGGAAGCCTTCCGCGTCCAGATGAACAAGGAGTTCGAGAAGTCCGGCAAGAAGCTCACCATGCTCGCCTTCATCATCAAGGCCTCGGTGCGCGCGCTGCAGGAGTTCCCCGAGTTCAACACCTCGCTCGACGGCGACAACCTGGTCTACAAGAAGTACTTCAACATCGCCTTCGCGGCCGACACCCCCAACGGCCTGGTCGTGCCGGTGGTGAAGGATGCCGACAAGAAGAGCGTGTTCGACATCGCCGCCGAGACCGGCGCGCTCGCCAAGAAGGCGCGTGACGGCAAGCTCGGCCCGGCCGACATGTCGGGCGCGTGCTTCACGATCAGCTCGCTCGGCGGCATCGGCGGCACCTACTTCGCACCCATCGTCAATGCGCCCGAAGTGGCCATCCTCGGGGTGAACAAGTCGGTGATGAAGCCGGTGTGGGACGGCAAGGCTTTCGTGCCGCGCCTGACCCTGCCGATGTCGCTGACCGCGGATCACCGCGTGATCGACGGCGCGCTGGCCACCCGCTTCAACGTGTACCTCGCGCAACTGCTGGCGGACTTCCGCCGGGTGATGCTCTGACACGGTGAGGAGTGAGGCGTGAGGGGTCGGGGGGCGAAAAGCTCCTCCCCTCGACGCCTTCCTCTTCCGGAAACTCCTCACGAGGTGATGAAGATGAGTCAAATGATTGAAGTGAAGGTGCCCGACATCGGCGATTTCGATGCGGTGCCGGTGATCGAGCTGTTCGTGAAGGTCGGCGACAGCATCGCGGTGGACGATGCGATCTGCACGCTGGAATCCGACAAGGCCACGATGGACGTGCCGTCCTCCGCCGCGGGCGTGGTCAGGGAAGTGCTGGTCAACCTGGGCGACAAGGTCGGCGAGGGCGCGGTGCTGATCCGGCTCGAAGCCGCCAGTGCCGCTGCAGGAGCGGCGCAAGCCGCGAACACGGCGCCTGCCTCCCCGCCGGCCTCCGCACCTGCACCCTCCGCGGCTTCCGCCGCTCCTGCGGCCACGCCGAGCGCCGCCCCGGCGGCGGCGAGCCACGCCGGCGGCGCCGACGCCGAATACGACATGATCGTGCTCGGCGCCGGCCCGGGCGGCTACTCGGCGGCCTTCCGCGCCGCCGACCTCGGCCTCAAGACCGCGATCATCGAGCGCTATTCGACGCTCGGCGGCGTGTGCCTGAACGTGGGCTGCATCCCGTCCAAGGCGCTGCTGCACGTCGCGGCGGTGATCGAGGAGGCCGAGCACGTGCATACCGCCGGCATCCAGTTCGCCAAGCCCTCGGTCGACGTCGACGCGCTGCGCAAGCACAAGGACGGCGTGATCGGCAAGCTCACCGGCGGGCTCGCCGGCATGGCCAAGGCACGCAAGGTCGACATCCTGCGCGGCTACGGCAGCTTCCTCGACCCCAACCACCTCGAGATCGAGGAGACCACCGGCGCGAGCCAGGACAAGACCGGCGCGAAGAAGGTGGTGAAGTTCCGCAACTGCATCATCGCCGCCGGCTCGGCCGCGGTGCACCTGCCCTTCCTGCCGCGCGACCCGCGCATCGTCGACTCCACCGGCGCGCTCGAGCTGCGCCAGGTGCCGGGCAAGATGCTGGTGATCGGCGGCGGCATCATCGGCCTGGAGATGGCCACGGTGTACTCGACCCTGGGCGCCCGCATCGACGTGGTCGAGATGCTCGACCGCCTGATGCAGGGTCCGGACGCCGACGCCGTCAAGGTATGGGAGAAGCAGAACGCCCACCGCTTCGACAACATCATGCTCAAGACCAAGACCGTCGCCGTCGAAGCGAAGGAAGACGGACTGTGGGTGAAGTTCGAGGGCGAGAAAGCCCCCGCCGAGCCGGTGCGCTACGACATGATCCTGCAATCGGCGGGCCGTTCGCCCAACGGCAAGAAGATCGGCGCCGAGAAGGCGGGCGTGATCGTCGGCGAGCGCGGCTTCATCCCGGTGGATGCGCAGATGCGCACCAACGTGCCGCACATCTTCGCGATCGGCGACATCGTCGGCCAGCCCATGCTCGCCCACAAGGCGGTGCATGAGGCGCACGTGGCGGCCGAGGTGGCCGCAGGTCACAAGGCGGCCTTCGACGCCACCGTGATCCCGGGCGTGGCCTACACCCATCCGGAAGTGGCCTGGGTCGGCTACACCGAGGCGCAGGCCAAGGCCGAGGGCAAGAAGGTCGACACCGCCAAGTTCCCGTGGGCCGCCTCCGGCCGCGCCATCGCCAACGGCGCCGACTACGGCTTCACCAAGCTGATCTTCGACGCCGAGACTCACCGCGTGATCGGCGGCACCATCGTCGGGCCGTCGGCCGGCGACATGATCGGCGAGGTGTGCCTGGCCATCGAGATGGGGGCCGACGCCACCGACATCGGCAAGACCATCCACCCGCATCCGACCCTGGGTGAGACGGTGGGCATGGCCGCCGAAGTGGCCCACGGCAGCTGCACCGACCTGCCACCGATGCGCAAGAAGTAAGCATTCGCGGGCAGCAGAAAAAACCCCGGTGCCGCTGTTGCGGGACCGGGGTTTTTTATCGTCTGAAGAATGACTCAGAACTTGTAGTTGATGCCCGCGTAGATCGAACGGCCCGCACCCGGGACCGGCGTGCCCCACAGCGGAACCGCGCCGACCGGGTTGCTGGTCATCGTCGTTCCCTGGCCGACATAGGCGCCGCCGAGCGGCAGGTAGTAGAACTTGTCGAACACGTTCTCCACGCCGAAGTCGACGCGCACCTGCTTCCAGGAATAGCTCGTCCGCAGGTTCACCAGGTTGTAGCCCGAGGTCTCCTGCTCGTTGCGCACCGCCGAGATGTCGTCCTTGGACTGTGCGGCGAACCACTCGAGCGCGTTGTCCCAGCCACCATGCTGGTGCGTCAGCGTGAGCTTCACGTTGAGCGGCATGATGTTGTAGAGGTTGTCGCCGGTCTCGCGGTTCTTGCCGTCGGTGTAGTTGAGCACCCCACGCAGCCCGAATTCGCCATAGGGCGTGCTCGCCAGCGGCATGCGGCCCGAGAGGTCGATGCCGTACAGGCGAGCCGACTGGTTGGCGAGCTGCAGGAAGACGAAGCTGTTGGTCGCGGAGAGATTGGCGGCCGAGCATGACCCGCCGAGACTCGTCGGACAGCGTACTGCATCGATGTAGTCGGTGACCCGCGAGTAGAACGGCGTCGCCTTCAGCTCCCATTTGCGGTCGATCGAGTGCCAGTCGAAGGTCGCCGATACGGTGCGCGCCTTCTCGGGCTCGAGGTTGATGTCGCCGATGTAGCCGTTGCCGTCGCCGAACCAGTTCACCATCAGCATTTCCATGCCGCGGCTGTACCAGCTATAGCGCTCGTAGAGGCTGGGCGAGCGCACCTTGCGCGCGAAACCCACCTCCACGTCGAGCGTGGGATCGACGGTGTATTTGGCCAGCAGCGTCACATCCCAGTTGTTGTCCGTGCGTTCGCGATCAGCGCTGTTGAAAGCGGGCACGAGCATCGTGGCAGGGGCCACAGCGTTGTTATATGCCTGCACGGGACCGGTATCGGTCTTCACGCGCTCGTAGCGCACGCCCGCCAGGGTGGTCCATTGCGCACTCGGCTGCGCCTCCCACTCCGCGAAGACCGCGTTGCGATCGCGCTCGCCGTCGTTGATGTTCCAGAAGGTGTTCGGCCACATCCCGCCGCCCGATGCCGGCCACCAGTCGTCGAGACGATAACGCTGGATCTCGGCGCCCACGCGCAGAAGGTCGGTCGCCGAAAGATCCACGTCGCCCTTGAGCGCGAAGCCCGTGTTCTTGCTCTCGGTGTTCATCGGCATGCCCGCTGCGCAGGACGGGCTGAGCGGCGAACACGGCGTACCGTTGAGAACTGTCGGGCCTCCGGAGCCGATGATGACGTCGTTCGCTACGCTTCCCCCATACCAGTAGCGTTTGTCCGCACCGAAATCCATGAAGTGCTCGACCTTCTCGTGGTAGGCGCGCGCCTCGAGCTTGCCCCAGTCGTACTTGCCCTGATAGCGCAGGTTCACACGCTTCTGGTCGTTCTCGAGCATGTCCATGCGCTGGTTCGGCCACAGCTCATAGGGGATGTCCTGCAGGCCGACCTTGGCCTCGAACAGGTGGTCGCCGCCCTTGAAGGCGAAGCCGAGTTCGTGGTTGCGGCTCTTGTAGGCGGTGGAGCCCACTTCGTCGAGCGCCAAGGTATGCCCCACCCGGCCCGTCGCCGTCCGCGTCTTGAACGCCCGCGCGGCCTCGTAGTTGTCGCTCTCGGCCGTCGAACCTGCATAGCTGACGCTCAGCGAATCACTTGCGAAAGTGGCGCCGAGATTACCGCCGCGTGCATTGCCGTTGCTGCGGTAAAACGCCCCGACCTCACCCGTCATCAGCGTCTTGCCGTCCTCGGCAAACACCGGCGCCTTGGATTCGGCAAGGATGGTGCCGGCGATGCTGTCGCCGCCGACGCTCACCGGCGAGATGCCCGGATAGACCTCGAGCAGGCCGACATTGGAGGGGTCGAGGTAGGACAGTGCCGGGTTCATGTGGTTGGGACAGGCCGCGATCAGGTCCATGCCGTCGACCTTGATGCGGATGCGATCGTCGGCCAGACCGCGAATCGACGGCAGGCTGGAAACCCCGCCCGAGCCGTAGAGACTCACGCCCGGCACATCGCGAAGAAGCGACGCAGCATCACTGGTGGCGGGCTTCAGAGACTGCAGTGCAGGGGCGTTGACCACGGTTCCACTGTTAGTGGCCGCGGCCTCGGGCGCTGTGACGATGACGCGCCCGAGCGTCGTCTCCTGGGCAAGGGCGAGCGCCGGCAGCGCAAGGGAAATCGCCACGGCGAGTGGCAGACGTCGAAAGTTCTTCTTCATGATGAGTGTTCTCGTTGATCGGGCCTTCCGCCGGACCCACACGGATCGCAGGCATGAGAACGCCCTGCCGATCGCCCGCGGGCGATCGGACATCGATTCGATTGTCGAAAAGCAAACTCGCGGGCCGCGGCGGTCAGGGCGGCCCGAATGCACGTCGGTGGATCGCTGTGATCCCCGAGGCTCAGTGCTTGCCGTGCTGCATCTTCATCGGCGCATTGAGCGGACGTGCCGGCGCGGTGAGCTCGATGGTCTGGCGGCTGCCATCCTTGTTCTCGACGGTCAGCGTCACCGGCACCTGGTCACCCTCCTTCACCTGAGCCTTCAAATCCATCAGCATCACGTGGTAACCGCCAGGCTCGAGTTCGACGTCCTTGCCGGCAGGGAGGTCGAGCCCGGGGATGCGGTTCATCTTCATGACGTCCTTGTCCATGAGCATCTCGTGGATCTCGACCACGCCAGCGACCGGCGAGGCGGCGGACACGAGGCGGGCGTCGGTGTCGGACTTCACGCGCATGAAGGCCCCGGTGGCCTTCTGCGCGGGCACGGTGGCGCGCACCCAAGGCTCGGCGACGGTGACTTCGGCGTGAGCGACGGCGCTGCCGAAAAGGGCGAGGGCGGCCAGCAGCGGTGCGGCCAGGAACGACTTTTGCATCGTGGATCTCCGATCGTTGGAGGATTGCGGTCCGCACGCGACGTGCCGGCGCGCTCCGGCAAAGGCAGCGGAGAACGCGGGTTTGCGTGCGAAGGGCTCGCACGACCGGCAGGCCGGCGGGCGAGGAAGGGACTTCGGGCGGGGGAAAGGACCGCTACGGCGAACACGCGCGGCGTTCGCGCGTGCGCAGGGTCAGGCGCGCGCGGGCGGCGCGCGCGGATGCGCGGACGACCACGCGAAGAGCGGTCGCGGGGCGACGAGGAAAAGCGTGGGGAGTGGCGTCCCGCCGGCGACGGCGAAGGAAGGCGAGAGGTCGGCCGCGGGCGCCAGCACGTTGCCGAACTGCGCGAGACAGTAAGGACACTCCTCGAGCGGGAGGGAGGACGGGTGCGAATCGGAGTCGGCGTTCATCGCACCGACGTCACCATGGAAGGCGGCCTCGTCGACACTCAGTTCCACCCACTCCATCCCGACGGCAGAGCAAATCTGCACGAGGTAGCGGCCGTTGTCGTCGGGCCCCATCGCGCGGCTCGCTGCCGGCGCCAGCGCACTCAACGCCATCGCGAAGATCGCGATCCAGACGTGAAGACGATGACGAAAGCGCTGCATGGGGGGATCGGATCCGTGGAAGCCACAACAACAGCGCGGATTCTACCGGATCGGTCCGTGCTTGAATTGATCGTGGTCAGGTTTGCACCGGCTGCCGGCCGATGCATTCGCGAGCGCGCACCCAGGCGACGAAATCCGTCAGCGGCAGGGCCGGGGCATGCAGGAAACCCTGGATGTAGTCGCAGCCCATGCCGGCGAGCAGTTCGGCGGTGCGACCGTCCTCCACGCCCTCGGCAGTGACCTCGATGCCGAGACGGTGCGAGAGGTCGATGATCGCGGCGGCGATCTCGCGGTCGCGCGCCGAGGCGAGCAGGTCGATGACGAAGCTGCGATCGATCTTGACCTCCTGCACGGCGAGCCGCTTGAGCCGGCTCATGCCCGAGAAGCCGGTGCCGAAGTCGTCGATCGACAGGGCGACACCGAGCTGGCGCAAGCGTTGGAGCACCTCCGAGACGCTGCTGCCCGAGCGCTCGTCCATCATGCTGGTCTCGGTGATCTCCAGACACAGCCGGCCCGCCTCGAGGTTCCAGGTCGACAGGGCCTGGCCGATCAGGTCGGGCACCTCGGCGTCGTAGAGGTCCGTCGCCGAGAGATTGATCGAGATGTCGATCTCCAGGCCTTCCATGCGCAACTCGTGCAGGACCTGCGCCGCCTGCTGGAACAGCCAGCGATTGAAACGGTGACGCAGGCCGAAGCGGTCGATCAGGCCGATCACGACCGGGGGCGGCACGAATTCGCCCGCGCTGTTGCGCCAGCGCAGCAAGGCCTCGGCGCTGCGGCACTCCGTGCTGGCGAGGTGGACCTTGGGCTGCAGCCAGAGCTCGAGCTCCGGCCCCCCGGAAAACGCGGTACGCAGGTCGCGCTCGAGCAGGGCGACGTTGGGCGCGCTGCGCTCCATCGAGGCTTCGAAGAGCAGGCTGCCGCCGTCCGCACGCCCGGCGACCAGACCGGCGATGCGTGCCGACTGCAGCAGGTGGAAGCCGTCCTTGCCGTGGTCGGGCGACATCGCCGCGCCGCACACCACGCGTACCGGCAGGTCGAGGCCGTCGACCACCAGCAGGCCATCGTTGAAGGTCTGCTCGAAGCGCAGCATGCCGAGTGTGAGGACCGCACTGCTGGCCACGCTCGGCAGCACGATCAGCCATTCCTTGCCATCGACCGCGAACAGGCGGTCGCGACTGCGCAGCTGGGCGCGGATCTGACGCTCCATGGCGCGCTCGAAGCGGCGCAGGTGCTCGAGCGGGAGGCGATAGAGCGCCGCATCGGGCTGGGCATAGAGCGAGATGACCCCCACTCCCCGGCCCTCGGTCGCGATCTCGGCCATCCGCGCCGAGACCTCGGTGAGCGCGGAGAGAAAGCCGTTGGGGATCAGCGAATCCATGTTCAGGCGAGGAAGAAGTCGTTGGGATCGATGCCGAAGGCGTTGGGCGGCAGCGCCTGCAAGATGCGATAGGGCTCGCCGTCGGCGGTGTCGGGCTGCATCAGCAGGTCGAGGGTGCGCGGGAAGCGCTCCACACTCTTGTCGGGGGCGAGCAGCACGAGCACACGCGGCTGCAATCGGCGCACCTGGTTCTGTTGGATCACCACGCCGACCTCGCCGCTGTTGAGTTCGACCAGGGTGCCGATCGGATAGAGGCCGATGCACTGCAGGAACTGGTCGACCAAGGTGTCGCGGAACTGCGTGTTGCGCAGCTGGTTCAGCGTCTCCATGGCGCGCTGGCTGGAGACGGCCTCGCGATAGACGCGGTCGCGGGTCATCGCGCAGTAGGCGTCGGTGATGCCGGCCATCTCCGCCGGCAGCGGGATGCTCATGCCTTCGAGCCCGCGCGGGTAGCCGGTGCCGTCGAAGCGCTCGTGGTGCGCAGCGATGGTCGCCAGCACCTCGGCGTCGAAGTCCCGGTGCGCCTGCAGCAGGCGCACCGTGTGGGTGACATGGGCCTTGACGTGCTCGAACTCACGCTCGTCGAGCGGCCCGGGCTTGCTGAGCAGACCGTAGTCGATCTGCACCTTGCCGATATCCTGCAGCAGGCCGGCGAGGCCGAGCTGATGCACCTGCTTGCCGCTCAGGCCCAAGAAGCGCGCGAACACCATCGCATGCACGGAGACGTTCACCGCGTGGTCGTAGGCGTACTGGTCGGTGCGCTTGAGGCGGGTGAGCCAGAGCAGTGCGTCGGGGTTGCGCTGCACGCCGGCGGCCATCTCGCCGACCAGGCCGCTGATCTGGGGGACGTCGATGGCGACATTGCTGTCGATCGCGAGCTGGGTCTCGCGCAAGGCCCGGAACACGTCATCGACGATCGGTGCCGAGTAGAGCAGCTCGGACTCGAGCCGGCTGCGCCCGTCCTCGATGCGGATGCGCGGGACGTGCGGCTGACGGAGGGTGTGGATCTTGCCTTTGAAGCCGCGCGCGACCTTGATGAAGCGCTGCGCCCCGACACGCGATTCGGTGACGTCGGGGTGCTTGCGCACGAACCCGTCCGCGCCACGCAGGGGCGCGTCCTTGTCGAAGACCTTGGCGCTGTACTGGTCGCCGATCGAGCGTGTGCGATCGATCGTGACCGAACGGCAGTAGTGCTGCAGGGCCCGGAGCTGGTCGACATTCTCCAGCAGGAAGCCCTGCATCATGAATGGTGTCTCGGTCCATGGACGATCGATAGCGACGACGAACATGCCGATCTTCAATTCGCGCGTCGAAATCGTCTGGTTCAATCCATTCCCCCGCAATGCTGTCCGCCACCGTGACCAGCCGGAACCTCTTAACGGCTGACGCTTCGGCGACTTGAGCGGAAACTCACATCGCGTTACCCGGATCGCGTGGTCCCTGCAATCAGCCGAGCCACAAGCGGGCATTGCGGAACATGCGCAGCCAGGGCGAGGCGTCGGGACTGTCCGTGACCAGCCACTGCGGCGCCCACGACATCTGCAGGGTCCGCGCGGTGCGCTCGGGGTGCGGCATCATGATCGTGAAGCGCCCGTCGGCAGTGGTGAAGCCCGTCACACCCTCCGGCGAGCCGTTGGGGTTGGCCGGATAGGTCTGTGCCGGATTGCCGTGGTTGTCCACGTAGCGCAGCGCCAGGAGGGCGCGCTCGCGGTCGGCCTCGCTGTGGAACACCGCCCTGCCCTCGCCATGGCTGACCACGATCGGCATGCGGCTGCCGGCCATGCCCTGGAGCAGGATGGAGGGGCTGTCTGCGACCTCCACCATCACGAAGCGGGCCTCGAACTGTTCACTGCGGTTGCGGTGGAAGGTGGGCCAGGCTTCGGCGCCGGGGATGATCGGCGCGAGGTGGGCCATCATCTGACAGCCGTTGCACACCCCGAGGGCGAAGGTGTCGCTGCGCCCGAAGAAAGCCGCGAACTCGTCGCGCAGGCGGGGGTTGAACAGGATGGACTTGGCCCAGCCCTGCCCGGCGCCGAGCACGTCGCCATAGGAGAAGCCGCCGCAAGCTGCGAGGCCATGGAAGTCGGCCAGGTCGATGCGACCGGCCTGCAGGTCCGACATATGCACGTCGACCGGGGTGAAGCCGGCACGCTCGAAGGCTGCCGCCATCTCGAACTGGGAGTTGACACCCTGCTCGCGCAGCACGACGACCTTGGGACGCGCAGTGCTGGCGATGAAGGGCGCCGCCACGTCCTCCTTGACGTCGAAGGACAGCGCCACCGACAGGCCGGGGTTGCCGGCGTCGGCGAGCGCGTCGAATTCCTGCTGCACCGACTCGGGATCGTCGCGCAGCTTGGCGACGCGATAGCTGGTCTCCGACCACGCCTGCAGCAGCTCGACCCGGCTGGCGGCAAACACGAGTTTGGCGTTGCGGCGGAAGCGGATCTCATCCTTGTCGTTGGGCTCGCCGATGAAGTGGTAGGCGAGCCTGGCCGCGCGCAGCACCTCGGTGATGCGGGAGCGGTCGTCGCGGCGGATCTGGATCACCGCGCCGAGTTCCTCGGCGAAGAGACCGGCGAAGAGGCGGTCGTCGAAACGGCCCTTGAGCGTGTCCGGCTTCTTCTCCAGACCATCGACGTCCATCATGTAGGGGTCGTAGCAGACGGTATCGAGGATCAGCGACAGGCCGCACTTCGCGGCGAAGGCCATCTCGCACACGGTGGCGAAGAGGCCGCCATCGGAACGGTCGTGATAGGCCAGCAGCAGGCCGTCGCGGCGCAGTCGCTGCACGGTTTCGAAGAACGCTGCGAGCTGGGCGGGATCGACATCCGGCGCATGCTCGCCGACTGACTCGTAAGCCTGGGCGAAGGCCGAGCCGCCGAGGCGGTTCTTGCCGTTGCCGAGGTCGATCAGCAGCAGCTCGGTCTCCACGCCTTCATGCAGCTGCAGTTGCGGCGTGAGCGTGCTGCGGATGTCCTGCACGGGGGCGAAGGCGGTGGCGATCAGCGACAGCGGAGCGACGACCTGCTTGTCCTCTTCGCCATCGCGCCAGGCAGTGCGCATCGACAGCGAGTCCTTGCCGACCGGGATCGACAGGCCGGCGCTGACGCAGAACTCGGACACGGCCTTTACGGTGTCGTAAAGACGCGCGTCCTCGCCGCGGTGGCCGGCGGCAGCCATCCAGTTGGCGGAGAGCTTGACGTCGCCGAGCTTCTCGATGTCGGCGGCGGCGATGTTGGTGATTGCCTCACCGATCGCCATGCGGCCCGATGCCGGCGCATCGACGCAGGCCAGCGGCGTGCGCTCGCCCATCGCGAAGGCTTCTCCGCGGTAGCCCTGGAAGCTCATCGCGGTGACCGCGACGTCGGCCACCGGCACCTGCCAAGGCCCGACGAACTGGTCGCGCGCGGTGAGGCCGCCGACCGAGCGATCGCCGATGGTGATCAGGAAGCTCTTGCTGGCCACCGCGGGCACGCGCAGCACGCGCATCCCAGCCTCCTGGAGATCGAAGCCGGTGGTGTCGAAAGGCGGCAGATGCACCGCGCGCCGCGACACGTTGCGCGTCATCTTCGGCGGCTTGCCGAGCAGCACCTTCATGTCCATGTCCACCGGCTTGTTGCCGAAGTGGCGATCGGACACGGTGAGGTGGCCATCGGCGGTGGCGGTGCCAAGCACCGCGAAGGGGCAGCGCTCGCGCTCGCAGAAGGCCTGGAACATCGGCAGGCTCTCGGGCGCGATCGCGAGCACGTAGCGCTCCTGCGATTCGTTCGACCAGATCTCGCGCGGACTCATGCCCGGCTCTTCGATGTGCACCTCGCGCAGCTCGAAGTGGGCGCCGAGGCCGGCGTGATCGGCGAGCTCGGGCATCGCGTTCGACAGGCCGCCGGCACCGACGTCGTGGATGGCGATGATCGGATTGTTCTCGCCCTGCTGCCAGCACGCGTCGATGACCTCCTGGCAGCGGCGCTGGATCTCGGGGTTGCCGCGCTGCACCGAGGCGAAGTCGAGGTCGGCGGTGTTGGTGCCGGTCGCCATCGACGAGGCCGCGCCGCCACCCAGGCCGATGAGCATGCCCGGGCCGCCAAGCTGGATCAGCAGCGTGCCCGGCGGGAAGGTGGGTTTCTCGGCCTGCCGAGCCTGGATGCTACCCAAGCCGCCGGCGATCATGATCGGCTTGTGGTAGCCGCGCACCTCACCCTGCACTGCCTGCTCGAAGGTGCGGAAGTAGCCGGCGAGGTTGGGGCGGCCGAACTCGTTGTTGAAGGCGGCGGCGCCGATCGGGCCCTCGATCATGATGTCGAGCGCGGAGGCAATGCGCTCGGGCTTGCCGTAGGGCTTCTCCCAGGGCTGGCCAAAGTCGGGGATGTTGAGGTTGGAAACCGTGAAGCCGGCCAGGCCGGCCTTGGGACGAGAGCCGCGGCCGGTCGCACCCTCGTCGCGGATCTCGCCGCCGGCGCCGGTGGCCGCGCCCGGGAAGGGCGAGATCGCGGTCGGGTGGTTGTGGGTCTCGACCTTCGCGAGGATGTGGGTGTCCTCGTCGTGGTAGCGGAAGGCGCCGTCGGCGTCCGGGTACAGGCGGGCGATGCGCGCGCCCTCGATCACCGAGGCGTTGTCCGAGTAGGCCACCACCGTGCCCTCGGGGTGGGCCTTGTGCGTGTCCTTGATCATGCCGAACAGCGACTTCTCCATCGGCCGCGCGTCGATCACCCAGTCGGCGTTGAAGATCTTGTGCCGGCAGTGCTCGGAGTTGGCCTGGGCGAACATCATCAGCTCGACGTCGGTGGGGTTGCGCCCCATGCGGCTGAAGTTCTCCACCAGGTAGTCGATCTCGTCTTCGGACAGCGCGAGGCCGAGCTCGCCGTTGGCACGCTCGAGCGCGGCGCGACCACCGGCGAGGATGTCCACGGTCGTGAGCGGCTGCGGCTGGTAGTGGTGGAAGAGCGCCTCGGCCGCCTGCATGCTGTCGAGCACCGACTCGGTCATGCGGTCGTGCAGCAACGCCGCCAGCGCGGTGTTGCCGTCCACCCCGCGCGCGTCGATCGAATAGGCGATGCCGCGCTCGATGCGCACGATCTTATCGAAACCGCACTGGTGCGCGATGTCGGTGGCCTTGGACGACCACGGCGAGATCGTGCCCAGGCGCGGCACCACCAGGCGCAGCGTGCCGGTGGGGGCTGCCGTGCTTGCCGGCCCGGCGTCGAGCAGATCCAACAGACGCGCACGCTCCGCCTCGTCCAGCGCAGCCGAGACCTCGACGAAGTACCAGTGCTCCGCGGCCAGTCCGGCCAGCTTGGGCAACACCTCGCCGACGGCGCGGGAAAGACGTTCCAGACGGGAGGAGGACAGCGCCGGGGCGCCACGCAGCTTGAGGATCGAAGTCATGTTCTCGAGAACCGGGTCGGATACGGGCAGTGCGGAACAGGCGCCAGAACGGGCCACCGTGACCCCCGATGGGGTGTCCGCGGGCAGGCCCGCATTATAACCGAGCCCCTTCGGCCGCCCCGGTCGTTGTAGACTCCGCGGCTCGATGATCAAGAGGCCCGAAATGCCCGAAATCAACTACCTGTGGACGCCCCCGGCGCCCGTGTCCCTGCCCGTCCGCGGTACCGGCGCCCGCTTCCCGGTCAATCGCCTGTTCTTCGTCGGCCGCAACTACCAGGCCCACGCGATCGAGATGGGCAGCTCGGTCGACAAGGCCAGCATGCGCCCGGTGTACTTCACCAAGTCCTCCGCCAACCTCGCCCTCTCGGGCGGTACGGCGCCTTACCCACCCGAAACCCGCGACTACCATCACGAGATGGAACTCGTGGTTGCGATCGGCGAGCCCGGTTTCCGCGTCAGCGAATCCTCCGCCCGGCGCATGATCTACGGCTATGCCTGCGGCCTCGACATGACCCGGCGCGACCTGCAGGCCACGGCCAAGGCCAGGGGCAATCCCTGGGATCTCGCCAAGAACGTGGAGAGTGGGGCCGTGTGCGGCGAAATCCAGCCCGCCGCCGGCCAGGTCCTGCGCAACGGGGAGATCGTGCTAAGGGTCAATGGTGAAGTCCGCCAGCGTGCCGATCTATCCGACATGATCTGGAGCATCCCGGAGATCATCGCCGATCTGTCGTCCTACTACCACCTGCAGCCTGGCGATCTGATCTACACCGGCACACCGGAAGGCGTCGGCCCCGTCCGACCGGGAGATCGCCTGGAAGGCTCGGTGCAAGGGGCGGGCAAAATAGAGTTCGAGATCGGCCAGGCCGAATAAGCCACGGAGGAAGTCCGCCGTCACCTCGGCGCAGTCGTCATGCCATCACGGCCACATTCTTGCCTTGCGGCGGTCCTGCACCGTAACGTTTGCAGGCCGGCTTCGTTCGCAGCCCGGGTCGGCGCCCGGCGCTGGCGTCGCGGGCTGCCGTTGCGTTCTGCGTAGACGGCACGACGCCCCAGGCACGGATGTGTGCGTGGGGCGTTGTGTTGGTGTGGTTAGTCTGACGATGACCTACTTTCACGAGGGCGGACCTCACTATCATCGGCGC
>ERZ795044.2440-NODE-2440-length-16117-cov-7.609824_pt1 | contig 16117 bp, 16 predicted proteins | sample MGYA00375128_ERZ795044 | MGnify/ENA primary metagenome ERZ795044 (study PRJEB30173, sample SAMN05720213) | anaerobic digester metagenome | isolation source: active sludge of municipal wastewater-treating anaerobic digesters | place: USA | collected 2014-12-22 ... | reverse complement strand
CTCGTGCTCGAGGTCAACGATGCCGAGCTGCTCGGCTTCCGCTCGCTGACCTCGGCGATGTGCCTGGCGCAGACGCTGGCGATGGGCCTGGCCTTCCGCGAGCGCCGCCGCCACCGCGGGCCGGGCGACGCCGGTCTCGAAGGCATCGATTGCTGAGACCCATGGACACACTCGACCCTCGCCACCGCCTGAACGTCGCGCCGCTGACCGCCGAGGCCTTCGCGCCGTTCGGCGACGTGATCGAGGCCGCGGCCTTGCGCCGCCACCATCCGGTCAACGCCGGACTGGCGCTGCGCTTCGACGACCTCGCCACGCTCGACACCGGCCGCGACGGCGGCCGTCCGATGGTGAGCATCTTCCGGGCGCAGGCGCTGGCTCAGCCTTTGCGGCTGCGCCTGGTCGAGCGGCACCGGCTCGGCAGCCAGGCCTTCGTGCCGATGGCCGGGCAGCGCTTCGTGGTCGTCGTGGCGCCGGCCGGGCCGGCGCCGCGGCGCGAGGACCTGCGCGCCTTCGTGACGGCGCCGGGCCAGGGCGTGAACTACGCCGCCGGCACCTGGCACCACCCGCTGCTGTCGCTGGACGGCGGCGACTACCTGGTGATCGACCGGGGCGGCCCGGGCGGCGCCGACGACTGCGAGGAGTCGGCGCCCGGCGTGGCCGGGCTCTGGCTCGAGGCCTGATCGATGGCCTGCTCCTGCGCCTGCAGCTCGGCCAGGCAGCGCAGGCACAGGCAGCCGACGTAGCGCGCGCGCAGCCGCGCCAGCAGTGCGGCGTCGAGCGTCAGGCCGCCGCAGGCGCAGGGCGCCGGATCGTTCGCCCCGCAGTGGAAACCGCCGCCGCAGCGCGGGCAGGTGTCGTCGGCGCCGGCCGGGCTCGTCATGGCGCGGCGAACAGGGCGCGGTGCTGCTCGCGCAGCAGGTTCTTCTGCACCTTGCCCATCGTGTTGCGCGGCAGCTCGGGCACGACGAACAGGTGCTTGGGGATCTTGAAGTTGGCGATCTTCGACTTCAGCGCCGCGACCAGCGCCGCGGGGTCGGGCGCCGCGCCGGGTCGCGGCACGACCACGGCCACCACGCCCTCGCCGAAGTCCGGGTGCGGCACGCCGATCACCGCGCTCTCGGCCACGCCGGGCAGGTCGTTCAGGTAGCCCTCGACCTCGGCCGGGTAGACGTTGTAGCCGCCGGTGATGATCAGGTCCTTGCTGCGGCCGACGATCGTGACGTAGCCGTCGGCATCGACGCGGCCGACGTCGCCGGTGCGGAACCAGCCGTCGGCGGTGAACTCCTCCTGCGTCTTCTCGGGCATGCGCCAGTAGCCGTGGAAGACGTTCGGCCCGCTCACCTCGATGTTGCCGATCTCGCCCACCGGGCAGGGCTGGCCGCGGTCGTCGCTGACGCGCAGGCCCACGCCCGGCAGCGGGAAGCCGACCGTGCCGCCGCGGCGCTCGCCGTCGGCCGCGTGGTAGGGGTTCGAAGTCAGCATCACCGTCTCGCTCATGCCGTAGCGCTCGACGATGGTGTGGCCGGTGCGCTCGCGGAATTCGTTGAAGGTCTCGATCAGCAGCGGCGCCGAGCCGGCGAGGAACAGGCGCATGTTCCGGCAGGCCTCGCGACCGAAGCCCGGCTCGGCCAGCAGCCGCACGTACAGCGTGGGCACGCCCATGAAGACGGTGGCCTCGGGCAGCCGCGCGGTCACGGCTCGGGGGTCGAACTTCGAGAACCAGATCATCTTGCTGCCGTTGAGCAGCGCGCCGTGCGACGCGACGAACAGGCCGTGCACGTGGAAGATCGGCAGCACGTGCAGCAGCACGTCGCCCTCGGTCCAGCCCCAGTAGGCCTTCAGCGTGCGTGCATTGCTCAGCAGGTTGCCGTGGCCGAGCATCGCCCCCTTGCTGCGCCCGGTGGTGCCGCTGGTGTACAGGATCGCGGCCAGGTCGCCCGCCGCCTTGCGCGCCGGCACCTGCGTGTCGGGTTGCGCCGCGGCGCGCTCGAGCAGCGTGCCGCTGCGGTCCTCGTTCAGCGTGAAGACGTGGGCGGTGCCGGCCTTGAACGCGATCCGGGAGATCCAGCCGAAGTTCCGGCCCGAGCAGACGACCACGGCCGGTTCGGCGTTGCCGATGAAGTACTCGATCTCGCCCGCCTGGTAGGCGGTGTTCAGCGGCAGGTAGACATAGCCGGCGCGCAGCACCGCCAGGTACAGCATCAGTGCCTCGACCGACTTCTCGGTCTGCACCGCGACGCGCGCGCCCTCGGGCAGGCCGAGCGCGTCGAGCAGGTTGGCGATGCGCGCGGTGGCGCGGTCCAGGTCGCGCCAGGTGTAGTACAGCGGCGCGCCGGGACCGTCGGCCGTCTCGATCGCGGTGGCGTCCAGGTCGGCGGAGAAGGCGTCGCGCAGCGCGACGTAGAGGTTGGCGTTGTTCGGCTTCATCGGGGTCGTCGGTGTCGTTCGGTTCAGCCGCGCTGGAAGCTCGGCGGACGTTTCTCGAGGAAGGCCATGATGCCTTCGCGATGTTCGGCACTGTCGGCATAGCCGAAGTGCGCGTGGCGCTCGGTGGCGCTGGGCCCGCCGGCGGCGATCTGGCGCAGCGTGCGCTTGTTCAGGCGCGCGGCCTGCGGCGACAGCGCCGCGACCTGCGCGGCGCGCCGCGCGACCTGCCCGGCCACCTCGTCGTCGGGCACCACGGCGTGCACCAGGCCGTGCTGCAGCGCCGCGCTGGCGCCGAGCAGCCGCGCCTCGAGCAGCATCTCGCGCAGCACCGGCGCCGGCACCACGCGCGACAGCACGAGCAGCTCGCCCGGTGCCATCGGGAAGCCGAGCTTCGCGATCGGCGCGCCGAAGCGGCTGCCCTCGCCGCAGACGCGCAGGTCGCAGCAGGCGGCGATCTCCAGGCCGCCGCCGAGGCAGGTGCCGTCGATCTGCGCGAGCACCGGGATGTCGCAGTCGAGCATCGCGTGCAGCGCCGGTGCGACGAGGCCTTCGTGGAACATGCGCAGGCGGGTCTCGTCGAAGCGGAAGTCCGCGAACTCGACGATGTCGCCGCCGGAGGCGAACTGGCCGCCGGCGCCGCACACCACCACGGCGCGCGGCGCGGCCTCGGGCGGCAGCGCCTGCAGGCGCTCGAACTGCGCACGCAGCGCGCGCCACATGCCGATGTCGATGGCGTTGAGCTTGCCGTCGTTGCACAGGGTCAGGCGCGCGACGCCGTCGACGGCGTCGTCGAACGTGACGGTTCCGGCCATGGCGCGCTCAGTCGAGCTTCGCGCCCGAGGCCTTGACCACCTCGGCCCAGCGGGCGATCTCGCCGTGCACGAACCTGCCGAAGTCCTCGCCCCACAGGTTGGGCTGCTCGGCGCCCAGGCCGTTCCAGGTCTTGACCAGTTCGTCGGACGCGAGCGCCTTGTGCATCTCCTCGCGCATGCGGTCCACCGCCTCCTTCGGCGTGCCCTTGGGCGCCCACAGGCCGTACCAGGTCGCGACCTGGTAGGTCGGCACGCCGCCTTCGGTCGAGGTGGGGATGTCGGCAAAGCCCGGGGCGCGCTTGGTCGAGGCCACCGCCAGCGCCTTGATGCGGCCGCCCTTGATGTGCACGGCCGACGAGCCCAGGCCGTCGAACATCAGGTCGACCTGCCCGGCCACCAGGTCCTGCAGCGCCGGGCCCGCGCCGCGGTAGGGAATGTGCGTGATGAAGGTCTTGGTCTGCAGCTTGAACAGCTCGCCGGCCAGGTGGTGCGAGGTGCCGTTGCCGGCCGAGCCGTAGTTCAGCTTGCCCGGGTTCCTGCGCGCGTAGTCGAGCAGGCCCTTCAGGTCGCTGACCGGCACGCGCGCCGGGTTGACCACGACGACCTGCGGCACGCTGGAGATCAGACCCACGGGCACGAAGTCGCTCTCGAGGTGGTAGTCGAGCTTCGGGTACATCGACGGCGCGATCGTGTGGTGCACCGCGCCCATGAAGAAGGTGTAGCCGTCGGGCGCCGCCTTGGCGGCGAGGGTCGCGCCGACGTTGCCGCCGGCGCCGCCCTTGTTGTCGATCACGAACTGCTTGCCGACGTTCTTCGACATCGCGGCGAACAGCGGCCGGGCGAAGGCGTCGGTGCCGCCGCCGGCCGGGAAGGGCACGACGATGGTCACCGGCTTGGTCGGCCAGGCCTGCGCGAGCGCGGCGCCGGCCATCCAGGGGGCGGCCAGCGCGAGCAGCGTACGGCCCAGCAGGGCACGGCGTCGGGTGGGGGTGGGGCGGTTCATGGTGTCTCCGGTGGGTGTCGGTCGTGTCGTCAGATCAGGTTCGAGACCGCGCGCGCGCAGGCGACCTCGCCTTCGGTGAATTTCTCGTGGTGGGCCTCGACGCGGTCGAGGTCGTAGAGGTAGTTGACCATCAGGCCGAAGGACTGGCGCACGCCCTTGGCCGACAGGTCGCCCAGCGGGTTCAGGCGTTCGAGCCGCGCGCCGTTGTCGAGATGGAAGCGCGCCACCGGGTCGCCGCCCGGTGTGGGGCTGACCATCGCCAGGTAGACGGCGCCCAGGCGCAGCAGCGCCTGCATCGCCGGCTCGGGCAGCGCGCGCAGCGCGGCCGCCTGAGTCAGCGGGTCGAGCTCGCCGCCGCCGGCGTCGAGCAGCGTCTGCCGTGACAGCGCCAGGCGTTCGGCGCGCGGCCGGGGCATGCCCTCGCAGGCGGCGCCGGCGCGCAGCCATTTCGCGAAGCCCGGGATCGGCGACAGCGTGCAGAACGTGCGCAGCTGCGGCAGCTCGCGCTTGAGCTCCTCGGCCACGCGCTTGATCAGGAAGTTGCCCAGCGACACGCCCTTGAGCCCGGGCTGGCAGTTGCTGATCGAATAGAACGCCGCGACCTTGAACGGGCCCGCCGCCGAGGGCCGCGAAGCCTTGCCGATCAGCGGCGCGATCGCCGCCGGCATCTCGGGCAGCAAGGCCACCTCGACGAAGATCAGCGGCTCGCGCGGCAGCTGCGGGTGGAAGAAGGCGAAGCAGCGGCGGTCGGGCTGTAGGCGGCGGCGCAGGTCGTCCCAGCCGTCGATCTCGTGCACCGCCTCGTGGTGGATGATCTGTTCGAGCAGCTGCGCCGGCGAGTTCCAGTCGACGCGCTGCAGCTGCAGGAAGCCCGGGTTGAACCAGCTCGACAGCAGGTGCAGGAAGTCGGCCTCGACCGCCTCCAGCTCGGGCTGCCGGGCGACGCGGGCGAGCAGCGCACGGCGCATCGCGACGATGCTCGCCGTGCCGCCGGGGGTGCGGTTGATGCGGCGCAGCAGCTCCTGCCGCGGCGGCTCGGCGCTGCGCGTGAGCGCCAGCAGGTTGTGCGCGTCGGGCCGCTCGGCATAGGCGCGGGCGCTGGCGAGCACGCGCTGCGGGTCGGGGCTGAAGTCGTGCGCCAGGCGCTCGAAGAAGCTCGTGCGCTGCTCGTCGGGCAGGTCCGAGAAGCGCGCCACCAGGTCGCGGGCGATGCCCAGGCTGTTGGCCTCGCCGCGCTCGGACAGCAGCCGCCGGCAGTCGCCCAGCAGGCTGCGCAGGGCGCGGTCCTGGCCCACCTTGCGGGCCGCGGTCTTGAGTTCATCCAGCATCGGGGGCGGCTCCTCGGCGGCGCTCGTCGTCGCGCAGCGCCTTGAGCGCAGCGAGCTGCGCCATCAGGTGGTCGTGCATGATCCGGCGCGCCGCGTCGGCGTCGCGGCGCTCGATCGCCTCGATCAGCGCGCGGTGCTCGCCGATGGATTCGGCCAGGCGCCCGGGCCAGTGCAGCTGGCGGCCGCGCAGCAGGCGTACGAAGCGGCGCAGCTCGTTCGTGGCGCGGTCGAGCCAGCGGTTCGCGGCCAGGGCCTGGACGCGCGAGTGGAAGGCATGGTTCGCGCGGTAGTAGCCGTCGACGTCTGCGGCCGCGGCATGGGTCTCGAGCGCCTCGTGCAGGCGGCGCAGCCCGGCCAGGTCGGCGGGGCTCGCCTTGCACACGGCCTCGTAGGCGCAGCGCCCTTCGAGCAGCGCCATCACCGGGAAGAGGTCGTCGGCGTCGTCCTCCGACAGTTCCGCCACCCGGCAGCCCTGGCGAGGCACCGGTGTCACCAGGCCTTCGGCGGCCAGCACCTTCAGCGCCTCGCGCAGCGGCGTGCGGCTGATCTGCCAGTCGTGCGCCAGCGCCAGTTCGTCGACCCAGGCCCCCGGCGCCAGCTGGCGCTCGAAGATCATGTGGCGCAACCGGGTCGCCACTTCTTCGTGCAGCGAGGCGGGGCGCAGCGGGGTCGCGTCGAGCATGGGGCAGGGGGCGGTTCGGGCGGGCCGGGGCGCTGCGCGAGCGCTCGGGTGGAGTGAGGGTGCCATGCCAGTCTGCCCGCCATAATTCATAATTACAAGCCTGGGAAAACGCCTGGATGGCGTCCGGGCGGAGCGCCGCGACCCCGCTCCGCCGGGGTGTTCGACACCCTCCATCGGCGCCTGAAAAGGAAACGGCCCCGCCTGGGCGGGGCCGTCCCTCTGCGTCCGGATGCGGCCGATGGCGGCCGCCGTTTCGTTCAGCGCGAAACGATCAGCGAGCGCTCGCCGAACCAGCCGCCGGTGGCGCCGCCGTTCAGGCGGGCGCGCACCTGGGCGCGGTACAGGCCGGCGGGCAGCGTCGTCGGCACGACCGCAGAAATCGCGTTCGTGTTCCAGTTGTCGAAGCCGAGCGTGCCGTTGGCGCCGCAGAAGGCATCGGCGTTGCCGACCGTCGGGGCCAGCACGGTGGCCGCGCCGGCCGCGCTGATCAGGACGATGTCGACGTCGACCCAGGCGCTGTTGTTGCCCGCCGGGGCATTGACCGAGCATTCGGACGAGAAGGTCACGATGTTGCGGCCGCCGGCCAGCTTGGCGAAGAAGGGCGTGGTCATGCCCGGAACGACGACCTGGGCCGCACCGGCGAAGGTCCAGTTCGCCGGCGCCGTGACGGCGGCGACGCTCTGGGCCGATGCGCCGGTGGCGACCAGCAGGGTGGCGGCGCCGGCCAGGACGGTGCGACGGAAAGCGGTGGTGAAGTGGCTCATGGAAATCTCCAGTGGGAAGGAACCGAGGGCTGAGGCAGGGCGGCACCACCCAGCCCGAAAGGTGGTGCCGTGGGGAATCCGGGGCATGGCGCTGCCGACGCGGCGCGCCGTGGCGGCCGCAGGGGCAGGTCATCGGGGGCGGCTCAGGCCGCGATCAGGTCCGGCGTCGTCGTCGGAGGCGGGGCCGGGCGCGGGTCGTGCGGGAGGCGTTCATGGCGTCACTCCGAGGTGCCGGCCTGCACGTTGGCCTCGCCCGCGCGGGCCATCTCGCGCAGTTCGTCGAGACGGCGCCGGGCCTCGGCCTGCATCGCGCCGCTGGGCAGGTACAGGGCCGCTTCGAGCGCCGAACGCGTCGCCGCGGCGTCGCCCTGGTGCGACTCGAGGTAGGTCTCGAAGGCGACCAGGCGCACCGCCTCGGACGCGTCGGTCTCGTACAGCGTCCTGAGCATCGCGTCGGACACCGGCACGCCGTCGTTGCGCGCCTGCATCAGGCCGTTCAGGCGGTCGCTCTCGGTGCCGCGCTGGATCGCCTGCAGCACCTGCTCGGCCTGGGCCGGGGCGACACGCGGCGGTGCTTCGCAGTCGGTCGCGGCGGAGGCCGAGGCGGTCGACACCGAGGCCGTGCCGGCGGGCCGCGCACCGGCGCGTTCGCGCACGTCGGTCCAGCCGCTCTGCGCGGCGATCTGCTCGAGCACCCATTCGAGCGGCTGCTGTTCGACGCGCAAGGTCACGAAGCCGTCGCTGGACACGACGATGGTCGTCGGGTTCGCATCCTGGCGGTCGGCGACCGGGGTGCGGGCGACGGCCGGCGCCTGGGCCCGCACCGCCGGCGTGGCCGGTGCCGAGGCCGGCAGGTGCATCAGCCAGCCCGCGGCGCAGGACGCGATCGCGGTGGCGGCGTAGCCCATCGGTTGGCGGAAGTTCATCTCGGGGTCCTCGGTGTCTGTGGACTGCGGCGAACGGGTTCGCGATGACTTCACTGTAGGTGCGACCCGGCCAGGGCTCCTCCCCTCGCCGTTGGAGCGCGGGGCCCGGTTTTCTCCAAGAGCTAGGGGGAGCGGTGCGCAGGCCCCCACCCGTTCGGGCGGGCTACAGTGGGCCCATGCCGACGCCCTCGATCCCCACCGCCCTCGCGCTGCCGGCAGACGCCGACGGCGTGCTGCAGCTCGCGGCCCGCAGCCTGTTCGACACCTTCGCGCAGGCGGCGATGGGCATGCTGGTGATCGACCGCGAGCACCGCATCGTGTGGATCAGCGAGGGCTACAAGCGCTTCCTGCCGGCGCTCGGCCACGCCGAGGCCGATTTCGTCGGCCGGCGCATCGAGGAGGTCGTGCCGAACACGCAGATGGGCCGCGTGCTCGAGTCGGGCCAGCCGATGCTGATCGACCTGCTCACCAACCAGGCGGGCACCTTCCTCGTCAGCCGGCTGCCGCTGCGCGACGCCGGCGGGGACGTCATCGGTGCGCTGGGCCTGGTGCTGCTCGACCATCCCGAGTCGACGATGCAGCCGCTGATCGGCAAGTTCGTGCGGCTGCAGCGCGAGCTCGACAGCGCCCGCGCGCAACTCGCTGCGCAGGTGGCGCGCGAGCGGCGGCCCAAGTACACGATCGCCGGCTTCATCGGCGCCAGCGAAGCGGCGATGCAGGTCAAGCGCCAGGCGCGTCGCGTGGCGCAGACGGACGGCACCGTGCTGCTGCTGGGCGAGACCGGCACCGGCAAGGAACTGCTCGCGCACGCGATCCACGCCGCCAGCGCGCGCGCGGCCATGCCCTTCATCTCGGTGAACATCGCCGCGGTGCCCGAGGCCCTGCTCGAGGCCGAGTTCTTCGGCGTCGTGCCCGGCGCCTACACCGGCGCCGAGCGCAAGGGCCGCGAGGGCAAGTTCCGCCTGGCCGAGGGCGGCACGTTGTTCCTCGACGAGATCGGCGACATGCCGCCGGCGATCCAGGGCAAGCTGCTGCGCGTGCTGCAGGAGCGCGAGGTCGAGCCGCTGGGCAGCGACCGGCTGCACGCGATCGACGTGCGCGTGATCGCCGCCACCGGCCGCGACCTCGCGGCGATGGTCGCGGCCGGGCAGTTCCGCGCCGACCTGTACTACCGCCTCAACGTGCTGCCGCTGCGGCTGCCGCCCTTGCGCGAGCGCCTGAGCGACCTGGAAGCGCTGGTCGAGTCGCTCGTCGACGACATCGCCCGGCGCAGCGGCCAGTCGCCGCGCATGCCGGGCGCCGACGCGCTCGCGGTGCTGGCGCGCCACGACTGGCCGGGCAACGTGCGCGAACTGCGCAACGTGCTCGAGCAGGCGATGCTGATGAGCGACGACGGCGTGCTCGGCGCGGCGCAGGCCGAGGCGCTGATCGCCGGTCGCCCGCCCGGGCTGCTGCCGGTGCCGGCGGCGAGCCCGGCCAGCCCGCTGCCCGGCGCGGGCGCGGCCACCTTGCCGCAGGCCATCGTCGAACTCGAGACCCGCGCGATCCGCGACGCGCTGGCCGCCACCGGGGGCAACAAGCTCCAGGCGTCGCGGCTGCTGGGGATCTCGCGCGCGACGCTGTACGAGAAGCTCGCGCTGCATCCCGGCCTGGCCGACGCGGCCCCCGAGAAGGCGCCGCGCCACTGACCGCGGAGCGCCGGGACGAAGCTCGGGAAAGCCCCGACGCCCGGGCCCTTGCCCCGCCACGGTGCTCGCCGCAGAATACGGGCTGTATACATCAGCCCCTCATTTCCCGCGTCGAACATGCCGATCTCTCTGTGCTTCCGGGCTGGACTGGCCCCGATCGGCGAAGCCAATGTGTACAGCGTGGCGTCGTTCGGTACGCCCGCAGCAGGCAGGGGTTGACATGGTCGCGGCCGTGTCCGCCGACGCCCAGGAGGGCGGCTCGCAGACCATGCGTGCGCAGATGCGCCTGCGCGAGCTGATCGTCGGGGGTGACCTGCGGCCGGCCGAGCGCATCGCCGAAGTCGCGATGGTCGAGCGCCTGGGCATGTCGCGCACGCCGATCCGCATGGCGCTGGTGCGCCTGCAGGAAGAAGGGCTGCTCGAGGCCCTGCCCGGCGGCGGCTTCGTGGTGCGCGAGTTCACCGAGACCGACATCCACGACGCGATCGAACTGCGCGGCACGCTCGAGGGCCTGGCCGCTCGGCTGGCGGCCGAGCGCGGCGTGGCCGCCGCGGTGCTGGCCGACGTGCACGACTGCCTCGACCGCATCGACGCGCTGCTCGAACCGGCCCAGCTCAGCGAGGCGGCGTTCGCCGAGTACGCCGAGCAGAACGCGCGCTTCCACCGCCTGCTGGCCGAGATGTCCGCCAGCCCCATCGTGCAGCGCCAGATCGAGCGCGCGTTGACGCTGCCGTTCGCCTCGCCCAACGGCTTCGTGATGGCGCACGCCTCGGGGCCCCGGGCGCGCGACCGCCTGGTGATCGCGCACGATCAGCACCGCAGCGTCGTCGAGGCCATCGAAAGCGGCGAAGGCGCGCGCGCCGAACTGCTGATGCGCGAACATGCGCGCAACGCCCGCCACAACCTCACCGACACGCTGCGTGACCGCCGGGCGCTCGAGCACCTGCCGGGCGCCAGCCTGATCCGCCGGCGCAGTGCACGCTGACGGTCCCGTTCCACCCCTTCATTCGAACCCCCACGGAGACACACCATGACGTCCAGACGCCTGACCCTCGCACTGTTGGCCGCCTCGGCCGCCGCCCTCGGCGCGCCCGCCTTCGCCCAGTCCGACACGCTGAAGATCGGCGTGATCCTGCCGATGACCGGCCAGCAGGCCTCGACCGGCCGCCAGATCGACGCCGCCATCAAGCTGTGGGTCGCGCAGAACGGCGACAAGGTCGGCGGCCGCAAGGTCGAGGTCATCGTCAAGGACGACGGCAGCGTGCCCGACGCCACGCGCCGCCTCGCGCAGGAACTGGTGGTCAACGACAAGGTCGTGGCGCTCGCCGGCTTCGGCATCACGCCCTCGGCGATGGCCACCGCGCCGATCGCGACCCAGAGCAAGACGCCGATGGTCGTGATGGCCGCGGCCACGTCGAGCATCACCGAGGCCTCGCCCTACGTCGTGCGCACCAGCTTCACGCTGCCGCAGGCGGCGGTGAGCCTGGCCGAATGGGCGAACAAGAACAACATCAAGAAGGTCGTCTCGCTGGTCGCCGACTACGCGCCGGGCTTCGACGCCGAGAAGTACTTCAACGACCGCATCCTGCTCAACGGCGGCCAGGTGCTCGAGAAGCTGCGCACGCCGCTGCGCGCACCCGACTTCGCCCCGGTGCTGCAGAAGGTGCGCGACGCCAAGCCCGACGCGCTGTACGTCTTCCTGCCCTCGGGGCAGGGCGCGGCCTTCATGAAGCAGTTCGCCGAGCGCGGGCTCGACAAGGCCGGCATCCGGCTGATCGCCACCGGCGACGTGACCGACGACGACCAGCTGAACGACATGGGCGACGTGGCGCTGGGCGTCGTCAACTCGCACCACTATTCGGCGGCGCACCCGGGGGCCACGAACAAGAAGTTCGTCGACGCCTTCCAGGCGGCGAACAAGTTCCGCCCGAACTTCATGGCGGTCGGCGGCTACGACGGCATGCGCGTGATCTACAAGGGCCTGGAGGCGAGCAAGGGCGCCGGCGGCGACGCGCTGCTGGCCGCCATGAAGGGCCAGATCTTCGAGAGCCCGCGCGGGCCGGTGCTGATCGACGCGCAGACGCGCGACATCGTGCAGGACATCTACATCCGCAAGGTCGAGCGCAAGGACGGCCAGCTCTGGAACATCGAGTTCGACGCGCAGAATGCGGTGCGGGACCCCGGCAAGTCCAAGTGAGCCAGTGAGCCGCTGAGCGAGCGCTGCCGCCATGCTGACCCTCCTGTTCGACGGCATCGCCTACGGCATGCTGCTGTTCGTGCTCTCGCTCGGCCTGGCCGTGACGATGGGGCTGATGAACTTCATCAACCTCGCGCACGGCGCCTTCGCGATGGCCGGCGGCTACGTGCTGGTGCTGCTGATGCAGCGCGCCGGCTGGCCCTTCCTGGCCTGCCTGCCGGCGGCCTTTCTCGTCACGGCCGTGCTGGGCGCGCTGCTCGAGCGCACGCTGTACCGGCGCATGTACGGCAAGCCGCACCTCGACCAGGTGCTGTTCAGCATCGGCCTGACCTTCATGGCGGTGGCCGGGGTCGACTACGCGATGGGCTCGCAGCAGGTCAACATCCAGACGCCCGAGTGGCTGCGCGGGCGCTTCGAGTTCGGCAGCGAGGCCTGGACGCTGGGCATGGGCCACTACCGCATCTTCATCGTCGTCGTCTGCGTGGCGCTGGCGCTGGGGCTGCAGGCGGTGCTGTCGGGCACGCGCTTCGGCAGCCGGCTGCGTGCCGCGGTCGACGACCCGCGCGTGGCCGCCGGGCTGGGCATCCCGGTGGACCGCGTGTTCCTGCTGACCTTCGCGTTCGGCTCCGGGCTGGCCGGCCTGGGCGGGGCGCTGGGCGTCGACATCCTCGGCCTGGACCCCAGCTTCCCGTTCAAGTTCATGGTCTATTTCCTGATCGTCTGTGCCGTCGGCGGCACGAGCTCGATCACCGGCCCGCTGCTGGCGGCGCTGGTGCTGGGCATCGCCGACGTGTTCGGCAAGTACTACGTGCCCAAGCTCGGCGGCTTCATCGTCTACGTGCTGATGATCGCCATCCTGCTGTGGCGGCCGCAGGGCCTGTTCTCGCGCGGGGGGTCGAAATGAGCGCGCAGGACGTGTCCGCGACGCTGCTCGCGCCCACGCGCTGGCGCGCCTGGGAGTTCGCGCTGTGGGCCGTGCTGTGGGCCATGCCCTTCGCCGTGCCCCAGCATGCCGCGCTGATCAACGAGATCGCGATCCTCGCGCTGTTCGCGGTGTCGCTCGACATCGTGCTCGGCTACGCCGGCATCGTCTCGCTCGGCCATGCGGCCTTCTTCGGTGCCGGGGCCTACGGCGCGGCGCTTTTCGCCAAGCACGTGATGCCCGACCCGCTGGTGGGCCTGGCCGTGGGCACTGCGCTCGGCGCGGTGCTGGGGGCACTCACCAGCCCGATGATCGTGCGTGGCACCGACCTCACGCGGCTGATGGTGACGATGGGCGTGGCCCTCGTGCTGCTCGAGCTGGCGAACAAGTTCGACGACATCACCGGTGGCGCCGACGGCCTGCAGGGCGTGGTCACCGGACCGCTGCTCGGGATGTTCGAGTTCGACCTCGCGGCGCGCACCGCGTCGTTCTATTCGCTCGCGGTGCTGTTCGTCGTCTTCGTGCTGCTGCGGCGCGTGGTGCATTCGCCGTTCGGCATGTCGCTGCAGGCGCTGCGCGACAACCGGCTGCGGCTGGCCTCGCTGGGCATGTCGGTGAATGCGCGGCTGGCCGTGGCCTACACGCTGGGCGCCGCGCTCGCCGGTGCGGCCGGCGCGCTTCTGTCGCAGACCACCGGCTTCGCGTCGCTCGACGTGCTCGAGTTCCACCGCAGCGCCGACGTGATGCTGGCGCTGGTGATCGGTGGCGCCGGCTGGCTGTGGGGCGGGCTCGCGGGCGCGATCGCCTTCAAGGTGATGCACGACGTGCTGTCGGCCTTCACGCCGCAGTACTGGACCTTCTGGATCGGCCTGTTCCTCGTCGTGCTGGTGCTCGTGGGCCGCGAGCGGCTGCTGCGGCCCTGGACCTGGTTCGGCCGGGGAGCGCGCAGATGAGCGACGTCGTGCTGCAGACCCATCACCTCGTGAAGCGCTTCGGCGGAATCACGGCGACCAACGACGTCTCGCTGAGCGTGGAGCGCGGTGCGCGCCACGCGCTGATCGGGCCCAACGGCGCGGGCAAGACGACGCTGATCAACCAGCTCACCGGCGTGCTCGCGCCCAGCGAGGGCCGGGTCGAGCTCGGCGGGCGCGACATCACCGCGATGGCGCCGAACCGGCGCGTCGCGCTCGGGCTGGTGCGCACCTTCCAGATCAACCAGCTGTTCGCCTCGCTGACGCCGCTGCAGAGCCTGGCGCTGGCGGTCAGCAGCCGCACCGGCGCCTCCGGCGGCTGGTGGCAGCCGCTCGGCCGCGACGCCGCACGGGCGGCCGAGTGCGAAGCGCTGCTGGAGCAGTTCCGCCTCACCGACCATGCCGACCGGCCGACGCGCGAGCTGCCCTACGGCAAGCGCCGCCTGCTCGAGATCGGCCTGGCGGTGGCGCTGAAGCCGCGCGTGCTGCTGCTCGACGAACCGGCCGCGGGCGTGCCCGCCGCCGAACGCCAGGACATCCTCGACACCGTGGCCGCGCTGCCCGAGGAGGTCTCGGTCGTGCTGATCGAGCACGACATGGACCTGGTCTTCAGCTTCGCGCGGCGCATCACCGTGCTCGTCAACGGCGGCGTGCTCACCGAAGGCACGCCGCAGCAGATCGCCGCCGACCCGCAGGTGCGCGCGGTCTACCTCGGCCAGTCGCTCGAAGGCACGCGCCATGCCACGGAGGCCGCCCATGGCTGACAACCTGCTCGAGGTGCACGGCCTGACCTGCGGCCACGGCGAGGCCGTGGTGCTGACGGACCTGGGCTTCACGCTCGAGACCGGCCGCTCGCTCGCGCTGCTGGGGCGCAACGGCACCGGCAAGACCACGCTGATCGACACGCTGGTGGGCGTGACCCGGCGACACGCCGGCCGCATCGTGCTCGGCGGGCGCGAGATCCAGGCGCTGGCGCCCTTCCAGCGCGCGGCAGCCGGCATCGGCTGGGTGCCGCAGGAGCGCAACATCTTCAAATCGCTGACCGTCGAGGAGAACCTCACCGCCGTCGCGCGCCCGGGCGCGTGGACGCCGGCGCGGGTGTTCGAGCTCTTTCCGCGCCTGGCCGAGCGCCGCCGCAACCTCGGCCAGCAGCTCTCGGGCGGCGAGCAGCAGATGCTCGCCTTCGGCCGCGCGCTGGTGCTGAACCCGAAGCTGCTGCTGCTCGACGAGCCGCTCGAGGGGCTGGCGCCGATCATCGTCGAGGAGCTGCTGCGCGCGATCCGCCGCGTGGCGCGCGAGGAGGGCCTGTCGTCCATCGTCGTCGAGCAGCACCCGCACATGGTGCTCGGCGTGACCGACGACGCGATCGTGCTCGACCGCGGCAGCATCGTGCTGCGCGCCACCAGCGACGACCTGACGCGCGACCCGACACCGCTGGACGCCTGGCTCGGCGTCGGCGCGCACTGACCGTACCGACCGAAGGACCCGACCGATGACCCTGCGCACCACGCCCCCCTTCCGCGCCGACCATGTCGGCAGCTTCCTGCGTCCGAAGTACCTGCTCGACGCGCGCGAGCAGAAGGCCCGCGGCGAGATCACCGCCGAGCAGCTGCGCGCGGTCGAAGACCGGGCGATCACCGAGATCGTGAAGTTCCAGCAGGACGTCGGGCTGCAGTCGATCACCGACGGCGAGTTCCGCCGCACCTACTTCCACATCGACTTCCTCGAGCAGCTCGGCGGCGTGAAGACCGACATCCCGGTCACCATCCGCAAGCCCGACGGCACCGAGGAACTGGCACCGCCGGTGATGCGCGTGATCGGCAAGGTCGAGCACGTGAAGGACATCCAGCGCGCCGACTTCGAGTACCTGAAGAGCCAGGTCGCCGCGGGCCTGACGCCCAAGGTGACGATCCCCAGCCCGACCATGCTGCACTTCCGCGGTGGCCGCGCCGGCATCAGCAAGGAGCACTACCCGGAGCTCGACCCGTTCTTCTACGACGACGTGGCCAAGGCCTACGGCGACGAGCTGAAGAGCCTGTTCGACGCCGGCTGCCGCTACGTGCAGATGGACGACACCAACATGGCCTACCTGTGCGACGAGAAGATGCGCGAGGCGGCGCGCCAGCGCGGCGACGACCCCAACGAGCTGCCGCACCGCTACGCGCAGTTCATCAACAAGGTGGTGGCGCTCAAGCCCGCCGGCATGACACTGGCCATGCACCTGTGCCGCGGCAACTTCAAGAGCACGCATGCCGCCAGCGGCAACTACGAGCCGGTGGCCGAGGCGCTGCTGTCCGAGATGAACCTCGATGCCTACTTCATGGAGTACGACGACGACCGCTCGGGCGACTTCCGCCCGCTGCGCTTCCTGAAGCCGGGCAAGATCGTCGTGCTGGG